>Ga0208689_1001346_pt1 | contig 13135 bp, 16 predicted proteins | sample June2015DPH_8_15_FD_184700 | JGI IMG/M metagenome (GOLD analysis project Ga0208689, IMG submission 184700) | Peatland microbial communities from SPRUCE experiment site at the Marcell Experimental Forest, Minnesota, USA - June2015DPH_8_150... | ecosystem: Environmental > Terrestrial > Soil >... | reverse complement strand
GCCGCGCAAGCCTTTTATGAGGCGCGAGGTTACAGGAAAGTGGACAGCGTCGCGAACTATTATTCGGACGGTACGTCTGCCTGGGTCATGCTGAAGTGGTTGAAAGGGAAAGAAGCTGCTGGCGTCTGAGTGCTGGAATCCGGAAGTCGAAAGTTGGAACCCCAAAGCAAAACTTTTTGAGATTGACTTTCGGGGCCGAGTGAAGTTGAATGCCCAAATCTGCTGAGGGTAAGGAGGCAGAAGAAAGCCTACCTAACTGTCGAACTTCCAGGATCGACTGATCCGAGGAGCCCATGCCCATCAAACTGACATCATCCGATAGCAAGACCATTGTTGTTGGCGTCCTCATTGCTGCTTTTTCGCTCGCCATCGGTGTCAAGTACTTCTCTCATGCATTTCCGGAGGCGGCGATTCAGTTCCGCGTGAACCGGGACGACTCGGCTCCGCTGGCGCAGAAGTTCCTTGCCGAGCGTGGTTTCAAGCTGGACGGCTACCGTCATTCGGCAGCGTTCGATTACGACGATCAAGCGAAGGTTTATCTGGAGCGTACTCAAGGCCTGGAACGGATGAACCGGCTGACGCGCGGGCCTGTTCATCTTTGGCATTGGTCCCATCGCTGGTTCAAGCCGCAACAGAAGGAAGAATTCCGCGTGGACTTGACGCCCGCGGGCGATGTGGTGGGTTTCGGCCACGATATCCCCGAAGCGGCGCCGGGCGCGGCCCTGGATCAGGCTTCTGCCCGGACCATCGCGGAGACATTTCTCAATCAGGTGATAAGGCGGAATCTTGCGGACCTCGAGTTCGTTGAGACGCAGACGGAGAAGCGCCCGGCGCGCACCGACCATGACTTTACGTGGAAGCAGAAGAGCGTGGACCTCGGTGATGGAAGCCTGCGCATCGAGGTGGAGGTGGATGGCGACCAGGTGGCGAGTTACCGGGAGTTTATCAAGGTTCCGGAGCAGTGGGCTCGTGACTACGAAAAGCTCCGCTCGCGCAACAACGCCGCTCAAATCGTGGACGAGGTTTTCTGGATTCTGTTGAGCGTCGCCATGCTGGTGATTTTGATTCGGCGCCTGCGCGATCGTGACGTACCGGTTTGGATGTCTCTGGCTTTCGGTGGGGTAGCTGCCGTCTTGTACCTGCTTGGCCAGCTCAATGCCTTTTCCTTGGCTGAATTCGGCTACCGAACCACAGACTCGTACTCGAGCTTTGTCACCAATTATCTGTGGGACAACCTTCTTGCGGCGCTCGGCATTGGAGCATTTATTTTCTTGCTGGTGGCTGCCGCGGAGCCGGTGTACCGCGAGGGTTATCCGGGCCAAATCTCGCTGCGAAGATACTTCAGTTGGCAGGGCCTCCGAAGTCGCTCGTTTTTTATTGCCAATGTGGTGGGAATCGCCCTCACCTTCTTCTTCTTTGCTTACCAGACTGTTTTCTACCTTGCCGCCGACAAACTGGGGGCGTGGGCGCCCGCTGACGTTCCCTTTACCGACCTGCTGAATACACGATTCCCCTGGGTTACAGTGCTTTTCATTGGCTTCTTCCCAGCCGTTTCCGAAGAACTGCAGTTCCGGGCTTTCGCCATTCCATTCCTGAGGAAGTTGCTGCGCTCCGGGCCTCTGGCGGTGGTGCTCTCTGCGTTCATCTGGGGATTCCTCCACTCGGCATACCCGAACCAGCCATTCTTTATTCGCGGCCTTGAGGTGGGGCTGGGCGGCATCGTGACGGGCCTGATCATGCTGCGTTTCGGCATTCTGGCCACCTTGATCTGGCACTATTCGGTGGATGCGCTTTACACGGCCTTCCTTCTCATTCGTTCTCCAAATCATTACCTGATGGTGTCGGGCGTCGTCTCCGCGGGCATCATGCTGATCCCGCTGCTGGTCGCGTTGGTTGCCTATTGGCGTGCCGGGACTTTCAGCGAAGACGAGTCGCTTACCAACGCGCGCGAGGGCATTTCCAGGCCGGTTCGCAAAGAGGTCACGGAACCGGAGGCCCCTCTTGTCTATCAACCCTTGTCCCAAAGGCGACTGATTCTGGCCGTAGTCCTCACCCTCCTCTTCATTTTGCTGGCCGTGATTCCTGTTTATCGTTTTGGGGAGGGCCTCTCGTTGCAGATCACCCGCGCCCAAGCCGTGCGCGCGGCTGATGCCTCCCTCCGGCAGCAGCAGGTGGACCCGAGACGTTACCACCAGGTGGCGTGGGTGCGCGACAACGTCGACCCCTTGGCAGTCCGCTATTTGCTCGAGCACAAATCCGTTAAAGAGTCTGACCAGACTTACCGGCTGGCGACCCGCCTTGCGGCCTTCGAGGTGCGTTACTTCCGGCCGCTGGAAAAGGACGAGCACCTCGTCTTCTTGGATCCGAGCAGCGGCCAGGTGTTCGGCTATCGAACGTTGTTGGACGACAACGCGCCCGGCGCTTCGCTCTCGCCTGAGCAGGCCCAGACCCTGGCAGCAAAGTATGTTGAGGAGCAAGGCTACCGTCTTTCGGATTTCGATCTCCAGAGCTCGGAAGCGGAGAAACGGAAGGCTCGCGAAGATTATACGCTGGTGTGGCAGGCGAAAGCCGGCGATCCCCGCAATGTGGCAGACGCGCATTATCGCCTGGAGGTTGATGTGGCCGGCGACCAGGTGGTGAGTTTTGCGCGCTCCTTCAAACTTCCGGAAGCGTGGGAACGAGCGCGCCGTTCCTCGAGTTTGGTTAATTCGGTGCTGTCTTTTGCGGGCATTCTGGTGGGTTTGGCCTTGGTCGGAGCTGGGGTGGTCCTGTTGGTCATGAAGATCAGGTCCGGCCAGATGCCTTGGCGTCCCGCAGCGAAGGTGGGCGCTCTGATCCTGGCGTTGATGGTTCTCTCCGAACTCAACCAATGGCCAACTTTGGAGCGCCAGTATGTGACTTCCATCCCTCTCTCAACATGGCGGCTGTACATGGCGGTCAGCCTGGTCGTCGTTCCGTTGCTGGCCGGCTTGCTTTGCTGGTTACTGGCGGGCCTCGCAGCGAGCCTTTATCCGGAGGCTTGGCAACTCTTGAGAGGCGGTGCCCGGCGCGTGTGGCGGCGAGATGCGGCAGTGTGCATGGTGCTGGTCCTGGCCGCCAGGGCTGGCCTGAACAAGCTGGGCGAGCTTTTCGCCAGCCGTTATCACGCCTTTGCCCCCGTGGACACCGAAGTCTTTTCGGCAATGTTCAATGCTGCTTCTCCGGGCGCCGGCTTTTTCCTGCGGGCACTTGGATGGAGCATCGTCTACTTATCTGGGTTGGGACTGGCAATCTATGTCATTCGCCTGGGATGGACCAAGCGGGCTTGGTGGCTGTGGGCTGGAATACTGCTGGGGCTGGTTGGACTGGGGCCGGCGGGTGCGCATTCGGTTCGCGAGTTCTTTGCCGGCTGGGTGATGGGCTTTGTTCCGCTCGCGGTTGGGGCGGCGATTGTTTTCTGGTTCTTCCGCAATAACCTGCTGGCCTATTTGGGCGCCGCTTTCTGCCTGCTGGTGGCGGAGCCTTTGGTCTCATCGCTCTCACAACAAACTGCTTTCTACCGGTCGAACGGATTGCTGCTTGCCGTCCTGGTGTTCCTCTTCCTGGTGTGGTTGCTTCTTGTAGGCGGGGAAAGTGAGGCTCGGAGCGAGCCATGACCAAGCTCCATGAAATTGAAGTGCGCGTCCTCGGCTCGCTCGCGGAAAAGGAAATCACCACGCCGGATTACTATCCGCTCTCATTGAACGCCCTCATCAACGCCTGCAACCAGAAGTCCAACCGTGACCCGGTTATGGCGCTGGACGAGCGTGTGGTGACGCAGGCGCTGGACAGCCTGAATGAAAAAAGCCTGGCGGGCCAAGTGACCAGCGCGGACAACCGTGTTCCGAAATATGCACACCGGCTGCAGGAAGTCTTCAATTTCGATCGAAGAGAAATGGCCGTACTCTGTGTGCTCCTGCTGCGCGGTCCGCAGACTCCAGGCGAATTACGCGGACGCGCAGAAAGGATGTACCAATTCGACGACCTCGAAGGGGTGGAGTCCGCGCTTCGTCATCTGATGGAAAGAGAACCTCCCCTGGTGAAAAAGTTGGCGCGCCAGCCGGGCACGAAGGAGTCGCGTTACGCGCACTTGCTGGCCGGAGATGTGGAAGGGTGGATCGCGCCGGTAGAGGCACACCCGGTTGCTGCAACAGGCGATCAAGATGAGCAGCGGATCACGCGCCTGGAAACCGACGTCCAGAGCCTGCGAACAGAAATCGCTGATCTCCGGCAACAACTGGAAGACTTCCGGAAACAATTCTGAGCATTTGTCTCCCTGAGGCAACAATGCGGCAACGCTTCGGCAATGGATCAGCCCTTACGGTGATTCTCCTGGCGCTCATCCTTGAGCTCCTTTCCCCGTCGACCTCTGCGCGCAAGGTGAACGGTGGAGCGTTCTCCGGGCCGCCTCAATCAGCCTCGGATGAATACAAGGCCGGGCGGGAACAGATGGTTCGCGAACAGATTGAAGCTCGCGGCATTCGCGACGCCCGCGTTCTGGCCGCCTTGCGCAAGGTTCCTCGCCACCTGTTTGTGCCGCCGGAGGAACAGGGCGAAGCCTACAACGATTACCCGCTGGCGATTGGGCATGCGCAAACCATCTCGCAGCCCTATGTCGTCGCTTATATGACGGAAGCGCTGGAACTCAAGCCGCGCGACCGCGTGCTGGAAATCGGCACGGGCTCGGGTTACCAGGCGGCGATTCTGGCGGAGTTGGTCGCGGAGGTTTATTCCATTGAGATTGTTGAGCCGTTGGCCAAGCAAGCGGAAGCTCGCTTGCAACGCCTGGGCTACTCCAACGTGCAAGTTCGCGCTGGCGACGGCTACCGGGGGTGGCCGGAGGCGGCGCCCTTCGACGCCATCATCGTCACCGCCGCCCCCGGCCACGTCCCCCAGCCACTCGTAGACCAGTTGCGTGAGGGCGGGCGGATGGTTCTTCCTCTGGGGCAGTGGGACCAGGAATTGGTCCGCCTGCGCCGAACCCGCCAGGGAATCCTGCGCGAGGTTCTCCTCCCCGTCCGCTTCGTCCCCATGACCGGCGAAGCGGAAAAGCACCCCAACTAGATTTGCGGGTGGTGGCGGTGGGGCCTGAGGTCGATAATGAAAATTCTGGTTGAGATGTTCGGGGAAGAGACAAAATTCGGGATTTTGCATTCATTGGGATGGCCGTGAACCCTCCAGGGGGGAATCCGGAGCAATAGAGAAAAGATGCGCAAGGAGAATTATCGACATGGAGTAGCGGGGTGCGCAGTGAGCAGTGCATGGAGCCAATATGAAAACCACATATGGAATGAAAATCTCCCTCTTCGTTGTTCTTATTCTGTTGGGGTCATTCGCTCGTGGCCAGGAAATTGCATCTGCCCCTGCGGCCAAGGCTGCATGCGGGCCGGAGAACGTCAAGTTTGAGGTGAAACTGGTGGATCAAAGCCAACAGCCCATGTTGAATCCAGGAAGCAGCAAAGCTGTGGTCTACATTCTCCACGACTATCCCAGAGTGCCAATGGTGCGCCTATTAACGACGAGAATGGGCGTTGATGGCGCCTGGGTAGGGGCGAATGAGGGTCGTTCCTACTTTGGCTTCGTGATCGATCCTGGAGTGCATCACCTTTGCGTGAGCGGGCAATGGGGTAGGTTGATTTCTCCACCATCAATCGTACTGCATCGTGTCGCGGCGAGGGCAGGGGAAACTTACTACTTCCGCGTGCGGTTCCTTAACTCGGGGATAGGAGGAATTGGTTTCGACCTCGAGGCTGTGGATGAAGACGAAGGGCAGTTCCTGCGACAGACCTCTATGTACAGCACCTCGCATCCCAAATGAAGCGGATTTGCCGAGGGGGAGCGCCAAGCTGGAGGAACGCGATTACGCGCCCCGCGCGCCCTCCGGGCATGGACGCCACCGGACAGCACAGCCGGTGCGGGTTGACCATTGACCGTGAGCGTCTGCCATCCGATGACAACGCGAGGATTTGAAGCTGAAAGCCGCGGACCTGCAAAACAGGTCCGCGCTGATTCTGAGATGGTGCGGTTGGCGATCTCGCAGGTTCGTGCCTACCGGAAGGCGGTAAGAGGTTCCGAAGCGATGGCCCGTCTTGCTGCGTGCCGTAAAGGGACCGTGCAGGAGATCATGGCACACGCTCGGGCGTGTAAAGCCCTGAGTGTTGTCGACGGTGGTGGGGAAAGTGGTTAGAAACGGGCGTGCGGCGGTTCTCCAGTGGTCGGGTAAGGGGAACGTACCACCCGCCCGTTCGTGGCCGTCAAGATTGCCGTATAGTGCCAGTACAGGGGCGAGAGAAGGGGGTGGGATGTGTTATAATGACATCATGAAAATTGTAAAGAGAGTAGGGAGCGGCATCGTTGTTTGCGTGCTGTTAGCCAAGAAGCCCGATCTCCCGTTTGATCCACCACATCTGGATCTGAAGACACCGGTGCGGGACGTCGTGACTGTGTACGTAGTGTCAGCGGCAAGCCCTACTGCATCGGCTTTGCCGTGGATAGGCTAAGGAAGCTAAGGATGATAAGCATATGAAATTACGAGACCATCCGAAACTGAGGAACATCTGGTCGGCGCTCCCCTGGAGCGGCGAATCATACCGAGGTATTGGGAATCCGATGCCAACTCCAGGAGAAACCAGGCTTATCGAGCTTCTACCTGATGACGGCTCAGGCGACATAGTGTTAGTTGGAGAGTATCTTGGTCAGCGGTATCCCTGCTATTTTCCACCATTAAACGATGAAACATTCACGCTCAGCCTGAGGCGGACATTAGGGAAAGCGGTCGGACTCACCATTCTCCAGATTGGTGACCCTGACGTGGATGAGAAAGAAAACCAGTAATAACTGACCTAAAATAAATATCGGCTCAGTAACACAAAAATAGAGCACCACCAATTTCTTAGTAGTGGTACAGTTTGAAAAACGAGTGGCAGGGAACGTGCTAATGAGGCTCTCCGCTATCGTCTTCCCTATGCTCATCTGCGCTAGGCAAATGACTGTCCAAGACAACCAACTCATCTTCGATGCCTCTTAGATAATTGAAAATTGTGCGAAAGCCATTTGCCAATTTACAGACAATAATTGAGAGCAGCACAACTACGGCTATTAAGAGAACGACAATGCAAGATAGGAGTAATTCCGAGTCCACGCGACACCTCTAATTCTTACGGTTTGCTCTCAAGGATTTCTATTATCTTGTTGAGCCTGTGCTTGATACTCGAAAGGTGAACCTCTAGGCCGATGGCGATGATGAAAAGACCACAGCAAGCAATTGCGATGATCTGCACGTCTAGGCCAGATACTGGTTTCATGTTGAGCCTCCCGCCTTATGGATTGCTGAAAAGAGTGCTAATGCGCTTGTATAGTTTCTTACTACTTTTAACAAACGGAATTAACCGCTCTTGGGAATACTCATCTATGTTATTTTGAGTAAGAACCGTTATATCAACTGGGTAGTCTCGTTCTGGATTGCCCACACGAAGGTCAGACATTCCTGCAACCGTGACACAGAAGTGCGCCATACGAATCCGGGAATCTGTGCTCAAGCTGGATTTGTGGAACAACCGAGGAAAAGCTGTGGCGGCTGTTTTCCCAGTGCCAATGAAGGCATACCCGGAAGGATTTGAATTAGGGGCACCCTGGAATGGCAACGACCAAGAATAAACCGCTGGCCCATTCGCACCAAACCCTCCCAATAGGATAAAGGCCTTTTGATTCATCTGGTGATTGTAGCGACGACCTGAGTAAATTTCGCAGGTTTCGCGACAACATTCGTGGACGGCTAGAGCAATATCGTCGGAAAACTTGACCTTCCTTGCAACGAGCTGATCGTAAATGTCGTAGCCCACATTTGTTCCCGAAGCGGCAAAGATAAACTGGCCAAGCACTTTCAACTTGTGAACCGGTTCAGGAACCGCGTGAATTTCTGAGTCGAAAATCATTGAATCGGCTGCAAAGACTATCTCTTGTTCGTTGAACAAGGCGACTATTAGCGTCATTGGCCACAACTCCAATTCATCGACGTGACCTTGAAACGTGGGGGGCTTGACACTGTTCATGGGAAGTGCTCCTAATAGGAATTAGGAACACGCTGAGTTTCAGAGGTGGGAAGGAAGGCCGGTTCCCGCCGATCTTCCCCAGAGCGCACAGGGTCCCAATCTCACGATGGAGGGGATTTGTGCCCATGTCAATCGCTTCCACTCACTTCTGCCGCACTTCCTCTAAAAAGAGACGGCTTCCGCCGGGGAATCGAATACCAAGGGCTTTGATAGACAAGTGGCTCGGGACGTGGGGAACGTTTTCATCTTCTGCGGATGAGAAACGGGCACGTTCCAGCTTAAACTCCCACGTTCGAGCGATGCCGGTTTTGAACTCAGGCGTCAATCCTTGCTCCGACAAAACTATCCGCCCTTCATCGACTTCTCTTAAAACGCATATCCCAAGGTCCTCGGATCCACTCTCCACGTAGACGGACCGGCCAAGTAGTGTCGCGCCAGCGTTTTTCCATCCCCACAAGACTCGCATGGCTTCCGCTGACAAAATCACATTCTGCCTCTTCGCTAGGAGATTCGGATTCGACGTTGCGGTCGATCTAGCGAATGCGTTCGACTTGAGGTGCGACCGCCCATTTGCAGCGAGTAACGGAAATTCCTAACTTATTGATTTGTTTGGTCGGGGCGCGCGGATTCGAACCGCGGACCTCTTGCGCCCAAGGCAAGCGCGCTACCAGGCTGCGCCACGCCCCGAAATGGAATACCATATCATTTTGCCAAGCTTCTTTCGGGGTGTCTAGTGCGAATCGCGGCGGAGGGGGCTTACCTACGAGCTGTATTCCCGCTTCCCCGGGAATGACCGCAGGCAGTCGCTGGGCGGCTCCGCGTGTAGCACCCGCACAGTTCCACGGCAGAGCGGGGCCGCACCAACTTGGCGACCTAGTGTATGATTCTCCCAGCCCCGAGAGGGGAAGGAATCGTGTTTGTTGAGGGCTTTGAGAAGGGGGTGCAGAATGGCTCGACAGAAGATCCTTATGCTGGTTGGGGACTACGTTGAGGACTATGAAGTCATGGTGCCGTTTCAGGCTTTGCAGATGGTTGGGCACACCGTTCATGCGGTCTGCCCCGATAAGGAGGCGGGAGCAACGGTCCGGACGGCCATCCACGACTTCGAAGGCGATCAAACCTACAGCGAAAAGCGGGGGCATAACTTCGCGCTCAACGCCAGCTTCAACGAGGTGAAGCCGGAGGATTACGACGCTCTGGTAATACCGGGTGGACGCGCGCCCGAATACCTCCGCCTGAATGAGAAGGTTATCGAGATTGTGCGGCACTTCAGCGATGCCGGCAAACCCATTGCGGCCATCTGCCATGGGGCTCAGATTCTTGCCGCCGCCGGGATTTTGAAGGGCCGAACTTGCAGTTGTTATCCCGCCGTTTCGCCGGAGGTGATGACGGCAGGCGGCGCTTACGTTGACCTGCACATGGATGAAGCGCACCTTGACCGAAACCTTGTCACGGCCCCGGCTTGGCCTGCTCACCCGGCATGGCTCGCAACGTTCCTGCGAGTGTTGGGGACCAGAATTGAGCCCTAAGGGCAGTGACAAGTGACGAGTGACGAGCAGAAAGCAGACGACAGGCGGTGAAAGGGCAGTGACGAGTGACACGTGACGAGGGACGAGCAAGAATTCAGGATTCAGGAACTGCGGCCCCCGCGCCTGCTCACTCCTCATACCTGAGACCCGGCAGCTAATCTTCTGCCTCCCGGCTTCCGACTCCTGCTTGGCACTTGTCACTCGTCGCTTGCCACTTGCTCTGGACATGGGCCGTGTTTATGCGGTGAACCTCAAGGGGGTTTTCCTGACCTGCCGCGCCGTGATTCCCGAAATGCTGGCGCGGCGGTACGGCCGGATCGTGGACGTGGCTTCGATTGCCGGCAAAGAAGGAAATCCCACCCTCGTTCCTTATTCCAGCAGCAAGGCGGGCATCATTGCGCTCACCAAAGCCCTCGCCAAAGAGGTTGCCGGCCAAGGCGACATCACCGTGAACAGCATTGCCCCCGGGGTGGTGAGGACGAAGATCCTTGATACCATCGCGCCGCAGACGGTCCACTACATGATCAGCAAGATTCCCATGGGGCGCACCGGGAAGATTGAAGAGGTTGCCGCGCTGGTTCATTTTCTTGTTTCGTCGGAGGCCTCGTTCACCACTGGGCAGTGCTACGACATTTCGGGCGGGCGGGCTACTTATTGAGCACAGAGCCGCTTTTCCCCCGACTTTGACGCGACACTGCATTGAGCATGAATCTACTTCCATGCCAGACACAAATATTGGTAATGTTGGTGGTGTATGCGTTTTGAGATATTCGTGGCTCTCCGGTACCTGAAGGCCAAGCGGAGACAATCTGTCATCTCCGTGGTCACGGTGATTTCGATTCTAGGGGTCATGGCTGGCGTATGCGCGTTGGTTGTGGCTCTGGCGATTAACAACGGTTTCCGCGAGGAATTGGAAAAGAGCCTGCTGGGCGCCACCGCCAACGTCAACCTTCTGCGGTCCAAGAACGACGGAATCAAAGACTACGAAGCGCTGAGTGCGCGACTCAGCAGCCTGCCGCATGTGGCGGCGTGTGCTCCCGCACTCTACGGAGAAGTCCTGGGTTCTTTTCACTCGCGTGCTCAAGGCGTAGTCCTGAAAGGTGTTGATCCCCAGCGTGAAATCCACGTCGGTGACCTCCTTATGAGGCTGCGCGAGGGTACACTCGAGGGCCTTTCGCAGACTTTTGCTGACGCTGACCCCATCATTCTTGGCAAGGAGTTGGCCAAGTCGCTCGGGGCGTACGTGGGCGACACCATCCTCATCACCAGCCCCCAGGGTTATTTGACTCCCCTGGAGGTGGTTCCAAAATTCCGCCACTTCCGGGTGGTGGGCGTGTTTGACTCCGGCTTCTATGACTTTGACGCCACCTGGGCGTTTACCAACCTTCCTGCGGCGCAACGCTTGTTTGATTTGGCCGATGTGGCTTCCGTGATAGAGTTCAAGATTGATGACATCTACCGGGCTGCTTCCGTGGCCGAGAAGATTCGGGAGGCCGCTGGCAAGGGATTTGAGACCACCACCTGGATGGAGCAGAACCGCTCCCTGCTAAGCGCTCTGCGTCTGGAGCGCTTGGTGACCATCCTGACCATTGGCCTGATCGTGGTGGTCGCTGCCCTCAACATCTTCATCACTCTGGCCATGATGGTGATGGAGAAGAACCGGGATATTGCCGTGCTGATGTCCATGGGCGCCAGGAAGAGGCAGGTGTGGGCGGTCTTCACTCTTCACGGGCTGCTCATCGGCGCCTTCGGGAGTCTGCTGGGGCTTGTTCTTGGTTATGGGACTTCCTGGCTCGGGGGCCGTTACAAGCTGGTCCCGCTCCAGGCGGACGTTTACGCGCTAGCCTCGGTACCTTTTCATGCTCGCCCGTGGGACGGAGTTTGGATTACCTTGGCGGCGCTCAGCATCAGTTTTCTGGCGACGCTTTATCCGTCACTATCAGCGGCCAGACTGGACCCGGTGGAAATCCTGCGTTACGAATGAAGAGATTGATTCATCGGGCCATTGGGCCATCGGGTCATCGGGCCATTGGGCCATTGAACTATTGAATGGAGCAAATGCTCCGCTAAACTGGGTCACAACCGGAAGAAAGATTTGGGATGCCGACACCACCTGAGCAGTTGAGAGCGAGGACCAGGCAATTTGCGATCCTAATCGTCAGGCTTTTTCAAAGCTTGCCAAACAATGACGAGGCACGAATCATGGGGAAACAGGTGCTGCGAGCGGGGACATCGGTTGCAGCGAACTATCGTGCTGTTTGCCGGGCCCGCTCCCGAGCTGAGTTTGTGTCGAAGATGGGAGTCGTCGTCGAAGAGGCCGACGAGACGGTTTTCTGGTTGGAAATCCTCGTTGAGACGGGGATAGTCCCCAGAGTGCGAATGGAGAACCTGCTGGCAGAAGCCAACGAGCTGTTGGCGATTTTTGCGGCCTCTTACTGGACGGCAAGAGCAGGCGGACGTTCCGGGAAAGGCCAATGACCCGATGACCCAATGGCCCGATGACCCGATGGCCCGATGGCCCGATGACCCGATGGCTCAATCGTCTGCTGGCGCGCTCTTGCGGACCGCGAATCTTACGAAGATTTTCCGCTCCGGCGACGAGGAGATCGTGGTCTTCGACGATCTGAATCTGGAAGTTCGCGAGGGAGAATTCGTCGCCCTGGTGGGTGAGTCGGGAACGGGCAAAACGACGCTGCTCCATCTCCTTGCCGCTCTGGACACTCCGACGAGGGGTGAGGTATACTTCATGGGGCAGAGACTGAGTGAATTTCGCCAGGAGGAACGAGCCGCCTATCGCAATGTGCGCGTCGGTTTTGTGTGGCAGATGCACTACCTCCTTCCGGAATTCAGCGCGCTCGAAAACGTAGTGATTCCGCAGTTGATTAGCGGGCGTGACTTTTCATTGGCCAAGGGGCGCGCCAGGGAACTGCTGGGCGAAGTAGGGCTCGCGAATGCTTGCGCGCGACGTGTGGGCGAACTTTCGGGGGGTGAGCAACAGCGAGTCGCTTTAGCCCGGGCGTTAGCCAATCAGCCGGCTGTGCTGCTTGCCGATGAGCCGACTGGCAGCCTTGACCAGCGAACCGCCCAGCGGGTGATTGAGCTTTTGGAGAAACTGCACCGGGGTCATCATTTGACTTCGGTCTTAGCAACGCACAATCCGGAGCTGGCACGGCGTGCGCAACGAACCTTGCGCCTGGCAAATGGAAAGCTGACGGAGACGGTAGTTCCAATAGTTCAATGACCTGCTCCCCCCGGGGGCGGTTAGAAACTGGGGCGAGGGTTCCCGAGAGGACTGAGGAGCTATGTTTGAGAGGTACACGGAAAAGGCACGTCGCGTGATCTTTTTCGCCCGCTACGAAGCCAGCCAATTCGGCAGTCCCTATATCGAAACCGAGCACCTGCTGCTGGGGTTGCTGCGCGAAGATAAGGCGCTGACGAACCGTTTCCTGCGCTCCCACGCTTCGATTGAGTCCATCCGTAAACAAATTGAGGGACGAACGCCTGTCCGCGAGAAGGTCTCGACTTCTGTGGACCTGC
>Ga0208689_1001330_pt1 | contig 13200 bp, 18 predicted proteins | sample June2015DPH_8_15_FD_184700 | JGI IMG/M metagenome (GOLD analysis project Ga0208689, IMG submission 184700) | Peatland microbial communities from SPRUCE experiment site at the Marcell Experimental Forest, Minnesota, USA - June2015DPH_8_150... | ecosystem: Environmental > Terrestrial > Soil >... | reverse complement strand
GTAAACCAATCGTTGATATTGTCTGCTTTGTAGTTATAGGCGTGGCAGGAAAATACTGCAAGAAAGAGCCTCACTTCTCCTCCGGTTTGAGCCTTTCTTTTATCCAGCAGGGTAGGGGATGACACACACTCGTGTCTGGATACTTCGGGAAAATATGTGCGAGCAGTTCTTTGGAGACCTCCAGCGAAACCCAACCGTATTGGTTACGGTAAATCTCGGTAGGCCGCATAAGGGCTCCAATAACAAATGCCCGCCGGTTTGGGGCCAGCGGGCATCGGGTTGGCCACAGGGTGGCCGATGTCACCGGGTGCTCAGGAGCGAAGCTCACTGAGGGAGGAGGTCACCCGGTGGTTCTCGATAGAAAGGGAGCGGTTACTAGGCCGCTCCACGCTTGACGGGTTACCCCATGTTTGCGCAGGCCGTGTCACCACGAACTTCTCCACTTGTACTACGTAAAATGTGCCGTTTTTCTTTCATTTGCGTCAATTGCGCCAGATATTGGCGGCGGCAACGGGTATACGGCTAAACCAAAACTTTTTCTCCTCTTCACCTTCCTCCAAGACTTAGGGTTTTATAGGCGTTTCTCAGTATGATACAAACCCTAACTTCTTTAGAATCAACAAAAAATAAAAACTATTCGGAGGGTTCTTTGGGCTCAACTCGCCCGGAAGGGTAGCTCTCTACCCCCTCAATATATTCCAAATTGCTACTCGACCCTGTGTAAGACAACTTAGAACTGGTACCTGTTCCCATGCCTAACCCGGCACGCATTAGAATCTCATCCCAATATCGGGCGGTTGTAGGGTCTACACCCCTCAAATCCTTGCGCCGCTTCTTACGCTTGCGTGCCATGATTTAAATATACTTGATGGGGCGGATTATGTCAATAGGTAAATTTTACATATTGACATCCCGCGCCCTGTCGGGTATATTTAATACATGGAAAAAGAAATCGCGGCCCGAAATGGTTGTTGTAAAAGGACGAACGCGACAAGTTACCCCTTGACTTTTGCGCTCCCGTCGTGTATTATCAGAAATGGGAGAAAACCTCATGGCCATTCTGTGGTCGACACTCCCTGCTTCACTAAGTAAAAAGGAGAAAACCGTGCTTATCGAAAAGAAACAATACGAATTGCCGACTGAGGACATCCACACACTTGCAGCCGTCGATATCGGAGAAGTCAAGAAAGTGCAAACGCAGTATGGCGCGAAGGACAAGTTCACCATCAAGTTCGAAGTGCTTGATCAGAAGGATTCGAAGACTGATGAGACACTCTATGTCTTTGGGAATTTTTCCCCGAGCCTTGGAGACAAAGCCCAACTAGGAAAGTTCGTGCGGCGTCTGGGATTCGACACAGCTCAGCCCTTCGATACGGACGATCTGTTAGGGCTCAAGTTCACAGCCATGCTCGCCCATAACCAGAGCAGCAATGGCAATACGTACGCCAACATCGTGCCCGGCACTGAGAAGGTCATTCGGCAAGGCAAATCTGCGCCTGCCGCTGCGCCGAAAACCGCGCCGAAGGCGGAAGCCAACGTTCACGGAGTGACCCCGACGGACGATGACATCCCTTTTTAGGTTTAGGAAGGGAAACGTTAGATAATAAAGGAGTTAGGGTATTTATTAAGGTTTTATAGCTACCAAGAACCCATACCCTATATCTGGGGAGCGTCAGATAACAAAGGACTTACAATAAGTGCTTTAGAATCTGACGTTCCCAACCACTTCCTTTAGAATCACACGTTTACCATAAAACCTTGTTGTTTAATAGTCGTATGAAGTAGGAACGATCTGGAGAATACGTGCAAGAAATACTAAAAGGCATTCAAGCGCTCTTTCCTAACGACTCAGTTATTGAGTTACGCGTTCCCGGCAAACCCACGATAGTCGGATGGTTCCGAGACCGACAGAAACTCGCCGCGGCCATTGCGGACATGTCTGGGAAATACACGTCTGTCTACTACACGTTGAACCCCCCTGCCCCCCTGCTATATGACGATTCTTTATTCAAAGACAAAGCCCTCGCCAATGTCAATGCTACACGTGATGATCAGATTGTATCCCGTGACTGGCTCTTGATTGATTGTGATCCGATCCGTGTAGACCCTGCTGGCCTGCCTCTTAAAGATCAGAAAGTGAGTTCGACGGAGGATGAGAAAGCCACAGCACTCGCGACTCTCGGTACAGTGTACAAATATCTCGAATCATTGGGATGGCCCGCGCCTACAAGTGCGGACTCTGGTAATGGTTACCATCTGCTGTACAGCCTCGGCGGGATGAAGAGTACAGAAGAGTTGACCGCGATAGTGAAGGCGGTCTTACAGAATCTCGCGACAAAATTCAATACAGATCGAGTCAAGATTGACACAACAGTTTACAACCCGTCTCGCATCACGAAGGCGTATGGGTCACTCGCTTGCAAAGGGCTGAACACCCCCGACCGCCCGCATCGCAAATCACAACTTCGTAAGATCGCCGCGGTTGTACCAGTTACAATCGAGCAGTTGAAACTTCTGGCGGCTATCACTGAACCTGCGCCCGCCAAGAAGCCGGGGCTCGTGATCAAGCCTAAAGCGTTGGAGGGTTATGCTACTGCGGAAACTCATGCAGATAAGTTGGAGGAGTTCCTCGATTTCTACGACATTGATTACAAATCGCGGCACAAGGAAAAAGATGGATACAGTTGGCAGATCATCCCATGCCCGTTCAATGAGACCCACAACATCGGGGAAGTCGGCGTCTCCTGCGATGAAGCAGGGAAGAAAGGTTTCAAATGTTTCCACGAGTCCTGCAAAGACAATCACTGGCAGGAATTTGTACAACATCTCCAGATCACTACAGGCAAGCGATTCTTCTTCACGACTAATTCGACCGAAGCTGTTCCGGCCTTTGCTGAGACTAAGACAAAGTTGGCATATAAAAAAGCCACTGACATAAAACCGGAAGTGCTTGATTGGTTATGGCCCAATCGAGTTCCTTTCGGAAAGTTAACGCTTTTCGTAGGTCATCCTGCGGTAGGCAAAGGTATGGCGACCATGTATCTTGCTGGTTGCGCGACTACTGGTGGCGGATGGGCGGATTGCCCTAATGTCAACACTCCGATGGAAATCGCAGTCATCAGTTCGGAAGATGCTTCTGGGGATACAGTTGTTCCGCGCCTTATCGCGGCGGGAGCGGACCTTGACAAAGTTCATATTGTAGATTGCGCCAAAACTCCTGATGGGGAAAAAGAATTCAGTCTTGACACAGACCTGCCTGCCCTACGAGTCATGCTTGAAGAGAATCCGGGGATCAGATTAGTTACGATTGATCCTATTATGAACCATCTGGGGAAGGTCAAAGGTAATTCTGAGCAGGAACTTCGAAGTGCACTTACCCCACTGGGAAAACTCGCCGAGCACTTCCATGTCGCGATTGTGATCGTGACTCACTTCAATAAGACTCTTGGCACAGAAGCGATCCAAAGAGTCGGCGGAGCAATGGGAATGGTCGGCGCAGTTAGACTTGCATGGACGTTCGCTGAGGATAAGGACACCGGAACCCGAAGCATGATACCCCTGAAAGCTAATGTTGTAAAAGACATCGGCGGTCTCGAATATACCATCGAGAATAAAGACCTTGAGATTGAAGGTAAAACAGCCCCGACTGGGTATCTCAAGTTTGGGGATAAGTCCCACATTACTGCTGATTCTGTAATGAAGGGGAAATCTGAGAAGTCTTCTAAGATTAGTGAGGCGGTGATCTGGTTGGAGACCTATCTTTCTGATGGCGAGCCCCACCCCGCTAAAGATGTGATCAATGCTGGGGCTGTGGCGGGACAATTTGATAGCAAGATTTTGGGAAACGCATTAAAAAAATTAGGGGGAGTCAGCACTCCTATAAAAGGGATGAGTGCTGGAAATATGTGGCAACTTCCAAAAAAAGACATACAATGATATATCTTATTCAAGAAGGCTTAGACGGTCCAGTCAAAATTGGTTGGACTGGTGATGGGTCAGTAAGGAAGAGGCTATCCTCACTCCAGACGGCGCATTCAAAAAATCTTACTTGCCTAGCAACATGTGAAGGTACGCCTAAGGATGAGAAAAGACTACATCGACGATTTAGGCATTTGCGCATTCGCGGGGAGTGGTTTAACCCTACTACGGAGTTGCTTGGATGTTTTCAGATTGGTCAAAGGGAATCCCTAAATACCCTCTGCCTATATCCCCGATCTTCAAAACTTAGTGATGCTGTGGATTGGTTGGAGAAATGTTTATCTAATGGTCAAGTACACAGGGCTAGAGATATTATTAACAAAAGCGCGGGTCAGCACACTGAAGAATATCTGAGTAAGGCGTTGAAAAAATTAAAAGGGACAAGTATCCCCGTAAAGGGAATAAGCGGGGGAAGGTTATGGCAACTCCCAAAGAAGGACGCATGATAATCACTAAAGGGGAAATTATCCAAGCCGTGGTCTTTCATGCGCCTTTGACTGATGCTGAGAAAGCCGAAGATGCAGAGGAGATTGCCCAGCACCGCGCAATGATGTCCCGAATTATGGTGGAACGCAAAAGACAAGAAAACGCCCAAGAAGAAGCCTTAAGACAGGAAGCGCAGGAACTTTCGAAGAAGGAACGATGAAAAACGAGATTGGAAACAGATATGGTATGTTGGTTGTCGTTGAATCACTATATCGGCGGGTCAATCATCAATTTATGTGGTGGTGTGTTTGTGACTGCGGGGAATCAAAAGCTATAAGGGGCGCGTCCTTGCGTAATGGGGAAACTAGGAGTTGTGGATGTCTGAGGGGTGGGAATGCTCGTCTTGCGTATGGTGAATCCTCAAAAAAGCTATTATACAAATCTTATAAATATTGCGCTAAGCGTCGAGGATATGCGTGGGATTTATCCCCGGAAGAATTTTTTGGGCTAACCCAAGCCCCTTGTAATTATTGTGGTGTTATGCCTGCTCAAGTCTATCAACCAAATCGGGGCTCCTATGGTTCCTTCGTATACAATGGAATAGACCGAGTAGAAAATGAATTTGGGTATGTCCCGACAAACGTGGTTCCTTGTTGCACAATATGCAACGTCGCGAAGAATAAACTAACCAGTGAGCAATTCAAGGATTGGATACGGAGGGTCTATGAAACATCTGTGGCTTGACTTTGAGAGTCGGTCATTACTAGATATCCGTAAATGTGGGCTTGATCGGTATGCTCAAGACACTTCGACGGAAGTTCTCATGCTCGCATGGGCCTTCGATGATGAAGAAGTCCAGTTGTGGGAACCGCGACTTGGCCCAATGCCCGAGCGTTTGAAATCCGGGTTGTTAGACCCGACCGTTCAGAAGGCAGCTTGGAATTACAATTTTGAACGTGACATCCTCAAGTTTAAACTTGGAATTTTTACTGATCTAAATGAGTGGTATGATCCCTCAGTTCTTTGCGCGTATATGTCTCTGCCTATCGGCTTGGATCGAGCAGGCGAGGCTCTGGACATTGATCAGAAAAAGATTCACACTGTGGGGGACAACCGACTTACAAAAATCTTTTCGGCACCTTCAAAGGCGCTTAAGAAGATGATCAAGGAAGGCCACTCTCCTGTCTATTTCAAGGACTGGAACACACATCCCGCGGAATGGGCTGCATTCTGTGAGTATTGTAAACAGGACGTGGCAGCAGAACGAGCCGTGCATTATGCCGCCGTCTCTCTCGACTCCCCGATGACAGAAGGGGAAAAACTTGCCTTCGCGATTGATCAGCGCATGAATGAAGAAGGGATTTACATCGATCAAGTATTTGTCGAGCAGGCAAAGAAGTTGGCTGAGGAAGAGGCTAATCAACTCGTTGCTCAGATGAAAGAAATCACCGGCGTGGACAACCCGAATAGCGGGCCGCAATTGAAAGCATGGTTGAAGCCCCGCGGGTATATGTACGACAGCCTTGATGTCGAACACGTTGAAGAAGCGTTGAAGAAAGACCTTGACCCGCAGGTAAGGCAAGTTTTAGAGTTGAAGGAGAAACTCGGCGGATCAGCTTACAAGAAGTTACAGGGCATTCAAGACCGAATCGGTCCTGACGGACGATTGCGAGACCAGTTCGTCTATCACGGTGCCCACACGGGTCGGTGGTCGGGACGCGGCGTGCAACCGCATAATCTGTACAAGCCCGATAAGGCAGCTTCTAAGCGCACGGACGAGTTCGTGCAAGCGATCAAAGCAGGGACGTTCAAACCCGACACGATAAGTACGATGGTTGCGGTGGCTTCCGTCATGCGGGCATCTTTCGCTGCGGCACCGGGCTGTAAATTAGTGGTGGGAGATTTATCTCAGATCGAAAGTCGTGCCCTCGCTGCTCTCGCGCAATGTAAGACCATGATTGATGCTTATGCGCAAGGCCATGACTTATACAAAGAATTTATGTCATGGCTCCTTGAGAAGCCTGTTGACCAAATCGACAGTGACGAACGAGCTCGCGGCAAGGTAGTAATTCTGGGATGCGGGTACTCCATGGGTTGGAAGAAGTTCATGGAGTACGCTTTGACTTTTGGCATTGTATTGAGTGAACATGATGCCAAGGCCGCGGTCAAAGGCTTCCGCGAAAAATATCCTGAGATACCGCAACTCTGGCGAGAATTGAATAACGCCGCCATTGTCGCGGTGAAATCCCATAGACGCATTTACGTCAAGGGGTTGGTGTTTGATGGCGCAGACCCACGGTGGTTACGGATCAAGTTGCCGAGCGGAAGATACCTCCATTACTTCAAGCCATTCCTTACGCAAACGGAAAACTGGCGCGGGGAAATGGAAGATCAGGTCTGCTATTATGCGTTTGACAAGAAAGGCATGCAAGTCAAACGACTGTATGGCGGGCTGATCACTGAGAATGTGATCCAAGCTATTTCTCGTGACATCCTGCTAAACGGGATGATCGAAGCGGAGCGGGCTTGGTTTAAGTTAATTATGACAGTCCATGATGAGATCGTGGCGGAAGTACCCTTAGATTCCCTGTTGAATCTAGAGATGTTACTAAAGTGCATGTCCGCATGCCCAGATTGGGGAGCAGGGATGGGGTTTGTGCTCGCCGCCGAGGGGTACGAGAGTCCTTATTATCGAAAATAGTGCTTGACAAGTTGCGATCCAGTTGCTATCCTGATAGTGGATGCAATGAGCACAGAACGGGCCGCGCCAGTATCGCGGATGGTGGAAGGCGGGGAAGCCCGCCCCTAATTTAAGTTTGCTGTCGTTCAAACACCAAGGATATCTGTCCGGCACCTGTAATGGGAAAGGCAGACGATGCGGGACGATCCCGCCAGCAAAAGTTTGGCTAGATGTGACTCAGTCCCTAACGGGAGACCGAAAGGTTCGAAGCATAGCCAATTTATGAACGTATGACGCTGCGGTACGAGTTGCAAGACCCGGTTTCGATACCGGCAGGTCCACCAAAGGGGCATTTCAGGAAGGTCGGCGGTTCAATCCCGCCCTTCCGCGCACCGTACGCTTCGGCTATAGACGGATGGTGGGTGTAGCTCAGTAGGCAGAGCATCCTACTTGCCTCTTTGATGGGCCTGAAAGGTTTCGATTGCGACTACGAGATCACAGTTGACGTTCCGCGATGACGTGGCCAGCGTAATCAGGACACGTAACGAACAAATGCTGAGACCAAACCTCTCGCGTTTGCTGCTGCGGCTGGCCGCAAGGCTTAGACTGCAGCGGGGTGCAGGCGGCGACCCGGCAACAGAAAGCCGCTGTTAATGTGGACGGGGAATTGGACGCCTTTGGCCATCCATAGACCCGCCCGCATCCAAATTTAGGAGGATTATGTCAAACGTCAACCTGCTGGACTGCCCAATTTGCAACCCGACTGTCGCTGATGCTCAGGGTATCCGGCGTACTGTGGTGCCTACTTCTACAGAACTGCTCAACTTTGTGAAGCACGTCATTGCTAATCACCTTATGATTGCTGGTAAGGGTGTAGAGGACACAGACGAGTAATGGCCAAATACCTTGCGCTGGGTAACGCCGCGCTGAACTTGATTGTCGCGGGATTTTACGCAGTACAGGGGGATTGGCGACACGCGTCCTATTGGCTCTTTTCGGCCTGCATCATCACGAGCGTGACAGTATGACACCCAAAAATAGACGTTGGATTTTATCTGACAGCCACCTTGGGCATAGTAACATCCAGAAACATTGCCGCCGACCCGCGGATGTGGACAAGCGATTTACTGATGCTTGTAAGCGACTGATCGGGCCAGAGGATTTGGTTATTCACTTAGGTGATGTTGCATTCGGTTTCTTCGACTTGAAGTCTTGGTTCACCGATATGCCGGGGAACTGGATTCTTGTCCGCGGCAACCACGACGCCCATACGATATCTTGGTATATGAACAACGGGTTCAAGTTTGCTTGCGATTCATTTGTGATGGGCGGCGTATATTTCACACACAAGCCAGCATTCTGGTTACCAGAGGGATGTAGTATAAACGTCCATGGCCATTTGCATAATCGCGTGGCGGCGGATCATCGGGTATTCCCTCATTGCCGGTTGTTCGCATTAGAACACACGCGATATGAGCCGATGCTGCTTGAAAAGTTTCTACGTAAGGGGTGTCCGGGCGGGGTAGTTTTGCCGCAGGATGGGGAGCCATTATGAAGAACCTTGTCGTCATCTCGACATGCCTGTCCTGCTGGACCTGCTTCATGCTTACGGGGATGGCCCTGCTCGTGGCCAATAACGAAGGGCTCGTCTACTATGGGATCGGGTTGGTTGTCTCAGGTGTAGCGCTGAAATTGGAGTTAGACGCATGGCTTCGATAGACATGACAGTGCTAGGAAAGTTCCTTGAGACGGCATCCAGCGGATACGTGCAGATGGAATATGCACCTGTCACTAATCGATGGCGTCTGTGGTGCCGACATTGTGATGCAACATTCACGATCATAGATGCGGCCACTCTCGCAGATGACTACAATAAATTAGGGCTGTTGCCTTCAGTAATAATGACTTTTGCAAAAGCGCACAGACACTCGCCCGAGGAGCGGGCGGTCATCGCGGCTAAGTTAGAAGTGGCTAAGCAAGAAGCACAGGAGAAATTGCAAGGTCTGCTAAAGGATATGAACTTTAAGAATCCTGCCGCGGTCGTAAAAGAGTTGAGCAGCACGACGTGCAATGAATGCGGCGAAACGTGCCCGTGCTCACAACACGGATTCGGTTTCGCGAAGTACACAAGGACGAACATCATGAAGCAGGGAAGGAGGTTCCGACAATGAAATTGACTTTCAATGAAGTAGTAGAGAACATAAACAGGCTGTGGGAGATCACTGCGGCGTGCTATAAGGGGGTTGAGTGTCCTGACTGGCAGACATTCGAACGTTTGATGGCCCGAGGTGATGTGTTCGTTATCTTCAACTGGATGAATAGTGGAGTTATAGGTTATGCACTTGTGACCCCCGACATTTCGCCACTGTTGGTCAGCCTCGCGGTAATGCCTGCGAGTCAAGGCTATGGGGTTGGAAAAGAACTTTTGCAGGAAATCGCGGCTTATTATCGTTCGCAAGGTGTCCACGAGATTGTGTTACATTGTAAAACGGACAACCCCGCCCAGACTCTTTATTTCAAAGAAGGCTACCGGGTAACTGCGTATCTCAGGAATTACTACAAGCCCGAAGGTGATGGGCTGGAAATGAGGAAGGTGTTATGAGTTGTACTGATTATAAAGACGGATATTGTTGCGGGGGAGCAGGGCCATGTCAGTCGCCCGATGTGCCCTCAGATTACTTGACACTGGCAGAGTTAGCCCCTGATCAATCTGATTCGGACGCCCAGATAATCGATGACATGCACAAGCAACTTGCTGAGAAAGACGAAGAGATATTCCGGTGCTGGGAAGAAATTCGCGAACTGCAGATGACAGCATGGCAGCGGTTTAAGCGTTGGCTCAAGGGTGAGTGGGAAACTGACGAAAGGATTAGGTTGTTCTAATGGCCTTCCCTGAAGTTGCACCAGAAACCCTTTGCGGGAATTGCAGGCATCGATTCGACGCACATGCGCCAGACGTGAATTACCCCGCCGCTCAGCGATGTTTTCACAATGCGATCACTGGCGAAGGTTGTGCGCCGAAGTATATTGATCGCTGCAAAAACTTTGTTTACCCGGAGGAGAAATGATTCGTAAAATAATAAGTGGTGCTTGTTTTGCCTTAGGACTTTCAATTCCGTTAGGGATCATGGCCGCTGTTGCGGGCTGGTATCTATTACTGATTATGCTGGTGTGTGTTCTCTTTACCACCGCCGTCAGTGCGCTCTTAGTTGGGGGTGTTATACTTTGGGAGGAAAATGACTTGTAAGCAGGCGAGGAGGATCATATCCCAACACCGGGCTGAGGATGAAACCCTACGCACGGCGGTTAGGATGTGGCGAGATGAAGACACAGGTCGGGAATTCGTTATACCTACTACGAAAGAGTTGGTGTTCTTCATAATGCGGAAGTTAAAGAGGTCGAAGCAATGCCTCAGGTCCCCGTGCAGGTATTCGAGGTGGGGAGACAAAGTACCAGAGAACGTAATCCAGTTGTGGGAAAAGGAGTTGAGATGACATTCTGTTGCTGTACGTATTTCGCGACGGAGCCTTGCTTCACTGGCATGCTCTTAAAGTTTCGGTGTATTATTCATGGCGCTGTCGAACTGAATCGCAAGAATTGTGGATTCATGCCCGATGCGGGCACACCCTTGCCTTCTGTGCCTTCTGTGCCTTATCCAAATGTGCCTTATGTTCAACCGTCCAATCCTTGGTCAGTCCCTTGCACGTGCACTCGATCAGAAGTCGAAGCTAATGGCAAATGCTGGCCTCGTGAACCAGAAGGATTCATCACGGGTAATAGGGGTACGTGTTGCTAGCCGATCTTCCATGCGATCATCCGGGCTGTCCAAACCCCGGCATTGTGTTCCAACAAGGGACTGATAAGGTCTACTGTCCTGATCACGCATGGAGATCAGATCGCGAGACATCAGGGGAGACCGCCGCCCGCGAAGAGGCAGATCAGATAGCAGAGGAGACTAGGAGGATGTTGGGATGAAGATGATATCACATTTTCTGACGGTAAGGTTTTTGAGTTTCGCTGCAGCTTGCGGAATTCGCAACGTAGAATTCGCGACTGAGGGTAAACGGGAGGTGACTTGTAAACGTTGCCGCAAAACTAAGCAATTCAAAAAGAGGTCAAGATGATCAGACTTGTAATTATGGCATGCGCAGTCTTAGGACTGCCATTCCTAGTTCGCAACTTAAAGACGCACAAGGCGTTGCCCGCAGCGTGTGGGTTGGGAGTCTACTGGTTAGGCGGGCTCCTTAACTTCCTAGCGAGTAGTTTGAACGGTTGGCGCATGCCGGTAATGACTGACGGGGATGTCTCTGGGGCGTGGCAAGTAGCAACACCCGCGACCCGCCTGCCTTGGCTCATTGATCGGTTTAGTTATATGCATGGAGATTACTTGACTATTTTCTCGATAGGTGATGTCCTGATCTTGTCCGGGGCGGTACTGACAATCGCAGGAGTAGTGTATTGGGCGGTGAAGAGACTACAGAGTTTGAATCCAACAACGTCATTGCATCCATCGTGACTGTGCGCCAGAATTGTACGCGCCTTCCGCCCCGCCAAGTGCATATGACCCCGCAGGAAATTAGCGAAAGACAAATCGAGCGGGTCTACGCGCTAGTAGATGATCCCGAGCATGTCGTATTTGACCGCGTGGGGATACTTGACCTGCTCAAGGCGATGTATCCTTCTGAAGTCGCTGAATATCTGTTAGGCAGGGCAGGCGACCCTTAAGAATTATACGGAGTAAAATGACCCGCCTTGATCCAAACCGGTATCTCTTGATGGCGTGGCTCGTCGATATCCTAACGACCCGCGGGATGTCCATTTACGGCCAGAACCTTTTGCGCCAGATGATATCGACTGAGCACCTGCGGACCCTCGATCCCGCCCTTCCGCCGCCGATCTCGTGGTCGCGCCCCGTGCGCCCCGGTCCTGCGACCGCCCCGCGACCTCGGCCACTGATTTAAATACATATAGCAGAAATCGCTCCAAGAGACCTTTCCCTGCCCAAAACCGTCATTTTGACTTCCCTCAAAAATTCCCGCCCGGCCTGCCCTGCGGCCCTGCTGTCTCAATCTGAGATAAGTGTACGCGTATACGGGAGATGGGAGGTGGGTAACCACTACCGACCACCCTTTCCCGCAGGGAAGCAGGGGGTGGATGTTACCACCCTTTTTGGCCCGGCAAGGCGCTGCGCACCTGCGAGCCCCCCGGAGACTCCCCGCCGGGGTGCCCGCTCGACTGGGAGGTTGACACCCTGCTAACCTGCTGATCCCAAACCCTTTATCCCTGACCCCTTTTCTAAGATCAGAACACTGATCCTGCCTGCTAACCTGCTTTGAATCAATCATGTACCACGATACGCCGACGCCGATACGCGCAGGTCCATAAGTCCTTTGCTGTCAGCAGGGTAGCAGGGTGTAACATTATGACGAAACGTGGTGCATATTGTTACACTCCACTTTCTGATCTCGAAGCGATTGGCAAGCGCCGTGCGTGGCCCTACCCTGCTACCCTGCTCCAAAGTCATTCACCATTCGTTCCCTCCTAACTGTCGTAATGACCTGTCCGTAATGCGAACATACAGCGTAGGCATCGAATAGTAATCTGTCGTATCATTATGAGATTCCATTTTGTGGCGGGTTTCGGCCCTGCTCCCGTTTTACTTGGTGCAACCTAAGATTGGTGCAGGGCATCGAATTTGCTTGACATTGTAACACTGTAACGTGTAGACTGAGACTGGAGGCAACTATGGGACTGATCAACAAATGGCCGTGCTCGCTGCACCCTGCGGGCCATGCTAACACGACAGGTCGCTGTAACATCTGTCATCAGGAATATCGGCGCAAGCAATATGACAGCAAAGGCGCATCGCTTACTGACAGGTATTGTGCGCTCAAGTCAGCGGCGGGTCGGCGCGGTATTGCCTTTGAATTGACACAAGCCGAGTTCGAATCGATTGTGGCGGCACCTTGTTTTTACGCGGTACAATGGCATGATGGCATCAGGTCGGGTGTTGACCGCAAGGACAGCCGCCTTGGTTATACTAAAGACAATTGCGTCCCGTGCTGTGCCAAGCACAATCTGTTCAAGTCATACACCCTGACAACTGACCAGACGAA
>Ga0208689_1001329_pt1 | contig 13204 bp, 9 predicted proteins | sample June2015DPH_8_15_FD_184700 | JGI IMG/M metagenome (GOLD analysis project Ga0208689, IMG submission 184700) | Peatland microbial communities from SPRUCE experiment site at the Marcell Experimental Forest, Minnesota, USA - June2015DPH_8_150... | ecosystem: Environmental > Terrestrial > Soil >... | reverse complement strand
GGACGTCGAAGATGGCAAGGTCGACACCATCGTCGTCTATAAAGTGGATCGCCTCACCCGCAGCTTGGCCGATTTTGCCAAGATCGTGGACGCCCTGGACGCGCGCGGAGTCTCTTTCGTATCCGTCACCCAGCAGTTCAACACCACGACTTCGATGGGTCGGCTGACCTTGAATGTATTGCTCTCTTTCGCCCAATTCGAACGCGAGAGGTGACCGGGGAAAGGGTTCGCGACAAGATCGCGGCCTCCAAACGCAAAGGCATGTGGATGGGTGGCACAGTGCCACTCGGATATGACGTCAAGGAACGAAAACTGATCGTGAATCCGGAAGATGCAAATCTCGTCTGTCGTCTCTTCCGTCTCTATCTTGAGCTAGGATGCGTCTCGAAGCTGAAGGCTCGGCTCGATAGCGAGGAGATCAAGAGCAAGGAGAGAACCAGTGCTGCCGGGAACCGGTCGGGAGGAACTGCCTGTTCCCGGGGTTCGCTGTACAACATCCTACAGAACCGGATTTACTGGGAGAAATTCACCACCGCGAGCAAAGCCATCCTGGCGAGCACTCGGCCATTATTCCGCGCGAACTGTGGGAGCAGGTTCAGGCTCAGCTGAGAAGCGACAATCAGGGACGCCGGAATGGTCTCAAAGCAAACTCGTCAAGCTTGCTGGTTGGTCTGCTGCAGGATGCTGAGGGCAATCGATTCACCCCGTCCCACACATTGAAGAACGGCAAACGGTATCGCTACTACGTTTGCCAAACGACGATTGACGGATGTGGGGCACCGAGCAAACCGGCGAGACTGCCGGCCAATGATGTTGAAAAGCAGGTTTCTCTCAGGTTGCAGTCCTTCTTGCATTCCGCCAAGGAGGTCATGGATGAGCTCAGCCTGCCGGGAGATCTTCCGGCAAGAACTCAGCAGCTTATAGCATCTGCCATGAAGCAATCCGAACAGTTGCGCTCTGCTTCCCCCGCCGCCGTGCAGGAATTCGTCAGAAAAGTGGTGCGGCGTATTTTGGTTCAACCCAACGGGATAGAAGTTGAAGTCAGCAAGAAAGAACTCCGCGCTGAACTCACCGGGGACCATCGCGCCTCATCAGGGCGAACAGTGGCCAACCAGCAGGAACAGGGTCCTGGTGACGTAATCCGCCTAGCGGTCGAGGCGGGGATCAAACGCTGCGGCGGTGAGATGCGGCTTGTAGTCGCTCCCGATCTCGCTGGTCAGGTACGGGCGCACCCGGTTGCGTCACCGCTGAAAGCCCTGGCACGCGGGCGCCAATGGTACGAGTGGGTCGTGGCTGGAGAAGTTGCGGGCCGGAGGTCGATTGCGCAAAAGCTCGGCCTTGACGAGCGCTACGTGAGCCGAGTCCTGGAGTGTGCCTTTCTCGCTCCCGACATCTTGGAAGCCATCCTCGACGGACGCCAGCCTTCTAATTTGACATTTGAAAAACTGACGCGACGCTTGCCACTGAACTGGCTCGAGCAACGCAAGCACTTCGGCTTTCTACCGCTAGCGCCCACGGCGATCGATCGTCTGTCTTCAACCCAACCCTGTTGCGACCGTATCCAGGGAATAGCATTCCCTGATAACTCCTGAAAATTCCCTGTTCGTTTCAAGGCCCTTTCACCAACAACTCCAGCTGAATGAGTTCAATAGAAGCAATCGTGTCGCAATTTCGGCCACAAGACAAACAGATTCCCTGTATTTTTCCCTGTTAGCAGGGAATTCTGGCGGAGAACGGTTGGCTTGAGACTGCCCGCACCGCCACATCCCAGCCTCCGTGGTTGTTCTCTGAATCGACGCGGCCGTTGAGTTCAGGCAATCGAAATGATTTTCCGCAACTCCCTGCGTCTCACTTCTAAGCGGGATTGGGCCCTGTATGGATTTCCCCGACAAAATAGTCCGCTGGGACCGTAACTTTTCCGTTAGGCCAACTTTCGATTGCCGGTGTCTAAATCTACAGAGCTGCGAATCGTGCTCGCGAGAGTAACTTCGACAGGCGTTGGCAGCACTAGCGACCAACTTGGTTTCATAAGGAGGAGACATGCGTCTTCGGACACTCGCACTGCTGTGGCTGGCGCTCGCCACGGTGTCATACGCTCAGACTTCGGCCCGGACTTCTGATCGGACTTCGGATCGGCCGGCAATTGCCTCAACAAATTCGGCGGCACGCCTGCCGGTGACAAGGGTCATTCTCTACAAGAATGGCGTTGGGTACTTCGAACACTCCGGCCGCATTCGTGGCAATCAGGACGTGGACATCGATTTCACCACGGCGCAACTGAACGATGTACTGAAATCCTTGACGGTGTTGGATCTCGGAAAAGGAAGAATCACTGGGGTCAGTTATAACTCGACGGCTCCGCTTGAAAGGCGCCTGGGTTCTTTGCATCTCGCGGTCGGCGAAAATCCAACCACCGTACAATTTCTTGATGCACTGCGCGGTGCGCGATTGGAAGTGCGCAGCGGACCTGCGAATGCCTCCGGTCGTTTGTTGAGCATCGACCAACGGGAGTTGCCCCTCAAAGACGACCAGAAGATCACGGTCAATCAGCTTTCCATCGTGACCGACAATGGCGAAGTCCGGGTGTTCGACTTGAATCCAGCGACCAGGGTGCGGATTGAGGAAAAGGATGTGAACGAACAGGTCGGAAAGTATCTGGGCCTGGTCGCCTCGACGCGCGACCAGGACGTCCGCCGCATGGCCATTTCGACCGCGGGCGAGGGCGACCGCGATCTGCTGGTGAGTTACATCAGTGAAGTTCCGGTGTGGAAGTGCACGTACCGCATCGTAGTTCCGAAGGAAGGCAAGCCGTTGCTGCAGGGCTGGGCCATCGTGGATAACACGGTTGGCGAAGACTGGAAGAATGTCGAGTTCTCGGGTCGGTGTCGGCTCGGGTTCTGGCGGCGGCATCGGCGGCGGAGTTTTCAGGGCTGGCACTTCTGCCCTTCACTTTGACGCCGCGGCAGCAGCCCAGTCTCTTGAAACTACAACCACGGTGGCCCAAACCCAGGAACTCGGCGATCTGTTCGAGTACAAGCTCAAGGACCTCGTCACCATCCGCAAGAACCAGTCGGCGATGGTGCCCATTCTCCAGGCGCGTATCGACGCGGAAAAGGTTTCGGTTTGGGACGCTTCGCAACCGTCCGTGCTGCGGGCTCTTTGGATCGACAACAGCAGCGGCCTCACACTCGACGGGGGCAGTTTCAATGTGCTCGAAGGCGACGCCTTTGCCGGCGAGGGTCTGATGGATCCCATCAAGCCTGGTGAAAAACGTTTGCTGTCTTACGCGGCCGACCTCGGCCTGCTGGTGGATGCGAAACAGAAATCGGAAAGACAGAAGATCACGAAGGTTGTGATCGCACATGGCGCCATGACCCAGATGACCGAGGAGCAGGAGGAGCACATCTACACGATTCGCAACCGCGATACCTCAGCGCGGACCGTTGTGATCGAGCATCCCGCGCGCCCGGGATGGAAGTTAGCCGACGGAACGGAGCCAGCGGAGAGCACTGCGTCCTTCCATCGTTTCCGCTTAGATGCCGACCCCAAGAAAACCACAATCGTGAGCGTGAAAGAGTACCGGCCGATCTCGACACGATACGAGTTGACCAACGTGTCGGATGACGAGATCGCCTTCTTTGTTAGTCAAAACTCAATCAATGCCGAAGTGGAGAAGGTATTGCGGCGGGTTGTGGGGCAAAAGAACTCCATTGCTGCATTCGATGCCGACATCGCCGCGCGCAAGGCCCAGGTTTCAGGCATCGCCGAGGACCAGAAGCGAGTGCGCGAGAACATGAAGGCATTGAAGGGCAGCGCCGAAGAGAAGGCTTTGCTCCAACGCTATGCGCGAGAACTGAATGATCAGGAAGACCGGGTGCAGTCTTTACAGCATGAGGTTTCGGGTTTGCAACAAAAGCGCGATGCGGCGCAAAAGGCACTCACCGAAATGATTGAGGGCTTGGAGTTGGAAGCGACATTGTAGAGAGTGCGGCAAACACATCCAAAAGCGCGTGCTGAAATTGGTAACCATGAGACTTGCCCTCTCATCAAGCGAGTAGGCGCCAAGGAGAAGGTCCTCCAGCGAGGTAACAAGCCTAGTGGCGCCTGATCGGTCAGGGTCGAGCCAAGACCGCAGCACCGCAGCGAGATTATCTTTGACGCGTGTTCAGCTTGTCGAGTGCGCGCTTCAACTCTTCAAGCTTCTGGCCAGCCTCGCCGAGCTTGCCCTCCGCCGTCAGCCGCTGGTAGTCGGCAAGGTCTTTGGCGGCTTCCGCGATGAGCGCGTTGAGATCCGCTGCGGGTTGGGGCGACGCGGCGGATGCGGGTGCGCCTCGCACCGGCTCCGCCGGGACAGCCGCGGCAGTCGTCGACGGGGCACTCAGGGACGAGGCCGCTCCGCCAAAAAGGGCCGCCATCGCCGACTCGAAGTTAGGTCCGTACGCCAGCTTGTCTTGCAGTGCGAGCACGACCAGGCGTAACTCCGGCATCGGACTCCGCTCGGCCTGCAGGTAAATCGGCTCCGCATACAACAGCGCGCGCCCAGACGGAATCACCAGCAGAGCCCCGCGCCGCACGTGCGAGCCTTGCTGATTCCACAGCGTCAATTGTCCGGAAAGCTGCGCGTTCTGATCGATTCGCGCCTCAATTTGCAGCGGCCCATCGACCAGCTTGGTTTTAGGAAAGTTGTAGACCACCGACGTACCGTATTGTGCGCCGTCGCTGCGCCCGGCAATCCAACCAATCAGATTGTTCCGGTTGGACGGCGTGAATGGCAGAATCTCCACGAACTCCTCGCCGGTTTCGCCCGGCAGTTTCATCAGCACGAAGTTCGGCTGCATCGCCTGTGTTACCTGCTGACCCCCCTCGCTCATGCCAACTTCGGTGGCGACCGTCCACAAATCCTCACGGTTATAGAACGCTTCCGGATCCGTCATGTGATACAGCCCGTACACTTCCGCCTGTAGTTTGAGTAATAACTCGGGGTAGCGCACGTGTTTGCGCAGCCCGGACGGCATCATGGCCGCATCCTTGAACAGACCCGGAAAGATGCGGCGGTAGGCCGCGATGATCGGATCCTCCGTATCGAACACGTAAAACGTTGTCGTGCCATCGTAGGCGTCGATTACCACCTTGACGCTGTTCCGCATGTAGTTAATGGAATTATTGTCGAGCTGGTAATGGCTCGAGTACGGATAGCTGTCAGAAAGCGTGAACGCGTCCATGATCCACGACAGCCGCCCATCGTCGCCAAGCACAATGTACGGATCCGGATCGTAGGTGAGGAACGGCGCTAATGCCGATACGCGATCGCGCAGGTTGCGGCGCATCAGCAGCCGGCTATCCTGTTTTACGTCATCGCTGAACGGCAGCTTTGCGAGGTCGTCGCGGTCGAGCGCGATGACGATGCGGCGCAGAAAGCTGCCGAGCACGATGCCGCCGTTGCCTTCGTATGACGTGAGGCTGTTGCTCGCGCCTTGCGGGTAGTTGAATTCCTTCTGCCGTGTCTTCACGTACACGTCGGTATCGGTCAACTCGCCGAAATAGATCTCTGGGCGCGTCACGGTCAGACTACGCACCGTGCTCTGGACCGGCATATTGCTCAGAATCAGCGTGGGCAGCCCTTCCGGCGTGAACCCGTTGACCGGGTTCATCGTGATGCCGTAGCCGTGGGTGTAGATCAGCTTGTCGTTGATCCAGTTGCGGCTGCTCTCCGGGAGCTTATCGACGTTCAGCTCGCGCGTGGCCAGCATCACCTCGCGAGTCGTGCCGTCAATGTCATATCGATCGATATCGATGTCGGGGAAGTCGTAGTAGGTGCGGATTTCCTGAATCTGACGCAGCGTGTCCTGGAGTGCGCGCCAATCCCACAGCCGGATGTTCTGAAGCGTAGCCTGATTGTTCGCCGGCTCGGCCGCGTCGACGTTCGTCTCCGCGGGAAACTCGCGCTGCGAGACCCGGTTCAATCCGTAGGCCTGCCGCGTCAGGGCGGTGTTGTAGACAATATAGGGCTGCTCGCGAACCAGTTCGTTCGGTTTGACGATAAAGCTGCTGACGTACCAGGCGACTGCTTGAACGGCGATATAACAGACCGCGGCCGGAAGGATCGCCGCGACCAGCCAGCGCCCGCGTGGCGCCCGCACGGCGTTGACGGCTGCGATCGCCGCGCCGAGAACGAGCGCCGCGCAAACAACGAGCATCCCTCGGAGCGTGACGTGCGCGTCCGTGTAGGTCACACCCCCGAAGATCGTATGGTCGCCGAGCAATCGTTCGAACCGGCCGATATACACGCGCATCGCGACGATCAGCAACAGGAACGCAAACGCGATGGAGAGCCCGCGCCAGGGCAACGCAACGTAGCGGCTGAGACGCCCGGTGAGCACACGGCTTCCGCCCGTGATGAGAATGAAGAAAGCGGCGAGTATACAGGTAATCACGGCTAGCGTCAGCAGCCAGCCGGCGATGAGCTGCCACGCGGGCAGGGCGAACAGAAAGAAATTCAGCGGCTTGCCAAAAATCGGGTCGGCGACGCCGCCAGTGGTGCGGGGTGCGTACCAAAAAAGCGCGAGCGTCGGCCACTCCACCATCATGCCGGCGCCGGTTGCAGCGGCAATGACGAGCGAAACCCCGAGCGCGATTAGGCGCAGGACACGCTCAACCGGCAACTTCAACGGCTGTCCGCCGATGTAAATCGTGTGGCCGCTCGGCATGTCAGGGAGATGCGCCCGCTTCAGCGCCAGAAACGATCCATACAGAATGAGAAATGTGGCCGCTGTAAAAGCCGCGAAAATTCCCCACTGCAGGCTCAGTGTTTTCCAGAACACGTCCCCGTAGCTGAGCGACCCGAACCAGAGCGCGTCCACGTAATACGACAACGCGGTCCGGCCGCCGAAGAAGATGCCGGCAAGGATGGCGAGAATGAGAAGGAAACGACGGCGACGGCGAGGCCGCGGCGGATGCGGCGGCGGCCAGTCTATGGAATTGGACTCGGGCATTACTCCACTCCGTTCTTACCAGCATTTCCGTTATCGGAATTCCAAGAAACCGTATTGTACAGTGCTTGAAGAAGAGTAGAGCGGGTTTCATAAATCGGTTCTGGGTAGGGCACGGCTTTAGCCGTGCCGTCTAGGGCCTGGAAAAATGCGGACTTTAGCGCCTGAGGGACGCGCTTTCTAAGCTGAAAGGCATTTATGAAACACACTCTAACTACCTTGCGTTCGTGAGCATCGGTTTTGCCATTTCGCCAACTACAATTTAATCTTCTTCGCAGCCGGATTACTTCCGTGTGACCGACAATCCGCCCGGAACCGACTAGCTGTGACATTCGACTGGCTGATGAGTGCGCATAGCGGCTTCTACGAACCGCCACTCAACCAACGGAACGACGGTGGACTGTCCTAGCCATCGGCCCAATTCTGGCTGTGAAGGAGTGATATGAGGTCGCTTTCCGTGAGGCAGAGCCAAATGTGCTTCTACTGTGCTTCCCACTCCTTCAACGTGATTCGCGGAATCACCACTTGCCTCGTGAAGTGGTCCGTCGGTTGATACAGCCTGACCACGACTCGCGATTGCGAGAGCTGCGAGCGATCCACAGGAAAATGCGCCGACCATGAATCGGACGGGTCTCTGAGATCAAGGTTTTCGATAAAGTCGGTCATAACGGAGTAAGAGCCTACGAAATAAGGTGTGTAGTCCGGATCGTAGCAGGCAAACCTCGTGGGATTGCGCTGTCCAGTGGTTGCGTTCTCGAGGAAAGCAGAGCGACACTCAGTGCCATAAGGTTCGCCCTTGCCGGGCTGCATGCAAGTCAGCGTAGCATAGGTAGGATCTACTGGTTTAGAGACGTGCGTTGTGCACCGCCCCAAACCCGGCATTCGCTGGTCGCCGCCCACCGCCGGAAGGGCATAGGATTTGTCCAGCCGCCATTGCGTTAGCGAGTAATTGATCTCCAATCGCAGAGGTTGGTCCTTGATGCGGCCATACACGGCGCTTGGCACGTCAATTTCCTGGTAAATCTGGGCTTCGCTGCCAGCATCCGGCCCTTCCTTGCGAATGCGAAATTCCTTATACGTATCGCCAGTTCCGCAATACTCGGTCTTGCCGCCTGTGCCGATCAAGCACACATCGAACCTGTCGTCTAGCAATACGGAGTCGGCAGGGAGGCCAGCGACCCGCAACGGCACATGCACAGTCATTTTGTCTTTATTGTCCTTGGAACTGGTCCCCCCTGGAGAGTGGAACCGTCCCGCTCCTGGGTTGAAGTCCAAAACCGTAGTGACCCCGCTGCCGGGCCTTGACGAAAGCCGCTGTTGCATCGCAAACGCAGTCTTCCACGGCAGGAAGGATGTGGAGAGCATGAGGAGGAGGAATACCACAATCAAGTAGCGCGACAGCACGGTTTTGCGGCGGAAATACTGCACCCCGAGAATAGTGCCCACTCCCAAGGGGACAAGCGCGAACTTGATCGCCCCTACAATCCATGCCTCGCCGCTCCACCATGTCGGCTGAATCAACAACCTGAAATTGTCCATGCCGCCACCTAGTGTGGCCAGTGCTAGGAATAAACAGACGAGCAAAGCGATCAGGGCGGAAATAATGGCCTCCAGTATATTCCGCGTGAGTGAGGCTAAGGCCAGAACGGGTAAAGTAAACGACGGCAGCAAAAACACGGCGCGCGAAATAGCGGCGGCTAGAGTCTGGCGAAGAGGGAAGCCATTCGCCAGCCCTAGGAAGATATCCGCCGCCAGAATTGGCCCTTGCACCGCCGCCACGACAAACAGAATTTTTTCCAGCAACAGATGCCAGCGTTGGATGGGCCGCGTCAGCCAATCCTGCCGGACTCCGGGAATTGCTTCCTGCTGTACGATGACTGCAATCAACAGGCCGCTGGCCATGAGAGCGATCGGATAGAGCAAAATCGTCGAATTCAATGCCCTCAATTGTGGCCAAGAGAAGTCTAAGAAAAGGCGGTTCTTCCTGAGCTCGATCGCGGCCCAAATCCACTGAAGTGCCGCAACGCCGATAATCATGAGCCAAGAGAGCTTCCAATCTTTCTTGATAATGTGCCAGATCATCTTGTGCCGCCTTTCGTTTGAGCCGCTCCGTCCCTTGCGGCGCGCGCCAGCGTCGTGAAGATGGATCGCAGCGCCATCGGTTGCGTATCGACGATTCGAACGCCCTTGACTACAGACCGGATTCGTTCCCCCAAGGCTTCTTGCGAGAACTGGGAGTCGACAAATCTGAGGACGTTCCCTTCCGAGCGCACATGCAGCCAGTGCTTCGGAAGTTCCGGGAATTCGCCAGGCTCGAACTGGCCGTTCTCCAAGGTCACATACACTTCCCGGAAACGCGCCGTGAGATCGCTCATGGATTCCTGAAACAGCAGGTTCCCCTCTTCCAGAAAACCGACGTGCGTTGCCAGTCCGTCGATTTCGCCAAGCTCCTGGGAGGAAATCAATATCGTCATCTCACCCGCTTGTAGCAGCAGTCCTTCCATGAACTCGTCGCGAACCAACGGATCGAGCCCGCTGAAAGGCTCATCCAGGATCAAGAGCTTCGGCCGGTACGGCAAGGCGCAGAGGAGCGCCATCTTCAGGCGCATTCCGTGTGACAGGTCGCCGATCTTGTGCTCGAGCGGCAGCCGAAGTTGACGAAGCATCGATGCCTCTAACTGCCGGTCCCAACGCGGATAAAACGGCCGCAGATAAGCGATGTAGTCGGCAACCGTCAGTCTCGCGGGCATGTCCTGGTCCTCGGACACGTACCCGATCTGCCTGTGTTCGTGGAACGAGATCTTGCGTGAGTCGACGCCCAGCACCGTGGCGCTGCCCCGGGAAGGCTCCAGGATATTCATGAGAACCTTGATCGCGGTCGTCTTACCCGCGCCATTGGCGCCGATCAGCGCGAACGCGCTTCGCGCGGGAACGGAGAAGCTCAAATCGCGAAGAGCCTCAAGACGCCCGAATTTCTTCCACAGCTTGCTCGTTTGAATCATTTGCGATTCACCCCCAACGGCCTCTCCAACTTTGCCCATTGACTTTCAATGGCTTGAACCAGTTCCGCTAAATCGAGCCCAACGCGCTTGCCTTCTACCACGAGTTGCTCGACTTCCCGTTGCAAGAGTCTCTTGCGATCCAGTGCTCGGGCCACTGGGGGATCTGCAACAACTGTCCCAATTCCCGGACGCGCTTCCAGCCACCCTTCCTGAATCAGGTACTGGACCGCTTTATGCGCGGTGTTGGGATGGATCTTCAATTCCGCAGCCAGCGTTCGCACGGAAGGAAACGTCTGCCCCGGTTGAAATTCACCGCTTATGAAGGCCTTCTTCGCGGCAAAAACGAGCTGATCGAAAATTGATTGCCCCGGACGGAGCGCAAATCGCATTAGTGTCACAAGACTACTGTGACACATGTGACTCTGTCTGTCAACAGTTCTTTCGAGCGATTCACCCCACTTTAGCCTCGGCGCTGCCTCCACAGCGCCAGAGTGTGCTTGGAAGCGAAGCGAGCCGGAGATTCAACCTGCTGGTCAATTTCGCCATCGCGTGTCTTTTGTTCCTTGTGTGACTACGGTCACGGCAAGCGTGCGCGCGCCCGCGTAGATTCATAAGCATGGACGCATCAATCGAGAACGATCGCGCAGCGTGGTTGGAGGGGTCTTCGGCGGATGGCTCAGTGAAGTGTTCAGTGGTTCCACCAGAGCGCAAGAACCCGTGGCGGCTGATCCTGCTGGGGGCACCGGGCGTGGGCAAAGGCACTCAAGCCGAACTCCTCACGGAGCGTCTAGGCGCGTGCCATCTCTCGACCGGAGATGTCTTTCGAGCTGCCGGCAAGCGGCGTGACTGCGATCAATCCCCGGCGATGAAGGCGGCAATGCAATATATGCGCCGTGGCGAACTGGTGCCCGACTCGACAGTCTGGGAAATGGTGCGCGAGCGCAGCGGTTGCATCCTCCATTGCGGCGGCTTCATCCTCGACGGATTTCCGCGCACGCTGGCCCAAGCCGAGTCGCTGAAAGCATTGATGGAGAAAGAAAAGATTTCGCTCAGCGCCGTGGTGAACTACGAACTGCCTGTGGACGAGATTGTCCGCCGCCTCAGCGGCCGCCGCACCTGCGAAAACTGTAAGTCGGTTTTCCATGTTACAGAACGGCCGTCGAAGGGCAAGGGCATCTGCGATCGCTGCGGCGGGCGGCTCTATCATCGCGAAGACGACCGCCCCGAGGCCATCACCGTCCGTTTGGAAGCCTACGAACGAAGCACCGCCCCACTAATCCAGTTCTACAAGAATCTCGGCCTGCTGATGCCAATCGTAGCCAAGGGATCTCCCGACGAGATATTAGCGCGAACCATGGAGAAGATGGATAAGCTGGCGGCGGGTGCCGCTTGAGAGAGCTTTCGCTTTTATCGAGGGGCACCCGGCAGCCCAGCGTCCGGAGATTTACTTCATCTCCGTTTTCGCGGCCTTGGCCGCCTTGCCTTTCAATTCGATCACGATCACATCCATCCCGTTGTCGCCGAGGTTTTCCGGCAAGTGGGTCACGGCCGGAGTATATCGCGCATCGCCTGCCTTAGAGTTAACGTCCTCCGTCTTTCCATCCGGGAAGCTGAACCGCGCCTTGGAGTCGGTGAGAAACACCGCAACCCCGGGTGGATGGCTGTGCATGACCGACTTCTCGTGCGGGCCGTAGTGCACCTTCAGAATACGTACCTGCGCGTTCTCGCTCAACACCGTGTAATGCTTGGCATCAACCTTAGCCGCATCTTGAGCCGAGAGGATGGGGACGAAACAGACGCACAACACCGCACCGTAAACCGCCAGTGGTAATCGCATCTTTTCTCCTTGTGTTTGTGGGATTTGTTGAAAAGGCACCCAACGCTACTCCAGCGGCGTTACCGATGTCAATCAGGCCTTCGGTTTGACCACACAGCGCGAATCGGCTATCCGGAACGGCCATTTATGCGTTACTTTTTGTTTTAGGAAGGGCTTCCAGCCCCCGAGGGACTTCGCACGTGAATTCCGTTTCCAGAAAAGCAGCCAAGCATTCCAGCGTCGAAGCGCAGCGCCGTCTCGCCTATTTCAGCGAGCGCCGCGACGAGATTGTCTCGACCATCCGCGAGCTGGTCGAAATCGAATCTCCCAGCGACAACAAGGCCGCCGTGGACCGCATCGCGGAGGTCGTCGCGCATAAATTTTCCCAGCTTGGCGGCGAAACGCGGATCCACCAAGCGAGAGACTTTGGCAATCACCTGCAAATCGACTTCGCTGGCAAGTCCGCCGCGAAGCCTGTGCTGCTGCTCGGCCATTACGACACCGTCTATCCGCTAGGCACGCTCGCCACCATGCCATGCCGCGTCGTGGGCAACAAGCTGACTGGGCCCGGCGTCCTCGATATGAAATCCGGCATCGCCCTCGTGCTGCACGCGCTCGCCGCACTGCAAGATTGGCATAAACAAGACCTGCATAAGGAAGCGTGGCATGGCGGACTGCCGCGTCCCGTGACCGTGCTCCTCGTTTCCGACGAGGAAGTGGGCAGCGACTCGTCGCGAGAGATCACCGAGTCGCTGGCGAAAAAAGCCGCGGCCGTGCTCGTGATCGAGCCTTCCTATGGATTGCAGGGTGCCGTGAAAACCGCGCGCAAAGGAGTTGGCGAATACCTCGTCAAAGTTACCGGCAAGGCTTCTCATGCCGGCCTCGATTTCCAGAAAGGCGTGAACGCGATTCTTGAGCTGGCGCGTCAAATCGAGAAAATTTCCAGCTTCACCGATCTGAAAAAGGGCTTGACGGTAAACGTCGGCATCGCGAGCGGCGGATCGCGAACCAATGTGGTTCCGGCCGAAGCGGCTGCGCAGGTCGATGTTCGCATCGCGCGCATAAAGGACGCGGCCGGAATCGACAAGAAGATGCGCAGCCTGAGACCGTTCAATCGCAAATGCAAAATCGAGGTCACCGGAGAAATTAATCGTCCGCCGATGGAACGCACCGCCGGAGTGGCAGCGTTGTACGCGCAGGCCTCGGCCGTCGCGCGCGAGTTGGGATGGAAGCTCGGAGAAGCCGCGGTGGGCGGCGGTTCCGACGGCAATTTCACCGCGAGTATGGGGATCCCAACCCTCGACGGCCTCGGCGCCGTGGGTGAGGGAGCGCACGCCCCGCACGAGCACATCCTGATCTCGGAGTTGCCACGCCGGGCCGCGCTGCTTGCCGGGATG
>Ga0208689_1001328_pt1 | contig 13204 bp, 15 predicted proteins | sample June2015DPH_8_15_FD_184700 | JGI IMG/M metagenome (GOLD analysis project Ga0208689, IMG submission 184700) | Peatland microbial communities from SPRUCE experiment site at the Marcell Experimental Forest, Minnesota, USA - June2015DPH_8_150... | ecosystem: Environmental > Terrestrial > Soil >... | reverse complement strand
GACGGAGTACCAATCCGTCCCCACGGCGAGTGAGTACGATGACCAATTCACGGGCCGCATCGATCACAAGATTAGTGACCACCAGCAATTCAACGCTTATTACTATTTTGACGACCAGTTTTACACCCAGCCCTTTTCGTTCTTCCAGGCTGCGGGCGCTAACGTGCCGGGGTTTGGAGGTCTTTACAACAGCCGATATCAGCAATTGAACCTCACGCATACCTGGGTGATCAACACGACCGCTGTCAATGAGCTTCGCTTCGTAGCCTTCCGCGAGGCGCAAGGGGAGTTCAACCATCCTCAGCACGCGAACCTGGTCCAGGACTCCTGTGCCACCGTGCCGGCGGACCAGTGTTTTTCAGCCAGCAATCCCTCGCTCGGGATCACTCCTAATTTGGGGGCTGGGCACGAGGGTGTGCCCTTTGTTTTAGTTTCCGGCGGATTTGTGATCGGGAACAACTATGAAGGGGAACTTCCCCAAATCGGCAATACGTTCCAGGGGATGGATAATTTCAGTAAAGTCGCCGGCAAGCACAGTTTGAAATTCGGCGCAGATGTTCGCCGCCAGCGGTTTGACCAGCTTTTGTACTTTAACGTCAATGGCGATTACTCCTTCCTGGGGGGTGGCCCGAATGATCCCGGATACACCGATCTCTTTCCCAATTATCTTCTCGGCCTTCCTGACTCGTATTTGCAAGGTTCGGCGCAACATGAAAGCGTGCGCAGCACGTCCCTTTATCTGTATGCGCAAGATAGCTGGAAAATTCGACCTGCATTGACCTTGAACTACGGCCTGCGGTGGGAATTGAACACGCCCATGGCGGATGTCGGCAGGCGCACGCAAACCTTCCGTCCGGGACAAAACACCACAGTCTTCCCCTGTCAGTTGAGCCTCAACAACCCTTTGGCGGGGATGCTCGGGACCACCGATTGTGGGCCGGGGAGTCCGGGCGAGTCTGTCTTCCCCCAGGGGTTGGTCGTGCCAGGAGACAAGGGCATCTCCGACGCCTTGACGCAAACCTATTACCGGGCATTCGCGCCGCGGATCGGCCTTGCCTGGAGCCCGTCGTGGAGCGATGGCGCGCTGGCGAAGATTACGGGAGGGCCGGGGATGACGAGCATCCGAATGGGGTGGGGGCTTTTCTACAATCCGATCGAACAGCTCGTGCTCGAGCAATTCAGCGGCGAACCCCCCTTCGGAGGAAGCGTCAACCTTTCCGAAACCCTCTTCAATACTCCCTTTGTGGGTCAAAACGGTTCGATCTATCCGAATCCTTTCAATGGAATATTGAATCCGACTCGTGGTCAGGCGATCGACTGGTCCTCATTCCGGCCGATCCTGATGTTTGGGGAGCTTCAACCCAATATCCGCTCGCAATATGCGGCTCAATATAATTTCAACATCCAGCGCGAGCTGACGCGAAACATGGTGCTTCAGGTGGGGTATGTGGGCTCGCAAGGGCATCGCTTGCTGGCCACCCACGACTTGAACTACGGAAACGCGCAAACCTGCCTGGATTTGCAAAGCCTCTCAGACTACTACGCCAGTTCCAGTCCTGCGCTTTCCTCCAGCCTGGCGTGTGGCCCCTTCTATGCCGACAGCTCCTTCACAATTCCGGCAAATTCCATTCCTGCCGGAATGATTGTGCATCTTCCCTACGGGTCAGTGCCCGTGGTGTCAGGGCCTGACAACCCTGCCATAACTTTGGTCGGGCTCCGCCGGTACTCCTCACCGTTCTGCCAGCCAACCACGGGCGTCGGATGTCCGCCGGATGGCACTCCGGTCTTCGCCAGCATTTTCGCTCAGGACACCATCGCCAACTCGAGCTATAACTCGTTGCAGGTATCCCTCGAGAGGCGCTTCTCCAAAGGCCTCCAATTCCTTGCCGCCTATACCTGGAGCAGATCATTTGATGAGGCCTCGAGTTTCGAGAATACCCTCAACCCGCTCTGCTTCCGCTGCAGCCTGTCCCCTTCACTATTCAACGCCGACCAGCGCTTCGTGCTGAGTTACTACTGGGAGTTGCCTGTTCCGGAAAAGCGGGGGCTGTTGGGGAAGGTTGTGGATGGCTGGGGGCTGTCGGGCATCTTTAGTTTGCAGAGCGGGTTTCCCATCCGAATCACTTCCTCGAGCGACCTGGAACTCGAGAACAGCCAGGATTTTGAGTATCCCGGCGAGCCTGACTTGGTTGGAAAATTCACAACTCAGGACCCTCGCAAGGCAGGTTGCGCCTTTGGAACCGGCCCCACGGCCGGACCCAGCGCAACTGCATGCCAGCCTGTCCCCAATCAGTTCTTTGACCCCAATGCATTCGCTCCCCAGGCTCTGGGAACAATCGGGAATGCGCCGCGATCCATTTGCTGCGGTCCGGGAATCAGCAATGCCGACCTCGCCTTGCTCAAGACGACGCGACTCGCGGAACACAAAGAGCTCCAGTTCCGAGCGGAATTCTTCAACGCCTTCAACCATGCCCAGTTCTATGCGCCGGACGGTAACATCACGGACGGGTCAACCTTCGGTCAGGTGTCCAAGGCCCGCGACCCGCGGCTGATCCAGCTCGCCTTGAAACTGTTGTTCTGATCCCGCGATTACTGCGAGGTGCGACGACCCAGCAAAGAATCCTCGTGGTCAACATGACTTAGCAGCGGGTGGTCAGTGGTCGGCCGTCCGTGGACCATTGTCCGCTGTGGCGAACTCCCGACGCGCTGTGCCCTGACACCTGGAACCTGCTCTTCCCCACCTACCAAGACAGTCGACAGTCAACAGTCGAAGGTTGGCTGCGGCTCTTCCCCCACCTACGACCTACCACCTACTAACTACCATTCTTTTCAACAACATTCCCGCTTTCTGCTAGTATCTCCTTTGTTTTCATGCACATTCCAGCTTCGCTCGCGGCCTTCCAAGCCCGGCACTTTGTTTTCAACGACATTCCCGCGTCGTTCCTTCATTTTCAAGAAATTACTTTTCTCTTTCTCTTCCGAGAACGGACTTGTTGTCCACCTGAGAGAAGGAAGTTTTCCGGGCTTTTGGCCCCGCTTGGGACACTGTAGCAGGTTGATGAAAAATGTCCTCGTGGCCTCCGAGCAGGATGATGGCGTGTTGTAGCGCTGACCCCGCCCTGCGGGGTCAGCATCTGCCGACCCCGCAGGGCGGGGTCGGCGCTACCATGTTTTTCATCAACCTCCTAGAGAGTGGATATGGAAGATCAGGGTGGCATCGCAGCATAGCGTTCCCAGGAGGCCATGACCGCCTGCATGGCTTCAACTTACTATGCTAGCCTACCTTGTTCCGCTTGTCAAGAGGCAGCGTGTCCGCCTCGGTCTCTCGAAGGAGGTAGGAGCAGGGCCGGGGTTTGCCCATAGAGGGGCGAGACTGCGAGGGTCACTCTCCAGCCTTGCGGCTTTTCGACGGCGACACACGTTGGGCGGCGCGGCTGGAATCCGCGCCGCTGGAAAAGCCGCCCGCCATTAAGATTGGCGGGCCGAAGTGCGGGCCCTGCGCGGGTGGCGCATACATTGGTTTGTATGTATGCGCCGATTGACGATGCTGCGCCTTGGATACCGCAGCGGCTTTTTGGGCGGGCCAGGGGCGCCGACATAAAATGCGATGTCCGCGCCACCCGCGATGTTGTTTAGGTTCTTGTTTCAAGGAGGACGCCTACCGCGAACGGCGAGTGCGTTCCTGTTGTCGAAGCTTGGCGACGAGTTCGGCGAAGGGGCCGGTTTGCGCGTGGTGGCGGAAATATTCGATCTGCTGCTCGGGGGTGGCGCATACATTGGTTTGTATGTATGCGCCGATTGACGATGCTGCGCCTTGGATACCGCAGTGGCTCTTTGGCCGGGCCAAGGGTCGTCGACATGAAGGGTCCGCCGCGGCGGATCGGCGCCACCCGCGATGTTGTTTAGGTTCTTGTTTCAAGGAGGACGCCTACCGCGAGCGGCGAGTGCGTTCCTGTTGTCGAAGCTTGGCGACGAGTTCGGCGAAGGGGCCGGTTTGCGCGTGGTGGCGGAAATATTCGATCTGCTGCTCGGGGGTCTGGTCTTTGATTTCCTGGTAGATTTCGGCCTGGACCTTCCACTTAAAGGCCAAGCAGTCGAAAGCTTTTTCAGTTGTCTGACTCATCCAACCTTACCTCTCTGGGCGTAATGATGGCCAGGGAGCCATACCCCAGCGATTCATTCACCTGATTATATCCCCTAATTTTCTCCAGACGCACGATAGGTTTGAAGTTCCAGGACACGATGGCGTCTGCCCGGACGACCGTCGCGGCCGCCACATGCGCCGCATCATTGAGCCATTGCGGGCCGACCACGCCAGCGCGAACGTAGGCGTCGCGAAGGGCGAGGATTTCCGTCGTTAGGGGCACGAACTCCAAGCAGTCCGGGGGGATATCGCTCAGAATTGCCTTTACCTCCGAGGGAGCAGTCTCGAGCTCGCGTAGCGTGATTTCGCGATGAGAAGCGTGAGCTCTCGACGGCGTGCCCAGTGGATTAGCCGGAGAGAGTCGTCCTCGAATTCTATGTCTCTACACCCGCCGAGTACGGAGGAGTCAGTGTCAACGCGGAGCAATCTCACACTATGGCCTCGAAGCCTGATTGTACCTCATTCTTGCCAAGCGGGGGCCGGCTGGCGCAGACCCTTGTTCTTGGGGGTCTGCGATTTCCCGAAGGGGCTTGTGGGAGCGGAGGGCACCTCAAAAGCAGTGACGAGTGACGAGTGACCAGTGACAAGCTGCCCGGCTAAAGCCGGCCGCTACGAAAAGCTTCGGGAGATCGCAGACGCTAAGAGTCGACCGTCAGCGCCAGCCCGCCCAAAGGATTTTGCGGGCAGTCGCCGCGCGCATTTTCCGGAATCCTGATGGGCGGGGCCATTGAGTTTGCCTTGCGCCGCAGGCGCTTTGGGGGCAGCTTCAGTCCTCCCAGGGGTTAAGGAGTAAAACCCCGGTGGGTTCGAAATCAGCGGTGTTCCGGGTCATGACGCGGAGACCGTAGCGTAGCGCCGTGGCGGCGATAAGTCCGTCAGTGGCATGCACCACCCGCCCCGCCTTTTGCGCGCTGGCTGTGAGTTCTCCCCAGAGGCGACTCGTTTCGAGATCAATCGAGAGGAGCCGATCGCCGTAGTCGCGCTCGAGGGTCTCCAGCCAGGCCTCAAGCGCACGCCTTTTTGGGCTTCCCCTCAGAAGGGAGATCCCCTTGAGGATTTCGCCAATAGTAATAACGCTGACGAAAAGTTCTTCTTCCTTGAGGGCGTCCACGGCTTGGCGAACCCCGGGATGCCCCTTCGGGTGACGCAGTTCTGACAGCACGCAGGTGTCCAGCAAGACTCTCACAGCTTTACGTTCCGCATCGGGGACTTGTCGCGATGAAGGTCGAGTCCTCGCAAGCTTGGACCTTTGCCGAGGAGAAATTGCTTGAAGCTCATACGTTTACCCGTCAGTTTTTCATAATCGCACCGGGCGACCACAACCACTGCGTCACGGCGCCGCAAAACCACTTGGGGGTCTCCCGTAAGAGCGCGGTTTACCAGTTCGCTGAAGCGATTCTTAGCATCTGCCAGACGCCATGACATCGAGGCTCTCCTTAATCTAGCCAATCTAGCTACATCGTCGCATACCCAGTGTAAGATTGCAAGCGGGTCGCTGCAAGGAAGCGGTAAGAGTCACCCGGGAAGAATCAAGAAGCCTTGGGCAAATGCGCCAACGCCTCTTTGATCTTTTCTTCCGGATATTCGTAATCGGCGAGTTCGCCTGCCAAGTATTTCTCGTAAGCCGCCATGTCGAAGTGGCCGTGGCCGCTTAAATTGAACAGGATGGTCTTCTCCTTACCTTCCTCCTTTGCCTTCAGGGCTTCTTCAATCACGCAACAGACGGCATGGGAAGTTTCCGGGGCCACGATGATTCCCTCCGCACGCGAGAAGGTTATGGCCGCCTCAAAGCATTTCAGTTGCAGATAGCTCACCGCCTCGACGACGCCCTCGCGGTGCAGCAGGCTGACCAGCGGGGCCATGCCGTGATACCGCAAACCGCCGGCATGGATGCCCGCCGGAATGAAGTCGTGCCCCAGGGTATCCATCTTTAGCAGCGGCGTCATCCCGCTCTTGTCGCCAAAATCGTAGGCATAGACCCCTTTCGTCATGGTTGGGCACGCTGCAGGTTCGACCGCGATGAGCCGGATCTGTTTTCCGGCGGCTTTGAGCGGTACGAAGGGAAACGCCAATCCCGCGAAGTTGCTTCCCCCGCCACAGCAGCCAATCACGATGTCAGGAAACGCCCCGGCCAGCTTCATTTGGGCAATAGCCTCCTGGCCGATGATGGTCTGGTGCAGCAGGACGTGATTGAGGACGCTGCCCAGCGAGTAATTGGTGTCCTTGCGGTGCGCGGCATCTTCAACCGCTTCGCTGATGGCGATGCCCAGGCTGCCGGGGCAGTCGGGATCTTCGGCAAGAACCTGTCTTCCGGCAGCAGTCTGCTCGCTCGGTGAGGGAATGCACTTTGCCCCCCAACACTCCATCATGGTCCGCCGGTGCGGCTTCTGGTAGAAGCTGCATTTGACCATGTAAACCATGCACTCCTGGCCGAAAACATTGCACGCAAACGCCAGGGCGCTTCCCCACTGGCCCGCGCCGGTCTCGGTGCAAATGCGCTTAACGCCCGCAACCTTGTTGTAATAGGCCTGAGGGGTCGAGGTGTTCAGCTTATGGCTTCCTGCCGGTGAGACACCTTCGTTCTTGTAGAAGATTTTCGCTGGGGTTCCGAGGGCCTTCTCGAGCCGCCACGCTCGGCACAACGGCGTCGGCCGCCAGATCCGCAGGATGTCGAGCACGGGTTCCGGGATTGGAATAGTTGGGGAAGCGGAAACCTCCTGCTCGATCAACTGCGGGGGGAAGATCGCCTCCAGGTCGCCGGGCCCGGCCGGCTTTAGCGTCCCGGGATGAAGAGGAGGCGGCAGAGGCGCTGGCAGATCGGGAACGACGTTATACCAAGTCTTCGGCAGTTCACTTTCCGGCAAAATATATTTGTTTTCTTTCACAAGTTGACTCCTATTTTCGACGTAGCGCCGGCCCCGCGCCTGCGGGGCCGGCACGTGCCGACCCCGCGCTGCGGGGCCGGCGTTACATACGGCTCAGGTGGCTTGAATCCTCCAAGACAATTCTGATCGTCTAGCGAGAATTCTCTGCCACAAATCGAGGCAGTTTCGGAAGGTCAGGTTCGCAAGCCCAATCATCCGGGTAAAGTCATCGCCGCCTGGCGGCCCCCACGCCGTCAAACCGTGCAGTTAAGCTAAAACGCGGAGAATAGCACAAAACGAGCGCAAACGGGTAAAGGTCTCCGCCAAATATGAATTCTGAATTATGAATACGGACGGTTGACTCCCTTGCGTGCCTGGAAGGTCCGGTCGTCGAAGCACTCAAAGACCCGGCCTGATCTCGGGAATTCTCCGCAGATGGAGGCACTGTGATGTGGCCGAACGGGGCCGATATGACGCCCGAGACCCTCCACTTGACTCCCTAGAGGTGACGCCCTATCCTGAGGAGAGTTACGAGAAGGGACACGGCATGACCATTCATCTCAAGCCGGAGCAGAAGCAGGTCATCGGGCAGGCTATTCGGGCGGGCCTGATAGAAACTGTCGACGACATTGTTGAAGTAGGAGTAGAAACCATCCGGCAGCGCCTGGAGGCCGGCGCGGCTTCAGAGGCCCCGCTGAGTGCAGAGCAATGGCTGCAGGAATTTCACGCCTGGGTGCACAGCCATCCGACAACCACCCCCCTACTTTCTGATGAGGCCGTCAGCCGGGAGTCCGTCTACGGTACACGCGGCCAGTAAATGGCAACTCTAATCGACACGAACATCTTGTTGCGCTCCCTGCAGCCCCACCACCCTCATTGCGGCATTGTGGAGCGGGCGGTTAGCGTCCTGCGCGGCCGGAACGAACCGCTGTGCGTTACGGCTCAGAACCTTGTTGAGTTCTGGGCCGTGGCGACGCGTCCAGTAAGCGAGAACGGTCTTGGCATGACGGTTGAAACAGCGGTGAGGGAACTCGCCGTTTTGAAGCGCCTATTTTCTTTGTTACCGGAAACGGTTCCCATGTTCGAGGAGTGGGAACGCATCGTGACGACGCACCGGGTCTCCGGCAAAAACACGCACGACGCTCGCCTGGTCGCCGCCATGAACGTGCACGGGATTAGCAGCATTCTGACGTTCAATGTGCAGGACTTCGCGCGCTACGCAGCGATCTCCGCAGTTCATCCCGAGACGCTTGCCTGAAACCGCCTCCGGGTGCTAAAGGAAGTATCAAACACGCGACGGCCTCGCCGCGAGCGCGTGGCAAGCCCCCGCAGCGGGCCCTCCGAAGCCAAGGCTCAGGAGTACAGGCAACAGTGAACGAGGGGCGGGCTCTAACCTTCCAGCGCCTGCTTGCAATACTCGTAGCACTTCTTGACTTCGGCGACGGTGTCCAGGTTCGCGCCTTCACCATACTCGTACTCGATATTGGCGGGGATTTTCCATTTGTTGTCGCGCAGCAGGCGAAGGACCTCCACAATGGGCGTGTCGCCCTGGCCGAGCGGCAAGTTAGCGCCGTGGTTCTTCTTGCGGTCCTTGATGTGCAGGGTGACGATCTTCTGGTGGTGCTCGCGAATGTAGGCAACTGGATCACCGCCGGCGGCCACGAAGTGGCCGATGTCCAGGTTGACGCCGATGTAGGGTGAGGCGCCCTTCATGGCCCGCGCAAAGGTTTCAGGCGTGGAGAACTCGTCGGGGTCGGACGTTCGGTCGTGTCCGTGGAAGCCCACCATGATCTTGTATTTCTGGGCGTACTTATCGACGCGGGGCGCAACACTGACATTCGCTGACGATGTGATGTATTTGACGCCCAGCGCCTGTGCCGCCTGGAAACCACGCTCGATTTCCTGATCCGTCATCGCCTTATGAAAGGCATGGGTGAAAGCATAAAGCTTCACACCGGCGTTATCGAACTTGGTGCGGATCTCGTGAAAATGGCTAAGAGGTGCGGAAAGCCACCACTTCCTAAGTTCTTCCCCCTCCAGCTTGGGTGCGACGTGCCCATCAAACAGCTCGCATTCGCCCAAACCCACCGTTTTGAAAGCTTCTATACACGCATCCAAATCCCGGTCGCGAAACGAATAACTTTGTGCCCCAATCTGAACGCCACGAATGACCGAGTTAATGTATTCAGCGGTCCAACCGTTTCGGCTGACCGCCCATAAACCTGCAGAACCTGCAATCAGAAGCTTGCCGGCATCTCGACGTGAAACTAGACCCATAGATCCTCCTTGAAGACTTATAAACATCTCGCGGCGCTAGTATAGCAGGATGCTGAAAAACCCGCCTCGCCTGTCATTCCGAGGAGTCCGCCATTCTTATTGGCGGACAAAGAGGAATCTCGCAAGTCCTTTGCTTCCGGAGAGAGATTCCTCTCCCGCAGGGCGGGATCGGAATGACAACGTTCACAAAGGTTTTTCAGCATCCTCATAGAGGCTCAGCAGCTTCCTGCAACTACCAGCGGGGGTGTGCGGGATTCACCTCCCTGCGCCAGATTTTCATGAAGCCGATCAGCAGGACCCGAGGGCGCGGGTCACGCGCAGGATTGTTTGTTGACGAGGTGGCAGAGAAGTGTTAATCATGGTGCGGCTTGTTGCCGGCCACGTTCGTGCCGGGGCTAATTTCTTCCCTTAGGAGTTAATCCGTGAAATCGCACGCCGCTCGCAATTATGTTTCGGCTTTTTTGCTTTGCGCATTTTCTTTGCTGGCGACGAACACCGGCGCGCAGTCTCCAAATTCCTGGCCTCCCCAAGCCTCGCAATACCGATTCCACATGATCGGAAATGCCCACATTGACGCGGTATGGCTCTGGCCGTGGTCGGAGGGCGTGTCCGTGGTACTGAGCACTTTCCGTTCAGCTCTGGACCGCATGAATGAGAACCCGGATTTCACTTTCACCGCCAGCTCCGCTCAGTTCTATGAGTGGGTAGCTGAAGCCGATCCGAAGATGCTGCAAGAGATCCGCAAACGGGTGGAAGAGGGGCGGTGGGCAGTGGTGGGAGGATGGTGGGTCGAGCCGGATGTAAATATCCCGAACGGGGAATCGTTGGTCCGCCAGGGGCTTTACGGCCAGAGACTGTTTCAACAACTATTCGGGCGCATCGCGCAGATTGGTTACAACCCCGACTCGTTCGGGCATCCCGGCACGCTACCCCAGATTCTCAACCTGCAAGGGATGCACGCCTATGTTTTCATGCGCCCCCAGTCCCACGAGAAAAAACTCCCCGCCGACCTTTTCTGGTGGGAAGGCGCCGACGGCACGCGATTGCTCACCTACCGCATTCCGTTCAGTTACGACGATTCGGGCCCAGTGCAAGACAGGTTGCACCACATGATTTCGGACCTGCAGGAACCTACCAAGACTCTGATGGTCTTTTATGGTGCGGGTGACCACGGCGGCGGCGCCACCAAACTGAACATCCAATCCATCCTGGACGTGCAGAAGCAGCCGGGCGCCCCGACGGTCCTTTTCAGCACGCCGTACCGTTACTTTGACGAGGTAAGCAAGCTGGCTGATCTGCCGGTCGTGGCCGACGATCTCCAACACCACGCCGTGGGCTGCTACACGGCAATGTCCGAAATCAAGAAGAACAACAGGGCCGCGGAGGCGGCGCTTGTTACCGGTGAGAAATTGGCGGCTCTCAGCTCCGTCGTCGCCGGGTTTGAATACCCAAGGGCCGACATCACGGCTGCCTGGAAGAAGGTGCTGTTGATGCAGTTCCACGATAGCATGGCGGGGAGCGCACTTCCTGAACACTACGCGGTGGCGCGAGGAGCGCACGGATACGCTCTGGAAGTGGCCAATCAAGCCATGTACCGGGCGGCAGAGAAGATTGCCTGGCAAGTTCCGACGCAAGATCCGGACTCCGAATACCTGGTGGTTTTTAATCCTCATGCCTGGGATGCAAGGCTGAATGTCGAATACGATTTGGGCTGGGAGCTCTCATCCCCGGCCGGACAATCGGCACTACAAAGCAACTCCCTGCTGGAAGATGAGCACGGGAGCCGTGTTGCCCACCAATGGGTGCAAGCGTCGACGGTGGTCGACGACCGGAATAAGCTGGTTTTCCGCGCGTCGGTTCCGGCTTTTGGTTACCGGCAATTCCGTTTGCGCAAGCTCCAGCCTAGCACGCAGCCGGTGTCTGCCGTCCACGCCACCTACAAGGAACTGGAAAATGAACATCTTCGTGTCACCTTTTCGGAGGATGGCACCCTCTCGATTTTCGACAAGGACGCCGGGGTGCAGGTGTTCCAAGGCGGCGCGGGAGGCGCGCGCGCGATCGTTTTGGACGACCCCAGCGACACCTGGAGCCACGCTGTACGCGCCTACACGAAGGAGGTCGGTGCCTTCAGCAACGCCCATTTTCGGGTGCTTGAAAATGGTCCTTTACGCGCCACACTTCGCGTGCGCACGAGCTACGGTTCGTCCTCTCTTGAGACCGACTGGATGCTCTACGCCGGCGCCCGGACTCTGGAGGCGCGCGTGGCGCTGGATTGGCGCGAGCATCTTAAAATACTGAAGTTCTCTTTCCCGGTGGATGTGGAGGATCCCCGACCCACTTACGAAATCGCCTACGGGTACAAGGTGCGGAAGGCTGAAGGCGAAGAAGATCCCGGGCAGCGCTGGATCGACCTTTCAGGCCAGCGTGCGGGAGGCGAATATGGGCTCGCCGTCATCAACGACGCTAAGTACGGCTACAGCGTGCAAGATAACGATATGCGAATCTCGATTGCGCGCAGCGCCGTCTTCGCGCAACACGATCCCCGCAAGCTGGATCCCCATGGAGAGTACATCTGGCAGGACCAGGGCGAGCAGACCTTCCGCATGTTACTGGCGCCTCACTCCGGCGCCTGGCAGGATGCGAGCATCGTACGATGGGCGGAGGAATTCACGGCTCCCGTTCCGATCGTCTACCAGGGAATCCATCCGGGAACCCGGCCGCTTTCAGCCTCCTTTCTGTCCGTGGATGCGCCCGACGTGGTGGTCTCGGTGGTGAAGAAAGCGGAAGACGGCGACGACCTCATCATCCGTTGCTATGAGACCGCCGGGCGCCCGGCAAAGGCGGCGCTGGACCTGGGGTTAGTGAAGCGGCGCTGGACCGGGAACTTCCGCCCTTTGGAAATCAAGACTCTGCGCGTGCCTCGCGCTGGAGGAGAAATTCGCGAAGTCAACCTGGTGGAACAATGAGTGTGCGGGACTCAGGGTGGGTGAAGGAAGGGAGCGTTGCGAGCCCTATCGGTTCAGGGCTGAGTACCACAGCGCGGCTGTCGGCCGCGACCAAAAGCGAAGGAGAAGTCAAAAGGCAAAGTGCAAAACGCAAATGGCAAAACCACAGGACCGACTGCAATGGTCCAAGCAAGGCGTGATCTGGGAGAGCGCCTATTGGATTATGGCGCGAGGATCATCAAACTGGTCGAGTCATTGCCAAATACACTGGTGGGCCGGCGTGTGGCGGACCAACTGCTGCGCCGTGGCACATCTATAGGTGCGAACTACGAAGAGGCCAGGGGAGCGGAGTCCAAAGATGATTTTGTCCACAAACTCCAGATTGCCCTGAAGGAGTTGCGGGAGTCCAACTACTGGCTTCGCCTGCTCGTCAAGTCGGGGAAGATCTCGGCAGAGCGCATGGCCGATCTGCTGGGCGAATCGAACCAGTTGTGCGCGATACTCTCGAAATCCGTCGCTACCGCCAAAGGAAAGGCTAAGAAAGAAAATGCCAGTGTTTCGCCGTAGTTCCCTGCGGTTGCAGAGGACGGACCTCAGGTCGTTCTTGGGTTTCTACTTTTGCGTTTTGCGCTTTGCGTTTTGACTTGCTCCGTGCCGGTCAAGCTTCAACACAGACCAAACGGGGCGTCTCAGTGCCCTCTGTGTTGAGTCCTTTCTCGACACGGAGGACCCGGAGGCGCTGCTGGCAGAAGGAGAAATCCTCGCGGCGGGAGAAGAAGATGGCGACTACTAATGCAGGGTAATCAGCTACAATAGCCCTAATGGGTTGATACTCTCGTGGCCATGGCGTGAGGAGGCGTATGCCTCTCGAGATGCACCAGCTTCAGAAACTCGATGACTACCGGTGGCTTGTGCCGCAAGGAACCAAGCCCGGCATGCTCACCGATGCGCTCATTTACACCGACGAGCGCCTG
>Ga0208689_1001327_pt1 | contig 13208 bp, 10 predicted proteins | sample June2015DPH_8_15_FD_184700 | JGI IMG/M metagenome (GOLD analysis project Ga0208689, IMG submission 184700) | Peatland microbial communities from SPRUCE experiment site at the Marcell Experimental Forest, Minnesota, USA - June2015DPH_8_150... | ecosystem: Environmental > Terrestrial > Soil >... | reverse complement strand
CAGCGAATGTCGTCTGCGAGCAGCAGATCTACCTCATTCTCAAAAGGGATGGCAGCTACCTGTGCGGCCGGTGTGCTCTGCAGCAGGGTAATCTGGTCGTCCACGCCTATCCTGGCGGGCCGTTTGGCACACAACAATTTAGGAATGGGATTGATGCCGAGGTCATCGGGCAAGTCACGGCGATTCTAAGGCGACTTCCTTGAAAAATAAAACTGGTGCTTTGCTATCTGACTGAAAATTCAGCTAATCCCTTTGCCAGCCTGTCAGATAGCACCACTTCCTGTTTTCTGACGTTCTTCCGTTTTTGCCCGTTTTGCGCCAGTTGTAGCCGTGCGAGACAGCGACCGTGTTCACGATAAGGTTGAGGCTACTGCCATGAAGTGCCATCTCGCTTGGGTTTCGCGAGACCACAACTTCATCGGCGCCGAGCTTCAACGCATCCTGGCGCTTCGAGTCGGAAGTAGTAAAAGCAACCACATGGGCACCGAGCCCGAGAGCGAGCTTAATGCCCATGTGACCGAGGCCGCCGATCCCGAGGATGTCGACCTTTTGGCCTGTGCCGAGCCCTGTCCATGCTCAGCACATTTCTATCGCTCACAGCAGCTTTTCCACTCTATTCGCCGCTCGAAAAGTACGCTCCAATCCACATTTCCAGAGTGCCATCATGCCAGGTCTGTCGCGCCATGAGGTTGGGACGAAGCTCTCGAACGTATAGCTCCTGGAGGGCCTTTGGATCTAAGGGAATTGTTTTTGCGAGATATTCGACATCTCCTTGATCCTTCGGGCTGTTCCGCTCAAGTTTGGATAAAACGAGATCGTATGGGTCCGGCGCAAGTAGCCTGAGCTTCTTGAATCGCCGCGGGAACATCTCTTTCAGGCGAGATTCATAGTCTTCGGGCATTGTGACTACCGTGACGTGCTGAAGGTGAACCTTGAACTTCGCTTCGAGCTTGGACCCACGTCCTGCGAGTCTTTCAAGTTCCTCTATCCGATAACGCGGTATCGCAGCAACGTAATCAACATCTCCGGTCGGCCGCGGAAGCCCATACAGTAGACTGACGACAAAACCGCCGACGCAATGAAGCGCGATCGGCCCGGAAAGCGCCTGATCTAATTGGTCAAGGAATGCACCCCCACGGCGGGGGAAGTCCGTGTTCTGATTGATGTTCAGAAGGCATACTGAAGATGTTCCGGACGCCAGTTCGTTAGCAGATTCCAGCGTTTTGCTTCCTCCGACCGATTCCGCCTCAGCCACTCACGTTCGACGTCGGTCTTCACTTGCTTAAGAAATGTATCTTCGCGAGCCAGTCGGCTCATTTCAAGAGTTTTCTCGAGCTCTCCGAGGGCTCGATTTCGATCTTCATTGTCGGACCGCTCAGACACCCGCCGTGCCAAAGTAACGACAAATCCCAGGCGATTCTGTAGATCGTTTAATTTGACGTTTCTCACAAGCCATCCCTTGTCCATGTCCCAGTAATTCAATACGAGCCAAGGAAGAGCCTCGACCAAACGGGCCTCAAGACTATCTTGCTTTAAACCCTCGACCAGGACTTCGGCGGGGTTTCTTTCCCGCATCCGAGTTTTCATATAGGCAAAACCCGGATAGCCCAGTGCAGATAGGGTTTTTGCAAACTCCTCGTTGTTGACATGAGGATGAGGCTCGAACAAATCAGGTGTCGGAAGCGATGTTGGACTGAGCCCGTAGACAGCGTTGAATTTACGTGCGAGTCGAGTCGTCACCCTCCTCTGCCCTCCTTCGAGCATTGCCAGATAAGACTGTGACATTCCGAGCCGCTGTGCAGCTTCTGTCTCTGTCCATCCTCGTTTCTTTCGCGCGAGTCTAAGCGTGTTCGGCTGCATTCCTTGCCGCCCTTCAATACGCTCATTCTATCACATGATGTGTGATAGTCAAAGTGATCCTATCTAACTAGCTATACTACACTTAGGATGAAGGTTAACAGCAGCCATGCTGCGCCTCTCGCATTGCTAGATATGGCCATACCTAAATAATGTTTTATCCATAACGTCTGTAGGTCAATTGACAGAACGGCAAAAAACTTGAAACTCAAAGGGTGTCATAGCACAACAACGCTGCCCTCTCTGACAATCCTGCGCGAGGAAGTTAGTTCATTCCGATGAGTCGTCCCACACGACATTGTTCAATCTGAGCTCAGTCCAGATCCGCTCGCGCCTACGGAGCGGCAGAGCGGTCGAAACTGACACAGTTTGTTTTTCGAGGATGAACCTTAGCGCTCTTTTTCGGCCGCTTTTGGTCGTAAACGGTTGAGACGTCAGGACGTGAAAGCCTCCCTTTTATGTCGTACCTATCCCCCTAGACGATACCTCACTCGCTTTTGATGTTGTTCGGCCCTCGATGAGCGATGGACGGGGTGGGATTGTTGTGAGGATGAATTCGAACACTTCAAGACTGCTTGTGTCTAGCCTCAGGCGGTAACTGGAGAGTTAGCGGGTGTCCATGCATGGTCGGGCAAGTTCAGCCTGAAATGGCTAGCACCAGATGCAACCAGACTTGCAGATAGTAGCGCCAAACGCAAACGGAGTTACGAGGCAAGAATAGCGAATATCAGAACATCTCCAACTGTCCCGGGTCGGGATACGCATGAAAGAGGGCTTCGGTCCCCTGTAGCAGGCAGAGAGGGACCAATTCCGGAGAGTGGCTTCGCAGAGGGATTGGCCGTAAAAAGCAGTGTAACAAGTCCAGCTTCCAATGTTCCCACATGAAGGGCGTTCACTTTTTCTGCCGGGGTAAGGCTTTGAAAGTTTGTTTTCACCCCTCGGTTGACCCTGCCGCGAACGCCGGCCTTACCAGGACCTCCTTCGGCTCCTGATGTAACTCATGTGAATTCAATGCAGCCGTCCCGTTTGCGAACAGATTTTGCGTTTGGTGGCGCGTCCATTGGTGTTCGTCTAACCTATCTACCGCCGCCTGCCGCTGTTGCAGGCCGATTTGACACGTATGCCCAGTCCGATTCCCTCCGAACTTCGCTGGCTCTTCCCGAAGGTCAAACCGCAACTTGCCCTGCATGTTGCAAGTTTTCTTTGTCTCACCCTGGCAAGTCTGCTGGCGCTCGTCACTCCACTCACTATCAGGTGGTTGATCGATTCCATCCTGCCTGCACACAATGCCCATTTGCTCGTGATCGCGATCGCGTTGATTTTCGCGAGTTACGAAGGGAGGGCAGTTCTCAGCTCTCTTGGCGGCTACTTTACCTTTCGCGCTACGCAGGGCACGGCACTGGCCTTGCGCATATCTCTCCTACAACACATCGACTCGCTCTCGGCGGATTATTTCGACCGCACCCCGGTTGGTGAACTGCTGTATCCGTTCGAGGGACCAATCGACGAAATCTCGTACTTCGGTTCCGATCTCCTGCCTTCCATCCTCCGCACAGCCATTGCGGCGGGAGTAACCCTATCGGCGATGACGTTCCTGAACCCACTTCTCACACTTGTGGTTGTCCCGCTCGTTCCCGCGTTTCTGGCCGTCCGCCACCGCTACAGAAGGAGGATCGGCCGGCAGGCAGATTTGGTCCAGGCCGCCAGAAGCAAATTCAGCAGTTTCCTTCAGGAGCATCTCTCCGCCGTGACACAGATCCAGCTTCTGCGACAAACGGGACCGCAGGAGCGCAAAGCCTCTGAACTCCTGACCAACACCGTTCGCTCCCAAGACGGCCTCTGCAAAACAGGTGCTTTCTTCTCGGCTTTGTCGAACCTGGCGGTCGTAAGCGGAGTTGTCGTAACCATTGCTTGCGGAAGCGTGATGGTTTTCCGCAACCAACTGACAATCGGCACGCTGGTCGCCTTCTACAGTCTATTGGTACAGCTCTTCGACCCGTTGAGTATGGCCATGGAGATGTACTCACGGGCCCAACGCACCTTTGCGAGCATCCGTCAAATTCAGGCTGTCCTCGAGATAGCTTCCACTGTGAAAGAGCACCATCAGGCAAAACCGCTTGCCTCGGACCGCCCGTTGCACGTCGTGTTCAGGAACGTTTCCTTCGTCTACCAGCGGCGAAGCGATGTCATCCGAATTCCGAGCCTGGAGATTCTCCAAGGAGAACGTATCGCCATTGTGGGCCCGAATGGTGCCGGCAAGAGCACGCTGGCAAAACTCTTGGCGCGCCTTTACGACGTGGACTCGGGCGAGATCTTCATCGCCGGGACAGACGTTCGTGCGGTGACGCTTGCGAGTCTACGTTCGTCTGTCTGCTATCTGCCAGCGCAACCGGTTCTCTTTCACCGATCGATCGCTGATAACCTCCGAATCGGGAGATTCGATTCCTCGTGCGATGACCTGGAACGGGTCCTGCAATTGGTTGGGCTGACAAAATACCTGGACAGATTTCCTGGTTCACTGGAAGAGTACATAGAGCCTAGCGCATCAAATCTTTCGAGCGGGGAACGTCAACGGGTAGCGATTGCCAGAGCGCTTCTCCACCGGCCGAGAATCTTGATTCTCGACGAGACGACTTCCTCGCTGGATCCGACCTCGGAAGAGGCGATGCTTCGAACGATTGACCGCATGCTGCCAGACTCGACTCTCATCGTAGTGTCTCATCGCTTGCACTCGATCTCGCGGATGGGAAGAATCCTGGTGATGCGGAAGGGACAGATCGTGGGCGACGGAAACCACTCCGATCTCAACGCTGCAAATGCTCTCTACAACGAATTCTTAACCTCTGCGGCCTCCGTGAGTTAGGCCGCGAATTCCACCGCTGTTCTTCCGGACAGCGCCTGCCTTGGGCGCAGGAGGTCCCGAGTTCAAATCTCGGCGCCCCGACCACTTACTTCTTTATTTTCAATGAACTGTCCCAGATACTGCAGAGTCAGAAACCGAACTTGGGTCCAACTTGGGTCCAAGTACGAGCCTCTCCACGCTTTCAACTGCGCGACGTTGTTCTTCCGGTATCGCGTGCAAATAAATCTCGCGCGTAATCTCCGGTGCGGAGTGCCCCAACAGTGCCTGCATGGTTCCTATTGGAGTGCCTACGCCATCAAGCATCGTCGCGTGGCTGTGCCTCAGAAGATGCCAAGTGACACCGGAAAGCCCTAACTTCTTCGCGGCAGGCTTCAGGTGCTTGCGTAAGAGATTCCACCTCTCTAATGGCGTCCCATCGCTTTTGGCAAATACAAGGGCTCTCATATCAGACGCAACTGGACGCCGTGCGGTGATGAGTTCCACCGTAGCTGCTCCAATAGGGATCGTGCGCATCCCACGTTTCGTTTTCGGTTTGTCGAAGTGACCGTCGTAGACTGTCTCGACTACTCGAAGCAGCCGAGCGTTCAAATCGACACTCCCCCATCGAAGCGCAAGCAGCTCACCGACCCTTAAACCAGTCAGCACTAGCAGCAATGTGAACGAACGCACTGGCTCTCGCAAAGCATCAGCAAGCTGTTGCACTTGGACCGGAGTGAGTACAACTCTCTCTGGTCCATATTGCCGTCGTGGGAGTTTCGTCTTCTGAGCAACGTTCTCGGCGACAGAGCCCCATTCTTCAGCCGCCCCGAGAATCTTGCTAAGACCGCACTTGAAGTGGTGAACGGTTTCCCATGACAACCCGCTGTTGAGCTTTCGACTTAGAAATCCTTGCAGATTCTCCCGCGTCAGATCCCTAAGTGGTGATTTACCGAAAGCCGGAATCAAATGCACGTCGAGCATATAGCGATAGTGTTTCTGGGTTGCGAACTTGAGCGTTGGCAAGATCACAGGCATCCAATCATTCTTTACAAAATCACTGAATGTACGGACGCACCGTGGTCGAGCATCGCCGTGGTTGATTGCCCTCAACTTCTGAGACAGAACCTGCATTGCTTTACGGCGTGTCGGGAATTCGGCAACCGTTCCAATTACTTCTGATCGCCTCAAACGCCCGAGCGTGCCGTCTACTTGAATTACATCCTCCCACCAACGAGCTACCCAAAGTTTTCTTCGAGTGCCCCGCTGGAATAGAGTGCCTTGCTGGAAACCTCTACGAGCCATCGTTCCTCCCTTTTCAGGGACCTCGATGGCCCGCCCAGCTTGTTCTGCGTCAGTTTTCAGTGTAGCTCGCATGTCAAGTGGCATGCGGTCCCCCGCAGTAACAATCGACCCACGCCAATACTTCGTCCTTGCGGAAACGCCAATATTTCCCAAGCCGGTAGCCTGGCAGCCGTTCTAAAGAACGTTTGCGCATGCGTCCGTAAACCCAGGACACGGGCACATGCAATAATTCGGCTACTTCGTGCACATCGAGAAGATGGCGTCCGTCTCTCGCATCTCTGCCTGTGGCCTCGTCCGGCAACGGGGCATGCAAGCGTTTCTCGGAGTCTTTCACTGAACGAGCATTGCGTGGCGAAGTCGGTTGGGTTTCGAGGCTTTTATCAGCAAGATGGGCAACATTGGAGGGAGTATCTACTGCAAGGCGCGAGGCATGCTGTCTTGGGGACGCTGTATTCTCTCGCACACCGAATTGGATTGAACGGAACGTCATGATTGTTAGAGAGCCTTTGCAAGAACCTCTCCTCTGGCTCTTTCGTTGTTGTGATTGTTTATGGACTGCTCGGCCCAGCGTCTGAAGTCGTCGTCCTTGCGGAAGAGCAGTTTCAGCGCTTCAGTGATCACGTAGGACGGCGAAGCATCGATGAACTCAGCGTAAAGCTCTAGCTGAGTCTTTACTGATTCTTCGACTCGGGCTTGAACGGTAACGGCCTTGGGTTGTTTTGGTGGTGATTTCAGAATCGACAACGGGCTTCTCCTTTCGTGTTCATACAAGCTGTCAGACATTCTGTCCGACAAATCCTCGGGGCTGCCCTACACGGCCGCGCGATACGCGTTGGCGAAGTGCCTATGAGGGCGCGAGCGACTCCTGGTTCGCGCCCATGCAATTTGGCTTTTCTTGCGGGTGACTTCCGCAGCGGTGGTTGTTGTAAGTGTTTGGGAACGAATTCGGGAAGCAGAACGCCGGCTAAACAAGTGGCGGTCTTGAAGGGGCAGCGAGTAATTCTTATCTTCCTCACCTAATTCACCTTCGTCCTTCACTTGTCGTCCCTAGTATCCGGCCACGCACGCGGGCAAGACATTTCTATGTGGGCTGGAGCGACCCACGATTCACTTTGGCCACGGAACCGTGTGCAAAAGTGGGGTCGCTCCAGCCCAACGCGGTGTTTTGCCCGCGTCCAAACTGATCGTTGCGCAGTGAGCAACCTCTTGTTCTTTGGGTACTTGCTCGATCGCCGCGGTGACGGCGAGGGTGACGGGTAAGGTGATCTTGGCCTTTCATGCACACGTCACCTTCCCGTGCTCCTGAAAGTGATGGATGCCCTTTAGCATCGCCCACTCCTCTACTAATAAAGAGGCTTTGAGAGCGGAGAAAGTAAGAAAAAATCTTGTCCCCCTTGGCCTACAAGAAACTGTAGTGAGTATCTTCATGGCAGAAAGTCCATCGAATCCCCCTACTCACTAGGGAACATCCAGTCGGGAAAAAGTGAGAAAAAACCTCATTCCCCGAAAGGTCCATGGCTGGAGGCGAACTCCCAGCCAGAGGCCCCTACTGATATAAGGAACATCCAAACGGGAAAAAGTAAGAAAAAATCTTGATCCCCCCAAATGTCCCAGGCTGCGTGAGAAACCTCGGCCGCAGACCCCTACTTATGTAAGGAACATCCAGAATGGAAAATAGGAGAAAAAATCTCGGTACCAGTACCTTTTTCTCGGGTCGACCAGGCAAGCCGGACCGCAGAGGGAAGGTGAGGAGAGGAGATTCTAACCCATACTGGTTCGGTGACCAGTCTATCGATGGCGACTCTCTTCGTGACATCGGCAGACTCTGCCACTTTTGCAGGCAAATCTAAATCTCCGGTAAGCGGGCATTAGAATTCACGTATCGGTCTCCGACGATGTCTCCCCTCTCACGAGTGGCACTTAGGTCTTCCTCCAGTTGGTATTTATTCTTCCCGAGACATCATTCCATGTAAGGGTCGCGCAGGGGGCTGACCCCTGTCAGAGCTTCGCGGGATACCCGCTGGATCTGATTCTGAAGCCCAGAGCGAAGCTCCGGCTCTTCGGGTGCATACTTAAGTGCATCCGAATAAGCGCGCAGGCACTCCTGGCGAGAGCCGCGCTTCAGATAGAGATTGCCGAGCTGAATGTGAACGAAATAGGCTGTTGGGTCAATTTCCACGGAGCGGCGAAACGCTTTTTCCGCCTCCGCATCATCAGGTTTCTCGCCATAAATCTTGCTGATTCCGAACCAGTAAGAATCAGAGGCCGCTTGGCCGGGCAAGTAAAAGTTGCCTCGAAAAATGAAGAGATTCCCCAGCCGCTTTACGGGAGTTGCTTCCCGCAAGGCGGCACTATCCCAAAAACTACTTCTAATAAAGTCGGCCGGGCCGGCAAAGATGGTGCCCGACCTATTCGGGAGCTCCATGAACCCACGGTCCCGTTTCTCGTCGCTACCAAAACAGTCGATGCCTCTTGCGGCCTTTTCCTCGACCCAAACCCAATAGAGGCAGACAGGCCGTATACCATTTGGTTTCAGCTCCTGCCTGTAGTATTCCACGAGCTCTTTCGACCTTTGCAGAAGATCCACGCCTTCATCGCTGAAGTACTTGTAAGCATTCGCGGAGCCACCCACGAATTCATTGAAATATTCCCAGGGCCGCAGCTGCGGCAGCGCTGACGCGGCCGCTGCGACGAGACCGAGCGCCACGAAAGCCTTGAGTTGCGGAGGTGTGGAAGATAGCGCCGCCTCAAAGCCGACACCCGCAAAAACGGCGAGCAAAACAACGGCAGGTAAAGCGTGTCGGATTCCTGCGTATGTCGCTCCTTGAGAAAGAACCAGCAGAAACAACACCACGACTGCAAGCACAACTCCACAGGAAAGGAACCAATCCGGCAGAATGCGCCGAGTGAAAAAGAGAAACAGCCCGAGCAGCATTAGTGCGATCAGGCCGATGGGCACTTTCACGGCAATCATTGCGGGGAAGAAATATTTTGGGCCCTTGAAGTGATACAGCCTGCCAAAAAATAACTTAGGACTCTCCCGGCCCTCCATTCCCGCACGAATGGTGTCTGCAAAACCCCAGAGATAGGCACGGGGCACCATATGAGTCGTAGCCATCGTTGCTAGCACGGCGTGATAACGGGGTGAAGCAACGTCGTTGATTTTTTCTACCAGCGGGCGATTGAACGACTCCACCCCAGAGGGAGACTCGGCATAGCGGAAGAAGTAGGAGGCCCACAGGACAACCATTGCTCCGCCGAGTACCGTGCCAAGCTTTACAAATTTTGGCCATCGCGAGTCCTTTGGCGAGGGAAGCGGCTGAAGCATGGCAAACGCGGCACCAATGAGAGTTACGCTTAGGAGTATCACGGGCGCAGAATGTTTGGCGGTCAGAGCAAACCCGAGAAATGCCGAGCAAGCTACGAGGTCGGTCCAGACCCATTCGCGAAAGGCCCTTGCGGCAAGGACGACAGCCGTGGTCGAAAGGAGCGCCACCGGTAGATCGGTCATGACGACGGGCAGGTGCGCTGCGACGGTCGGGTCAATAGCGAGGAACAGGAGTGTACCGAGGGATACGCCCGCATTGAATACGCGTTCGAGCGCAAATGCTAGGGCAAGCAAAAGTACACCATTCAAGGCGTACATCGCTGCCCTCGCGCGCCTCTGCACGGAATCAGGGTCGTTGTCTCCAAAAACAGCACGTTGCGTGAACTTTCGTTCGCCCGGCTTATCGTTGAATTGTTGAAGTGAATCCAGACGAAATCCGGTCGCTGCAATGACGCTGCCCAACCAAAGCTTTACGAGTGGAGGATGCTCGGGATTGATTCGGAAATCGTGGTACTTCACGTAAGAGACGCCAGCAACGATGTGATAGGGTTCGTCGACGGTGAAACCATCTAGGCGGGTTGCGACGATCGAACGGACGATGGCACCGCCAATAATCAGCAGTGTCAGAACGACGAAGAGATTTCGGCTCATTCCTGGTGACCTCAACGTTTCCTCCGCATTGCCAAGATCATGACCTTGAAAGTCCGTCGTACCACGGGAAATAGATCCTAAACTCCAAAGAACACATGAGTGCACCAATGGACACGGCATCCCAGCGCCAAAACAGCTGCCTGCTCGACTCGCTTCATGGCCGTGTAGCATTCCCAACGATAAAAGCGACCAGCGTCAGCCGCGTCACACTTCTGCCAACACTCTCTTCCAGTTTTGTCCGAGAATGAGGCGAATGTGCTCGTCGGTATAGCGCCGTCTCACGAAAGCTGCCGTGAGAGCGAAGATTGGCTTTTGGCCTTCGAGGCCCGTAACTATCTCGTGAGTCCCACGAACGTGGTAGCGACTGTCCGCTTTTGTAAGCATGTCCCTGAGAATTTGAGGCGCCCCCAGCTCGTTACTTTCAATTCCCGAGTCCGAGCCAATTCCCACGTGCTCTATTCCTGCCAAGTCGCGGACGTCAGCGAAATTGTTAATGACGTCGTCAAGGGTCGCCGAATCACTGTTTAGGAGTCTCACCACTCCAATTGCTGTTTATCGGGTCGAAAGGCTGCGCGTCTGGATCAATGTGTGTATTGTGGCCATGCGTGATCTTCCATTTGCCACCTCGCTTGACGAGCACGTACGTCAGCCTGCCAGACCCCGGAGAGGGTTTGCTGCCATCTGGCAGAATTCCGCCGCCTTTATCATCCTCAATAACGACCGCAATCGCGACATCTGGAGTCACCGCCCGAATGGTTATGTCACGGTTGCTCATTCCTCCGTCCCGAAATACCGTTTTGAGGTACACCTCGTGCGCTTTGACGACGGCGGCTTTCCCGCGCCAATGCATTCCGACGACATTGATCCAATCCGCATCGTCTGCGAAAAGGTCTGCATACATCTTCATGTCCTTCTTATTCAAGGCCTCGGGAACAGCCTTAACAATAGCCCGGATGGCCATTTCGTCGGGCTTGCTTAGGGTTTGAGCATTGAGAAAACTTGTGGGGACTAAGCCGATTACAATCAAACCAATCTGATAGCTGCGTAGTTTCATGTTGCTAACCTCCCTTATTTTATTGGATGCTGCTGTCAATTTGGGGATCTCGCCATTCCAATTTGTCTTGCTTGGGTCGAACTCCCGGGCCTCTTGCAAGGACACTCGCACCTATCGAGAAAAACAGTAAAGCAAACCCAACAACACCAGCAGCTAAAACAAGAGCAGGGCTAACATCCGCATGTTCATGAATCCTCCTTTCTATGGGGCCTTGCTTGCCGGTAAAGCTGCAAGAGGTAATTCGAGTACGCTTGTGTGCTGTGTATCGTGAAATAACTTGATGTTGGCGATCCGCGCATCCTCGATCTTCTCGTAGCCGATACGACCGCCGGTGTTGTAGTTCTTCTGATATAGGGGCGAGTTGAGGGGAGCGATGGTGAGTCGCAACCGCGCGCCTGCAGGAATCCGTCTTGCCATCCAGTAAAATTCGAATGGCATTTCGACGATTTGATCTGTCTTCAAGAGTTCCTGCTTGAAGAAGCTGTTGCGAAACCTCGCCCGCCGTATGTCTTCTCCCAGACGAATCGTTGACCCATCCGGTTGAATCAACAGGATCTGTGCCCAGAGGTCGAAATCCGGGGCGTCAGATTTGACGATTAGCTTCAGCTTCATCTGCCCTGCGACTTCCACGTCACGAGTGAATGGCTCGGAGTGAAAGACGATGGCTCGCTTCTGATAGTCCCGAAATTCACTGGTCAAGCCTTCGTCGTTCACGTACTTTGCGACTTCGAGCTCAGGCAGCTCGTGAGGATCGCTGACGATTGTTGCCGGGGGCTCTACCGGCGCCGGATGTTCCACTAGTGACCCTGAATGGAAAACGTCCCTTGGCGTGCCTTCGGTCGCAGAAAGAAAGAGGTCGAAAGTCTTTCCAGAAGAGGCCGCGTCAAGCGACTTGGCCGACCGCCATTCGTCGGCTCCGAGCATGAAATAAGTCACCTTGTCGCGCAAGAATCCGGGACGGGGGCCACGTCCAAGCACCCAGTCGTACCAATCAGCGCGCAATTTGTTCATGTCGATGACTGCGGCTTCAGGAATGTTTAGCCCCAGGATTTCTCTTGCAGGATGTTGCGTCCCGCCGTGATCCCAAGGCCCAATCACGAGATAGGCATTGTCCACCGCCGCAGCCGGTGCGTCGGCCATGTATCGACGGTAGTAGCGTAACGTGCCTGGCTGATCGTCGTCGAAGAAACCCGTGGCCGTGAGCACGGGAAATGTCATCTGTTTGAAGTCCACTGCTTTGGGTTCGGCCAAAAGATTGAAAGTCTCATCCCCGACATGATCCATCCAGACGTTCAACATCGGTTTCTTTTCGCCATGTTCGTCAAGCATCCACCAATCACTCGCTTCAATGCCAATCGCGGAATAAAGCTCTGTGAAAGAGTGATAGGCCGCGTACTCTTCGAGCATTTTTCCCATCCAATAGTCCTGATTGGCAACGAAACCCTCGTTGTACGAACGACCCGCTGTAATGCCCAAAATGACCGTCGTCCAGGCTTGGGGGATTCCGTTGGTATTCGGGATGTCCCACCCAGGATAGATAGGGACATAGGGAGCTATTCCTGCCAGATGCGGGGGGTGCTGTGCAGCTGTGCGCCATTGCGTCATGCCCACGAAAGAGCCGCCGTACATAACAACTCGTCCATCACTCCATGGCTGCTTGGCAATCCACTCCACCAGGTCGTAGCCGTCGCGTCCGACCTGCAGACTAAGATTGTCGGTCTTGACTCCTCCCGACATACCTCGGCCACGCACATAGGCCTGCACGAATACGAATCCTCGCTTGACGAATGCGGAGAAGTCGCGACGCCTACCGCCATCGATGTCGTATTGCGTCAATTCCAGCACTGTGGGCGCTTTGCCCTTGAGATTCTCCGGCTTCGATATCCACACCTCAAGCTCCACGCCATCGCGCATCGGGATCATGCGGCTCATTTCGATGCTGTAGCCTGGACCGACCTGGGCCGCTCCAGAGAGCGGCATCGCGACTAACAGAGCGATTGTAGGTACGGCCGTGGCCAGAGCTCGTATGCGCCAAGTTTTAATCATTGTTCTCCCCCGTTTGTGTTGCTCACAACCTTCAGAGACTCTGAACCCAAAGAGTGAACTGATGCCAAACCGCCGTGTGTCCGAGCGGGCGCATCGAGAATTGCACGACGAGTAAAAGCAGCGTTCCG
>Ga0208689_1001322_pt1 | contig 13264 bp, 18 predicted proteins | sample June2015DPH_8_15_FD_184700 | JGI IMG/M metagenome (GOLD analysis project Ga0208689, IMG submission 184700) | Peatland microbial communities from SPRUCE experiment site at the Marcell Experimental Forest, Minnesota, USA - June2015DPH_8_150... | ecosystem: Environmental > Terrestrial > Soil >... | reverse complement strand
TTATCGGTGCGCTGACTGGCGGCTGGCTCTTCCGAAATGCCGCAGGAACGGCCGGCATGACGGGCTTCAACGTTTGGAGCCTTTTTGTCGCCGTCGTCGGTGCGGTCGTGTTGTTGGTTGTTTGGCACGCCGCCCGAGGCCTGGCCTCTCACGCATGAGACTTGGCAACGTATCGATCCGTTGCGACGGCCATACAACTGGAGACCGAAGATGAAGCGAAGAATCTTAACCGTAGCGACGCTGGCCATTCCGGTGCTTTTGCCCGCACTCATGTCGTTGACAGCGGGATGCTTCTCGGAGCGTGGCGACCGTCGTCCTGATACGGATCACCGCGACGACCGCCACGACGACCGCCACGATGACCGCCACGATGATCACCACGACATGGACGATCACCACTAGGAAGATCGCGGTACGTAGCGCGTTTCTTGCGGGCCCACGAACGAGCCCGCTTGGAGCCGGACGATCGGTGATGACGCCAGACGTTTTCGGATGTCCGCCATGGCGGATGGTGTTCGGAGAACAACATGGATGTTCTCAAAATTGAATTGAACCGAGGGATTAACTTCTACGTCGGCATAGTCGTTCTGACGACGCTGTTTGCCGCAGCGTTCGTGGCCCTTGGGTACATCTTTCGATGAACCGGGCGATCGGTCATATGAACGGAGGATCCGTCATGTTGGTCTTAGCGAGAAGGAACTCGGAATCGGTGGTCGTTGGAGACCCAGGCGGCCGCGTTGAGCAAATGCTCAAAGTCACGGTGCTTGAGATTGGCAGGGGGAGAGTGCGGTTGGGCTTCGAGGTGGCCGGCGATGTTCCTGTCAATCGTTGGGAAGTGTGGCAGCGAATTCGCTCGAGCGTCCTGCCCGAGGGCGAGGGCTGGCCAACAGGCCCCACGGCATCTGTTGCGCCATGAGCCGCTGCGGACAGGATTACAGGCCGACTCAAAACCCGGAGAGAACGATGTCCATTGCCATGGAGCGATTTGGATTAAGTGAGCAATTACCAAAATCCCGCGCATCAAGCGGCTTGCGAAGCGCGGCGTGTCCCTATCGGCTGCAGTGCCGCGCGTGCGGCTTTGAGCCCGTTGATGCGATCGCTTCGCCGTTGCGTTGCCCGAAGTGCGCTGGCAGTGCCTGGGAACGATTCGCATTCCCACGAAGCCTGCTGATGCACGCTCATCAACATTCCGACGACAGTCCGGCATTGCGATCATCGATCGCCAGAGCGGACGCAATCTGAACCAATGCCCGAACTTGAAGATCTCTCTCTCAATTGGAATCAGTTATGAGCAGGCAACGTGTTTTCGGAATCGTCCTGCTGGTGGTCGCCCAATGTGTATTCGGTAACGTGTCTTCCGGAGGAGATATGCCGAAGCCGAAACATATTACCAAGGTGAACCCATGAAGCCCTCAGAAGATCAGACAGCCAATCGGGCGGTCAACGCGGCCAACAAGGCGGCGGACGAACGCACGGATGCAGCGAACAAAGCGGCGGATGAGGCGACCCATGCCGCCAACAAAGCGAAGGATGAAGCGACCAATCTTGCCAACAAAGCGGCCGACCAGATCGCTCACGCCGCCAACAAGGCCCTGGATGAACGTAAGAGGCGGTCGAACTAACGGCGGATGACGCCAATTGAATCACCAACGGAGATTGCCATGCATCCATTTGACAGCGTTTTGAAGATGTATGCCGAAAGCGGCATGCGGAGCGTCGAAGATTGGGCCACGCTTGGTCGGGATGTCGCAAGCGGAGTTAAGCCGCGGCTGGATACGCCTCATCGCGGCACGGTGGTGCCGCTTTACACCCGCGACCAGACCCATCTTCGAGTGAGCTCCAGGCCAAAGCGAGTTTGACACCAAATGGCTGGCCCGACCGAGTTGGACCGCGCGCCATGCGGCCGACACACCCTCGCCGCGGCCAGTCCCGCCGCCGTTGCATGGGACATGCTCAAACAACAGCATACGATTGCCGCCGCGGACAACCGTTGGCGGGCTGGGGTGCGCGCGATTGGAAGCTATTTTTCGGGTAGAAGTGGAGGAGAAGCGGCTGGGGCGTTGACGCGCCGCCATGGGGTGAAACCGAGGTGCACGCGACGGGGGGATGGCGGTAAAATGGGTGACGGCCGGAGCAGCAGTCTGGCGAGGTGACGGGGGAGGCGCGGTCGACGCAGGCGGACAGGGAGGCGGGATGCCGCATCGAACGTTTCGGCTGATTTTTTTGGCCGTCGTCTTTGCAACCGCGCTGATCGTGCTGGCGTTTATGATCAACCATGAGCGGCCGGGCGTGGAGACGGCGCAGCCGAGCGCGATGTACGTCATGGCGACGGGGAAATGCGTTGAATGCCACATCCGCGAGACGCCGGCGATTGTTTATGAATATGAGACGAGCCATCACGCGGCCAAGGGTGTGAGCTGCCTGGATTGCCACCAGCCGATGCCGGGCCAGGAGAAGATGGACCATCGGGGGTTCGTGATATCCAAGCAATTGACGGCGCAGAACTGCCAGCAGTGCCATCGGACGGAATACGATCAATATCTGAGAAGCCGGCACGCGGCGCCGGCGTGGGCGGCGGTGGCGGGACCGAAGGATTTCACACCGGAACAGATCGCGTTTTTCGAGCAATTCCATAAAGGAGCGGTGAATCGTGCGGCGCATCCGCTGGTGGCGGTGGAAGGGTCGGCGGCGGCGGTCAAGGGATGTTACATGTGCCACAGCGTGGGCCGGCCCAATTCGGACGGGACGATCGGGACATGCACGAGCTGTCACGCGCGGCACGCGGCGTCCGTCGCGCTGGCGCGGCTGCCCTCGACGTGCGGGCAATGCCACATGGGCCCGGACCATTCGCAGGTGGAAATCTACGATGAATCCAAGCACGGCGTGCTGTTCGCGGCACAGAGGGCGCACATGAACCTGGAAGCCGACCCGCACCATCTGACGGCCAAGGACATGCCCGTGCCGACGTGCGCCACGTGCCACATGAGCGGCCTGGGCGGGCAGCATTTCACGCATGATGTGACCGAGCGCTTGTCCTACTGGCTATTCGCGGCGGTTTCCGAGCGCCGGCCCAACTACCTGCTGGGCCAGGCCAACATGCAGGAAATCTGCCTCAACTGCCACACCAAGCCGAAGATCGACCAGTTCTACAAGGAAGCGGAGGCGGTCGTCGCCTCGACCAACGACTTGGTGAAGCAATCCCAGCAGATCATCCAGCAGTTGCGCGACGAGCATCTGGTCGCGCCGGGAAGTGCGTTCTCGCAGCGGCTGGATTACCTGGCGTTTGATCTTTGGCACTACTACGGCCGCACGGCCAAGCACGGCGCGTTCATGGGGGGTGCGGACTTCGTGCAGTGGCACGGTTACTACGAAATCGTGCGGCACCTTTCGGAGATCAAGGAAATCTCCGAGGAACTGCATCGAGATAAAGCGGCGACCACGCAAGCGAGCTCCGATCATGCCGCTTCTCCATAAAGATCGCTTGCCCAAGTGGGCCTTGGAGCCGGGGCCGTGGGCCGAGCTGTTCGCCCTGTTCAACCTCGCGTTTTTGGCGGTGGACATATCCCTGGCGCATTCATTCAACCGATTTGCGCGTTGGCCGGAATGGATTCCCATTGGATTCTCGGTGGCGGGACCGGCCGTTTTGTTGGCGGCATGGATGCTGGGTGGATTGATGGTTTATGGAAAAGCGGGCGGACGCGCCGCGGTGAGCCGCTGGCTGGGCGGGATGGTGGGCTGGGGCGCGATCCTGGTGGGGGTGGCGGGATTCGTGCTCCATCTCAACAGCCAGTTCTTTCAAAGCCAAACGTTGAAGAGCCTGGTGTACACCGCTCCGTTCGCGGCGCTCACGGCCAGCACCGTCACCCATCCCCCCATTCTTCTGAACCGGACGGTCGATCCGCGTTCGGCGGAATGGGGGGGATGGGTGACGGTGCTGGCCGTGAGCGGATTCGCCGGCAATTTCGTCTTAAGCCTGGCCGATCATGCGCAAAACGGCCTTTGGAATCCGGCGGAATGGGCCGCGGTGATCGCCGCGGCGCTGGCCGTGGGATTTCTTCTGGTGCCCATTCTTCTCCCCGTGAACAGACGTTATCTGCGCGTTTGTTTCGCGCTGATGGTCATGGAAGCGGCCGTCGGCGTGGTGGGCGAAGGGTATCACGTGAGCGCCGACCTGCGCGGGCCCTCGGCCAAGATGCTGGATAATTTCATTTACGGAGCGCCAGCATTCGCCCCGCTGCTGTTTGCCAATCTTGCGCTGCTGGCGGCGATCGGCCTGTGGAAGCTGTACGCGATTCAAGTTGACGGGCCGGCACGGCGATAAATGGCCAACGAGTAAAACTTGACGCCCATTTGGCTGCGCAGGCCCAACAGGTTCGGTTGGGTGATGAGCGGGAGGCGTTGGCCGGTATCGCGCCAGTCGCCACCGATCGTGTGCTGCACGGCGTCGAAGGTTGCCGGGTCGATGATTAACACCGACACTTGCGACTTTTCCTGCGGCGACATCATGGGCGCATAGGTTCCGACGAACGTCAAAGCGGCCAGCCGTTTGGTTGGATAATATGCGGCGGGATCGCAGTACGCCCAGTCGCTGCTGGTGACGTTCCGCTGCACCAACTGTTCCACGGGGGCATAGTTGCGTTGGTTCCACTCCAAGGCCGTCAACGTCAATCTTGAGGGTAAGCCAACCAAGCAGGCCACGGCCAGAAATAGGGCGCTCGTCCATCGAACTGCGGCGTGCTGATGACTGCGAAGCAGGGTGTCCCACGCCGCTACTGCGGCAACCGCGGCCGGTACGAACGCCATCCACGAATAATAGACGGGATAGTGGCCGGCGAAAAACATCGCGAACGGAACCAGCATGGCGACGGCCAGGCCAAAGACTGGGGCCGATCTCCACTGCCATTTCCGACCGATGATCATCACCAGCAGGGCAGTCAGCATCAGGAGCACCAGGATCGTCAGACTGTAATCATGTAGGAACAACCCGCGCAGGGTGGCAGCGACGGCGCCGATGGTTCGATGGAGCAGGCCGCGGTTGACCGCATCAGAGCTGGCGAAGCCTCGGGTCGTACGGATAAACAAGGACCATTGTCCTTCGGCCTGGTAGGCCAGATAGATCGATAACAGACCGGCGATCGAACCGAGCGCCAGGACGATCAGCGGCCTCAAAAACCTGGCGCCGAAGAAGATCAGCAGCAGAAGACCCAGGACGAAAAGCAGCGGCGCCATCTGCATCCCAGCCCACATCGACAGCGCGCCCAGAATTGCCAGGAGCGAATAGCGAAGGCCCGACTGTCGCACGGTGCCGGCAAGAAATATCGCGGCCACCACAATGGCGGCGCTAATGTCGTAGCGGCCGCTGCGAAAGCTGAAGGCAATGCCATATCCGCAGAGCAGCAGACAGGCCAGCACGATGCGGGCCTGGGGCGAGCGAACCAATCGGCAGCGCTGGACGGCCAGGCAGATCATGGCAACGGTAAGCACCATGAGCACGAAATTCAGAGAGCGGACGACCGTCGGGTTGAGTCCGAAGATGTTCATCCAGCCATAGAGGGCTGCCTCGTACGGCATGGCGATGCTCACATAGGTTTCTTCTTTGGTCATCACAGAGGAAGCCACGGTATGGAAACCGTGGCCCAGATAAAGAGAAGCCGCTGGATCGGTCAGCATGACTTCATCCATCCAAACCGTCGGTGAGCGCGACGCCGTCACAATGTTAAGGAGCAGGAATACGGCGAAAATGGCCAGCAACATCGGCCATTCCCACGGGGCGCGGCATTCAGGATCAGCGGGTTGCACAGGGGATTCTCCCATCACCGGAATTCGCGGATGGCGGCGACCACCCGCTCTTGGTCCTGTTCCCTTAACAGGTTGTAAAATGGAAGGCGAACAAGCCGGTCTGAGATATCCTCAGTGACAGGACAATCGCCCGTCTGGCCGCCAAACTTGCGGCCCATGTCGGATAGATGCAGCGGAAGATAGTGGAACACGCTTGTAATACCCTTGGATTTCAGGTGTTCAATCAGCCGAGTTCGATAGTCCAATGATGGCGTCAGCAGGTAGTACATGTGGTAGGCCTGCTGGCAGTGGACGGGGATGACCGGCCTGCGAACATTGCGGGATTCGGCCCAGCCGGAAAAATGGCGATCATAAAACTCCCAGATTCGCTGGCGCTTCTGCTGAATCTGCGGCCACATTTCAAGCTGCGCATACAGGAATGCCGCCAGCACGTCCGACATCAGATAGCTTGAGCCGATATCAACCCAGGTGTATTTGTCGATCTCCCCGCGGAAAAATCGACTGCGATTCGTGCCCTTTTCGCGGATGATCTCAGCTCGTTCGATGTAAGCCGGATCGTTAATCAGCAGCGCTCCGCCTTCACCGCAGGTGCAATTCTTGGTTTCGTGGAAGCTCTGCGTGGCGAGGCACCCAAATGTCCCCAGCATCTTCCCCTTGTATTTTCCAAAAAGGCCGTGGGCGTTGTCTTCAACCACGGCGATGCCGCGCTGTTTGGCGATGGCCAGGATGGCATCCATTTCGCATCCGACCCCGGCGTAATGCACCGGCACGATGGCTTTGACACGCGGCGTAATCTTTGTTTCCAGCTTCGCTTCATCCAAATTCAGGGTGTCGGGCCGAACGTCGATGAAAATGGGCTTGGCGCCGCGAAGCACGAACGCATTCACGGTGGAGACAAAGGTGAACGAGGGTACGATGACTTCATCGCCGGGTTTGATGTCCAGCAGAATCGCTGCCATTTCCAAAGCGTGCGTGCAGGAGGTGGTCAGGAGAACCTTGGGAACGCCAAGTTCGCGCTGCAAAAGTTCGTGACACTTTCTGGTGAACACCCCGTCGCCGGAAATGTGGCGACCGTGGATCGCATCGGCGATATACGCCAACTCGCGTCCTTCAAAACAGGGCTCATTGAAATGGATCTTATTCACGGCCATAAAGACATCTCTCACCAAACCCGCGATGGCGTACGATCGCCAGACTGTCAGGGCTTGAATCGGCCTGATTGCACCTCCTTGTCATAATCAGCCAAGACTTGGGCATATGTGTAATACGGCGACCAGCCGAAATCCTGTTTGGCCTTGCTAATATCGAAATAGTAACTCTTCTTCTTGTCCGCGAGTTCAGGGCGATAAACCAGCGGCACCGGGTGATCTTTCGTACCGAAGACCTCGGCGAACACTTTGGCTTCCTCCTCGGCGGTGCGGCCCTGGCCCGATCCGATCACGTACAGCCCACGGGCCCGATCGCTGCCGATCGCCGCATGCATGGCGCGCACCACATCTTTGACGTAAAGGGAATCGCGCCGCGCCGTATGCTGGCCCCAGATTTCAATCGGCTCGCCCGCTTTGGCGCGGCGATAAAATACTTCAAAGGCGCTGGGATGGAACACCCCATTGGCCCAGAACCCCTCCTGCCGCCCGTAGCCCAGCAGTCCGGTCATGCGGAAAATAATGCCCCGCAGGCCATGTTCCTGGGTGTAGTGCTCCACATACTCCGCGGCGGCGATCTTGGAGATGACGTAAGACGCATGATCGCCGGTCAAAGCATATTTCCGCCCCATCGCTTCGGTGATGGGTAAGGTGGTGTGCTCGATCCCCTCGTAGAGCGTTGTCGTGTAGAGGAACGTTTTCACGCCTCGGACGCGGCAAAACTCAAGGGCATAGAAGGTTCCTAGCGTGTTGGTCTTCAGGAAGATGTCCGATTTCGTATCCTTGACCGCCGCGGGAATGACCGCCGCCAGATGGATGAAAGCCTCAATCGGCCCCTGCGGCAAGTGCTGGTAAGCATCCGCTTGTGCCACGTCCGCGGGGACGAATGGAACCTTGAGCTCTTGGAAGAATGCGTCATATTTGCGGGTCCGGCCCACAGCGACCACATGCTCGCCGGCGCGGACCAGATAATCCACCAGATAACGCCCGACAAACCCGGTTGCGCCCGTTACCACAATCATACTGAAGTACCTCCTAATTTACTGGTTTGGTCTTCTATGGTTTCCCTAATAATGTATAGAGGGCGACCCTTGACCTGGTCGAACACATACCCGAGATAGAGCCCCAGGACTCCGAGCTGCGCCATAATCATGCCACCAACAAACCAGATGGATACGATGAGGCTGGGCCAGCCGGCGATGGATATGTTCCAGACAAGCCGCTTCACCACGATCCAGATCGCGTAGGCGAAGGCGATCAGCGAGACGGTGAAGCCCACCTGAATCGACAATACCAGGGGCCTATTGGATTGGGCTGTGATAATTTGGGAGGCCAACCGAAAGCGCCGCCGCAGGCTGTATGAGGATTTGCCCTCGGGGCGCGCGGCGTGATCGATATCAATGGCTGTGGATTTGAACCCCATCCACTTGATGAACATGACGAAGGCGCGATTTTGCTCCCGCATGCGCCGGTAATTCTGCATCACCATATTGCGGCTGCAACTGAAATTGCAGATGGAGGCGTCGAAAGCGCCCCCGGTGAAATAGCCATAAACGGCGTAAAAGAACCAACCCAGCAGCTTCTTGATCGCCCCATCCTGGCGCACGGCGCGGCGTGCGAAAACCACGTCGTACCCTTCTTGGGCCTTGTGATAGAGTTTGCTGATCTCCTCCGGCCTGTCCTGCAAATCGCAATCCATAACCACGAGCCAATCACCGCGGGCCAGATCCAGTCCGGCGGTGATCGCCCGGATCTGGCCGAAGTTGCGGGACAGGTCGACTCCCTTAACCCGCGCGTCGGCCAGGGCCAGCCGTTTGATGACTTCCCAAGAATTCTGCGGACATGCGTCATTAACGAGAATGATTTCAAATTCCGGGGTGATGGCTTCGAGCGCCGCGACCAATCGCCGGTACAACTCGTCCAGGCACGCCTTGCAGCCGTAAACTGGAATCACGACGGATATATGCATCACACACCCCCCGTGAACGCGGCATCGGGAGGAATGCCTAGGAAGCTCTTCATGAATTTTGGGGCTTCCGGTCCTTCGTTGAAGATCAGATCGAGCGCGCTGACTCCATGTTCAAAGGGGCCAAAAAGCTGGCGATAGGAAGGATACCCTTCATAATTGATGTAGGTGAGCTTGATTCCCGCCTGTTCAAAGATCTGCGGGACAATGTAGTCTTTGGCGGCCGGGCCGGAGATGTATTCGGTAGCGCCGGTTTGCCGGCAAAGGTCCACCAGCGGCTCGGTCTGCCCATCCGCCAGACGGTAATCGCGAGACCATGTAATTTTGGTCTGGATACCCAGAGTCCGGCACAATTCGGTTAGACATCGGTGATTGATGGCGCTGAGAAATTTTTCCTCGGCTAGACCGGTGTAAAGAGCTTCAAATTGGGTTTCATAATCCCGGAAATGGGCCGCCTTGGCGTAATTCTGCGAGAGCGAACCCCAATGCTTGCGTGTCCAGCCGACATCGCTGATCTGTGTTTCCTGAATCAATTGACCGAAATGATGGCGTACGGGAATGGTCAGCCATTCGACGCCGCGCGGGGTCTTAATCTTGTTGCGATTTCGCCAATCATTCTTGGTAAACTGCGCCGTGTCATAAAGTATGAACTCATCAACGTAGTTAATAAGATCAAAATATCCCTTCCATGGGATATAATTGGATTGGAGGATGGCAAGGCGTTTTGCCATAAACCACAGTCCTTGTTGGATTGCACCAGAGCAGCGCCGTGTTCAGGCCGGAGACTCCCCTGAAAGCGGCGCGGCGAGGCATTCAACTCTCCGGCGTCGGCAATGGCGCACCATCTGCCATGCGCCCAAATGCCCAGCGCCCAAGGCAATCGCCAGGATCGAATAGGACCGCAGCACCAGGGTTCCGGCTTGGGCAGCAGGCACGGCTTGCCCATAATGCACGAGGATTTGGGTCGTGCTGGCCTCACTGATCCCCAGCCCGCCGGGAATCAAACTTAGAATACTGATGAGCGCAACCACCGCCATGAGCGCCATGGATCGGGTATAGCCCAGGTTGACGCCGCCGCTGTACAGGAATATCTGCCAGCTCAGGGCAACCACGCTCCACGAGGCACAGGTGATCAGAAACGCGCCCAGTAAAGTCCGGAAATCTCGCACACACTCGCGGATATGCGAGAGAAACTCCCCGAGCTTCCCACGGAGCCGCAGTTTTAAGGCGACCAGCAATCCGCCGAGTGCGGCCAGCAGGATGACCGCCAGAATAACATAGGCATCTCTGCGGTCCGGTAGTATATCGACAGTGGTCAACAGGCTTACACAGCCCAATGACAGGAGGACCACCAGGTCCAACACTCGCTCCACTGCAAAAGTGCCGTAGCCTGTAAAGCGCCCCACCATCCCATACTTCTTGAGCAATTCGACCTTCAACAACTCTCCGGACTGGAATGGCGTAAAAATCGCAAAACTCACGGTCACACCCGTACATAAGTAGACATCTAGGAACGAAATCCTGACGCCCATCTTCCGCAATAGAAATTGCCAGCGCACCGCACGTAAAAACCAGTACAGGATCAGTGACCCGCCGCCGCCACACACCAGCGCGACGAGGTCCACCTTGGTAAGCAATCGGCCGATTTGGACCCACTGAAATGTGCGCGCAATGTACCACACGCTAGCCGCAAAGATCAAAGTGCTAAGCGCGATTGCAGTAATACGGATGGCTGGGCGTCGCATATTGAACCCCATAGACCACATCAAAGCCAATGTTCAATTTGACCCGCAGCCTTGAAGCGAGCAACTCCAGACCGCCTTCGCTGTTGTAAACCGGAACAACAACAGAGACGCCCGATGGTAATTCCGCCTGAACATCCGCCATATGCTCAATCAACGGCTAAAACGTCAACCCTGGCCCGCGCCCGCCGCGCGTACAGCAGGCTATGGCCCGGCCGAATCTGATGTCTATTTGCATCCTGCAAGGCAATCTAAGACCTCGGCTAACCGCTGTCAAGAAGCCGGTTGCGCTGGGCCATCGCCCTCGCCGGCGCCGCGATGGACTGGTTCCCAAGCCGTTTGTTTTTTGGAAAATGGCACTAGCCAGCGAGCGGCCGCCAAGGAACAATGACGCCTGGCCATTGAAGGAGATTGCTCATGACCAAAACGCTTGGATACGCGGCACAGAGTGCGACCTCGCACCTGGGATCGTTCAATTTTGAGCGGCGCGAGCCGACGCCCAGGGATGTGCAAATGGAAATCCTGTTCTGCGGCGTGTGCCACACGGACCTGCACATCGCCCGCAACGAATGGAAAGACACGGTCTACCCCGTCGTGCCCGGGCATGAAATCGTCGGCCGCGTGACGAAAGTGGGCGGGCAGGTGAAAAAGTTCAAGGTCGGTGACTTGGCGGCGGTCGGCTGCATGGTCGATTCCTGCCGCACCTGCGCAAGCTGCAAAGAAGGGCTGGAACAGTATTGCGAAACCGGCTTCACGCTGACCTACAACAGCCCCGACAAGCACACGGGCAAAGTGACCTACGGCGGATATTCCACGCTGATCGTCGTGGATGAGTCCTTCGTGCTGCGTGTGCCGCCGAAACTGGACCTGGCGGCCGCGGCCCCCCTGCTCTGCGCCGGCATCACCACGTATTCGCCCCTGCGACACTGGAAGGTCGCCAAGGGCCAGAAGGTCGGCATCGTCGGCCTGGGCGGGCTGGGCCACATGGGCGTGAAATTCTCCCACGCTATCGGCGCCCACACGGTGGTCTTCACGACTTCACCGGGCAAGGTGCAGGATGCCAAGCGGCTGGGGGCCGATGAGGTGGTCATCTCCAAAGACGCCGATCAGATGAAGAAGCACGCGGGCAGTTTCCATTTTCTGCTCAACACGGTGGCCGCTCCGCACAACTTGGACGCGTTCACCGCCCTGCTGCGTCGCGACGCCACGATGTGCATGGTCGGCCTGCCCAAGGATCCGCATCCATCGCCGAACATCGCCAACCTGCTTTTCAAGCGCCGCCGAATCGCCGGCTCGATCATCGGCGGCATCAAAGAAACGCAGGAGATGCTCGACTTCTGCGGCAAGCACAACATCGTCTGCGACATCGAGATGATTCCTATGCAGAAGATCAACGAAGCCTACGAGCGCATGCTCAAAAGCGACGTGAAATACCGCTTCGTGATCGACCTGGCGTCGTTGAAATGAGTTTTTCACCACGGAGGCACGGAGGCGCTTATGTCAATCCTAGGGACAAACCTTCAAAACCTGATATATGGAATGAAGCGAATGGGATTGGGAGACCAGTTGACCTCCGTGCCTCCGTGCCTCCGTGGTGAAATTTTGCTTTCGCAATTAGCTGCACCTGATATTATTTCGCCGATTCGAAGGTAGAGGGGACCGGGCAACACGTCGGACCTTCGCGACGAGACATCGGGATGGGCAATGCGCGCCGGAATCGCCAGTCGGTGGTGGGTCAAATATCCAATGGCGGCCGCCTGGGTCGCGTTGGCGTTTGTGGTTCGGCTGCTGGTGGTGCATGCCGTTGGGGAAATACCCACGTATATCACGTTCTATCCGGCGGTGATGCTGGCGGCGCTGTTGGGTCCCGGGCCGGGTTTTTTTGCCACATTCCTGTCGGCGATGGCAGTCGCGTATTGGATCCTGCCTCCAGTGGGGCAGCTTCGGATCTCCAGCACGGCGGATGCCGTCGGCCTGGCTCTCTTCACGAGCATGGGCGTGTTCATGAGCGTGGTGGCCATGATGTACCGCAGGGCGAGGGAGCGAGCGGCCGTCTATGAGAAGGAACTGGCGCTGCGTCGGAGCGAGGAGAAGCTGTTCGCGACACAGCAACGATTGCACGCGATCATGCAAGCGACGCCGGTGGGCGTCAGCTTTTCCGATGACGCCAGTTGCCAGCGCGTCACGGGCAATCGCGCCGTGCAGGCGCAGTTCGAGATCGAAACGCAGGGTAACCTTTCGGCTTCGGCGCTGGATGCCAACGCGCCGGGCCGGCGGGTGCGCTACTTCCGCCACGGGCGGGAGCTGGCCAGCAGCGAGCTTCCTCTGCAGCGGGCGGTGGCCGAGAACCAAGCGATCCCGCCCACCGAGTTAGAGGTCGTATTGTCCAGCGGGCGGCGCTGGTTCTGCGAATCCTCGGCGGCCCCGGTGCGCGACGCGCAAGGCAACGTGATCGGGGGCGTGGCGGTGACGGTGGACATCACCGACCGCAAAGACGTGCAAGACTCGTATCGGCGCGCCAAGGAGGCGGCGGAGGCGGCCAACAAGGCGAAGGATTTCTTCCTGGCGATGGTCAGTCACGAGTTGCGGACACCGCTGACACCGGTCCTGGC
>Ga0208689_1001319_pt1 | contig 13283 bp, 11 predicted proteins | sample June2015DPH_8_15_FD_184700 | JGI IMG/M metagenome (GOLD analysis project Ga0208689, IMG submission 184700) | Peatland microbial communities from SPRUCE experiment site at the Marcell Experimental Forest, Minnesota, USA - June2015DPH_8_150... | ecosystem: Environmental > Terrestrial > Soil >... | reverse complement strand
CTGGGCAAGGACAACGTCTGCTACATCCACCTCACCCTGGTGCCCTTCATCAAGAGCGCCGGCGAGGTCAAGACCAAGCCCACCCAGCACAGCGTCAAGGAACTGCGCTCCATCGGCATCCAGCCCAACCTGCTGCTGTGCCGCACCGAAAAGCTCCTGAGCAAGGAGATCAAGGCCAAGATCGCCCTCTTCTGCAACGTGGAGCCCGAAGGGGTGATCACCGCCCAGGACGTGGACAACATTTACGAGATTCCGCTGCTCTTGCACCAGGAAGGGTTGGATCAGCAGCTGGTGGATATCCTGAACATCTGGACCCGGGCGCCCCAGTTGGAACCCTGGCAGGAGCTGGTGCAGCGCATCAAGCACCCCAAGGACCGGGTGGAGATCGGCATCGTCGGCAAGTACGTGGACCTGCGGGAGTCCTACAAGAGCCTGCACGAGGCCCTGGTGCACGGCGGCCTGGCCAACGAGGTCCAGGTGGCCCTCACCTACATCGATTCGGAGCAGGTGGAGCGGGAAGGGGCCGAGGGCTTGCTGGGACACCTGCACGGCATCCTGGTGCCCGGCGGCTTCGGGGTGCGGGGGGTGGAAGGCAAGATCCAGGCCATCCGCTACGCCCGGGAACACCGCATCCCCTACTTCGGCATCTGCTTCGGCATGCAGTTGGCGGTCATCGAGTTCGCCCGGCACGTGGCCGGCCTGCCCGAGGCCACCAGCGAGGAGTTCGACGCCGAGGCGGCCGAGCCGGTCATCTACCTGATGCGGGAATGGTACGACTATCGCCGGGACGCCATCATCCACCGGGACCGGGAATCGGAGAAGGGCGGCACCATGCGCCTGGGAGCCTACCCCTGCGTCCTCAAAGAGACCTCCCTGGCCGGCCGGGACTACGGCCAGACCCAGATCATGGAACGCCACCGCCACCGCTACGAGTTTAACAACTCTTACCGGGAAAAACTGAGCGCCGCCGGTCTGGCGATCACCGGAACCTCCCCCAACGGCGAACTGGTGGAGATTGTCGAACTCCCGGACCACCCCTGGTTTCTGGGCTGCCAGTTCCATCCGGAATTCAAATCCGGTCCCATGGACCCCCACCCCCTGTTCCGGGGCTATATCCGGGCCGCCCTGGAATATAAGCAACTCCACGTCAAACCTGACGAAGAGATTTAAAGGGGATTTTAGCAGGAATCAGACGATCTTCCATTTAGTTACGATCTTTGTCACCCTGAGCCGAAGGCGAAGGGTCTCCTTCGTATGGTTTCCCAATACCAATACTTTGTTTATATAATGACTAATAAATCAGGAACCTTGTATACTGGCGTAAGCAATAATCTCGAAAGGCGAGTTTATGAACACAAACATCATTTGATTGATGGGTTTACAAAGAAATATAAGATTGGCAAATTGGTTTATTTTGAAGAGACAAACGATATCAATGCTGCAATCTCAAGGGAAAAACAGATTAAAGGATGGGTTCGAAAGAAAAAAATTGCTCTCATTGAATCAATCAATCCCCACTGGAAGGACCTATGTGAAGATTTTTTTTGAGATTCTTCGCCGCCTTTGGCGGCTCAGAATGACTAGAAATTAGACATAGATGGAGAGATAAAGTGAGCAAAACCAAAGGGTCACAGTTTATTCGATTCTTAATACCAATAATTGAAGTCCTAAAGGAATCAGGGGGATCTGGAACAGTTACCGAGGTGATTGACCGGGTTCTTGAAAAAATGAAAATACCGGAATCGGAACAAGAGGTGACAAACAAAAGTGGAGGATCACGTGTTCGGAACCAAGTTCAGTGGGCACGCTTTTATCTAGCATACGCAGGTTATATTGATGCTTCAAAACGTGGTATATGGAGCCTCACTGACAAAGGACTATCAGTTGATACCATGATGTTTGACCCATTGAGCGTCTTTAATGAAGTCAACAAGAGTTTAAGAGAAGGGAAGAAACTTAAAGGCCGACCAAAGCAATCAGTTGGCGAAGGAAAAGATGAAGAAATAGAACCTCCTGGCCACCGAAATAGTTTGCTAAATCTGATTAAGTCCTTGCCGCCTAATGGATTTGAACGCCTCAGTCAAAGGTTATTACGGGAGTCTGGTTTTCAAGAAGTGGAAGTTACCGGTAGAACTGGTGATGGAGGAATAGACGGCATAGGTGTCCTAAAGGTCAATCCCTTTGTGAGCTTCAATGTTCTGTTTCAATGTAAACGTTATCAAGGAGTGGTAACCCCTTCCCAGGTGAGAGATTTTCGCGGGGCGATGATGGGACGGGCTGACAAGGGGATAATCATTACTACCGGCACATTTACATTGGAGGCTAAAAAAGAGGCTCGGAGGGATGGGGCTCCTCCCATAGAATTGGTTGACGGAGATAATTTGGTACAAATCTTTGAACAGCAGCAACTAGGATTCAAACTGAGGACCACATATGATGTGGACGAAAAATTCTTTGATGATTTTAGGAAATAGACTACAAAGCTTTTATACAAAAAATATAGTATGAAATGTCGTTCTGAGCGAAGCGAAGAATCTCGCATTTTAAGCAATTGGAATCCCTAGATGATCTCAGGATGACAAAAATAATCTTCTATCCTCGGCGGGAAACGTGCAAATCGGCGACTTCCGGAATTCATATCCGGGCCGCCCTGGAATATAAGCAGCGTCTGACCAAACCCGGCGAAGAGATCTGAACGGCAGGGCCAAGGGGTACCCGGTGGAAAGGCGACGATGGTTGACGGCCCTAATTCTGCTGCCGCTCCTGGTGCTGGCGCTGCTCCAGGGCGGGCTGGCCATCTTCGTGGTAGTGCTCCTGGTAGTAAACGCCTTGGGCCACTGGGAGTTCCTGGGGATGTTCCAGGCAGAGGCGGATAAACCCCGGCGCTTTAAGGCGGTGTTGCTGGGTTCCCTCATCCTGCTGAGCTTTTGCACCGCCCATCCCAACAACCCGTGGTGCGCCCCCTCCGGCATCCTATACTGCAACCCTGGCATCGTCCTGTTCGCTCTTTTCTGGTGCCTGTTCATCCTGTTTCTCTTCTACCTGGTGAGCTACGAGCACATTACGCAGGTAAGCCAAAATTTGGCGATCAACACCCTGGGCCTCCTCTATCTGCCCTTCCTGTTGGGGCACCTCATCTGGCTGCGGTTCCTCGTGGATGGGGAGTGGTGGGTCCTGTGGTTCCTCATGGTGATCTTTACCGGGGACACCGCGGCCTATTATGTGGGCCGAATCCTGGGAGAGACCAAGCTCTACCCCGCGGTGAGCCCGGGCAAGACCTGGGCTGGGGTGGTGGGCGGCCTGGCCGCCAGCCTGGTGGTGGGGGTGGCGGCGGGGAAATGGCTGCTCCCGGGGATGGGGGGGCCGGCCCTGGCCGCCCTGGCCGTGGTCCTGGCGGTGGCGGGCCTCTTGGGGGACCTGTTCGAATCAATGCTGAAGCGCCAGGCCCAGGTGAAGGATGCCTCCAAACTGCTCCCCGGTCACGGCGGGATGTTGGATCGCCTGGACAGCATTCTGTTCAGCGCCCCGGTGCTGGTCTACGCCCGCCTGTTCTTCATCAGCCGGTAAAGGTTTAGCCCGCGGTTTCGCCCCTGCATTATCTAAATTCGTAGCCGTAAGGCGCGTTAGACGCGCCCTACGCGCCTTTTTTTTGGGGGGGTGTGAGGTATGCGCCAGGGCGACTCAGCGAGTCGCCCTGGCGGCGGATTATAGGGCGGCGCGTGGCCGCCGGATCTCAGGCGGCGTGTAGGACACGCCCCAGGCGTCCGGGGCAGGAGTAGGGCGCGTCTTACGCGCCATTATTAAACCCGCCGCGCCATTAAGGCTCCCAGCCGGCGCCACTGGATAAAGCCCTTATTGGGGGGCCGGGAGGCTCGCCGGTTTGAGGGCGGGACCCTCGGCCGGCAGCTTCCTGCGGTAGGCCCCGGTGGCTTTGTCCAGTTGGGCCACCGACAGGTTGTACTGATAAAGGGCCATCAGGTAGTCGCCCCGGAAGACCCCGTACCGTTCAAAGGCCTGAAAGATGTCATCCATCTTGCCCAGACCCATGTCGAAATTGTTGAGGGAGGTAACCAGCCAGCGCCGGGAGTTGACATAGGCCTTTTCCATGCCCACCGAAGACTGGTAATATTGCCGCACCTCCCCGTAGCTTTTAGCCACTTCCACCGGGATGCCCATCAGGGCAGCCCTTTGATCTTCCCGCAACTTCTCCAGTTCCGCCTGGGCCTGGCCGACCTTGGCCTTCAGGATGCCGAAGTCGAAGTGCCATTTGGCCCCCACCATGGGCAGGGCCCCATAGGCATTGAAATAATCGTTGATATAAGGGTCCGGGTTATATTTGCGGCCGGGGGCGCCGGCCAGTTGGCCCACCACCGCAAAGAAGAAGGAGGGCAGGCGGTCGGCCTTGGCGGCGTCCACCAGGAGTTGCCGGGCCGCCAGTCCCTCTTTTAACTCCTTGAATTCCGGGCGCAGTTCCAGGCAGGTTTGGATATAGGTATCCAGGGTGCCGGCAGGGGCGCTGGGTGGGGGCAGGTCCTGGGAAACCTGGAAATCCTGGTTCTCGCCATAGCCGATGAGGGCCTTCAAGGCCCGATAGGCCGTCTTGGAGCCCTCCTCGGCTTCGGCGTTGGATTTTTCCAAGGCCCCTTCGTAGGCGGCTAGGCGGTACCGGTCGGTTTCCTTGGCATTGGGGGATTTCATGGCGAGGAGCCGGTCGACGCGCTGGCGGGTGTCGTTCAGGTAAGAGCGGGCCTCCTTCACCGCCTCTTTGCCCTGATTCGCCAGGATCAGGCCATAGTAAGCCTGGGCGACCAGGACCACGGTCTCCCCCTGTTGCGCGGCCACCGCTTCTTCCTTCACCTTGACGTTGTGGCTAGCGGCCTCCTCCCGGAAAGCGATCTTGCCGAAGGTGTACAGGGGCTGGATCAAACTATAATCGAGGTGGCCGAAGATATTGACCCCGTGAATCTTGTCTGCGGGGTCGGGAAAGAAGAGGCGGCCCGGCACCTCCCGGATCTCTCCCAGTTTGGCGTCGGGCACCACCCCGCCGGTGGCGGTGGTGTCCAGTTGGGGCCAGCGGTAGGCATGGGCCTCATTCTTCTGTTCCTTGGCAAACTTGACCTCACTGCGGCTGGCCTCGACCACCGGACTATATTTTAGCGCCATTTCCTCCAGTTGCGGCAGATTCAGCACCGGCTCCGCACCTTTTGCCGGCTCTGCGGCTTTTGCCGACGCCGCCGGCGCCAGCAGGATCGCCAGGCCCAGGATCAGGCCACCCAAACGGGCCCGTGCAAACATGGCTCCCCCTCCTTTTTGAGATCAATTACTTTTTTACCTTATGGGTTATAAGCGTAACAGTCAAGCAGGATTTCCGCGGCCAATGCTATTCTTCTTTGTTCCCTTGGAAAAACCTAACTGAGGCCGGCCTTAAAGGTTGCCTTGGCGGTTCTGGATTAGATATGATGAAGGCGAGGTAATCGAGGATGCCGGGACCAAAAAAGATTTTGCTCACGGGCGGGGCGGGCTTCATCGGCTCCCATCTGGCTGAGGCCTTTCTCAGGCAGGGCCATGAAGTGGCGGTGGTGGACAATCTCAGCAGCGGCCGGCGGGAGCAGGTGCCGCCGGGGGCCCAATTCTACCCGTACGATATCCAATCCCAGGAGACCTTCGACCTCATTGGCCGCTGGCGGCCCCAGGTGTTGGTGCACCACGCCGCCCAGATGAGCGTGCACCGCTCGGTGGAGGATCCGGTAATGGACGCCCGGGAGAACATCCTGGGGTCGCTGAATCTCTTCCAGGCCGCGGCCCGGGTGGGGATGGAGAAAATCCTCTTCGCCTCCACCGGCGGCGCCATGTATGGAGATCAGGCCCCGGTGCCGGCCCGGGAGGAAGACCTGGCCCTGCCGGAATGCCCCTACGGGGTTGCCAAGCTGGCGGTGGAACACTACCTGCACTTTTATCAGCGGGAATACGGCATCACCCCCATCTCCATGCGCTATGCCAACGTCTATGGGCCCCGGCAGAACGGCCTGGGTGAGGCGGGGGTGGTGGCCATCTTTATTGAAAAGTTCCTGGCCGGGGAGCAGCCCCTGATCAACGGCGACGGCCTCCAGACCCGGGATTTCGTTTGCGTGGAGGACGTGGTGGCGGCCAACCTGGCGGCCCTGGATTACCCCCGGGCCGGGGTCTTTAATATCGGCACCGGGCGGGAGACGGATATTCTTACGGTCTATCGCCAGCTTCAGGGGATCATCGGCTCTCCCCGGGGGCCGGCGCATGGCCCGGCCAAGCCCGGGGAACAGCGCCGCAGCGCCCTGGACAGCACCCGGGCCAGGAAACTGCTGGACTGGCAACCCCGCCTGACCCTGGCCGAAGGGCTGACCCGCACCGTGGCCGCCTTTCGGGAGCGGGGTTAACCACCGGCTCATTATGTCTTTGGGCGGGCCCTGCCCACCATTAAAGTCTGACCCAAATTTCGGGTCGCACCCTCCCTGCCGTTTCGATAGTGTCCTAGTTTAATTAATATCTCTGGGCCAGTCCCAAGCGTATGGTCCATTTGTAGGCGGCCAGGAATTTCGTTGAGCACTGGTCGCATTTATAATACCTGCTGGCAGGAAGCAGACGCATCCATAATTTGCGCCGCAAACGGACTGGAGGCCCATGCCCACAGCGCGGACAATTTGTTTTGGCCGTGGGTTCCGACATATCATTCTCCCTTTCTTATTAATTCAGCTTTTCAACCTTATGATCGTGGACGATAGAAGCCCTGACAGCCTTCTCGGGTGAATCTATAGGAGGAATGTGCAGCAAGGCATAATACCGCCTTTTGGTGCTTCCCTCTATCGGAGAGAACCAGGCATAACATTTATCGGTCTGTGGGTGCCCTTTGATAAGGAAAAAAGATACCACTCCGCTCCAGACAGTTTCCAGTGGGGATTTCAAACTGATACACCACCGAAACGGCGGTAGTGTATCAGTTTGAAAAATAAACCTCTGGACATTTCCCCGAAATCAGGCATAATCGGGGTATGCCTGAACACTCAAGCAAGAAGCCGAAACGGTCCCGCGATCTGAATGTCCTGGCCTCTGAAATAGTCCGAGCGGCTACTGAGGGTGAGCCAGAGACTCCTGCCAAAGAAGATACCCGCAACCCCCATGCCGTAGCCTTAGGCCGCTTAGGTGGCGTTAAGGGCGGTAAGGCTAGGGCAGAGAAGCTTACCCCGGAGCAACGAAAAGAAATTGCTAAGAAGGCTGCCATGGCCAGATGGTCTAAGAAACCGTAAATTAAGGCGATTGTATACTTTACAAACCCATATGCGATAAGATATTGAAAATTATAGATTTACTATATCAATGACAAGAATGACAATTAAAGCAAACTGCTTTAGTTTTCCGCTAAATACGAATTAGCCAAAGCGCCCCTCGAAAATTTACCATACCCAAAAAACCCTATTGACTTTCTATTTGGTTTCCTGTATATAGAAAAAAGAGGAACGGGGATCAGCCGTTCCTCTGGAAATGCCCCTGTAGCTTAATTGGATAAAGCTCCCGCCTCGAAGCCGGAATGATGTGGGCTCGAATCCCACCAGGGGCATCTGATTTATATCAGGAACTTACTTAAAAAGCAAGGAATTTTTTATGATGGGAGGCTCAAATGCTTGAAGAAACTACCCGTCTAAGCCTATCAAAGGCCCTTGAGGACTTGCGAGAAGACCTTAAGAAAAAACTTGAAAAAGTTAATGAACTTGAGTCACTCAGAAAGGAGTGTGAAGGGATACAAGCTCTTATCCGCCAGATAGAAGAGCGTCTTGTCCTGAAATCCCTTCTGCCTGACATTGATTTGTTTGCAGAAATCCCCGAGCAGGGACTGGGCTTAAATGAACAAAAACTTATTGAAAAGCCTATTATTGAGGGGGTAGATGAAATTTATGATGAATTCAAGAGGACTAAAATGAAACTTAAGGAAATTATAAGTGAATTTCGAATGAAAGGGTGGAAATTGAGCAAGGACAATCCTCAAGAATCAATTCGAAGCGCACTCAAAAAACACCCGAACCGCTATAAGAAAGTTGGCAGGGGGATTTGGCAAAAAATTCGAACCCCAAAGACCCTATCCCTTCCTAAGCCGACATCAGGATTGTTGCATGATGAATCTAAGGAGGTGGCGACATGAGAGCCTTATTAGTCGCCCTCTGCTGGTCACTAGCCGCCGTCGGCAGGGGCGATAACGCAGAAGGTCCCGCTGCTTGTAGGTAATCGTTGGCGCGATTCAAGCAGCGGGACCGTGGCGGTTCCTTACTAGGACGATCTGATTTTCTTTAATGCGGATGGTTTCCGCGGGATCAGTACGCCCTTGTAATTGATAGATTGCCACAATCTGTCTTCTGTGTCAACAAAAAATATAGGGCAGATCATTTGATCTGCCCTATGAGGACGGGAATTAAAATGGCAACCCCTTCTTTCGTGGTCTATGTCGATGAATCAGGCGATGAAGGTTTTGCATTTGGCAAGGGAAGTTCAGAGTGGTTTATCCTTTCTGCTGTAATAATCAAAAAACCTTTAGAATTAGAAACTGTAAAGTTTGTTGATGGCGTACGGAATATGCTCAATAAACGACCAAAGAAAGCATTACATTTTCGAAAAATTAAGCATGAGCAAAGACTCCCATATATAGATTTAATTTCACAAGCGCCCCTGAAAGCAATTTCTGTTCTTATTCATAAACCCTCATTTACAAAGCCTGAAATCTTCTTGAAGGGGTATAGATTATATTTTTATGCAGTCCGTTATCTGGTAGAGAGAATTTCTTGGTTTTGCAGAGATAATTATAAAAGATCGATTGATTACGGAGATGGTTTTGCAGAGATAGTTTTTTCTAATCGAACAAATATGCCATATAGAGAGATGAAAGATTATTTAACTTTGTTGCGCGGCCAAACAGGATACTGTGATGTTAGAATATATTGGCCCCGCATCAACTTAGATTATATTAAGGCGCTCTCCGCTAGTAAGCGAATGGGACTCCAGATTGTGGATGCTGTCGCTGGAAGTTTCTTTTATGGAGTTCAGCGTTCGGATTACGGATTTGCAGAAGATCGTTATGCCCGTATGCTAAAACCAGTTATTTACCGCTATGGGAGACAATATCTTGGGTATGGTCTAAAATTTTTTCCTATAGATTTGGATAAGGCTATCGAGAAACAACCACATTTGAAATGGATTGCCGATTATTATAAATAAAAAAGCAGGTCCCGGGTCTCAGGTTCCCACCCTTTTGGGGCTGCCGTCTTTTCAGACGACCTGAGATTGTTCCCGCGCACACCTGCTGATCCAATAATAACTATTATTTACTAATTGTCAAGTGCAAATTTCTCCTACCCTAAAATTTTTTTGGGTATAGTCAATTTTTTCCTTGACAAGCTTAACCGCTCAAGCTATATAGTCATTATTAACAGATTGAATCTCCAAAAACGGGCGCAAATCATTGGCTGTCTGGTAGAGGGCAATTCCCTCCGGGCTACGGCCCGCATGACTGATACGGCCATTAACACAGTCGTCAAACTGCTAGTGGACGTGGGCCGGGCCTGTGCTGAGTACCAGAACCAGACCTTGCGAAACCTCAAATGCAAGCACATTCAATGCGATGAAATCTGGGGTTTCTGCTACGCCAAGGCCAAGAATGTCCCGGATGAGAAGAAAGGTCAATTTGGTTATGGCGATGTCTGGACCTGGACGGCCATCTGTGCTGAATCAAAACTGGTTCCGGCTTGGCTGGTGGGCACCCGAGACGCCGCAACCGCCTTTGTTTTTATGGAAGACCTAGCCTCTCGGTTTTCTCACCGGATTCAACTTACCACGGACGGCCACAAAGCCTATTTAATGGGCGTAGACGGGGCTTTCGGCACTGATATTGATTACGCCATGCTGATTAAAATATATGGTGAAAGTGCTGAGGGCCAGAGACGTTATAGTCCTGCTGAGTGTATCGGCTGCCAAACTGAGGTTATCTCCGGCAACCCCGACCCAAAGCATGTCTCCACTAGTTATGCAGAGCGTCAAAACCTTACCATGAGAATGTCTATGCGCCGGTTTACTCGCCTCACCAATGGTTTTTCAAAGAAGGTGGAGAACCTGACTCACGCGGTATCCCTGCATTTTATGTTCTATAACTTCGGGAGAATCCATAAGAGCCTGAGAGTGACCCCGGCGATGGAAGCTAGCGTGACCGATCATATCTGGACATTGGAAGAAATCGCAGGGCTGGCGGATTCAAACTGATACACTACCGCCGTTTCTCTCCCCTTGTCAGACCAGAGAAGGTGATTTAAAATAAAAGATTGTTTACCATCTAGTAAGGGCGACCGTGGCACAGGCTTCCAGCCTGTGATGGGGCCGTCCGTGTAGAGTGGGCCTTGCCCGCCCTAAGGTTTGCAATCCCCAAGAAGTCTTGAGCGGATGGGAAAGGCATGGAAATGATGATCGAAGTCCGGGACCTGACCAAATATTACGGCCCGCTGCTGGCCGTCGAACACCTCGACTTTCAGGTGGCGGCCGGGGAGATCGTGGGGTTCCTGGGTCCCAACGGCGCTGGCAAGACCACCACCCTGAAAATGCTGGCGGGTTATCTGGCACCCACCTCCGGTACCGCCCGGATCAACGGCTTCGACTGCGTCGAGCAATCCCTGGAGGTGCGGCGTTCCCTGGGGTATCTGCCGGAGAACGTCTCCCTCTATCCGGACCTGACGGTGGTCCAGTTCCTGCGGTTTGCCGCCCAGGCCAAGGGGGTGGAGGCTGCGGGACAGGCGGCGGAGATCCGCAGGGTCATGGCGGCCTGCGGCCTGGAGGAAGTGGAGGGCAAACTGGGGGCCGCCCTGTCCAAGGGCTTCCGGCAGCGCCTGGGGCTGGCCCAGGCCCTGCTGCACCAGCCCCCGGTGCTCATCCTGGATGAACCCACCATAGGCCTGGACCCCTCCCAGATCGTGGAGATTCGCGGCCTCATCAAAAATCTGGAAGGCGCCCACACGGTGATCCTGAGCAGCCACATCCTGCCGGAGGTGGCCCAGTTGTGCCACCGGGTGATCATCATCAACCGGGGCCGGATTGTGGCCAGCGATACCCCGGAGAATCTCTCCAGGCAATTGGGCCAGGGCGCCCGCATCAGTCTGGCGGTGCAGGGCCCGGAGGCCCAGGTTACCGCAGCCCTGCAGGCGGTCCCGGGGGTGGCCCGGGTGAATAACCGCGGAGAGGGCCGCTACCTGGTGGAAGGCGGCAATGACCAGGACTTAAGACCGGAATTGGCCCGGTTGCTGGTGCAGCAGGGCTTCGACCTGCTGGAGTTGAAAACCCAGGAATTCACCCTGGAGGAGGTTTTCCTCAACCTGGTGACTGAGGAGGAGACCGAGGCAGAGTCATGAAAAATTTCAGCGGTTTTGCAGCATTGTTCAAAAAGGAGCTCATCATCTATTTCGCCGGTCCCATCTTCTACATCACCGGCTTCTTCTTCCTGTTGCTGACCGGATATTTTTTTTATGCCAACGCCGTCTACTATGGGATTACCAGCCTGGCGGCGGCGGCGCAGGCCACCAACCCCCAGGTGGCGGCGCAACTGAATCCCCAGAACATGGTTTACCAGCCTCTGTTCATGGTGATGGCCATCGTCTTGATGTTTTTGGTGCCCCTGCTCACCATGCGCCTGTTGGCCGAAGAGAAGCGGTCCGGGACCGCCGAACTCTTGTTTACCTATCCCCTGGCGGACTGGTCCATCATCCTGGGTAAGTTCGCGGCCGCCTTCCTGATCTACCTCATCTTCCTGGCCTTCACCGTCAGCTACTCCCTGGCTCTCTGCTTCATGACCCGGGTGGATTTAGGCGCCCTGGCCGCCGGCTACTTGGGGGTGGTGCTGCTGGGGGCTTCTTTTCTGGCCCTGGGCCTGTTCGCCTCCAGTCTCACGGAAAATCAGATCATCGCCGGGGTGGTGGGCTTTGCCCTGCTCCTGCTGTTCTGGGTCATTGGCTGGGCGCAGGAGCTGGGGGCGGGAGGCGCCCTGGGCAGGCTTATGCAGTTTTTGTCGCTGACGGAGCATTACGACAATTTCAGCAAAGGGGTGATCAATACCCGGGACCTGGTATATTGCGCCAGCTTCATCTTTTTCTTCCTCTTCCTCACCAAGAGGCAACTCGAATCCCGGCGCTGGAGAGCATAAAAGTGGACCTCCTGGACGGATTCAAGAACCGAAAAGTTGTTTACGGCGCCGGCTCCCTGGCCTCGGTGCTGCTGGTGGCGGGAGTTCTCATTGTGGTGGCCTTGTTGGCCGATTGGCACCAGGTGCGCTGGGACCTGACCCGGGGCCAGAGCCAGTCCCTTACCCCGGTCACCCGGAACCTGCTTAAGCAGGTGGACCGCCCCCTGGCCATGATCGCCTTAATACCCGAGGGCTCCCCCGAGCGGGAACCCATCAAGGACCTGCTCCAAAGGTATGCTTACTACAACCCGAAGGTGAGTTGGCAATTACTGGACCCGGAGCGGGAACCCCTCAAGGCCAAGGAGGCGGGCTACCGCTTTCAAGGCAATGTCCTCCTGGAATATGAGGGCCGGCGCCAGATGGCGGACCGCCCCGACGAGGACAGCCTCAGCAACGCCCTGCGTCGCATTTTGAAACCGCTGGTCAAGAAGGTCTATTTCCTCAGCGGGCATGGCGAGCGGGATCCGGCCGACCAAGGGCCCAGCGCCCTGCAAACGGCCAACCGGGCCCTGGAGAACGAGGGCTATGAGGTTGGCAGCCTCAACCTGGTGACGCAGCCCGAGGTGCCCCAGGATGCCGCGGCGGTCATCGTGGCCTCTCCCCACAAGCCACTCCTGGGCGGCGAGGTGGAGGCCCTGAAGGGCTACCTGAACCGGGGCGGCCGCCTGCTGGTGATGATGGAGCCCTTCCAGGATGCAGGGCTGAAAGGTTTCCTGGCTGGCTATGGCATCACCCTGGATGACGGTATTATCCTGGATGTCAACCAGGTCAGCCAATCCCTGCGCCTTAGCCCGGTCATGCCCCTGGCGGTGCGCTATGGTCCCACCCGGATAACCCGGGATTTTAAGAACACCCTGACCATTTACCCCATGTCCCGCCCCCTGGCCCTGGGCAAGAATGTGAAAGGGGTGGTCTTGCAGACCCTGGTGAGCAGTATGCCCAGCAGCTACGAGAAAATAGGCAAGGAATGGCTGAAGAGCGGCAAAGGGAACTTCGATCCCAAGACGGACAAGAAGGGCCCCTTCATCATCGGGGCCCTGGCAGA
>Ga0208689_1001308_pt1 | contig 13348 bp, 15 predicted proteins | sample June2015DPH_8_15_FD_184700 | JGI IMG/M metagenome (GOLD analysis project Ga0208689, IMG submission 184700) | Peatland microbial communities from SPRUCE experiment site at the Marcell Experimental Forest, Minnesota, USA - June2015DPH_8_150... | ecosystem: Environmental > Terrestrial > Soil >... | reverse complement strand
GCGGAACTCCAAGCGCATCTGGAACGGGTGAAGTTGCTGCACGAACAGGATCTGGCTGAAGGATTCGGTCGGGTCTATCTGCCGCACGCACTGGCCCGGAAGTGTCCGAATGCGGATCGCGAATGGGTTTGGCAATGGGTGTTTCCTTCGCGGAGCGTTTCGGTGAATCCGCAAAGTGTGAGTCCCGGCTCGACGGAGTCTCGCCCCACCATGCGGCGGCACCATCTGGATCCAGGCACGCTGGACAAGGCGTTGCGAGCGGCGGTCGGCAAGGCGGGCATTGCCAAACGGGTCAGCAGTCACACGTTTCGACACAGTTTTGCCACGCACCTGTTGCAGCGGGGCAACGACATTCGAACAATCCAAGAGTTGCTAGGCCATGCCGATGTGAGCACAACGATGATTTACACGCATGTTCTGCGACAGGGCGGGTTGGGGGTGCGCAGTCCGCTGGATGGCATTTAGGAAATGGGTGGCGCCTACAAGCGCGATTGGATTTCTGAAATCGCCCAGCGTGCGTGTTCGGCGATCAACGGTTCAGGATCGCTGGCGGTTTTTTTCAAGGCAGGCCGGGCGGAGGTGTCGCCGAGATTGCCGAGTGCGACGCAGACGTTGCGCAGCAGGCCGCAGCGTTTTACCCGCAGAATCGGCGTGCCGGCAAAACGCGATTTGAAACCGGCGTCGTCGAGTTGCAGCATTTCAATCAAGTCCGGCGCGGCCAATTCCGGTCGCGCGTGCGCTTGCATCGCCTTGCCTTCGCGGGCGAACCGGTTCCACGGACATGCCGCCAGGCAATCGTCGCAGCCGAAAATCCGGTTGCCGATGGCCGGGCGCAGTTCAACTGGAGTCGGACCTTTCAGCTCGATGGTCAGGTAAGAGATGCACTTGCGCGCGTCGAGTTGGAATGGTGCGGTGATGGCGTTGGTGGGGCAGGCGGCGAGGCAGCGCACACACTTGCCGCAACGGTTTTTCTCCGGTGCGTCCGGCTCCAACTCCAAAGTCGTGATGATTTCGCCCAGCAAAATCCAATTCCCGAATCGTCGGTTGATGACGTTCGTATGCTTGCCGATGAAACCGAGTCCGGCGCGCTGGGCGAAGTCGCGTTCCAACAGCGGTCCGGTATCCACATACCAAAGCGAACGGATTCCGTCGCGGAGTTGATTCACAAATCCGGTCAGGCTTTTCAGCCGTTCGCCGAGCACGGTGTGGTAATCGGTGAAGCGGGCGTAGCGGGCGATTGAAGCGTGACGGGTGACAGGTGACGGGTGACATGAATCGGAAGCTGGCGCCATCTTGTCACTTGCCACATGCCACCTTTCACCCGTCGCATAGCTTGCCGCCAGACAAATGATGCTTTTCGCACCGGGCAGGACATTCTGCGGGTCGGTCCGCTTTGGCGCGGTGCGTTCGAGCCAGGCCATTTCGCCGTGTTGTTTTCCCGCCAGCCAATTCTGGAATTGCTTCGCGCTGGCAGGCGTGGCGGCGGTCGTGAACCGGCAATCGTCAAATCCCAGTTCAAGCGCCCGCTGTCGAATGGCTTCTTTCATGCGCCAGCTTTGTAGTGCGGTGACGTGTCACCGCCTTTTAAAGCGCCGACGTGTCGGCGCACTCCCAAATTTTCGGCTCGCGGGGACGCTCGCCCCACCACAACTCGAAAGTGCGCCTCAATCGTTTTCATCACCGCCGGGTTTGGGCGAGTTTGAACTGATGCACGACCTGCTGCGCGACTTCGCGGACGGAACGGATGTCTGTGTTGATCAGCACGTCGGCCTGGCGATAAAACGGTTCGCGGGCGGCCAGCAGGTCGCGAATTTTTTTCTGCGGGTCCGGGCCGTGCAACAACGGGCGATGTGTTTGGCTCTTGACGCGTTCCCAGATTTTTTCCGGCGAAGACCAGAGGCAGACGACCAGCGCGTGCTTTTTGAGGCTGGCCAGATTGGCCGGATTGGTCGGCAGCCCGCCACCGGTGGCGATGAGCGTGCGTCCGCGCGAGGCGAGTTCCTCGGTGACCTGCTGTTCGAGCGCGCGAAAGGCCGGTTCGCCGTCCCTGGCAAAAATGTCGGTGATGGTGCGACCGGTCCGCGCTTGGATCAATTCGTCCGTGTCGAGGTAATCGAAGCGCAACTGGTCCGCCACCAGCCGCCCGACGGACGTTTTGCCGGTGCCCATAAAACCAATGAGCGCAAGATTGACGATGCAGCGGTCATTGTGCATGGCAACAAAGTGGCACAGACTTCCAGTCTGTGAAATCCAAAACAAACACAGGCCGGAGGCCTGTGCCACTATTATTCCGCCACTCGACACTTTCGTCATGCGAGTTTAGATTTTTCACATGAATCTGCCGCCACTCGTTCTGGCTTCGGTGTCGCAGCGCCGGGTGGAATTATTGAGGCAATTGGGCCTGAAATTTCAAGTCGTCGCCGGCGATGCCGCGGAGGTTTTCGACGAACATCTGTCGCCGTGGGAACTTTGCCAGCTCAATGCGCATCGCAAAGCGCGCGTGGTGGCCAAAAAAGTCCCCGACGCCCTCGTGCTGGGCGCGGATACGCTGGTTTTTCTCGGTGATGAAATCATGGGCAAGCCCGCCAACCTCGCCGATGCGAAACGCATGTTGATGCGCCTGCAAGGGCGAACGCATCAGGTCGTCACCGGCGTCAGTTTAATCCATCTGCGCGCGCACCGCGAACGCACCTTTGCCGCCAGCACGGACGTGACGTTTCGGCCGCTGACCGCCCCGCAAATTGACGGGTATCTCGCCCGGGTGAACCCGCTCGACAAGGCGGGCGCCTACGCGATTCAGGAGCACGGCGACCTGATCGTCGCGGAGATTTCCGGCTCGTTCAGCAATGTGGTCGGTTTGCCCATTGAACGGGTGGAAGAGGAATTAAATGCGTGGGATCGTTGAATCGTTCAATCGTTGAACCGTGATCCGATTGAACGATTCAACCGTTCAACGGTTTAACGAACCAATTCCTGCCACAACAACGCGCTCATCCGCTGGCCGTTTAGAAAAATTACTTCACAAGTTTGTTGTAATCCTCGTGGGTGCCGATCCAGACCCATTCAACGCTGTCTCCGACTTGGTGTCCCAAGGCGCGATAATGGTCGCCTATGCGGACGGAAAAGCGTTCGCCGCGACCCGTGAGTTTCTTGAAATCAAGTGAAGGATGATGATGATTGTCGCGCCAGAGCCGGTAGTTTTTCACCGCCAGCCGTTGGATGGGTTCGGGCAACTCCATGTAAAGCCGCCAGAACCGCCGCGTGGCTTTGGAGATCATTTCTTGTCAGAAGGCCAGTCGTGGAGTTGACCGGCTTGACGTTCGGTGTCGGCTTCGGAGAAAAGAAAATCAAGTTTTCCCGACGTTGCGTCGCGTTCCATCTGTTCTGTCCACAAGGCGTGATAGCGTGCGCTGATCCACGAAGCCAGCCGGCTAAAATCCGCCGGGGCAAGCCGTTGCACCGCCTGCTCGATTTCCTCAACCGTGCTCATGCTGGCAAACTAACCGATTTACAAAACAGATTCAAGTGCGGCTTAACTCCTGCCACAACAACGCGCTCATCCGCTGGCCGTTTTCAAAACAGTCCAAATCAAACTTCTCGTTCGGCGAATGGGCGTTGTCCTCCGGCAGGCCGAGGCCGAGCAGCAGCGTGTCCGCACCGAGGACTTTTTTGAAATCGTTGACAATCGGGATGGAGCCGCCTTCGCGCAACAACACCGGCTCGCGGTTGAACGCCTTGCGCAGCGCGCGCAACGCCGCCTGCGCCTGCGGGCTTTTCGGTGAAACGAGATATGCCTCCGCGCCGTGGCCGGCTTCGATTTCCAGACGCACCGTCGGCGGACAGATTTTCTTGAGGCAATTGCAAACAATTTTGCGGATGCGCGCCGGCCTTTGATTCGGCACGAGGCGGCAGGTGATTTTGGCGCGCGCCCAGGCCGGCACGATGGTTTTGCTGCCCGCACCCTGATAACCGCTGGTCAGGCCGTTGATTTCAAACGTCGGCCGCGCGCTGCGCTGTTCGAAGGGTGTGAACCCGCGTTCGCCGAACAATTTTTTCACGCCGATCAATTTCTGCAGTTCGCCGGGCGTAATCGGCAGGCGCCTGAATTGTTTCCGTTCGTAGGCCGAGAGCGGCGCAACGTCGTCATAGAAACCGGGGATGGCGACGCGGCCATTCTGGTCGCGGAGTTTCGCCAATAATTGGCTCAGGGCCATCGCCGGGTTGTCCAGCGCGCCTCCGAATATACCGGAATGCAGGTCGCGCGACGGGCCGCGCACCGTGATTTCAAAGGCGATGATGCCGCGCAGCGAATACGTCAGCGCGGGATGATTCGCGTCGGGCATGCCGGTATCGGAAACGACGACGGTGTCGCAGACCAGTTCGCGCCGATGCGTTTTGAGAAATTTCGCGAGGTTCGCGCTGCCAACTTCCTCCTCGCCTTCGATGACGAAGGTCAGGTCGCAGGGCAGGGGAGTGCCGGTTTTCAGATAGGCTTCAACGGCCTTGAGATGCGCGAAGTGCTGGCCTTTGTTGTCAGTCGAGCCGCGGGCAAAAATCGAGCGTCCCTGGATGCGCGGTGCGAACGGCGGCGATTTCCATAAATCGAGCGGCTCCGGTGGCTGGACGTCATAGTGGCCATAGACCATGAAGTGCGGCCGCCCGCCTTCGCCACGCGTCGGCGCGGCACGCTGCGGAGTCTTGGCGAGCACAATAGGATGGCCGTTGGTGGGACAGATTCGGGCGGTCAGGCCGATTTTGCGGCAATGGTTGGCGAGCCATTCGGCGCAGGCGAGCATGTCCTTTTGGTGCTGCGGCTGCGCGGAGACGCTGGGAAAACGCAGGAACGCGCACAACTCCGCCACAAACCGGGCCTGGTTGCGTTTCAAATAATCGAGCACGACTTGCATGGCGTCCAGCTAACCTGTGAAACGTGCGTTTGCCAAGAAAACTCGGTGGAGATTTCGATTTCGCGGTACGCGCAACGGAAGATACCGGATTATTGCAGCGCGGCTTTAAGAAGTTCGCGCGGATAGACGGAGGGGCTGGGAATATTATTTGTCCTCTCCTGAGCCGGTTCGCCCGGGAACCGGAAGGCATCAAGCCTCTTCACCAAATTACTGCCGGGTTGCAGGCTCGCAACGAAGGCGTCCCATTCGTCAGCCGCCTGCTTGTCCTGACTGCAGCGCCACAGGCAGTACTGCGTCAGGTCATCCCCGGTCAACGCCACCTTGCCAAAATGCTCTTTCTGATATTCCTGGTCGGCCTGTGCCCAATTGGCATAACAAGAAAATGGCAAATGGGACGCATTCGTTCTGTCCTCGATGTTTGTTTCCCAAACCACCTTCTTGAGCGCCTCATCCCACCGGCCATTGCTATGAACAGGAGCCGATGGCAGCGACAACCGGACGGTACGATTATCGGGTTGTCCAAACAGATGGAATTCGATCAGACCCTCGGCTGCATCGCTCGCCACGTCTGATGGCTCCGGTCGTTTGAGTTCAGGCTTTAGTTTCTTGTTCTCCTTCCATTGCTTGAGCCTGGCGCGGTATTGGGCCGTGCTGGCGAGATATTTATCAAACGATTTTTCCATCGTTGTCTCGTCGGCAAGGAAGGCGAGCGATGCCGGCACGGGTTCGGTGTCCGGCATGCCCATTTTGCGCGCCACCAGCCGTTGAATCTGGTGCAACAGTGGCTTCGGGTCATCTTCTGACACATATCTGAACAGGGCCGGAATTTCGCCGATAGTGAAATAGCCGCGTTCGAGGAGGTATTGACCAAATCGTACGACAAACTCCTCGTCCGCATTGGTTTTGTAGCTGCTGGTGAGCCGCCCCTCCCACCAATAAACGCTGAGGTTCTTGAGATCGCGCCGAAAATCAACATCCAGGAATTGGCGCAACTTGCCGTAGCCGGGTTCCCGACCCAACTCCATCCGGCTCCAGCCGAGGAACAGGTCCGTCAACCGATTGGCAGCCTTGAAGCGTCGTTCGGTCATACCGGCCAGATCGTCATTGCCGCGGAACCGCTCCACGTAGAAGCCCGCCGCTCCAAGGCTGGTGGCAGGTTGGTATAAGCGCCCGCGCCGCCGACATCCGCCGGCAGTTCGTTGGTGAATTCACCTCGCACAACGTAGCGCGCGCCGTCGTTGGTGAGGCCATTCGCCGGATACAGAGAGGCGATGGCCGCAAGTTCAGCCGCATCAAAGGGCTGGTAATTGGGTTTGCCAGTATTTGTGTTCACGCCGTCCGCGCAGTAAAAGACCAGCGTTCGCTCGATGCTGTTGCCCTGCGGTTTGAGTTCGACAATGTACTGGTTGTGCGGACAGCCCGTCACCACGAGGGCCATCGCCGCCAAAGCAAAAGGCAGGCATTTGGGAAGTGGATATTTTCTTTTTATGAGAATTCCCAGTTTTTTCATAATAGCATTTCCACTACCGTCCGGGATGACGCGACGCTAACACCAATACGGTATCAACGGCAAGCACAGGATGATTGCCTGGAAAAAGTGAAACAAGCATCAACACCATCGGGCGCGGCTGGCTTGACCGCACAAGCTCCTTGGCCGGTAAATTTGTTGGCTTTTGCAGGCGGGACGCCTGCGCTACGATGCAAAACCGCAAGCCAGGAGCGCCGGTTTTCGATCCGGCGTGAAACGATAAATTGTCCGCAGTGGGCCGGGCCAGAGGCCGGCGCTCCGGGAATACCATCAAGCAGCACCACGCGAACGGGGTGGCGTCAAGAGTTATGTGTAAAAGCTGGGAGCGGGTGACGGGTCCAATGTTGGTTCATACGGTCAAAAACACTAAACAGGATACGTTCACAACTGTTTCTGGTGGTAAAGGCACACATGGTACGGATGCGGCGGCGCACCTCGACGAAGAGGCGCTCGATGACGTTGGTGGTACGGAGCCGCTTCCAATGAGTTTTGGGACAGACAAAGAAGGCCAACAGTTCTTCCAGATCCCTTTCCAAGCAGGTGACAGCCTTGGGTGCTTGGCCTTGCCAGTGTCGTTTCCAGTCACGGAAGCGACGGATGGCTTCGGTCCGGTGCTCGGCTTGATAGATGAGCTTGGCCTGCGCCAGGCACGCCTGCTGGGACGCTTTGAGTTTATTTTCCAAGTTGCGCAGCTTGTGCGCCCAGCAACGCTGATGCGGCACGGCGGGCCAGAGCCGGCCCAAGGCTTTGATCAAACCGGGTTGACCATCGGTGGCCATCAGTTCCAGAAACTCTCCGTGCAATCCTCGACTCCACAAGTTCCATAAAAAGCCATACCAAGAGTCCTCGCCTTCGGCTTGGACCAGTTGGAAGTCAATCAACTGGCGCTGGCCCGCGGTGGTCAGGCCGTAGGCGCAGAGGGCCATGCGCCGTTGCACTTTGCCTACCAAGCGAATCCGCACACTGACCCCGTCGAAGATCAGGTAGCGATAATGATCGGCCAGCCGACGGCGATGGAAGGCCAACACCGAGGCATCCAGAGCTTTAGCCACGGCACTGACGGTCGCGGCACTGACGGCGTCTTCGACCAGCGTGGCCAGGGCGCGGCCAGTCTGGCGGGTGGACACGCCCAAGAGAAACACTTGCTTGAGGGCTTGGTTGATCACCAGTTCGCGCCGCTGATAACGGGGCAACACTTGGGGGTGGAAACAGCCCGACCGGGTGCGGGGTACGGTCAGTTCCAGCACGCCCAAGCGGGTCGTCAGCTGTCGGCGATAGAAGCCGTTGGCCTGATCCACCCGCGCCTCGGTGCGCTGGTAGGGGTGGGCGTTGAGGAAGCATTGGCGTTCATAGCCCATCAACCCTTCCAGAAACTGGCGGTGATGTTCTTTCATTTGCGTGTCGAGATCCTCAAAGAAGAACTCGTTTGACTGTTGCAATCGCTGCCAACTGGCGGCAGGCTCTATGACGAGCGCACGGTTTGCGTTCATGGGTGTATCGTCCTTTCCAGGTTTGGGGTTCATGTTGATTTGCATAAAACCCAGATACACCCGTTCCCTCAGCTTTTACACAACAACTCTTACGCCACCGCCTCAAATTTCCGACGATTTGAGATTGAACTGGCGTGGATTTTGGTTTATAGTAAATTTCCCTGTGAAACGAAGTAATATTTCACCGCTGTTTTGCGCGGTCGTCCGTCGTCATCCAGCCGCCGTGCGCGGTTTCCGCTGGATATTGCTCCCGCTGGTCTTTCTCTCAACTTTCAACTCTCAACTTTCAACCTGCTCCGCCCAAGGCACAGCGTTCATGTACCAGGGCCGGCTCAACGACAGCGGCAGCCCCGCCAACGGCAATTACGATTTGCGGTTCAGGGTTTACGATGCGGTGACCGATGGAAATCCCGTCAGCCTTGCGCTTACCAATTCCCCGACCGCCGTGAGCAACGGTTTGTTTGCAGTCAATTTGGATTTTGGTCCGGGTATTTTCACCGGTCTGAACCGCTGGCTGGACATTGGCGTGCGGACCAACGGCAGCACCAGCGCATTCATCATCCTCAGTCCGCGCCAGTTGTTGACCCCGGTGCCCTACGCCATCTTTGCCAACACCGCGAGCAACCTTTCGGGCAGCCTGCCCTCGTCACAATTGGCCGGCACATTGCCGGCCAGCGCGTTCGCGGGTTACACCAATACCGTGTCCTTGACCAATAGCGGCAATCTCTTTGGCGGAACTTTCAGTGGCAACGGCGGTGGAGTGACAAATGTGAATGTGACGAACCTGACCGGGGTTCTGGCCGACAACCAACTCCCGTCCAATACCGCTTTTGTGAACAGCAACCAGACGTTCAGCGGCGCGAATACTTTTACCGGCACCAATTTTTTCTCCGGTGCCAACAACTTTACCAACCGGGGAAACAGTTTCGTCGGCAGCTTCTTCGGCAATGGTCTCGTTGGCTGGATTCCCACAAACGGGACGGCACTGCAGGCGGACATTGATCACGGCTATCTGGTGACCAATTCGCAGTTGACAACGGTCACATTGCCGGCTTCACCAACCAGTGGTGACATCGTGCGCATTTCCGGCGCGGGGGCAGGCGGGTGGCAGGTCGCACAGAACGCCAATCAGGCCATCCTCGGCAATTTTTTGGGCTTCACCAATTCATCCTGGACTGCCAGCACCGCAAGCAAAATCTTGAGCTGGTATGACATCGCCTCGTCGGCGGATGGGACCAAAATGGTTGCGGTGGCCAGCGGAGACACAATCTACACCTCGGCGGATTCCGGGAAGACGTGGTACTCGACCAGTGCAAGCCCCGCTGCATGGCGCGCTGTTGCTTCATCAGCCGACGGCAGCAAGTTGGTGGCAGCATTAAATATGGGTGACATCTATCTGTCCACAAATTCCGGCTCCACTTGGGCTTCATCCGGCGCGCAGCATTTGGCTTGGACTTCACTCGCTTCCTCCGCGGACGGCACCAGATTGGTAGCGACGGTCAACAACAACGGCGGCATTTACACGTGGACCAGTTCGAGCGGTTCGTGGTCACCCACCAGCGCGCAGAGCGCGAACTGGTCTTCCGTCGCTTCTTCCGCCGATGGCACCAGATTGGCGGCGGCGGGCGGCAGCGGCATTTTCCTTTCGTCCAATTCCGGTGGTTCATGGTCGTCTTCCACAAGCGGGTCCTGGTCTGCAATAGCTTCCTCGGCAGACGGCACCAAACTGGTGGCGGCGGGCAGCAGCGGCATTTACACGTGGACCAGTTCGGGCGGCTCGTGGGTGCACCGAACGTCCGGCTTGCCCGGCAGCGCAACGTGGACTTCGGTTTCTTCGTCGTCCGACGGTGGCAAACTGGCCGCCACGGCGAGCAGCGGCGGCATTTACACGTCGCTCAACTGGGGTGCGACCTGGACACAGCAATTCGGCGCGCCGAGCGCAAACTGGTCGGCCATTACTTCCTCGGCGGATGGCAGCAAATTGGCCGCGGTGATCAACAGCGCAACGAGTGGCGGCATTTACACACTACAGGCTTCCGCTGTATCCCTCACGACCATCGGCACGTCTGGTGGCATCACCGGCGGACAGGGCACGGCGGTGGAATTGCAGTACATCGGCAACAACCTGTTCATGCCGGTCAGTTCCATGGGAATAATTTGGGGGTATTAAAAGGTTTTCCGTTGCCGCTGACGTGAGGAAGCTCAGACAGTTTCCGATTTCCGATTTGGGAAAATGAGCCTCGTCTTACAAGCGAAGTCAGCGGCTAGAATAGAAACGGTATCAGACGTTTGGTGCGGTTCATGTATTCACGGTATGGGGTGCCAAGCGTTTCAACGAGAGCCTGTTCCTCAACGTGAATACGATAGCCATAGACGGCGCCCGGCACCAGGACACTGACAGCGATGCTGATCCAGTTCCCCAGCGCGAGACCGATACCGACAAACAGCAGGATTCCCGCAAGGTAAGCCGGGTGACGAACCCATTTATAAGCTCCACGCTCGATCACAGGCTGGCCTTGGATTACGGTGACAGCAGGCCTGAAATGATTGCCCAACATATTGAAACAATGACGGCGAAGGATGACGGCAGCCACTAAAATGACGATGCCGGCCCAGAAGTAAATCACTTGTCCATTTCGAATGGTTGCGGCAGGCACCGCAAACGCACAAATAAAGGCGGTAATGACAGCAAACTGAATTCCCCAAATAATCAAGCGGAACGATCCGCGATCCTGACGTTTATTTTCATCGGCTTTTTGCCGACGTCCTAAAATCATTTGCCATTCCTGCAAGAAGGCCAGGCAATAAACCGGCCAGAAAATAAAATTGTACGGATAAATAAATGGCAGCGGCGGCATTTTCCAGTCTTCTAATCCGGGTCAAAAGATATAGTGGTTTTTGAATTTGTCGAACGCGTTCTGGCAGGTTCTGACTGACTTTTGACTTCTTACTTCGAAAAGGCCATCCATTCCAGAACCTGCTTTGCCGCTTCGCGCGGCGCAGTGCTGAGAACATTGTGGTCGGCCGTGTGGATGACTTTGTAAGCGCGCAAGGCTGGACAGTTTTTCCTGAGCCAATGCCGCACGAAGGGCCACGGCACAATGGGATCGAGAATGCCGCTCAAGCCAAACACCGGCAGCCCGGTCTGGCGGGCGATGGGGCGCGGGTCGTTTTCGGCGACCAAAAGCAGACGGTGCTGCGCGGCCCGGCGGTCAAGCTCCGTCCGGCGCGCGATAAATTCGTCAATGCTCGCCAGCGTTTCCGGCGAACGGCGGTACCGGAAACGCGCGATGCTGGCGTAGCCGAAGATGATTCGGACAAAGAGCGCCATTGAAATCCTGCCGGTCAGTTTTTCCGCCAGCCACGCCGCCCGGCGAAGGGGATGTTTCACAAAACCGCCGGCCAGTATCAAACCTTTTGTCTGAAACTTTCCGCCCCCGACCAGGGCCCACAATAATTGCGAGCCGAACGATTCGCCGAGCAGCCAGCCGCCGGTAATGCCGTCTTTCGCGAGCGCGGTTTCAATGGCCGCCGCGTAATCATCCAGCGACCAGGTGAGCGTACGGGGATACGTCACCTCGACAAAGCGTACCCGCCCGCCGAGGGCATGGCGGAAGCCGCCAATGAGCGTCCAATCACCGTGCAAGCCGGGGAGGTAGATCAAAGTCGGCAGTGATGCCCCGCCGTGGATGCGCAGTTGTAGTTCCTCTGCCATCGTTCCGGCGATTATCAAGGAGCCGGAGCTGGTGGTTCAATGCAGAAAAACGCAACGGCTTGGAATGGCTGGTCCCCACCGGCTTAACCTGCCTTGGTTAAATCATTCGTATTCGGCCAGGGTCATCAAGCCTTCCGGGTCGGGGACACCGCTGCCTCGGAGGAAGACAATGTGTTGATATCCGAGACCCCGCAGCCCGACAAACCAAGGCGTGCTGCGTTCGCGATATTGCCGGCCAGCCTTCGGCTCGGTGTAATTCTCAAGTATCACCACCGCCGTCTCGCGTTGGGACAGAGTCATAGCTGTTGCCAGAACCGCGTCGTTGTCCTCTTTGACCGAGGTGGTTGGTTCAATCATCTGGCAGGTTTTGTCATCCAAAGATTGAATTATCAACGCGGAATTATCGGTTTTGTGAAACGCCTGTGGCGGTCTGGAGGTCGCGCAGGAGGTCAGGGAGATTGCCAGGGCGGCCAAGGCTGTTGCAGTGCTCGTTTTCATCAATTTCATGCGCCATGCAGGTTTGATGCCAGCAGATTTTAAAGCCGGTTCGACCGCCTTCTGCCAGTCGGAGGCGTTGGCCGGTTTCGGCAGGGCGTGATGTCCCCCTCACGCCATTCTTTGCAGACGAAACACGGCTCGCTCGGAGAGCAAGCCCTACCCTAGCTTCGGGAAAAATTCCCTTGCCGTTTGGCACGTCGCGGCGCTCAATTCATCAAGCGAGCAATTCTTGACTCGTGCGACGACTTCAGAAATTTCCTTCACGTAGGCGGGTTCACAACGTTTGCCACGATACGGCACCGGCGCGAGATAGGGACAATCGGTCTCCAGCATGAATTTGTCCAATGGCGTGGCGGCCACGGTGTCGCGCACGTTCTGGCCGTTCTTGAACGTGACAATGCCGGTGAAGCTGACGAGCGAGCCGATGTCCAACACGCGGCGCATCCGGTCGGTGTTCTCGCCAAAACAGTGAAAAACGCCGCGGACTTTACCGGCAAACGGCTTGAGTTGTGCCAGCGTATCATCGAAGGCGTCGCGCTGATGGATGATGCAGTTCAGGCCGGCCCCGATGGCCACCTCAATCTGCTGCTGAAAAATTTCCGCCTGCCGCTGTTTGTAACGCGCGTCATCGGCTTCGGCGCCGCCGGGTTTCCCGCCGGGCAGATGATGATAGTCCAGCCCGATTTCGCCGATGGCGACAACTTTGGGGTGCCGGGCCAATTCGCGCAGCGCCGGCCGCAGGTCGGACGGCGCCTTCATCGCCTCGGACGGGTGCCAGCCGATGGCGGCGAAAACGTTCGGGAACTTATCCGCAAGGCGGATGGCGCGTTCGCTACTGCCCAGGCTTGTGCCAATGGAAATAATTTTGATGATGCCGGCGGTTTGAGTGCGGGCAATGACCTCCGGTAAATCCTTTTCGTAATCCGGATAGTCAAGGTGCGCGTGCGTGTCGTAAAACGTCGCCATGAGAACAGGGTTGGATTATCAATTGAAAAAAGCAAGCCGCCCTTCAAACGAACTGCCACGGCCGATTACTTGGCCACCGATTCCTTTTTTGCCGCGTTGTTCGTATTGGCGAGCTTTTGTTCGAGGGCCACCATTTTTGCCTCAACGGACGGTCTGCCGGGGTAATCAGGCGATTCCTTGAGGAGCTGCTTGAAATTCTCAACGGCTTTGGCTTCTTGTCCGGCGACGACCAGTTTGTCACCGA
>Ga0208689_1001304_pt1 | contig 13369 bp, 14 predicted proteins | sample June2015DPH_8_15_FD_184700 | JGI IMG/M metagenome (GOLD analysis project Ga0208689, IMG submission 184700) | Peatland microbial communities from SPRUCE experiment site at the Marcell Experimental Forest, Minnesota, USA - June2015DPH_8_150... | ecosystem: Environmental > Terrestrial > Soil >... | reverse complement strand
GGCTGGCTTAAGAACCGGCCTGAATCGTAAAGAAGAATATGAAAACGCCGACTGACTCGACTGTTACGCCATTTGTCTCCTGCGCAAAATCCGCAGGGTGCTCGCCCCAAACGGCAGGAGCAGCAACGCGCCGGCGAACATCGTCGTCGGCTCGGGCACTACGACGCTATCGATTTGGTATATGTAGAAACCACCGGAATCATTGACGGCAGTGTAGCTGGTGTACGGTCCGCCGGTTTCCTGAATATATACAACATTATCAGAGAGCGTATAATCAGCCCAAAAATCTGCAGGATCCGGTCCATCATAAGAAGTAAGAGTGGCATAGGTATCCGGATTGTTAAAACTCAGAAAGTCACTCCAATTCGCTTTATCCGTGCTGGGACCATTCTCCAAAACGATGACATCACCGTTAACGACTTGTGCGCCCAGATCGAGTGTGTATATTGAGTAGGTCCCGTAGATCCCATTCTCAACATCGTAGGTTCCGGGGTCACCCACCGGGGGCTGGTGATCATCATACAATGTGTAAGTTAAACTACTTTGTCCATCTGCCGGCGCGCCGACCATGCTGGCCCTGGCCGATCCAGCGCACAAGTTTACAAGTGCTATTGTGATTACGATCTTCTTCATATCTGCCTTTATTTTTTGACCGCGGCAGAGAACTGATTCTGGCTCGACGTCCAAACCACAAATCCTTCCATCACTCGAGTGGTCTGGTTCCCTGCAAACTGAGCTTGCACGCTGGCCATCTTCCCTGAGTAATGGAATTACATCTACCCCATGTTGGGACATCTTTAATCACTTTTGGGACTTGGCCCAAATGAAAAGCTGAAATCGGGAAAGCAGTCGCGTAAAGCGCAGGGCGCCACGCGATTATTGCGAGTTGATAATTCCGAATGGCGAATGACGCATCGCGATAGTGCTGGATGGCGGAAACGGCGCGCATCAGTTGGTTGAGGTTGTTCCCGCCGGGATTATGGCCATCCTGCTGGTGATAGTCTGCCTTCTGGTAACGGGAAGACCGTCCTGCAAGACCCGGAGTCTGACCTGAAGGGTTCCTGGATATTTTCAGTGGATCGGAGGGCACAACAGTCTTCGGGAGGAAGCGTGACAAACATTCGCCTTTTTCCCGGAGCGCATGGCTCTTTGTTTTCTCATGCACGGGCTGTCTTAACTTTCATTCTCAATACCGCGATACCGGGATTTCTCGCCCGCAATCCGAACCCAATCTCAAAGCGCAAGGCCGCAAAGCTGTCGGGAAATGTGGCTGCCAGATGAATCCGGCGTTCCGGTGTCAGTGTCAAGTTGCGCCCCGATATGGTGCGTAAGCTAAATCGGGCTGGTCGTTCGACGGGTTCGCCGCTAATTTCGATCCGTCAATGCCTTTTCCACTGGCTCATCCGGCAGCGGTTTTGCCGTTGCGGCGTTATTGCCCGCGGTACCTCAGTTTTCCTGCGCTCATCATCGGCAGCCTTAGCCCGGATGTGGGCCATTTCTCCGGGCACTTTCGCCTCGGAGAGTTCTCCCACCGGCTGCTCGCGGGCAGTTTCGGGTTCTGCCTGCCGGTGGGCCTGTTGCTGGTGCTGGTGTTTTATATCGTCCGGTGGCCAGTGGTTGGCATCCTGCCCTCCAACTACCGGCGGGCGTTCCTGCCGCTTTGCCAGCGGCCGGCCGGCTCTCCGTTTCTGATTATCATCTCGTTGCTCATCGGCACGTGGACGCACCTGTTTCTGGATTCCATCACGCATCCGGACGGGTGGCTGGTGGAGCATCTGCCCGTCCTGCAAGCTCCTGTCCTGCCGGTGGGGCAGCACCGCCTCATGGTTTGTGAAGTTCTGTACGCGGGCAGCACTTTCGCGGGCGTGGCGTGGCTTGCGTTTTGTTATCTGCGCTGGTTGGAGAAGGCCGCGGGTTTTTCAGTTCCAACCAAGCGAGGAATGAAGTGGGGCTGCTCACTTTTGTTCGCCAGCTCGATCCTCTTTGTTGCTCTGGCCAGTCGCGGCGCGTATCAGTTGATTGAGATTGTTCCCGCCGGGATCATTGCCATCCTGCTGGTGATTGGATTTCTTCTGGCAACCGGAAGTCTCTTCAGCCAGACCCGGAGCTTGAAGTGAAGGGTTACTCGACATTTTCAGCGGCTCGGAGCGCCGGGTGCACAATGAGCTTCCCCCGAAAGGGTGGACAAGGGGCGGAGAACCTGAGAAAGAAAAACCGCCATGTCCACGAATACGAAGAAGACCTACGATGACGAGTTCAAGAAACAAGCCGTGCAGTTGCTGATCAGCAGCGGTCGGCCGGTAACCCAAGTTGCCCGCGAACTGGGTGTCCCTGTTTGGAATCTGCGGGATTGGCGGAAGCGCTTCCAGCCGCAACTGGCCCAAGAACCTGAAACCCTGGAAGCCATGCGTGTGCGTCTGGCCCAATTGGAACGGGAGAATCTGCAGTTACGCCAACAACGGGACATTCTAAAAAAAACTTTGGGTATTGTCTCGAACACGTGAGCGACCGTTACCAACGCATCGCGACCATGGGAAAAGAATATCCTTTGACGGTGCTCTGCCGGGTTTTCGGGGTGAGCCGTTCCGGTTACCACGCCTGGCGCGTCCGCCAGCCTTCGGAGCGGCAACAAGCCAACCAGCAGTTGTTGGCAGCGATCCGGCAACTGCACCAGGGACCGGAACGCTGTTACGGCAGTCCCCGCCTGACCCAGGAGCTGAAAGCTTTGGGCCATGCCTGTAGTCAAAACCGTATCGCCCGGCTGATGCAGCGCCACGGCCTGCGCGCCCAAAAGCGCAAACGCTTCGTGCCTTGTACCACCGACAGCGACCACGAACATCCGATCGCCCCGAACCGTTTGGCCGACCGGCCCGCACCCACCGGTCCCAACCAGGTCTGGGTCAGCGATCTGACTTACATTCCAACGGCCCAAGGCTGGTTATATCTGGCGTTGGTGATGGATCTGTGGAGTCGGCGGATCGTCGGCTGGGCCATGGCCGACCATCTGCGCAGCGAACTGGTATTGGCGGCCTTGACCATGGCCCTGACGCACCGGTGTCCGCCCAAGGGAGCGATCGTGCATTCGGATCGCGGAGTCCAATACGCCTGTGCCGACACCCGCCAGTTCCTGGCCGCTCAGGGTCTGATCAGCAGCATGAGCCGGGCGGGCAATCCTTACGACAACGCCTGGATGGAAAGCGCCATTGGCAAAATTAAAAGCGAAGTGCTCGGAGAAACCATCCCGGCTGACCGGCAAGCCGCCCAACAACAACTCTTTGTCGGCTTGGAATGCTGGTACAACCAGCGCCGCCGACACAGCGCCTTAAATTATCAATCTCCAGTTGCTTTTGAATCGCAGTTCATGAAAAACTAACAACCGTAAACCACTTCCGCCCCTGTCCACCCTTTCGGGGGAAGCTCACCTTTTCCTATTTTGTCGAGGATTTCAAAAGCGCACCGCCTGAACACCGGAGGATTGAGGCGTGGTTGGCAAGGCGGCTTTTTTTAGCGGCACAACAAATTTATCTTCAGGGCGATCTCGCTGCAATTGACCGACTTGACCAATTATTGAGGTCGAACCCCTGGCAACTATTTCGGCGATTGCGCTGGCAGCTTTATGCGGATTTCCCGAGCCTTACATTAAATCGTGCTCGCGCCGACGCGCTTCAACGAATTCCCTTTTTGAATGAAATTGATTATAGCCGTGGAAGCCATGATTATGAATTTGCTCAACTCTTGGTTGCGCACGCTAAACAGCATGGTGATGCTTTTCTTTCTCCGAACGAAGTCGAGCAGTTTTTCAGCGTTGTGTTCAAGGGTCCTGTCGATAAAGAGGGAAAGCTCCTCGAAGGTAACAACGACTTCTTTTATCGAAAACAATTATGGCCGATTGCATCGCTTCTTCGCGGAGAACAACTCGCCTCTTACCGCGTTCTCGTTCCCGATGACAGCAAGATAATACTTGGAAGTTTCAAGCCTTTCAGTTCAGGTGGAGTTTCTGGAGGATTTGTTGCCAGCAAGGCACCAAAGCAGGCTGACGAGCTTGGGGCAATGAAAGATGAAGAACTTTGGAATTATCTCAACACGTGGGAACCAAAGGCCGGTTACGAATATGACTCTGCAGGAAAACTTCATCACGAAAATGTCTTTGAGTTGGCGGCGAAATTTGTTGATTTAGTTTACATTTTACCGGAGCGATTTAATCCTGCCTCCAAATGGTGGGAAAATATTAAGCGGATAGAAATCCTCAACAAGTTTCTGGACCTGGCAGCCGACCAAATCTCAAAAAAGCAGAAGGATAAAGAAACGCCTTTGGCCGCCCCGACAGAAAACGAATGGGCTAGTTGGTTTGGGATCACTGGATGGGTAATGACCCAATCGTGGCCACGACATGCAGCAGTGCGATTTCTGCACTGTGCCCTGAAATCCGACTATGTCATACCAGACTGTTATTTCCCAGCGTTTCCTAATTGGCTGCGCCAACTCATTCAAGAAGCGGATGCGCGTTTGTCAGGACATAATTCGTTTAATGATTCGCTTACGACAGCGATTAATTCTGTTCGCGGCGAAGCTTTTGAAGCTTTGTTAGGCCTCGCGTCTCGTCAGAAAAAGGCCGGAAAGCAAATTGATCCTTGGATTTTTGAACTCATTCGTTCTCGTCTCACATTACCAGAAGAATCGCCAGCTATTTTTGCATTGTTCGGGGCAAACCTAAATTTTTTAATTTACCTGTTTCGGCAAGAACTCAAGGAATCGCCGAGTCTATTATTTCCTGCAGACAGGCCAGAACATCGTTCGGCTGCCATCATAGCTCATTTCACATATGGCCAACCTTGGAATGCGATCATCGAAATATTTCCTGCTTTAATAAACGATGCATTGGGCGTTTTAGACGCGATGCGGGCGGGAGCTGCGGACGATGGTGCGAAGCAAAACTACAGGGACTTCGGTTCGCGGCTCGGAACTCACATCGCCTGTTATTATTGGTGTGGTTCTTTCGCAACTGATTTAGAAGGGCAAACTGCGCTTGATAGGTTTTTTGATGTAGCTTCTAAAAGCACGCGGTCCGCTCTTGTTAGCGAGATTGGCCGGATCTGGGAAAATCATACAGGCGAACCACCCGACCCGAAAATTATCGGCAAGATGTTACATATTTGGGAACGACGACTTGTCCAAATTGAAAAGAAACTCGAGATTGACGACACATCCTCTGAATTTGATGGCGAACTTGCTGAATCAATTGATTGGTTAAGCTGTGAATGCTTTCCATTTGAATGGCGTTTCAATCACGCCAAGTCAGCCCTGAAGCGATTAAAAAAAGCGCCACAAGCTTATCATTTGCTGAAAGCAATAGCCGAGTACGGTGTTATGCCAGATCGCTTGGAGTCCATGCTGGACTTGTTTAAGGCGCTTTTGAAAAAACCAAGCGACGAGCTTCGATGGTCAATCCAGTTCAAAGATGTGGCACCTATAATTTCGCTTGGTTTGGCGAGCGATAAATCAAGCACCAAGAAACTTGCAGAAGAGTGCAAAGACCTGCTTCTCAAAATGGGATTTTCTGACTTCCTAAATCTAGGAAATGAAGGCGCAAAATAATTCGACTCCTCGCTCCAGCTTCGTTTCAGAATGTTTTCCCGACGACCCTCATCCGGCCTCCGGCCACCTTCTCCCGTCAGACGGGAGAAGGAATATTTTTGTGGGACGTTTTTCCCGGGGTGGCGCTCGCCGACTCGCTGACCCCTGGCTACTATCTTTCGCCCTGACAGGGCTTCAGTTTGTTTTGTGAAAATTTGTGAAATTCGTGTCACTATTCCAAATCCACTGGACGACGCGCGGCTTTCTTTTCGGCGTGATGGGATTTGTCGGCAAGCATCCGCTCTTTGGCGCGGCGGGAGCGTTTGCGGCTATGGCATTGGCGTGCAGATTTCAACGAGAAAGCCCGAATTGTCGCGGAGGTAGGCCACGGTCTGGCCCCACGGTTTGGTCGCGGGTTCGCTCACCGCCACCGCTCCGGCGTTCACTGCGCACTTAAACAATGCCGGAACATCGGGCGTGACCAAGGCGATCTCCATGCCCAGCGGCGCCTTGTTCGGCGCGGCGGCCACGACTTTCTGTTTCAAATGTTCTTCGGCCAGCGCAATGCTGGCGAAGGCCAGACGGGCCGCGCCGGTCTCTAATTCGCCATAAGCCTTGCCGTTGTCGTCGTGGAAAAAACGCCGGGCAAGCCCAAACGCCTTTTCGTAAAAGGCAAGACTCGCAACGACATCGTTCACATACAAAATCACGTAACTGAGCGAGGGGGAATTCATGGTTTCGGCTGGATACGCCTGTCGCCAAATTTTGTCCAGATTTTATTCCGCACTGATTTTTTGTCGTGAAGCTTTCTTTTCGGATTGGTGGGATTTGTCAGCGAGCAACCGTTCCTTGGCGCGGCGGGAGCGTTTGCGTTTCTGCCGGCGAATGCGTTCAATCTCGGTGCGTCGCGCCGCAACGTATCCTTTTTGCCGCTCTTCAATCTTGTCGAGCAACAGCCGCCGGGCGAGAAAGCGGTTGAGTCCCTGCTGGCGCGTGGCCTGGCATTTGACCTGTAATCCGCTCGGGCGATGGAGCAGCATCACGCAGGTGGAAGTCTTGTTGACATTCTGGCCGCCGTGCCCGCCGGAGCGGACAAAGGTTTCCTCGATGTCAGCTTCGCGCACGCCGAGCGCGGCCATGCGCCGCGTGAGTTGGGTTTCCTTTTCCGGACTGACGGGGAATGCGCTCATGAATTAGTTGATGGTTGAGTGTTGAGGGTTGGGAGTCAATGAAATCACAGGGAGTTAGAAGTGAATTTTCTTTGTAAGAAAAGGCGGGGTTGGGTCACTATTTAATCGAATACGGGCACAGGCAATGACCGCAGAGGAACAAGAAACGATCTTCCGGCGCTGGCTGGACAGGCATATTGGCTTGATGCTGAAAGTGGTTCGCGGCTGCGCGGTGTCGCCGCAGGATCAGGATGATTTGTTTCAGGATGTTCTGCTGCAAATCTGGTTGTCCATCCCGGCTTTTCGCGGCGAGGCCAAAGAGACGACCTGGATTTACCGCGTGGCTTTCAACACCGCGCTGGCCTGGCGCCGGGTCGAACGGCGGCGGCGGGAGAAGCATGAAACCTTTCTGAAATTTGACGCATCGCCCCAGGCACAGTCGAACCATGCGGATTCATCCCCGGATCGGGAAATTGTGGAACGTCTCTACGCCGCCATCCGCGAACTGCCCAAGGTGGACGCTTCGCTGGCGCTTATGCATCTCGATGGCTTGAGTTATCACGAAATGGCCGAGGTGCTCGGCATTTCCGAAAATTATGTCGGCGTGAAACTGAATCGCATCCGCAAACAACTGGCGGACCAACTAAAAGGAGCAAACAATGAACTTTGAAGATTTGCAGAAAACATGGCAATCCCAGGACCCGGGCGCAAAAGTGACGATTGACACCGACGTCCTGTTGAAAGAAGTCCGGCGCAACCAGCGGCATTTCTGGGCGGGGATATTCTGGCGCGATGTGCGGGAAGTGGGAACGGCTGCCTTCATGACCTGGGTGTTTTTGCATTTGGCCATCCTTAGCCGGGTATGGTCTTTTTATCTGTCGTCTTTTGCCTTCTTTGGCGTGGGCCTTTTCATGCTGGTGGATCGCTGGCGTCAGCGCCGGAAGCGGCCCGTTACGAACGATCCTCTCCGCTCCTGCATCGAAGCGTCGCTGATTCAGGTCAACCACCAGATCTGGCTGCTGAAAAATGTTTTCTGGTGGTATTTGCTGCCGCTGGCCATCGGCACGGGCATTTTTGTCATCGGCTTGGCATGGAACATCCCAATGGAAGGGCGAATGTCGAGAATGGAATTGGTTTGTTTCCTGTTCGGCAGTGCTGCAATTATTTGCGGCTTTAGTTTCTGGTTTGTTTACTGGTTAAACCAATGTGCGGTGCGCAAATCTCTGGAACCGCGCCGGCAGGAACTCGAAACGCTGCTGGCCAGCCTTCAATGAAAATTCAACCAAACCCGGCATATCAAAATTCACAACTCGAATTCAAACCATGAACACCAAACTTCTTTTTGAAATCTTGCTGGTTTCAGCCTTGACTGTTTGTGTCATCGCCGTATTTGCTGCGCCGCCAACACCGCCGGATATGCCCCCAACCATCGAAGCCATCCGCAAGAAGCATGACCTGCCTGCGCTCGCGGTGGTAGTGGTGAAGGATGGCCGGATTTGTGACCGTGTCGCCGTGGGTGTCCGCAAGTGGGGCGACCCAGCGCCGGTGACGACCAACGACGTGTTTCACATCGGTTCCTGCACCAAATCCATGACCGCGACACTGACGGCGATATTGATTGAAGAAGGTCGGTTGCGTTGGGACACAACGATTGCAGATGTGTTTCCCGAATTGAAGGGCAAAATGGACAAGCAATATGAAGCCGTGACGGTTGAGCAATTGCTGACGCACCGCGGTGGAGTTCCCCATGAAGCGCCCGCCGCCGCATGGAAACGGGCTTTGGAACAACAAGGCACGCCCACCCAACAGCGCCGCGAATTCATCGAAACAGTCCTCAGTCAACCGCCGTCAGCCGCACCCGGAACGAAGATGATTTATTCGAACCAGGGCTATGCCATCATCGGTGCAATGCTGGAAAAGCTCACCGGCAAACCGTGGGAGACGTTGATTACCGAAAAGCTTTTCAAGCCGCTGCACATGGGTTCCGCCGGATTCGGGCCGCCGGGAACAACTGGTGCGGTTGACCAGCCTTGGGGACACGCCCGTAGATTGTTCATCCCCGCGCCTTTGCAGGAAGATAATCCGCCGGCTATCACACCCGCCGGCCGTGTCCATTGTTCGCTCGATGACCTTGCCCGCTTCGCCATTTTCCACCAGCAGCGCAGTCAGGCAGGTGGCCTGTTGAAACCCGAGACACTCGTTAAACTCTACACGCCGCCGGAGGGCGGTAACTACGCCTGTGGTTGGGTCGTCATGAAACGCGAATGGGCGGGCGGAAACGCGCTGATGCACAATGGTTCGAATGGGATGTGGTATGTGGTTATGTGGCTCGCGCCGGAAACGAATTTCGCGGTTGTGGTGGCGACGAACATCGGCGGACCCGATGCTGAGCAAGGCTGCGATGAAGCTGCCACCGCGATGATACACCATTGGCTGGCCAAATGACCTTCAAATCACAAACGGCACAAGCGCTTTCACCTGTTTTTGATAAGCCGGATAGGTGTCGGGGAAATGCCGCAGCATGAGCGCTTCCTCCTGCTTGAGCTTGATCCAAAGGCCGATGCCCATGACCAACAACCCGAGCCAGCAGCGAAGCAGGCCGATGTCAACGGCCGTTCCCAGAAACATTACCAGCAGGCCGGTGTAAATGGGATGCCGCACAAAACGGTAAGGCCCGGTCTTTATCAATTCGTGTCCTTGCTTGAACGTGACATTGCTGCTCCAATTGCCGGCCAGTGTCCGGCGCGCCCATAACGTCACCAGCAATCCGGACACGCAAATCACCACGCCGATGGCGCGCACCCAATCCGCCTGCGGCGTCAGCGCCTGGTTCAATGGCCGGGGCCATTGCGCAAACGCCAGGAGCATGATTCCCAGACCGAACGCGATGCGATGGGGCAGCGACGACAGCCAGCTTTTGCGTTCCGCCGTCGCCTTCTGTCCCAAGGCGCTGACAATCCAATAACCGATGAAGATTATCCAGCAACCGATGATAATTGAGCTTGCGATCCTTGCCATGATGAATCCGCATCAGGCTTACCGCATTCCACCGGAAATTCAAGGCCGGCTTGTCACGCCGAAGCAACGCGAAGGCGGAGCGATAAAATCAAGGTCACGGCCAAAGGTGATGAATTGGTTTTTGAGAAGAAATAAAAAACCGCAGTGGCCGGAGGGTTTAACCACGGATGAACACAGATGCAGAGGGCCGTGGTGAGGGGTTCCCGGCTTACACTTCCAAACTGAGACCAGGGTTTTCCCAGTGGCGGCAAGGAACATCCTAGTCGCGGTCGCATCCAATAGGACGTAACGGTACTTATGAAAAGATCGGAAACGGGGCTCAAGAACTACCTGCTGGTCTGCGTGGAAAAGCCAATGGTCGAAGGCACTTTTCCGGGAGTTGCGAAATGGCCGACACTCCTGGTTCGTCTAAACAAAGTGCCACACCTGAATGCGATAGCCCAAAAACTCTGCGACAATGTATGGCTATTACCTGAAAATGAACGTGAACTTGCATGGGCAATTCATGATTTGTGTCGGGATCAGAAGAAAGGGCTGGGTTTGGCATGTCACGTTTACACCATCCGTGGAAAGCTGGAAATTTGTTTGAGGTAAGGACGCTGCGTCCACCCTCCGCTGTGCTGCTACGGAGGACGGGCTGCGGCGTCCGGACAGCGCAGCGCGCTGTCCCAACCTTCAGTTTATCTCAGCCGTTTCATAACTTCCTTGCAGACTGCCGTTGCCGATTGGGGACGGCCCAGTGATTTGGCGGCTTTGGCCATCTTCGCCAGTTTCTTCGAGCCGAGCAGTTGTTCGATGCGGAAGGGCAGGTCTTCGACGCGATTGACCTTGGCCGCCGCGCCGCGTTCGAGCAGAAAATCGCTGTTGGCGGCTTCCTGTCCGGGAATCGGATTCAAAATGAACAGCGGTTTGCCCAGCGCCAGCGCCTCGGACGAGGTCAACCCGCCGGGTTTGGTGACAATGAGGTCGGCCACGGCCATCAATTCGTGCATGTTGGTTGAGAAGCCCAGCACATGCGTCGGGTGCGCGCGGTTTTGCGTGGCGAGTTTGCGGCGTAATTCATCGTTGCGCCCGGTGACAACAACCGTTTGGAACGGCTGCGGCACCTTGTCGAGTTCGGCCAGGATTTCCGCGACCGGTCCCATGCCAAATCCGCCGCTTAGCACGAGCAACACTGGCTGATCATCGCGCAGCCCGAGAGTTTTACGGGCGATGCGTGCATCGGGTCTCGATAAAAATTTCGCGGCAATGGGAATCCCGGTGGCAACTACATTTTCCGCCGCCGCGCCGCGGGCGACGAGCCGGGCCTTGGTTTCTTCCGCGGCGACGCAATACAAATCCACGCACGCATCCATCCACAGCGCGTGCGCCTCAAAATCCGTCACGATGCTGACGACGAGCGGTTGTTTCCAAGTTTCGGAGGGGCGAGCTCTGCGAGCCCCCATTTTCCCAATCAAATTTGGGCGTCGTGGGACTCCGCCCTCCGAAGTCTTGAGCAAGCCCAGTGTCTCCAGTGGCGCATAGTGCGTGCACAACACCGTGTCCGGTTCGAACTGTTTCAGGTGGCGGGCGAACTTTTTGCGCGAGTTGCTCGGGAAGGCACGGCGCAGTTTGTTCAAGCGGCGGGCGACCTTGGGATTGTCGGTCTTGCCGAAAAGCATGCCCCAAAGTTCCGGCGCGCGTTCGACGAGTTTCACATAGCCGTCTGCGTAAACCTTTTTATGCAGCGGCGAGAAAAACCTGATGAGGTCAACCCGTTCGACGGCATCGTCCGGGCGCAACGCGCGCCAGGCTTCGTCCAACGCGGCGGCAGCGGCGACGTGCCCGCCGCCCGCGGTGACTGTCGCAATCAGGATGCGCATGGGATGGCCATGAGCTTGCCGGAGCGGGTCGGAGTTGAGAAGCCGAAACGCAATCCGCGCCGGCGAACGTGTTTTTGAGCGGCGAGGGATTACTGTGAAATTTCCGGCAATTTACCCTGCTGGTAGCCGGTCAATGTTTTCTGAAGCAGAATTTTCACCCTGCCGTCCGCCAAATCCACCGCCTTCTGTTCGGTGGCGATAGCTTCGTTGGTTTTCCCGTTCAGGAACTGCGCACGGGCGAGCGTGTCCAGGATACGAGGCTCTTTTCCTTCAGTCGCCTGATTGGCGCGCTGCGCCATTTTTTCGGCCAGAGCGAGGTCGCGATTTTCAAGCCCCGGTTGGGCGACAATAAACCAGGCGAGTTCATTTTGCACAGCCGCGTCGTCCGGGTGCGCGTCGCTGATGGTACTTGCCAGCTTGTAGGCCCTGGCGTAGTCCTTCCGGCCGAAGAGAATTTCAAAACGAACCACGCCCAGACCGTCACGTTGGTTGGCCGGGAGCAATTTCTCGATTTGCGTAACGGTGGCTTCGGCGCCGTCCCAGTTCGTTTGCTTGAAGTTCAGGCTGAGTTGCCTGGAAAGGTCCATCAGCTTTTGCTGGTCCTGCTGTCGCTGTTCGTACTCCTTGGCGGCTTTAGCCACGTCGTAACGGTTTGCCAGGATGTCATTCAGCAACGTTTCATCCAATTCCATCGGATGTCCGATCCAGGCGATGCGACCCTGTTGGTTGACGATGAACGCGGTGGGAATGCCGTTCTGATCCGCCGCGGCCATCCAGGTGGCGGCCATCGCGCCGTCCTTTTCCTTGCGCTTGTCATCGAGCGCGACGCGATAGGTCATTTTGTCGCCCATTTTTTTTACGAACGGTGCGACGGCACTGTCCTCCTGCTCCCAGACGTCCTGGCCAATGACCACCACCTGCTTATCTTTGAATTGCCGCCATAATTCATTGAGATGCGGGATGGAAGCACGGCAAGGGCCGCACCAGGTCGCCCAGAATTCGACGATGTAAACGTGGTTCGTGTCAAATTTCTTCACCGGCTCGCCCTGTACCCACTGGCCGGCTTGGAGCTTGGGCGCAGGATCACCAATCTTGAGCGTTGCTTCGGCTGCCTGAATGGAAGTGGCAAACGTGATGCCGAGCAACGTGGCGAACATGAAGAACCATGTCAGTTTTTTCATATCAATTTTTGACTGTGAAGTGTGATGGGTGAAAGTTTTGCAGTCGATTTCTTTTTGGAGCAAAATGTTTGTGTTTGCCAGCCGGGACCTCCTTCGTGCGCGCCGGACGCACATCTCTTTTTCAACGCAGTTTTTCCACCAGAATTTTCGCGGGATCGTTCACGCCGAGTTGGAGCAGGGCGGCGTTGGTGTAAAGTTCCAGGTTCGGTTTGACCGCCGGCGCGACGGCGGCGCGGCGTTCGCGGTCGAGTTCCTTTAGCGCAAGGGTGTCGAGTGCGACGGGGTCGTGACTGAACCAGAGTTGATTCAGCACTCGCGAATACTGCAACAATCCCTTCTGGCCGCCTTCGTATTGACCGATGAGCGCGTCGGTGATGTTTAACGCCACGCGGTCGCCCAGCGCGGACAGGGCGTAGATTTCCGGGACGGCGACCGCCAGCCGGCCGGGATCGCCCTCGAACCGCAGGGTGTTGTCCACGCTGCCCATCGCCAAACCATAGAGATGCCCGCAAACGCCGGCGTCGTTTTCGTTGAGCAACGGCGCGAGGCTGATGATTTTGGTGAT
>Ga0208689_1001298_pt1 | contig 13444 bp, 9 predicted proteins | sample June2015DPH_8_15_FD_184700 | JGI IMG/M metagenome (GOLD analysis project Ga0208689, IMG submission 184700) | Peatland microbial communities from SPRUCE experiment site at the Marcell Experimental Forest, Minnesota, USA - June2015DPH_8_150... | ecosystem: Environmental > Terrestrial > Soil >... | reverse complement strand
GTACGTCCGCTGCGAAGGCATTGGCTGCCTCATCGAATCTTTCCACAGCCTGCGATCCATCAAGATTGGCAAGGACGACAGCTCGCCAGCCCTTTAGACCGGCTGACACGAAAGCATTTGGGTATCTCGCGATAATCTCGTGGGCACGCTGCCAGTCACCATTGTCGACAAGAATATGAAAAGCGGATGGAACATTTAGCGTAACGGTCTTTCCTACGGCTTCGCCTCCAACGGAAACTTCGTAAGGAGGAAATTCCGCGCTCCACTCGCCGTCTAAGTCGGTCATGACGCGAATACCCTTGACCAGGTAATTGTCGGCATGGTCAGAGCTCCCATGGTGCAACAGCAGTGACTCGCTGAGGTCGACACCAAGTTCACGAACGTGTGTCGGGAGTACCCTGAACTCCCAGTCGACGAACAGCGAACTTGCCTGGACCAAGTTCTGCCTTAATTTGTGCATTGAAGCTATCCACGGCAGAGAGCCCTCTGCGCTGGATGACAATGCGTTTCTGAAATCGGTCAAGGCGCTCTCTTGGGCTTCGGCCATCCATTCAGGCTGCCCCCATCCTGCATAGACGGCGTCAGACATCGCCATTCCCGCACTAAAGTTCTGACCACTCGCACGCCAAAGCTTCGCTGCACGTACCAGTCGCTCCACAGCCGCGCCGCTACTCTCCGGAGCGACTTTGAGTCGAAGAGATTCGGCAAAGAGTTCTCGCGCCTCACTCATGGTTTACGCTCACTAGTTCGTAATTCCGAATATTCCCTGCAAAGTCCGAAGAAGTCATCGACGCGCCGTTGGCTGTTCCGGCCTATGAGTGCGGCCGCTTTCTGGGTTTGTGCTTTTCGAGATTGGGCATTTGCCGCGTCATGAATTCACTAAACAGGGGTACGCTGAACGCCGTCTCGCCGTGGCGCCGACTCCAGACCATGCCTTTGTTGATCAACTGCTAGCGCACAGTCGCGACGGCTGGACCACCCGTTTCGGCTTCTCTACGACGCCGCTGAGAGGTTGGACTGGATTCGGGAGCCCGAAATTCCTGAGTTTGTTTTCACCCACCCCTCAAATGTTCCGTCTGCGCCTGCGCCCGCGTTCGTGAATCCCAAGTCACGAAAGAATCTGACCAAGTCATTGGTGCCGGATCGGCAGCAAATCGAAACCTCGGTTTCACGACGCATTGTCCGCAGCAGCAGGTCCCTAGCCCGATTGTCGTACTCAGGCAAACTGTAGCCAATTATATGGACCTCATCCGACGCTGCGATTCCTTCCTTGGCCTGACGCCACAATGAATCCCAGAAATCCTCCAATTCGCGAGGATCGAACGAAGTTGGTATGAAAAATTTCTTATTGGCAGCCGGCATGATAAGGTTCGGCGCGAAACCTGTACCCATTCTTCCGTTGACGGCCAGAGATTGGAAGCGAGAGGATAGTGGGCGTGAACGGACGCCCCGGCACCGAAGACATAGGTTTTCATTCTTGCCGCATCTCAATTCAATTCTACAGCTCTATCCCGTGCCGGGTTGCACAGGCCTTTGATCTCGCTGGCACAACCAGCACAGGGTGGTCAACTGCCTGTTAATCTTGGCCGATCGCCCTAATATCAGTGGCAGAAAATGGAGGATACGTCATGTCACGGCAGAAAATAAAGCTGAATAAAGTACGTGAGGCGCTGGTAGAGACGTGTCCGAACTGTGGGAAATCGCTTGCGCCGAATGACCGAATGCGCTTGAACTTTGATGACGTTCAATGCAAGCGGTGCGGCACGGTGTATCAGCCGGGAAAGAAGACTGTGTGAACTCTGCGGATCGCCCCGAACAGACTATGCGGTGGCAACACACGAAAACGAAGAAGACAGACTGTGTTCTGTGGGCCCTGAGTAGGATGCTGGATGTTGACTATGGAATGCTTGCGACGTGGTTCTCAGTCGCTAAGCGAGACCCGCACTTGCATGAGGACATCAAAGCTGTACTGGTCGATCATGGGTATGATGTGACAGAAACAACCTTGGACGATAAAGGTACGCGGCGCTTCGTGGAAGCAAAGTTTGAGGACGATCCCGAAAAGAATGATGGGCACGCGTGGTATGTGGACGAAGATGAGCGGGTGTGGGGGCTTGGCCCAGACCCGTCCGTGCCGTGCGACAGCGTTACAGCAGAGAAGTTCATGGAGGAGCAGAAGCTCCGCATTGAGCGGGTAGTTTTGATTGTTCGGTCCTGATTGATGGTTTAGAACGAAAGGCGGCCACGGAGGCTCTTCGTGATCTTCCTTCCCTAATTAAGGTGAAATCTCATGGCGATGATCAATTTGAAGGAAGCGGCATCGCGTTTTGACTTCGAAAAAGTGATACCCAAAGCGAACGACTGGGTTCAAGCAACAGTTGACTACGAAGGACGCGGCGCGGCGGAATTGCGCTACCCAAAGGCCACGATCGCCGGGCCGTTTACGGCCAGGTTCGACGAAGAGGGAACTTCACAGATTGAGACGGTCTTTGACAACATATTTCCGCACGATCCCGGCTACGACGGCCCGCCAATAGCGCTCCTTTGTGGGGCAACAAAAACTCAATCTGGGTGGGGATTTGGGGGAATGGATAACCCGTGTGAAAGCCTCTCCTTCGAAACGGACCAGGGCCTGTTCATGTCGACCGGCAAAATTGATTGGGCTGGAATGAACTTTGGCACACAGCCAACTCGGCTTCGATTCGCTGTAAGGGAGGGGAAACTTGAGACGAAAAATGCCTCCCCCGCGAAGTTCTTCGCTGTTCCCCTCGTGAATTGTGTCGCGGAGCTCAGCAATTATTTGTCCGGGGATCACCCCCTCAGAATTTACCCGACGCCTGCACTGCCAGAAGATGTGCCGGAAGATCTCAAGTCTCTCGCCAGAATGACTGCGAATCAGAAAAACTCTGTGCTGGGGTTTTCTATCGAGGGGAATCTGTTCTTCATTGAGAGGCTCTCGGACTACGATGCACGCGCGGCATCGTTGAGAAGCGGCGCAACTCGGCGCAAGATTACAGCAGTACTTGTCGGAGAAGTAGGTGCTAGTCCGACAGGAACGCTTGCTGAGTTGCGGTCGTGGTTTCCGTTTGACATTCTCTCCGCTCTGTCGTTCGCTTCGGGAAGTGAGGTTGGTTTTCCCTGGATTGAGATTCGCGATGAAGAAGGTGCCTTAATCCGACGACTACACGGTGGAGCTCGAATGCCCTCGTTTTTCGAAGGTGACGACGTTTTTGGTAAGTTTTCTCGACCTGGGGCTGGAGAGTTCATTACGCGGTTCATGGCACTACCTCGGGAGAGGCGACGTCTGCTTCAGGTCGTAATGAATCATGCTCTTGTAGGGAGCCTCGGGCCGCACCTATTTCTGTACGACATTGTTGACCACTTAGTGCGAGCATTGGACACCCTTTGTCGTGGACATGGTCTGATGCAGCAGAACCTCTGCGCCGGGCTGACTTCTGCGGCACAGGATGCGGTCAAAAGTATTACTGCTGATACTACGTCGAGACTACGGCAACTTGCGGATGGTGCAAGCCAAGCCGGGAATCTGAGCGACTATCGACTTTTGAAGAGAATCGAAGGCAGGGCCGCAAACATGGGGAACTCTGAGAACATGCTAGGTCTCGCGGCAGTTGATTTGCTGCGTAAGTGGGGCTTCCCCGACGTGCAAATTATCGACAAGGTTTTGGTGCAAGCGGGACGGCCTGATTGGGCGCACCTTATAAGCGCGTATCGAAATGACACTTTGCATGAGGGACATCTTGATTTTGAGAACAAACATGACGCGGCAGAGGTGGCGCGAGTCTGTGCGCATCTAAAAGATGCGCTGACACGATGTTTGTTGAAGGAGTGCGGATACTCTGGCACATACGAATCTGTGCTGCGTTCAAGTTATGGGCCGCAAAATGTAGATTGGGTGACGCCAATCACAGATTCAAAAACATTGGGCTTCTAACACGACCAGAACAAGCCCAGGGGCTGCTCCAACCTTTATCTTCCGTTCTTACTGAGGCTGCCGCACCTTTCGCGCTTTTCGAAAGGTGCGAACTCCTGCAGCCGATAGTTGTGGGAATTCCTCTTGTGCTCACGTAGCTCTTCATGCCAAGAACCGGGACCTGCGATGAAGAGTTCCACCCGGAAGTGTGGGAATGTGGGGACTGTCCTCAAGTTTCGTACCGCTCGCACTTCGGCTGTCGTTCTGCACCGGATGAGAGGCGATAGCATCTAATGTTTGTACCTGAATCCCAAACCTTCGAGACTTGGGTCGGAGCGTTTGGAATGACGTTCTGCCTCGGAGTCGCCGAAGCAAAGCTGGCCAAGAATATGGTGAACCAGTTGGCATGGCGATCCAAACTCTCGATCAATGATCTATATTACTTAGTCTTGGATTACATCCCGTCGGACAACGACGGAGCTGCGGTATTGCGTTCGATCCCTTCATTTCTTTGGTGAAAGGCGCTGATTTTATAGTGTGTGTTCAATGGTTTACATTGAGCTGATCGGGATCTCAAGCCCATCCGACCCGACCATCCAGATTTGCAGCGAGCCCTCCGACTTCATTCGTTGACGTTCAAGGAATAGGGCTTCCGGGGTTGACATAGAAATCGAACACCCCTTGTTCAGCGGGGAGACGCTGCTAAACTCTACGAAATGAAACCCGAGTTCCGCAAAGCAAACACCAGCTATCTCGATGTGTATCAAAACACTGAGCTCGACCCATTGAATTACGCGATCGAAAGCATTCTGTGGCTGGTCCATCAACCTGAACCAGCGCAGCATGGGTGGACCGCAGCGCTTGATCCCGCGTTCATTGATGCGCTTGAAGCGGTTCTAAGGTTCTTCCGCACAACCCCCAGCATCGATCCGGTGATGACCGTCCAAGTACTCCGCGAAAGGCTCGCCTTTTGGCGCAATGATATTGACGCCACGAATCATCCGCTCGCCCAGCTCGGTAGAGTTTTGCGCGGTGAACCTGGCGAGTACCTCGAATACCAAGGAACCGTTTTCCTCACGACCATCGATGACGTATTCGAAGGCATTGCCCATGAGTACCTCGCAGGAGAGTGGGACCTGACCGCACACGGTAGCACGTTCCTCGGCCTTTGCGCGCTTGCTCTTGCTACTATCGCCCAGACCTGCTATTGGGCTACAAAAGCCCAGAGCCCTCATCTTGATACCGAACTCGGGCGGCTATTCCGCCGCGATGAAAATCGTAAGGCGCTCAGGGGTCAACTTGCCAACCTCATCGTCGCCGGACAGGCCCTAGGCTGGAAAACTCGAATCGAATTTACTGCAGAAGCAAACACGAGCACGCCAGACTGGAGCATCGGAGACGATGCTCACAAACTTTATATTGAATGCACATCCGCCAGCTCCCAAACGACTTCGTTCAATGACCCTGAGCACATTCGATTGGCGCTTGCGCATGCCTGGAACGAGAAGAAGGGCAAGTTTGCAGGACAATTTTCGCCCGGCCTCATTAGCTGTGACATCTCCCGAGCGTACGTGAGCAGAGAACATCAAACGGTTCTCAATACGGCACTCTTGGAGCGTGTCGATCTGGTACTCCCGAATGGCCAACAGCGAACGGTCGGCGTGTACCATACAAGAGACGACTTCGACTTACTTGCGCAGGAAAGTTTCAATCGAACAGTCATCGGAGTTCTCGCAAGTGCGCTGTATTCAAAGGACGCTAGAGACCACGATATCCGCGGTTTCCTTGCGTACCAAGGACAACAAATCCTAATTAACACCATTACAGGCCAACTGTTTCGCCCGCAGCGCGGTATTCTAGGTTGGCGCGGACCAAAGGATGAACGATTTCGGAATGCGATCAAACTTGCACAACCAGCAATCTCGAACCGCGTCGAGCCCAATCACCTGCCTTGCTACGTCCACGTTTTCTGACGGCCGTGACAGGCGTTGTTTTTTGTCGGGGATAGTTCGGTTGTGGCAATTCCGCACTGGAAATCACCAAGCCTGCCGATCTGAAAGCGGCAGGTCATCGTTCAAATCCGATCGTCGGCTCCATTCTTTTCAGAAGCGTACGGAGCAGTCCACCACTGCCTACTGTACAACTGCTGTACAGCAGTTGCCCATGCCGCAGATCCTTCACGTGCGGGGCCGGGCGCGTCGTAAATTGCGACGTGCGCGCCAGCACAGGATGCAATCAAGGACCCGATGATTCTTCGGCAGCTTGGGGAGTGACGTCATGCGTCACGGTGACTCTGCAAAAATGGATCACAATCTGCGGTACGTGGACTCATTGCACGCGTCGCTGGTGAACATTCCGTTCTTGACGGCTGTGGCAGGCGTTATTCCTGTCGAGGATAGTTGGCTTGTGGCGATTCCGCGCTCGAAATCACCAAGCCTACCGACCTGAAATCGGAAGGTATTCTACTGTACAATTTACTGTACAAATGGTCGCCGGAGTCCTCAAAAACACCCCAAAATGCCCTGCTACAGCCCTTTTCAGTCGGTACCCCGAACTTCCCATAAGAGGACTTCTGGCCCGGAAGTAATCAGAGTCGAGGTCTTACGCACTGACGACCGTAGAAGGTGAAATCTCCGGGTATCACGGGTGTATGATTAGCTGCATTTCTCAACCGGTGTTCGGGATACGATGCATCCGGACGCTGGGAGTCATTGGAGGAATAATCGATGCCTGCGATCGCGTTTTCGAATAACGATATCGCTCTGGTAGCCTGGACATTCGAACGTCATCTCAACGGTTGTCTGGGTTTCGCGGTTATTCAAATCGACGCCTCCGGCAAGGAAACTCCGTTACCTGCCTTGGCAAGTTTCGCCGGACAGCCGAGAGATCCCCATCGGACCACCGAGCAGGCGCCGGTGCAGAAGTTTTGGTGGAAGGATCTGTTCGCCAAGCGCGGCGGCACCTACACCTACCGCATCGTGCCCATGGGCGGCACGCCCGGGGGCACACTGACCCGGCTTGCCGGCATCGCGCCACTGCTGAGCAACAGCGTGACGTTAACCGAGAAACGGCCGCCCTTCAGCGCCTACTTCAACCGCGGTATCGTCGCGACGCAGGCATTGAGTAGAGAGCTCAAGGACAAACCCAGTGTGGCCTCGCTCACTCCGCATATTCTCGATCCGGCCGACCCGATACGTATCCACCTTATGGGGCAGCTATTCGAGGGCGTAACCTCGCTGCTGGATCGCGCCGACAAGGATGGCGGCGCAATCAACGCCGCGCTGTACGAACTCAACGATCCGAAGGGTCTAGAGAAGCGACTCCAGGCGGCAGACCACGGCAATCCGAAAAGCCGCACCGTGATTTTGGGAAACGAGCAAAGTGTCGATGCTGACAAACATCCCATCGAGGACGCGGATTCGGAGAACCGAGCCAATCTGAAGGCCGCGGGCGTCAATGTGATCGACCGCATTCTCGGCAAGGGCAGCATCCCGCACAACAAATTCATGGTACTGAACGAGAACGGCGGCCCGGTAGCCGTGCTGTCGGGCTCGACCAACTGGACCAGCACCGGTCTGTGCACTCAGACCAACAACGCGCTGGTCATCGAGTCCGCTGACGTCGCCAAGCGCTATATCGCCTACTGGAACCAGCTGAAAGCCGACGTTGACGCCGCCGGCGGCAATCAGAAGAAACTGCAATCTCCCGTCCTGCGCGCCTCAAACCACAAGAACAACGATAGTTCGATTAGCTCGCCAATCTCGCTCGGTGGCGGTGTCACCGTCGAAGTCATGTTCTCGCCCAATACCAATCATCTGCTGACAAGCCCGCCCAAGGAAAAGCCGAACGACATGCAGCGGGTGTTCGACCTGATCGACGGCGCACAGCAGGCGGTGCTGTTCCTCGCTTTCGATCCGGGGAACAATTCGATCCTTGACGCTGCCGGCAGGGCGCTGGCGAAAAATCCCCATTTGTTTGTGCGCGGGGCGCTCACCAGTTCCCAGCGCGCCGTCAATTTCTCCGAAGCTCTGCACCAGGGTGGCGAAACCGACCAGCACGACTGGCCCGCGGGAGTCACTGTCGTGGGCGAGCCCGGCCAGCCGAGGAAGAAGGGATCCAAAGCGCCTGCCGGGCAGCTGGATTTCCGCGCAGTTCCCGCTGGCGCGATCACCAAGGACGACGCCTTCGGTGCGTTTGAAGCGGAACTGGCCAAGTTCGGTTTCGCGATCATCCACAACAAGATCGTGGTGATCGATCCGTTCAGCGACAATTGTACCGTCGTCACCGGCTCGCACAATCTCGGCTTCCGCGCCTCCCACAACAACGATGAGAACATGGTGATCGTCCGTGGGCATCGAAAATTGGCCGAGGCCTATGCCTGCCACGTGCTCGACATTTACGACCACTATGCTTGGCGTTTCTTGCTCAAGCAGCAGCCAAATATTTTCGGCAGGCCGTTGGAACCCGACGACAAATGGCAGGAGCGCTATATCATCGGCCCCGACGAGAAGTCACCGGAGTTGCACTTCTGGCTGGCGGCGACAAAGGCCGGCGGCAATGCCCTCCCGCCGCCACCCGCGAAGACTTCGCCCGCCACTGCTGCCGCGACGACGAAAAGCACCAGGGGGAAAACCAACAAGTCGGCCAAGGCCAAATCCACCGGAACCGTGCTAAAGAAAGCGAAAACGAAAGAGTCCGTGCCCAGGAAAAAGTCCGCCCCTAAGAAGAAGCTCAAGAAGTCCGCCCGCAAGTTTCCGGCGAAAAAGTATGCTGCTCGGAAGAAGAAGAGAACTTGATCGTGGTGCGCCTGTGGTGCACAGAACCTCGATCCGGGTGCCGTAAGCGGACGATAAGCCGGACTGCTGGTCTAGACGGCGAGTTGGATGTGTGGCCGGTCGCGGTGAAATTGTAATGAATTTCATTGTTAGCCGTCGAAGCGAAAGCAAAAAGCTGACCGGCCAATCTTGAGCTGTCCCGAAACGGGGTTAGGGGACATCAATGGCGATCTCCCAGAAGCCGACTTCTGGCCCGCGGTGCCGCCAACCCTTCCCGACCGTATAACTTCAGAGTTGCCTGTTATCCGGGCGCTCGGCAATCTCGTAACATTTCTAGAGACGGAACAGAAACAGGGGCTGAGTAGTTTTCAGAAGCTACCATTGCGGAGCGATGTAGAATTGATGGAGTCTCATCAAACGAAAGTCGCAGTTATCAGCTATGGCTCTGATCGACGATTACTCGGCCTTTCTTATCTCCTTTCAGTCGACGAAGTTCAAGGCGTTGCGTCCAGCGCAGAAGCACCTTCTTGAGAAATATGGAGCATTCGAGAACACTGAGGATCTTGCGATCGAACTCCCTACCGGTGCTGGGAAGACGCTGATCGCGCTACTCATTGCAGAAGCGAAACGAAGGAACGGCAGCAAGATCGCAGTGCTCTCAGCTAACAAGACTCTCGCCCGGCAGATGTACCAGGAAGCGCAGGCGCTAAACATCCCGGCTGCCCTCATGGAAGGACGGCGTTCTGACATTCCCGCTGTGGACATCAGGGCATACCAGCGGGGACAGAAGATCGCGATCATGAATTATTGGGTCTACTTCAACCAGAACCCGGCGATTGATCCCGCAGATTTTTTGGTGATGGATGACGCCCACCTGGCTGAGCACTGCTTGCACTCGCTTTTTTCAATCCAGATTAGCGCACATTTGCATGAATCATTGTTCAAGACGCTGGTTTCAGAGGTTAGAGAACGCTTCCCCGAGTACACCGTGCTTTCGGATGCGCTCGCAGCCGGAGAGGCCGCCTCCGGAACTCCTCCAGAGTTGCTTTCGTTCGTGGATCAGGACCTGATTGTTGACCGCATCCGCGAGATCATCGATGCATCACCCTCTCTGAAGACTGACACCGATTTAGCCTTCCGATGGAAGAGGTTGAGGAACTCCTTGCGGGAGGCGAATTTCTATTTTGGCGTCGATCAGGTTTGGATCAGGCCGTACATCTATCCCCTGATCGGGTTCTCGCATTATCAGGACGTAAAACAGCGACTTTATGTGAGCGCGACCATCGGCGACCCCGGTGATCTCAGCCGCCGACTCGGTGTCCGTCCGATCACGAAGATTCCCGTCGACCCCCAGTTCCTCCAGAAGACCTCGGGCAGGCGACTTGTCGTTATGAACCGTCTGGAAGAGCACGGAACCAACCTGCCGGAGCGCCTGCAAGCGGCTGTTCTCACCGCGTTTTCGATTCACCCGAAGAGCGTATGGCTCTGCTCCAGTCACGCCGAGGCCGGCAAGTACAAGGACGCGGTTTCTCAATGGCTCAACGACAACGGCCTTGTCGGTCACCCGACGTGGCTGCTGACCTCGCTAGGTGATGAAATCGACAAGTTCAAGGCTTCGCCCACGGGCCATCTTTTCGTCGGCGGGCGCTTTGACGGCATGGACTTCAAAGCTGACGAGTGTCGCCTTATCGTGTTGACGACTTTACCGCGTGCAATTAACGCGCAAGAAGAATTCATCTCGGCTTACCTCCGAGATGCAGGCTTCATGCGGCGGCGATTGAACCAGCGCGTCGTGCAGGCTCTCGGCCGCTGCAACCGTGACGAAGACGACTTCGGAATGTACGTCTTGGCGGACAGGCGATTCGCGACGTACTTCGGACGAGACTCGAACCGGGAGAGCATCCCGGACAATATGGTCGCAGAGATTGACATGGCCCAGGATCATGCCGAAATCGGCGAAAACGAACTCTCTGACCGGGTGCGGTCGTTCCTGACGCAGGACTGGAGCCAGTACGATTCGGAATTGCTGGAGTACAGAAAGCTGATCCCGGCTTTGACGCCTGGCAAGCAGATCATCGATACCTCGGCCAACGAGGTATTTGGCTGGGCCACGCTGTTTGCCAACCAGAACTACGACCTTGCGGCTGATCGCTTCGAGCAAGTATGGGACGCGTGTCAGAAGGACAATCTGCTTGAAACAGGTGCATTTTGGAAATTCAACTGGGCAAAGGCGGTATACCTGCAATCTTTGATGGGCAATCCAGCAGCTCTCGACAAAGCGCTAGACCTGCTGGACCAGGCGATTAAGCGTGGAGGTGTGTCGTCATGGTTCAATCGGTTGCGAGCATCACTGAACCGCGCCCGAGCCGGTGCTGCGACGGCCGCAGCAGTCGCGAACGATGAATACTCAGCGGCCCTGACAAGAAGCTTTGACGATCATCTGGAGCAGCTTGGAACGAAGGGCACGAAGTTCGAGTCGTTTTGCACACGCATCTCCGAATGTCTAGCGAGCGACAAGCACGGCGAGTTCTGCGAGGGTCTGGAAAAACTCGGCATTCTACTGGGCTACCAGGCCAGCAGGCCGAAGCACAAGGCCGCTACGGACAATCTCTGGCGCGGCACGTTCGGGAATGTGAAGGAAGTGGCTACCTTTGAAGCTAAGGTCGAGCACTCGGACGGCAAGGAGGTTACTCCCGCCTTCGTCGGCCAGGCTCATAACCAGATGAACCGCGCGATCGCAGAGTACCAGCAGCTGGGGTACACCGTTTGTGGAACGATCACAACGCACCTTGAAGCGATTGACCCTTCAGCGAAATCATCACTGGGCAGTCTGCGCATCGTCTCTAAGGTGGCAATCCAGTCACTCTGGGACAGAGTTCGCTTGCTGTTCAGCCTGTACCGCGACGGCTGGTCCTTGGACAACGTAAGCGCCCGTCTCGTTGTCGCGGCTGCTCTACGTCCCAAGTGCCCTCCTGCCGGATGGCTGGTCACCACGCTTCAACAGGACACGATGATCATTGGAGCGCTGGAACTGCTAGCTAAGTGGCCGCAATAGCTGACTGGGCCGTCGGTTAATGCACCGTCACTTGTCATTCAGAGCTGAAATCGGCTGCCAATGGCCATGGCCAACCTGAATCAATGTCAGGGTGACGCGGTTCGGACTCGGCCGGACCATACTCGTCGCGAAGCTCGTCGATCGCAGTCAGGCAAGCCGCCGCTAGGCTCGCTCCTTCCTCGTCACCATTGAGCATCGCGAAAAGTCTTTTCCGCAGTTCGGGGATCGGCACGCCGAAAACTTCACTCGCGCCGGCCCAATTTTCGACCGGACGCTCACCTAAAGCGACATGCCTAATGGCGGAATCGAGAGTTCCATCAAATGGCTTCCCCTCTGCGGAACGGCCGCGAACAAGGACCAACACACCTTCAGTGTCTGCAGCTTCAGCGATAGCGTGCTCAAGAATCTCTTTGCTAAGGCCCGGTGCTAGGCGTTCATACCGACTGTACACCTCGGCTCGGAAGTCAGCACTTGCGAACATGACCCCCGCCAACTTGCGGGAAAGCGTCCAGGCATCAAGTCCGCCCGGCTTTGCAACTCCGCCTTCGTATATGAGATCGAGAAGCATACGACCCCATAATGGAGTGCCACGCTTCTCGACGGCGGCAAGCCAATCATGCTCACCGAAAAACCTCGCATCTTTTTGTGGTAGTAAAGCCAGCACCTCACCAGCTTCGGCGGCGGGTGCGTAAGCTAGAGCCGACAAAAACCCGCGCATACGCCAGGGCTGTCGGCGGCTTGGTTCGATCAATTCCAAGGCATCGAGCGTGGCACGGGGGCGGTCGGAGAATGGCATAAGCTCCAACCATCCTTCCCATTCCCACCAATTATTATCCGCCTGCAGCCACCGCTTTGTTTTCGACTCCTCCAGCAGCGCTTTGATACCGTCGAGAACCATATCGGCTTGAATGATTGCACCGGAGCACACCAGAACGGCGAGCAGACCCTGCAGTGAGCGAAGCGGCTGCGGGAGATGCAGGAGCTTGTCTATGGTATGTGTCTTATTGCCATAAGGCATGCTGAAGGCAACCTTCGCAAGCTGTAGGGCATGGCGATGAGCGTCATCACTGGAGCCTGGCTTGATGAGATCCTCGATGACCGTGATGATCGAATCCGCGAATGGCGAGGCATGGCTATCGTTGCCTTGATTTTGGCGTTCCGTCCGCCGGGCCTTAACTTCCGAGAAATCTGGCCCCGACATGACATTTCTGTCCTTCCGAGAATTCCGTTCCCGGTCCCAGATGTTTCTAAGTGCGGATGCGGCATCGAAGCCGAAATCGAAGTTTGACAGATACTCCTTCATTACTTCGACGACCTGATCGTCTCCGATAGCGGCGAAGGCGCGTCCATACTGAGGCATCCACGAATGCTGGGCATCCGACTGAACATGCGTTTTCTTGCCGCGTGCGGCCATGTACTCGGAGCGCGCACTTCTCCACCGGGCTAAATCCTCTGCAAGCAGCCGCCGAAGCGCGGGCACTAACTGCGGTGCAGCCAATCGCTCGATCGCACCGGCAACCGTCGCAAATTGCGCGCGTGTTGCCTCCGAAGACGCCAAGAGAATCTCAGCCCAGCGTTCAACAGCAGCGATCATGCCCTCTTGTAACCCACCACTGGGCTGCGGCCGCCGTTGATCATCCCTACCGTGCCGAGCAAAAAGCTGTGCCAGAAGTGAAATCTCAT
>Ga0208689_1001297_pt1 | contig 13458 bp, 7 predicted proteins | sample June2015DPH_8_15_FD_184700 | JGI IMG/M metagenome (GOLD analysis project Ga0208689, IMG submission 184700) | Peatland microbial communities from SPRUCE experiment site at the Marcell Experimental Forest, Minnesota, USA - June2015DPH_8_150... | ecosystem: Environmental > Terrestrial > Soil >... | reverse complement strand
GGGCCTCCAAGCCGATGGCGGCCGGCAATCGGGAAGTGGCAAGCACCTTGTAGTGGCCGTCTTCTTTTACGACATACGTGGCACTCTTGTAGTCGGCGGAAGCCCAGAGTGTAACCTTGTATCCGGTCGCATCATCCCCCTGGACCTTGGGTTGAGCCCTGGTAAGAGCAATGTCAATCCCAACATCGCCAAACGACCCCTCGCGTGCTTTCCCGCTCAGCGTGCCTCTTTGTCCTTTCACAAACCGCTCCAGCACTTCCTGAGTAGCCAAGGCGGTCTTGGCGTTGCGGCTGCTCATTGAGCGCAACTGGTCGAGGGTCAGATCGGGATCGTACGTCAGCACTTCGAAGCGCAGAGCGAGGCCAGCGGCATCGTCGGGGAAAACGAGCTGCTCGTGAGGCTGGGTTTTACGATACAAGGCAGCGAAGGCGGCCGTGTCGGATGCGTTGGGTCCCGATGCGCCCGCTTCCTCGAGATCGGCGGCAAGAGGATACTTGCGAAGATTCGCTAGCATCTCCCCAGCCACTTCCGCAACTTGCTTGAATTGTTCCTCCCCACCTGTGCGTTGCCTGGCTTCGGCGAGGCCGGCTTCGGAACCGTTGAGGGCAGCCTCACATGCGACGATCAAGGCCAGCGGCTGGGGGTTCAGGGTCTGAGCGTTTTTCTGAGCTTCGGAGAATTCGCCGGCGTAGTACAGCGCGAAGGCTATGTTGCCTGGTTGTCCTAGTTCCGCCAGCTTCTCGGCTGTAAGCTTGCGGTACTCGGCGATGGCATCCTTCAGCTTGGCGCCGGGGCCATAACGCAATCCCCAGCGGTTGTGTTCGAGGAGAATGGCGAGGTTCACAACTGTCGCTTTATCATCGGGGTCGAGCTTTTCGGCGGCCCGAAAGGCGGCTTCCGCTGCGGCGTAGTCGCTGCCGGGCCGAAACTTGCGACCGACCAAGTCGTATTCAAGAATGTCGGCAAGCGTCTTTGCGGCCAACGCCGAAGCCGGTTCCAGTTTGACGGCAGCCTGAGCCTCAGCGCGAGCCGCCTCACCCAGCCCCGCGGCGAGAAGGGTCTCGGCAACCTGCAGATGGTGAACCGCCTCTTCGGGGTGAAGCGCGATCAATTCACGGTAGGACTGTAGCGCCTCGCGAACCTTGCCCTGGCTGACCAGCGTCTGGCCGATGGGCTCAAAATAAATGAGAATGGGTTCCCCGGCTATGAGTTGCGCAACTTTGTTGCGTAATTCGGCACCTTCGGAGACGGTCAAGCGCCGCTTGACGGTGTCGAATCGCATGGTGGCGTGAACCACGCCATCCTTGTCAAATGTAAACTCCTCGGTGAGAGTGGCAGGGCCGAGTGAGAGCTGCGCGTTCGCGGGGAGAGGCTTCGGTCTGAAGCCAGCCGGGGGCACAATGGAATAGTCCCACTCGGTGACAAACGCTTCGGGCAGTTGGTAGTCGGCGGTGCGTTTCTTCTTGGGTTTTTGCCCGCTGTCCTTATCAGCTTTGGGATCGTCTTCCTTTTCGCGTTGCTGAAGATCGGAGGGAAGACGGCTGAATAAGCCCTCAAAACGGATGGCAGCCGCGGCGCTGTTGAGATCGGTGCCGCCGCGTTTGGCGCGGTCACTCTCCAGAACCAATTCGAACTGTTTCGAGAGGTCGGTTGGATCGGTGCGGTCCATCCGATCGAGCTTCTCCGCCAAGTATTGCGACTTGACGTAGTTGGTCAGTTCGTCCTTGGCGGCTTTGTTTTGCTTGTCGGCGTACGCCCGGCGGTAAGAAGACTCGCTGCTGCCGTGGGGCCGCGTGGTCTCGACAATTTTGGCCGGGCCGTTTTCCGCGAGATAGATTTCCCGTTTCTCAATCAGCGCGTTGTCGGCGGAAGAAGCGACCGGAGTGTGGACTAGGGAATCGCTGCCGGTTCGCACGACGAGAGCGAGGCGATCCTGATCGGCGATGGGAATTTCGCCAAGCCTGGCATATTCGTCGGTGGCGTCGATCCAAAGATCGGGATTGCCGGGAACATTGCCGGGAACATATACGATGGCGTGATCGAACATCCCTATGCCGGGAAGATCGAGAGCGACGTCTTCCCGGCTCCCGGCGTTGAGAAGGGCAATGTGCGCGGGTATATTCGCGACGCGCAACATCGCCACCAGCAAGGAAGCTTTGTCTTTGCAGTCGCCGTATTTGCGGGCGAGGGTTTCGCTGGGGGAATGGGGAACCATGGCAGACTCGCCAAACTCGACTCCGGTATAGCGGACTTCCCGGTCCAGATACTGGAGGATTGCGGCTGCTTTATCGTCTTGGGAAGTTTTCCCTGCGATCAGCTTGCCGACAAGAGACTTGAGGTCCGCGCCAGCAATCTGTTTGTCCACGATCTTCCCGTATGCCTCGGCGACTTGGCGCCAGGAGTCGCCAGTCGAAAAAGCAACGCTGGGATAGAAGGGCACATCGCTGGGCAGTTCGGGCTCGATGTCGTCGAACGGGTCCATCGGTCCGTAGTCGAAGGTGATGCGAACCCGGCCCTCGGCTTCGTTGCGCTGCGGCTTCAGATCGGGGAGTAAGCGGATATCGTAGCGAAGCGGAAGCGCCGCAGGGGCATCCAGCACCAAACGAGTGTGCTGTACGGGCACGGAACCGCCGAAGTAGAAGCGCTCCACCGTGCCCGCGCCAAAAAAGGCTGCGCTCTCGGTGGAGACCTGCTCTTCTTCGACGAGCGACCCTGGTGCGACGGCCGGGAGTGGAGCCCTCAGCACGCGGCGATCGCTGAAGACGTTGTCTTGATTCTCTTTCGCCGGGGCGTCGGTGATGGTCTTTTCCTCGAGAAGATGCACCGCGTTGTCGGGAGTGATAACCCGTGCGCGTATGCTGGGGCGCTCCTCACGCCAAGGTTCCCAACTGGAGGAGATATCGCCCCAGCCTTCGGCGCCCTTCTGCGTGAGGATCTTGTAAAGGACATACCGCGAACGGACGGCCCGTCCTTCGGTACCGAATACAACCGTCTCCTCGTCATCGAGAAAAAGCACATCGGCACCCGGCGGAGGAGTCGCTTGCGACACACGCTGATACAAGGCTGCCGCATCTGGTGAAAAGTGAGTCTGCTCCGGCTCGTTGCCACTGGCTGCGAAGGCTGAAACGAGCGCTGTACAAAGTAGCAATGCCTCAACCGCGAAACTTAGTGTGGACCGCTTGCATAAACAAGACACAATAGCGCGCCTCACATCATTAAAAGTATGAGTAAGAAGGTAAACTGGAATGCACCGAACCACAAGGACAAGAGTCGTGGGGGAATGCATGTTGAAACGCTACCCCTCCAAGCCTCGGTCTAGCCAGCGCTTGGCAGTGACTTCTTGTGATAGAGGGAGGAGGCCGGGATAATCATTTTGAACCAGAACTTGTCCCCGCCGAAGCGGTTTTCGACCAGAGTCTCGTGCTGCCACTGGACCATGAACGTCATGTGGCTTTTGTTGGTGTAGCCGATACTCGGTCCCACGGCAAAGACCTGCCCCCTGCGACCGGTATCATAGACGCCGGGAGATGCCGTCACCACGGAGCCATTCACGGTGTCGTCGGTTACCTGCTTGAGGACGTAACCTGTGGCGCCGAACATCCAGCTCCCGAAATGCTTGCCGGCCAGGTAATCGGCGTGGAATTCCGGGCCCGAGTGGTAGTTGGTGGCCTGGTTGGTGGTCTTAATGTTGTACATAAGCTTGGCGGAGGCTTCCCATCCGGACTTGGGCATATAACTGAAGGCGAAGAGCGGCTCAAAGCTGTAGTAGTTTGCGCCCACGCTCACACGTGGGTCGCTGCCGTTGTAGTGTCCGGTGGGTAGGTTGATGTCGATCGCTGCTACGGCATGCCACTGCGGATGATGCCATCCGAGAACGAAGGGGTCGATGGTAATGTCTGCCACACTGGTTTCGCTTCTGGTCCCGAGAAAGTTCATCGATTGGTACACGACCGGGACGATGACGTGCATCCCCCAGGTGGCCCCGAAGATTTTGAATTTGGTCATTTCGAGAAACCGGAATGCATTGAAGATGGCGTCTACGTTCGGTGTCGTTCCACCCACGTTTGCCTTATTTCCGCTACCGTTCTTGAGTTCGCCGGTGTAGTACCCGAAATAGTTGATGTAATAAAAGCCCGGCGGTGGAGTCGCTCCCGCGAACCAGTTCTCTGCTCCGTTGGGATATTGGTCGCCTCCCTCTTTTGCGTACGTGGCCGGAATCGCCAAGAACATGAGCCCAAGCAAGAAAATGCACTTCATCGTCTTCATACAGGTCCATCCCCTAAGCCAACCGGTGAATGTAATGGATCTTGCGACAGCCCGCATCATTCCGCCCGTGACACTCCGACTACCGTTCGCCGTTCAGGGAGGGTGTTCCCTATGGGCGGGCACGCTGACGCCAGGATATGGGGAGAGAAGCTGGAGACCCGATGCACTTGCAGAGAGTCGAGATGAAGCGCCTAACTGGGTCCCGAAGCCGATAGCATCGTCAAGATCGTGACTGCCTTGAACTTGGAGCCAGATTCTCTGAATGGGAATAATAACAGGAGCGGCCCATGTCATGGCCGGCGTATCGAGCGTAGCGGGTGGGCTGGGTGATCCACGGGCAGCGGGAAGTACGGACTGTACGAAAAGGCAGGGCGGCGCACGCTGGCAATGGAACCCGCACCGCCGGGAGAAACTTAAGAGAGCCTTTACCCTCACTCATCGACGATCCGACGTTCGCAGTCTGGCCAAGGTTGTTGCTGTAACTGAAGCACATTCCCCTCGCATTTTCTTGCTCCAGCGAACCTGGGCTAAGATATCCTCATGAGTGTCCGCCGCATAGCCGGGTCGATTCTGGACGCCGAAGAGCGCTTTGAAGGCTTCGAAAACCTGATGCCGTTCAAGGTGCAGAACATTCTTCTCGTCTCCAGTCTGTACGATTCCTTCATTCTCCGCGAAGACGGACGCCTCAACGAGTTGCTCATCGACGAATCGCTCGAACTCAACCTCCGGCAGATTCCAGGGATTGCGCACGTCTCGAGCTGCGCGGAAGCGGTTGAGCTTGCCCGCTCGCAGCCGCAATTCAATCTGATCGTCACCAATCTCGCGGTGGGCGACATGGACGCGGCGCAGTTGGCGCGGGAGGTGAAGCGGGCCGGGCTGGATGTTCCCGTGCTGGTGCTGGCCTACGACTATCGCGAGATCAAGAACTTCGTGGCGCGGAACCCAGTCACCGAGATCGAACGCATTTTTCTGTGGCAGGGCAACGCCCGCATCCTGATCGCGATGGTCAAGTACATCGAGGATAAGCGCAACGTCCTGCACGACACGCAGGCCATCGGCGTGCCGGTGCTGCTGGTGGTGGAAGACAACATTCGTTATTACTCATCGTTCCTGCCCGTGATCTACACCGAGCTGATCAAGCAATCGAAGCGCGTGATTCAGGAAGGCATCAACGTGGCGCACAAGCTGGTGCGCATGCAGGCGCGGCCAAGAATTCTGCTGAGCTCGAACTTCGAAGAGGCGGCCGGACTGGTCGAGGAGTATCGCGATTATCTGTTCGGCCTGGTATCGGATGTGGAGTTTCCATGGGAGGGCAAGCTGAATCCGGAAGCGGGCTTTGAACTGGCGCGCATGGTGAAGAGCCTGGTGCCGGACGTGCCCGTGGTGCTGCAGACCAGCCGCACCGAGTTCCGTCCGCGGGCGCATTCCGCGGGCTATTCGTTTCTGCGTAAGCGTTCGCCCACGCTGCTGAAAGACTTGCGCCGGATCTTGACCGAGCAATTCGGGTTTGGCGACTTCGTGTTTCGTCTGCCGGATGCGAGCGAAGTCGGACGGGCGAAAGACTTGAACGAACTGGAAGAACGATTGCAAACGGTTCCGGCGGAAAGCCTCGTCTTTCACTCGCAGAGCAACCACTTCTCGCATTGGCTGATGGCGCGCACCGAGTTTGCGTTGGCGGCCAAGCTCCGCCCGCGAAAGGTCTCGGATTTTCCGAGTTCGGAACATCTGCGGCGCGATCTGATCGAGTCGATCCACGAGTATCGCCGGGAACAGAACGAGGTGCTGATCGGCGACTTCCGGGCCGATACGTTCAAGCCTTCGGAATCGAATTTTCTGCGGATCGGCTCCGGATCGCTGGGCGGCAAGGCTCGCGGCCTCGCTTTCGTGCGCCACCTTTTGCGCAAGAGCCGTATCACCCGCCGCTTTCCCGGCGTTCGCATCGCGGTGCCTCCCGCCGTCGTCCTGGCGACGGATGTGTTCGATCAATTTCTGGCCGAGAACAATCTTCTCGACTTTGCCTTGCGTTCGGAAGACGACGCGGAAATTCAGCGGAAGTTCCTAGCCACACCGCTATCCAAATCCCTCAGCGAAGACCTGAAATCGTTTCTGGCCGAGGTAAACCATCCGTTGGCGGTGCGCTCGTCCAGCCTGCTGGAGGATTCGCAATACCAGCCTTTTACCGGAGTGTATGAGACGTTCATGCTGGGCAATCAGCAAGCCGATCTCGACGAGCGGCTGGCGGCACTGAGCGAGGCCATCCGGCGCGTCTACGCCTCCACCTTCAGCCGCCATGCGAAAGCCTACGTGCGGGCCACGCCCTACCGTCTGGAAGAGGAAAAAATGGCGGTGATTCTCCAACGGGTTGTGGGCACGCCCCACGGGGAGCGATTTTATCCGGATTTCTCCGGAGTCGTGCGCTCGATCAATTCTTATCCCGTGCCGCCCATGACTTTCGAGGATGGCATCGCGGCCGTCGCGCTGGGCCTGGGCCGGGCGGTGGTGGATGGAGGGAAGTGTTTGAGTTTCTGCCCGCGCTATCCCCAAAACCTGGTGCAGTTTTCCTCGGTCGAAGACATACTGGCCAACTCGCAGTCGGAATTCTGGGCCTTGGAGTTGCATGGCGCCGAGGAAGGCCGTCCGGGACATTGGCAGGAGAGGCGGTTAAGCCTGGACGCCGCCGAGAGCGACGGCACGCTGCAGGCGCTGGCCTCAACGTACTCCAGGGACAACCATGCCGTTTACGATGGAGTGAGCCGGCCGGGCGCGCGCATCGTGACCTTTGCCCCCATGCTCAAGCACGGCACTTTCCCGCTGGCTGAGATTCTCGATGTCCTGGCTCGGGCAGGCAAGGATGCGCTGGGCAATCCCGTGGAGATCGAATTTGCCGTGCGTCTGCCCCAGCAGGCGGGCCAAGCGGCGGAGTTTGGTTTCCTGCAGATCCGGCCATTGACGCTGGCGCGCGACGGCGAGGACTTAGCCCTTGACAACGTGCGGCCAGAGCGGTTGATCTGCCGGAGCAGCAAAGTTCTGGGCAACGGCCGCATCGAGAATCTGCACGATGCCGTAGTGGTCGATTCGCAGCGCTTCGAGCGCAGCCGCAGCCAGGAAGTGGCCCGGGCGGTCGCTCAATTCAATCACCGGCTCAGTGAGGAGAACCGGCCCTATCTGCTGATCGGGGTTGGGCGCTGGGGATCGAACGAACCCTGGCTGGGCATTCCGGTGGAATGGGATGAAATTTCAGGCGCGCGCGCGATTGTGGAGGCCGGGTTCCGCGATTTTCGCGTCACCCCATCGCAGGGCAGCCATTTCTTCCAGAATCTCACGGCCTTTCAGGTCGGTTACTTCACCGTGAATCCAGACGCCGGCGAAGGCTCGGTCGATTGGCAGTGGCTGGCGGAACAACCGGCCGTGGAAGAGCAAGGCTGTGTCCGCCGCTTGCAGTTTGCGGAGCCGATCCGCGTCGTGATGAACAGCCGCACCAGTCAAGGCGTAATCTTCAAGCCCGAAGCGCAGCAAAGCTAAGCCGCGAGCTGGTGGCCTTAGAAGACCGTGCCTGGTCAGTTGGTTCAATGCTTCTGAATGACTTTCGCGATTCGCTCAAAGGCCCAGTCAATCTCCTGACGGGTGATGATGAGCGGGGGCGCGATGCGAATCACCCGGTCATGCGTTTCCTTGCACAGGATTCCTTGTTCCTTGAGCGCTTCGCAGTACGGACGCGCGAGGCTGTTTAACTCGATGCCGATCCACAAGCCCTTGCCGCGCACCTCTTTCAAGTCGGGGCTGCGCAACGTTTGCAGCAGGGTCAGGAAGTAAGTGCCTAACTCGGCGGAACGTTCCACCATTTGCTCTTCGATGAGAACTCGCAGCGCGGTCCGCGCGATGGCGCAGCCCATCGGGTTGCCGCCGAAGGTGCTGCCATGGTCGCCGGGTTTGTACACGCCGAGAATCTCTCGCGACGCCAATACGGCCGAGACCGGATAGAATCCGCCGGCAAGGGCCTTGCCAATGATCAACACATCGGGCGTGATTCCTTCGTGCATGTAGGCGAAGAGTTTGCCAGTTCTTCCGAGACCGGACTGAATTTCGTCCGCCATCAGGAGCACGCGATTCTGGCGGCAGATTTCCGCCGCTTCCCGAAGAAATCCCTTGGGCGGAATGACGATTCCGGCCTCGCCCTGAATGGGCTCGACCAGAAAGGCGCAAGTGTTGTGGGTGATGGCTTCGCGGAGAGCGCGCGCATCGCCGAATGGAATGATTTTGAACCCCGGAGTGAATGGGCCGAAGCCGTCGCGATATTGTTCGTCGGTCGAGAAGCCGACGATGGTGACGGTGCGGCCATGAAAATTATTGGCGCAGACAATGATTTCTGCCTTGTCCTGGGGAATGCCCTTGATCTTGTAACCCCACTTGCGAGCTGTCTTGATTGCGGTTTCGACGGCCTCGGCGCCTGAGTTCATGGGGAGCGTCATGTCGAAGCCAGTCAAGTCGTGGACTTCTTTGTAGAGCAGCGGCAGTTGGTCGTTGCGGAAGGCGCGCGAGGTAAGGGTGACTTTCCGCGCCTGCTCGTTAAGGGCCTGCAGAATTTTGGGATGGCAGTGTCCTTGATTCACCGCGGAATAGGCAGCCAGACAATCGAGGTAACGTTTGCCCTCGACGTCATACACCCACACGCCTTCCGCGCGCTCGATTACCACGTCGAGCGGGTGATAGTTATGAGCGCCATATTGGTTCTCGAGTTCTACGAAGTAATCGGTGCGCTTGGATTTTTCTATTAGTTCGGTGGTCATAATGTCCTTTCAAGGCCTAGTTATCTCATAAGCCGGCTTGCTCAGTTCGCTGCAACTGCGCGAATATTCTGTCACGACCCTATCACGTACATCACGAAGAGAAGCGTCCCGAGAGCCAGAACGACAGCCAGAATCCATAGTTTTTCCCGAAATTGAGCACGGCGGCAACGATCGCCAATGCAACGCCGACGCCCATGATCGCGAGCCACCACACTCCAGAGAAGTTCAGCCTGGGAGCGCCCGGAACGTAACTCAGAATCAGGCCAAGCCAAAACGAGAGCGAGCAAACGAGGCTGGCATAAGCGAAGTGATTGGCTGAGAACTTGAGTGTCATACTGTTCCCTACCACCAAGCGCTCCTCGCTGCCTGCTCCTTATCCAACAGCATGGTCAACAGCGCCATCCGTACGTAGAGGCCATTCATGGCCTGACGGAAATACATGGCTCTGGGATCGGCGTCGACCGACTTATCTAACTCGACCGTGCGGGGCAGCGGATGAAGGATTAGCGCGTCCGGCTTCATGCGCTGCACGACTTTCGAATCGATGGCATAACGCTTGAGGCCGTCGTTTTCTCGACCGTCGTTATTTCGACCAGCCATGTCCCGCACTCGCTCGGGCCGGATTCGGGTCTGATAAACCACATCCACTTCGCCAATCACTCGGTCAATATCCGACTCCAGTTCGTAACGGACGTCATGCTCATCGAGATAGTCCAAGATATCCTGCTTCATCTGCAGTTGGGGTGGACTTACAAAGAACATTTTTACGCGGTCAAACTTGGCCAGCAGATAGGCCAGCGATCGCGCCGTGCGCCCCTTGTCCAACTCGCCAATGATGGCCACGCTGAGGCCGTCGAGCGGACGCTGCCGGTAAATCGTGTACAAGTCGAGCAAGGCTTGGGTCGGATGCTGCCCGCCATTGCCATCCCCGGCATTGATCACCGGCACGGGCGAGACTTCCGCGGCCCGCCGCGCGCCGTCCTCGGCGGTGTGCCGGATCACAATCACATCCGAATGGCCGCCGATAATCCGGATGGAGTCCTCCACCTGCTCGCCTTCGATCTCCGAAGAAAACGCGCCCGCATGCTCCGTGGACAAGACCCTGCCGCCCAGGCGATGCATGGCGGCCTCGAACGAGAGTCGAGTGCGGGTGGACGGCGCATAAAAAAGCGCGGTCATGATGCGGTTCTGGTAGTCGAGGGTGCCTCCGCGCGCCACCACGTGCTCCATGCCTCGCGACCGCTCGAATAATTCCATGAGCAGGGGAACAGTGAATTGCTGCGACTCGATGACATGTTTCAGTGTCGTCCCTCTCAGCGTCGATTCCGAAGCAGGAGGCTGGATGGGCTTGAGAGGCTGGAGAGGAATGACAGTCGGCTTTGGCATTAGCGTCCTTCCAGTGGGAGTTCGAGCCCTTTGTTTTCGAGATCAGCGTTGCGCTCGATTTCCGCACGGTCGTGATCGGGGAACATGTGTGTGCCGGCGGGTCCTTTGCCCGCCGATCCGATGACCGACTGGCACAGATTCTCGCTAGAAGTAATGATAGCTTCCTTGCCGCCCTGGCGCAGAAAGCGCAACACGGATTCGATTTTCGGGCCCATGTTTCCGGGCGGGAAATGGCCAGCCCTTGCGTATTCTTCCAACTCCGCCGCTACGACGCGCCGCAGCGGACGCTGCCTCGGTTTCTTATAGTCCAGATACACGTAGTCGGTGTCGGTAGAAATAACAAATAGATCTACGCCCAGGCGTGAAGCCAGCCACGCCGAGGCGCGATCCTTGTCGATGACCGCCTCGACGCCTTGCAATCTGCCGTTGTTCCTGACCACAGGAATGCCCCCACCCCCGCAGGCGATGACCAACACATTTTGCCCGACCAGATTACGAATGACCTCCAGTTCAACAACGTCAATCGGCTCCGGCGACGGAACCACACGGCGATAACCGCGGGCGGCATCCTCCACGATCTCCCATCCGAAAAGGCGTTTGCGTTCCTCGGCGTCGGCGCGCGAATAGAAAGGGCCGATCGGTTTGCTGGGGTGCGTCATCGAGGGATCATCGGCCAACACCAGGCACTGGGTAAGAACAGTCGCAACCGGCACGTGCATATCGGCCAGTTGCAGTTCGGTTTCGAGCGATTGCTGGAGAAGATATCCGATCTCACCCTGGGTAGAGGCGCCGCAAACGTCCAGCGGGAGCCCAGGGACCTGGCTCGCTCCTCGTTCCGACCGTAGAAGCGCTGCCCCAACCTGCGGACCATTGCCATGCGTGAGCACGATCCGGTAACCGGCACGGATCAGGCCGATGATCTGGGCCGCGGTCCGCTGAGCGTTTGCCCGTTGCTCGGCGATGGTTCCCGTTTCTCCCGCGCGAATCAGGGAGTTTCCGCCAACGGCAAGGAGCATGGTCTTCATAAGAGAACTGGGTCGTCCCTCCGGGACTCAACTCATATTTTCCACTTTTCCCAACGCTGAAGCCCTGGGCTAAGCTGGCTCGCCCCTCCGGGGCTGGATTCCCCTGCCTATATGTGCGCCAACTCCTGCAACTCGGCGAGTCCCGGCAATTTGACGAACTCACCTTTCATCAATTCCAGCATGATCGCCTTTTGTGCGTGCAGCCGATTCTCCGCCTGCTGAAATACCAGCGACCGCGGCGAGTCGATAACATCGTTGGTGACTTCTTCGCCGCGGTGTGCCGGCAGGCAATGCAGAAAGATGGCATCTCGCTTGGCCCGGCGGAACAGCGTCGCATCGACCTGGTAAGGGAGGAAGATATGCTTGCGCTTCTCGGCTTCGGACTCCTGCCCCATGCTGGCCCAGATATCGGTGTAGATCACATCCGCGCCGGAGACCGCTTCGTCCGGATCATTGGTTACGGTGCAAGTGCCACCCGTCGCGGCGCCACGCTCGCGGGCCCACTTTACAGACTCGGCGTCGAGTTCGTATCCCGGAGGCGTAGCCAGCCAAACGTGCGCGCCTAGCTGGGCTCCGGCAAACAGCAGGGAACGTGCGACGTTATTGCCATCGCCTACAAATGCGATCTTCAGGCCCTCCAGATGGCCTTTCGCCTCCCAGATGGTGAGGTAATCCGCCATCGCCTGGCAGGGATGACTGTAGTCGGTGAGCCCATTGATTACGGGAATGGCGGCGTACTGGGCCATCTGCTCCACCACTTCATGGGAGAAAGTGCGGATCATGATGCCCTGTACCATGCGCTCGAGGTTCTTCGCCACGTCGTACACCGACTCGCGTTTGCCCAAATTGATCTCGGCGGGAGAGAGGTAGAGGGAGAAGCCGCCCAGTTGCTGGATGCCGACATCAAAAGTTACGCGGGTGCGTAAAGAAGGTTTCTCGAAGATCATAGCCAGGGTCTGGCGCCGGAGCGCCGCGCCGTAGGCGGCCGGGTGAGCCTTGACTTGACGGCCTAGAGTGAGCAAATACTGGATGTCCGAGGGCGAGAAATCTCGAATCGAGAGAAAGTCTTTGTGATTGCCATTGCCATGGCCATTCATTTTTTAACTCCTGTTTCGACTCCTGTTCCGACTCCGGTCAGTGCCGGCGCATGCTCGCGCGTGAACTGGGCCAGCAATTCGGCCAGGCCGGGCTTGGTGAGTTCTTCGACCTCATAGGTTACGCGTAGATTGGGCCTATCGAGTTTGATCACCCGCGCGAGGTCAATGGGAGTGGCGATCAGCACGAGATCGCAGGGAGTGCGGCGGATGGTTTCCTCGAGTTCGTGCCGTTGGATAGCGCTGTAACCCATGGCGGGCAAAAGGTTCGTCAGGTGCCGATAACGCTCATAGGTGCCACGGATGGATCCGACGGCATAAGGCCGAGCGTCCACCAATTCTGCCGCCCCATAGTGCCGCGCCGCGACCACACCGGCGCCGTAGGGCATCTCTCCGTGAGTGAGTGTGGGGCCGTCCTCCACCACCAGCACGCGCCGTCCCTTCACCAGGCTCGGGTCGGGGACGGAGACCCGGCAGGCCATCTCAAAAACAACTGCCCTGGGATTGTGGAGCTTTATGTTTTGGCGAACCGTCTCAATGTCACGCTGTTCGGCGGTGTCCACCTTATTGATCACGATCGCATCCGCGCGCCGCAGATTGACTTCGCCGGGGAAGTACGACAGTTCATGCCCCGGACGGTGCGGGTCTACTACAACGATTTCCAGGTCGGAGACATAGAAGGAAGTGTCGTTGTTGCCGCCGTCCCACAAAATGACATCCGCTTCCTTCTCCGCCTGGCGGAGAATCTTTTCGTAGTCGACTCCCGCATACACCACGGTTCCTTGGCTGATGTGCGGTTCATACTCTTCCCGTTCCTCGATGGTGCATTGCTGAAGGTCGAGGTCCGCCATGGTGGCGAAACGTTGGACAGCCTGCGCCGCAAGATCTCCGTAAGGCATA
>Ga0208689_1001283_pt1 | contig 13609 bp, 13 predicted proteins | sample June2015DPH_8_15_FD_184700 | JGI IMG/M metagenome (GOLD analysis project Ga0208689, IMG submission 184700) | Peatland microbial communities from SPRUCE experiment site at the Marcell Experimental Forest, Minnesota, USA - June2015DPH_8_150... | ecosystem: Environmental > Terrestrial > Soil >... | reverse complement strand
TCATTGACCATTCTCTCTGACTTGGTCCGAAGTCCCGAAGCTCCCGGCGATGTCCTTCGTCTGGAAGTAGTAGGTACCCTGTTGACGGGTTTTTTGAACGGAGTTGCAATTGTCTCAGTCACAGATTCAACCTACATTGCGGGCCAATGTTCTGTTGATATTTATGTTCCCAATGCTCTCACAGATGTTCAGATTTCTAGTTTCAGAGCGGGCAGCATTGTTAGCTACTCCATCTCAGGTAGTGTGGGCGCGGCGGGCGCAGGCGCAACCATTACTTTGAGCGGAACAGCAAGCGCCACCACAACGGCGGCTGGTGGAACAGGCAACTACTCTTTCACGGGACTGCTTCCTGGTACGTATTATGTCACACCCGGACTGACGGGGCACGCGTTCTCGCCGTCAGATACGACCGTCGTCATCACGACTGCGGATATCACAGGCATCAACTTCGTGCTCTTCACGCCATCACAGTCGGGCTCAAACAGCGCAAGCATTATGGCATCAGGGCCGCTTTTCGCGACACGGATTGTGTCGCCGCGAACGGAAATCATCGGCACAAATCTTGGCATTGAAATTCGGAAGTAACGCGGGAGCAGCCGTGTTTGATATTGACCCCATCATCTTTGAAAATTACCGCAAGTCCGTCGACTTGACAAACTTTCCGAAGGGGTTTGTGAAGGGGTTCACTCGTCTGTCCCCAGAAGAACAAACAGAGTGGTATGAAGGGCGTTTTCGCTGCTTGAAGTACCATCTCTACCTGTCGGGTTTCGCAGAAGCCGCGAAGCTGGGCGACCCCGATCTTCCGAAAGAGTACGTCCCGATTCTCGGGTTGGATTTCCAACCAGACCCGCACGCCCAGCTTTTCAAGTGCTGTCAAGACCCTCGCCCTGGCGAGGGTCTTGACCTGTTCGACTTAGACCAGCAAACAAAAAAGCGGATGATTCTGTGGCCGCGCGGTCATTTCAAAACATTCGCGGTTAGGGTTGATATCGTCCAGACAATTCTGAACTATCCAAACGTCCGTATATGTTTCTTGACAGGCAGCGATAAACTCGCCAAGTTTCAACTCGCCGCCATCAAGAAGTTTTTTGAGCGACCAACGCAACGGTTCAGGTGGCTTTTTCCTGAGTTCTGTATGAAGAGTGTGTGCAACAAAAAGATTCCAGAGTTTTTGAAAAACGGCGAGCCTAACCCCAGTTATGCTGACGCTTGGAAAGATGAACCATGCACACTAGGTAATGCGCATGAGTTTACGGTTCCGTGCCGCACTCATGATATTTTTGCTGAACCGACGTTCGCAATTTCGACGGTAAAGTCGACTAAGGCTGGGTCGCACTTTGACATCATTTTTATTGATGACCTTGTGAACGAAACAAACTATCGAAAACTGGATGCCCTCCAGAAGAGCTATGACAGCTATATCGACATCTGTCCCGTTTTAGAGCCTGGCGGGTTTATGTCAGTGACCGGAACGCGATACTCCTTTGGAGACGCATATGAACTGATTCAGGATGCCGCTAAAAAAGAAATGCAGGAGACCGGGAAAACTATCTGGAAGTTTTTCATTCGAGATTGCTGGAGCCACGGCTGCCAAAACTGCATTCACACCAGTGTGTATCATGACTACGATGTGAATATTCTCCAGCCGCCGTGCGTCGTACAAGGATGTAACTGCCCCGGATTCAAAGATCGCGGCAACAGGGATGTCTTGTTTCCGCAAACACGTACGCACGACGGGCGTTTAGTTGGTTTCACGCTGGCGATACTTGCAACGAAGCTGAGTGAATCGAGCCCTGAGTTTTTTGCGAACCAGTACGAGAACCAGCCCATCGCTACGGGCGCGCAGACCTTTGATGAGGGGCTGATCGGAAGACAGACGCTGCACCATATGAACCAAATCCCCGACTATGGCGTCTCGCTTACGTTTGCGGTGGGTGATCTTGCATATGTCGGACAAGACGGACGCGATAACTCAGTGATTTTCATCTGTCGACTGTTCCAAGGTCAGATTTTCATCTACGGTTGCGAATTTGGGACATGGGATTCGGGTCAGGTGGCGGAAAATATCGTCAACAACGTGCTGCTAGCGCATGATTATCGTCCCAGCGTGATTTATTTGGAGAAATTTAATGGCTGGGAAGCCTACAACAACGTCATTCTTGCGTATGCGCGCTCCAGAGGGCTCTTGAAGGTGCCGATTGAGTGGGTCAAAGGATCCCAAGCCCCGAACGCGAAGCTGATTCGCATCGGAACAGTCAAGGGTCCGCTCTCTGCCAAGCGTTTGTGGCTCTACGCAGGCATGAAGGGGTACGATCAGCTATGCCAACAGCTAATAAAGTGGCCGAAGTTGGGGCGGCATGATGACTTCGCTGATACGTGCGGAATGGTGGTTGCCGCTCCTACAAACTATCAACTCGACGCCCCGCCTACCGCTGTTTCAGTTAACAGTTGGTTACGCAAATTAAACGAAGTGAGACTCGAAGACGACACTTACGGGGACAATGGATGCGGGACAGGAATCGTGTGTTGACAAAGAGACATGACTCTGGTAAAATTGAAATATGTTGAGTATCCAGCAGCGAGCAAAAACTATTAGAAAAGCGACCCCTAACGGTCAAACTCTTGAAAATTTATTCGAGATGCAAAATCGCATCTGTGATTTGTGCGGACATCCAATTCAGGACTTGATTTGTGCGGCACTTGACCACTCGACGCCTATAATTTATTTTGCCCGCTTAAATGTGCCGATTGCAGAAGCCGCCGCGCAGGCGAATGACCTGAAGAATCTGCGTTGCGCTCATGCGAGTTGCAATCACGCGAAGTGGACCAGAACTAGAGAAGAGTGGTTTGCTCGCGGATTGAATGAGCGGGATAAGCCACAATTGATGACCGAGAGTGAGTTAATTACTTTTCGGCTGCGGTTAGGGGCGGGTGGGCGAAACGGTAAGAAAACGGATAGAGTAAAGCAGGGACGGCGACTACGAGATCAACGTGTTGGGTGGTTTAGTCGAACGCCAGAGCAACACTCAAGGGATTCCAAAAAAGGAGGACTGCGCGCGGCAGCATCGGCTAAAACTCGCGGTACGGGATTATTTAGCATGACGCGCGAACAGCATGTTCAAAACGGCCAAAAAGTCGGACGCCAAAATGTGAAACTACGACGAGGATTTTGGAAACTGACCAAAGCTGAGCGGCGCGACCTTGGGCAACGGGCGGTGGATAGCGGACTATTAGCCCGTAATCGCGCCCAGATGCATCCTTTATCTGGCACCCATGCGCGCTGGCACGTTCGCCGAGGCATCCCAAACCCAGATTGTGTCCTCTGTCGCCCCGCACCTGAAAACTAATTACAAATCCCCCCACTTTCAGACTAAATCGACCATATGTAGAGACCCTTATGCCTGAAGATACCACAGTAAAGATCACTGCGACCAGTCATTTCGCGGATCGCGGCCAAATCCGCCTCCTCGATTTGCCGGGCGCGGTCCCATATGGTGAGACGGCGCTTCCGATAGGGCCCACAGAGGTTGCCTTCGCTGACCAGTTGCGATCCAACTTGTCAATGTTGAAGGAGGCTAATCTTAATAGAGAGGAATCAGAAAGTTTCATCGCTACCCGAGGCTTAATTGGTCGCTGGAACATCGCGGAACAGATGTTGCGTGCATGGGTTGAGCCCGTCAAGTGGAAGGGAAGCGAACAATTCCGCTCGCACTTGGGTGTGCCTCTTGTTGCAGAACAATTTTATAGCATTCACAGCGTTGTCAATCAAACACTCTTTGGTGGCTATCAGGTTTTCAAAATCGATGCGACTTCCGGCACACCGCTGGAGTGCGCCGAAGCACAACAGGCAATTCTCAACGCACAATTGAAGACGTGCGGCTACAAAGGCGTATCCGCCAAGACTGAAATGCGGGAAATCACGTACGACGGGTTATTTTATGGTTTCGGCGTGGCGCATTACGGATGGCAAACTCTGAAACAAAACATCATCAAGAAGGTTCAGGGTACGCATCCGCAAACCGTAGTCGTAAACGGCATTGCTGTCACGATTCCCGTCGAAGACGAGGACAATGTCGTCGACAAAGTCATTGGAGTGCGTGAAGTCAACATGCCGAAGCTGGAACATGTGCCGATTCGGCGGTTTCGGTATGCTCCCGACCTGCGCCGAGGGGACCCGCGTGTGGCCGAATGGTGCGGGCGCATCATTTATGTGAACGGATATGATCTGGATGCCCTGCGAAACACAGAAGGCTGGACTATCCCGACCCGAGAGCAAATCGTGGCGCTTACGACTCCGCAAATGCAGAATCAATCGCCGACTAATCCGCTCGAAACGCTTGGATCGAATACGGGAAACCCTGTTTTTCAGCAAACCACAACGCCACAGAAGGCGTATCCCGAAAATTACACCGAACGGACTGCGCATGACCCGCTGATGCGAAAATTTGAGGCGTTTGACTACTGGACAGGCACGCGCCACGCAATTATTCTCGGCAGAGAGTACGTTTTGTTGAATGAAGAGCACCATTTTGGTCGTCCGCCGTTTCTGGGCTTCTGTTTCCGCAATGCGCCCGACTCCGCGCACGGCTACGGCATCGCATATTGGTTAACCGACTTCCAACGCGTCTGCCAAGGAGTCATCAACGCCTTTTTGGATGATTTGAACTTGAATTTGATGGGAACTTACACCGCACCCGCTGGCACAAACAATTCTGCGCAGGCGCAGTGGATTTTCCCTGGGAAAGTCTTCAAAACAGATGGCCCGAACAAAATTGAACCGTTGACACGAAACTCCATCAACGCGCAAGAGCCTTTGGCCGTCATCGCGCAGATGAAAGAGTGGGCGTCATCGATTTCTGGCGCGGGTCCAAGTACTTTGGGCGGAAGTCCAGGTTCTGCGGGCGCCATGCGCACCCCAGGCGGCGTTGCCGCAGTCACGGGTGGCGAATCCGTTAAGATGCAGGACCTGATTGATGTGATTTCGGAACAAATCTTCGTTCCGTTCCTCGAATTCTGCATCGAGCAAAATCAGAAGTTGAAGCCGTCACAGATTCGCATGTTATTGTCCGACGCGCTCGGAGATGCATTCAAAGCAACGCCGCTGAACATCATCAACGGCACCTACAAGGCGGAAATCTCCGCAGGCACTAAGTTAGCCGCGCGCGAAGCGCTGAACAAGTATATGTCCATCATCGAGACCTTCCTGCAGTCCCCTGGGACGGTCGAGAACTTGGCGACCCAAGCGATGAAGATTGACTTCAACGCGATGTTCTCGGCGATGTTCGACACGTACGGTGTACCGTACAAGGAACAGATCGTTGTGCCGATGAACGATGACGACAAGGCGAGGGTGGCGGCGAAAACACAGCAGGCCGCGATGCAAGGCAAACTGGGTATCGTCAAGGCGCAGGGCGAAGTCAAGAAGGATGTTGACAACAACGCCGCAGAAAATAGAATGTTGGTGGAAACAGGAAAACATACCCTGCGTCAGCAAGGAGAAGCTGCAGGACATCAGAATGACCTAGAGTTGCAAGAAAAGCAGTTTGCTCAAACTCCAGAGGCTCAAGGGTTAGATAGAGCGGCCAAAGGGGCTTTCGCTGCCGCCGACAAAAACGCGTTTTAGGTCTTGACCCAAACAAGAGTTTCTTGTATAATTAAAGTGTGAAATTCTACTCTTATCTTTGGCTCCGAGAAACAGTTGCAAAAATACGCAATACAATAAATTTACCAGAGATCAAAGCAAAAGCCTGCGCCGCTCAAAAAGCCCGCCGGCAAAAGAAAGAGAGCATATAAATGTCTTCCTCCGTCTTTTCTTCGACTCCGGCTATCGAGCGCGCTAATCGCCTTTTATCTCTTCGGTCAAATCCGGGATTCATTGATCTGCAGCGTATCGCCCAAGACCTCGTACAAAATGCTGCCGATCAATGTGCAGATTACGGCGGCTGGGATGATCGTCAAATAGTCGTTCTCAAAGTACGAATGCAGTGCGCAAAAGAATTCAAAGACCTGCTTTTCGCCAAAATCATTGAAGCCATCCGCGAAGGTGTCCAAGAACAAGCCGCCGCATCTAATCTGGCCGACAAGACCCCCGCTGAAATTCTAGACCAGGGGGACTACGTCCGTCAGCAAGTCCTGACCAAATTTGAAGAGTTTGACGCCGAAGGGCGTTTGCCGGGGACATACTGATACTCCTGAAAACTTATTACAGGTTTTAGACTTTCCGTTTCATATATAGATACTCTCAAATTTTTGAGACATAGGAGCACTCCAATGAGCATCGAACCAGTCGCAGTTAATGTCCTGCCCGAAGTTATGATGAACGACGAACTCTCCAAAGCCATCCGTGACGCCGTCAGTACGGCGGATGTGAAGGCCCTGTTGATTGCTGCAGCCGAACAACAGGCTGTGACCAGCGCTCAACTCGCGGCAGATCAAGCTGCGGCAGAGACGACTCGCTTGGCGGCAGAGACAGCGGCACAAGCAGCAGCGGCTGCGGCGTCTGTATCGTTTGCCCGCACTGAAACCATCGGCGGAAAAGAGTTTCATTTTGATGGTGAATCAGAAGCAGAAGTGGATCGCCTCGTTCTCAATGCTTACAAGGTCGCCTATGCGGTGCGCGAAGAGAAGCCCGCAGTGGCGGAAGCGATCCCTGATGCTGCGGCAATTGCTGCGGCTGCTGAGGCCGAGGTCGCAGCCAAAGCCGAACTTGAACGCAAGTTCCGGCTCGGAGAAGTTTCCGCTGCGGACTATATTCAGCAATCCGGCGCACTCACCCAGTTCCTCGAAAGCAACGGCATTTCCGTCGAGGCCCTAAAAGAAACAGTGAATGCGAACTTGGGCGCGAAGGTTGCACAGTCATGGGCTCAGGCTGGGGAAGCATTTCGCAATTCACCTACTGGTCAGGATTGGCCAGGCGGCGAGAGAAACCAAGAAATCATTGGACTGAAGCTGGTTGCGATGGGTCTTGAAGGCGCGGAGGATAAAGTTGCGGCGATTGCGCAAGCGTACGCCGAACTCAAAAAGTCCCGGGCATATTTTCCATACGGAGATTTCAATACAGAGGCAGAATGGAAAACCGCTAACGGGAAGACGGTTGCGGCTCCAGTGCTGGAATCTGAACAAGAAGCGGCGGCTGCAGCCCAGGCGTCCGCAGCGGCGGCTTCGAAGACTCGTTCTACATCATCTTCGATGTTCGGGCAAAGTTCCGGCACGAGCGGCGCTCCTGTGACGGCGCCTGCGGTTGTCGCAGCTAAGAAAGTTGTTCCCGAGAACGCAACGCCCGCCGAAATTTTGCAGGCGTGGAAAGAAGCACAAATCGCCGCTGGGATTGATCCCAATGCCGCATTCACGGACACATATAAAACAGGGCGCATCTAATTTCGCTTGACGACTGGCTGATAGCGGAGAGTATCATGAAATACAAAGCATGGCGGGCACTTGACCCAATCACAAACGCCAGTGAAATTATCGGTGTTATGTTTTGGTCAGATGAGTCGGGGAAACAACGAATCATATTGGCGGATGGACGTGCTGTCGATTTGGAACAGAATTTTGCAACACCTGAATTGGGCGGCTATTGGGCAACTTTCGAAAGCGGACTTGAGGTGTTCTACTCTAAGCAAAAATTCCACCAAATTTTTGTCTCAGTGAAAGACTCCGCATAGGCTATCAAACTCTCTGCTGCAATCATAACCACAAGAAGGAACTTTTGCGAGTCCGCCACAAGTTTTAGACTTATCTTTCCATAAGTAGAAGAGCACCCTTGAGCAAGATGCCTTCATAAACTCCCAACTGGGGAGTAAGAGGGTAACTATACGATTCTGCCGCCTGGGGTTCAATCAACGACATTAGCGGGTTTCCCGCAAATCGCGTACGACCGAACAGCCATCATGGAGTGGCAATTTAATACTCCTTTTCTCGAAGAACTGTGCGACTTCCGTCCTCTGCCCCGACGTTCAGGTCGGACGCTCCAGTTCTACGGACAAACTCCGTACGCTGCTGCGACCTATGACCTGTCCGAAGGAATTCCGGGTCCGTCGCTCCAACTGAACCAGGTGTTCAGCGATTCCTTCGCCGACGAATACGGCGATTGGATCGGCATCTCAAACGTCGCCCAGCAAATGTTCCTCGCGGACATCACGCTGGATGCTGCCCGCAACCTGTCTTATCGCGGCGCGCTGACCAGCAACCTGATCGCGATTAACGGCTTCGAAGCTGCCGCAACCGCGCAGGCTTCTGCCCGCATCGACCTGCTCGACAACGAGTACATGCTGTCCAACACCATCCGCAAGTCCGAGTCCCAGTTGATGGGCAACGCGGTCCCAGGACGTGACGGCGGAATGTACACGTCAGCCATGCACCCTTACGTTGTGTACGACTTCATGTCGGACAACTCCGCAGGGTCTGCAGTCGACACGCTGAAGCGTTCGGATTCCGGCGCCTCAGTTTTGAAGTCGGACATGACGCGCGGCTACTCCGTTCTCGAATGGAGCGGCGTCCGCATCATCCGCACCCAGACCGTTCCGACGTATTCCAACTATCCGTCGGTCGGCAAGACTGGCTACGCGACGTACGTCGTTGGCCGCGAAGCAATGATGGCTTCCGAGTTGCTAGGCAATCGCGCACCGCGCAACCCCAGCTTCAAGGTGAACGTCAAGACCTTCGGCGATAACGACATCGACCTCAGCAACCCCATGTTGCAGACACGAGCAATCGTGAGTTACGACTGGTTCCTTGGGGTCGTTGCGAGACCTAATACCAACAACACCGCAGGGTTTCGCAGGGTCAGGGGCGAGGTAAGCGCTGTATAATCAATAACTTACAGCGGGTGTTGTTTTTTACTTGACACCCGATGCAAGTTGTTGTAAAGTGGGTCTTGGAGGCAGTCATGCCATTCAAAGACCCGAACAGCGAAGCAGCCAAAGCCAGCAATAAGCGGCGGCAGGCGAAGTACAACGCAACAGAGAAATCGAAGGAACGCTCTAAACGGTATCACGACGCGCATCCAGACCTCGTTCGAGAGAATTGGTATAAAGGTCAGTATGGCGTCACACTGGAATCGTTCGAAGCGCAGATTGTCAAGCAAGGTGGTATGTGCCCCATAGGAAATCACCCCTTCGGGCCACGAGGCAAAGCGAGAAATTCTCCATGCCAAGACCACGACCATGAAAGCGGACAGAACAGATTGATTCTCTGCCGCAATCATAATGTCGCAATCGGGCTGTTCAACGATTCGATTGAAGACATGCAGAATGCAATTTTGTACTTGAAATCTTTTGAGAAGTAAACAGGAGAACTACCGTGTCTAACGCATCTACCATCCGTCGCCAGGTATCTGGCACCCAGCAATTGACTCTGGCCCCGCTGTCTGGGACCGTCATCACGACAACGGCTACTCCGTTCTCGCTGAACAACAACGGCTTGACATTAACGGGCGGCGGGATCATCCCGTTGGCCGCTGGCGTCACTGACCTGTACGCAGGAACTGGACAGGTCATCTGGATTCACGCCGCTGGCACCATTACAGGCGCGACGGCGGCATCTACAACCCTGCTTATCGGGCTGTATGAAGTTCCTGCTTCGTCTCTTCCGTTCGCTTCGACAGTGGTTACCACTGCCAACGTCGTCACCGCTGGCGGCGTCCTGATCGCAGCAACAACGGGCCTGACCGTCGACACAGCCTCCGACTCTTGGAGCCTGGACGCCTACGTGCAACTGAGTGCGTCGGGTACATTGGATGGTTGGTTCCAAGCACAGATTTCGAACGCAACCGCAGTGGCTCGTGCAGCGACCACGGTGGTCACGGGGTTGGTTGGCGAACAGGACCTGAACTTCCTGATTTCCGCGACTCTCGGTACCGCTGAAACTGGCGTCGTCCTGACACTGAACGAGTTCTCTTTGAACCTCGTGTAATCGCTCGGGAAATATTCGGGCGCAAGCCCACAGCACCCCTTGGGCTCAACCAGTCCAAGGGGTTTTTTATTTCAGGAGGCAACACCATGTCAGGATTACTATTCAACTACAAAGGCTTCCACGCCCAGGGGACCGAGATTAACGGTCACGGCGTCAGCGAAGAGCAGACCACGCTCGGGACTATTGTGACCGCCAACGGAACAAGCGCCAAGCCTGCGACTGTCGCGGCGTCAGCCGCCACCGCCGTGGCGGCGGGAAAGAACGCGCACGGTTTGTCGAAGTAAGATTTTTGCAATAATTGAGGAGGAACTATCATGGCCGACGCATCTATCATCACTCCGAACATCGGAGCAGGAACAGTATCGCTCGCATCTGCGCTCATCACTCCAGGCTGGCCGATGGCTTCTGTAGAGAAGTCCAATCCGCTGGCGGGGGTTCCGAATCCAACCGCTCAACTTCCTGCTGACCAATCTCTGCGGCGCGACGCGTCGTTGAAGCAGGCAGGCGAACTGGCTGAACGTGTAGTGTAACGATTTTGGGCGTGTAGCTCAGCGGGAGAGCATCGCATTTGCAATGCGAGGGTCGCGTGTTCAAATCACGCCATGTCCACCAAGATGCCTACGGGCAGAAGTGGAAACACCAGACTGGCGTGCGGCGGCATGAATAGTGATTAGATCACGGGCTGCCGCACAGTCCATCACTTTTTCTTCTTGACTGCGAGCAGGTCTGGGTGCTATCATGGATTCGATGTGCTGTCCGAGGTGCAAGGAACTGATTAACCGCGACCCGCAGAAACGAGCCGAAGGGTTCATCTGCAGGTGTGGGTGGAGACAGATTGCCCGATTCGTTCAGTGGTAGGACGGGGAGCTTGTACCTCTCAGACTGGCGTTCGATTCGTCGATTGGGCTCTCTTTTGCTTGACAGCGCGCTCGATGCGCGGTAAAATAGAAATATGAGTTTACACAAAGCCACGGCAGACCCAGAGCGCTGGGAAGCCCAACTTAAAAAATGGGCAACGAAAAATAGAAATTACCGCAAACAGCGGCGAAAAACATCGCCAGAATTTGTAAAACACACAGCGCAAGAGTGCACAAAATACACTCTTAAAAAACAAGAAAAGCTTGCGGGTCGACCAAAACCAAAGTATTGTGAAATCTGCGGTCATGATAGAAGAATATCTTGGGATCACGATCATGAAACGAAACTTTTTCGCGGGTGGATTTGTCAGAGATGTAACGCGGCGCTCGGTATGACGCGCGATAGCGTGGAAATCTTGAAAAAATTAATTGCATATTTGGAGCAAAGCCGCCATGTTTAATCTGGACCCAAGCAAAGAGCGCATCGCCTACATCGTCCGCCACGGCGAGCTTACAAAAATGTCGGTGTGGGACGGGTGGGGTGATTTGACTTTGAGTGAAGAGGGCATGCAGCAAGCGGAAGCCGCCGCACGATGGCTTTCCTTCGAGCGCATCGGTCGCGTGATTTCATCCGATCTTCCTCGCACAATTCAGACGGCGCAGTATTTGATGGACACAGGCGCAGTCTCGTGCCCATTCATGAGCACCGACCCCAATCTTCGTCCGTGGATGGTCGCGGGATTTACGGGCAAGGAAAAAACTCCTGAGCGTTTGGCTGCATTCCAAAAATATCTTGACGACCCGACGTTAGTCATCCCGGGCGGCGAGAGTCATGAACAACTGGAGCAGAGACTCCAAGTAATTTTTCAATACATCGCCACGCCGTACAATTGCCTGCCGACCGTTTTCTTCATGCACAACTCAGCCATCAAGGCTGTGATGGGGATTCCTGAGGTGAAGGAAAGCGTAAAACCTGGTGGAATTGTGGCTGTTGACATGGACGAGCGGGGTGAGATATCATTCCAAGTTGTGCTGGGTCATGTGGAGCAAGAACAAGGAGTTTCATGACCTAGGAAACTTGACTTTCTCTCCCATGTGCATGGCGAAAGGATAATTTTATGGCCACTCAAAACCCTTTTATGGATCACGCCGCCCCGATTCTTGCGGGCGAACCAACCATCAATGACCAACAGCGTGCGGATTTACATGATGCATTTTATTCCAAATCTCCTGATGAATTAACTCAACACCTAAGCACCCTTGCTGTCCCTGACGATCTAAAGAGAAAACTATTTGATGCCAAGCAGGCATCGATGCCCGTAGCGCCGCCCGTTGATAAGGTGACTGAGGCCGTGCAGAAAATGGCCAATCTTGATCCAAAAACGATGGATTTGGTTGAGGCTCACCCCAACCTATTAAAAGCATTCACGACCGCCGCCACAACTGAGCCCAAAGCCGCTGCCACGCCCGCAGGCGAGACTTCTGCCGCTCCGAAGCCTGCCACAGCAGGCAAGACGGCGAAGCCCGCCGCAGCCCCCTTAGCGCCGCGCGCGGACGGTCAGCCGCATTTCCCGCCGATCCCTGACCAGCATAAACGGGTGCTCGCGAGTGACGGGGGGGTGCATGATATCCCCGAAGAACGGCTAGGGGACGCCCAAAAAATTGACCCGAATCTGCATGTCCTGAATCCCTAAGCCGCCTATGTCGACCACCCCTACTATCGCCCTCGACGCGCAGGCGCTAGACCCGTCTTTTGACTCGTCGAAACAGCCTGTGAGTCCGAAGGTTATCGTCAGTTCTGAGCCTGTTCAACTAAAACCCAGTACCAATCAGGCGCTGCCGTCTGCCGTTCAACCATTGCCCACCCCGAAAGACCTGCTTAACACGACAGTCGAGGGCGCAAAGGAAGTGGCGCAGGGCACGCGGGACATCGGCCAAGGACCCTCATCTGGCACCAGTATTTCAGACGCCATTCATAACACCATTCAAGGGGCGATGAAAGTCGGAACCATTCCAATGATGTTCGCGGCTGCGGTCGATCCGCTGCTCGCGGCTCGAGGGCTGGCAGAGAGCGCAGGCGGTGAATATGCGGCCAAGAAAGCCGCGACGGCGCTGGGGGCATCACCTGAGACGGCTCAACTCGCCGGAGATATCGCGGCGGTCGGGGTTCCGTCAGCCATCCATATGTTGCCTGAACGCCCCGAAGGTTCGGCGTTTGGTGAAAACCCCGAAGCAGGCTTCGCCAAGATTCCGGGCAGCAAGAAAGTTCGCGATGCAACTCCAAAAACTGCGGAGCCCGCACCTACAGTTGGTAGGCGGGCAGGGGTGGGAGGGGTTTCTCGCACTCTTCCTGAAGAGAGCCCTTTTGCAAATGTGGCCCGAGACCATGCGCCGACAAGTTTAGAAGGCAATACCGCTGATATGGGTTCTGGCGGCAAAGCGTGGTTGAATGCGGATGGAAGTTTTTCTCCGCAGGACGAAGTCCATAAAGATGTGCCAGGAAATCTTTTTAATGGGAATATTCGTATCGGGAACTTGGAGCGTGACGGCAGTGTGCTTTTTCATGCAGAATCTGCGCCTACTGAAGCCCAGCGCGGCGCAATCGGCAAAGATATCGCCAAGCAAGGGGTGATTTACGACTTGACCAACAACAAGGGTGAGCGTATTTCCGGCGAGACCGACAAGCCAGGAGATTTCTGGCGCGCACTGGACAAATTTTATGGTACGGGAACCGAAGCCTTCGCATCAGTAGGCGGCAAGTTTGTAGGGAAATCTCCTGAGCCCGCCGCCGCCGCGCCTGCGTATCATCCCGACCTGCAGAAACTGGGCGACATGTACGG
>Ga0208689_1001282_pt1 | contig 13619 bp, 15 predicted proteins | sample June2015DPH_8_15_FD_184700 | JGI IMG/M metagenome (GOLD analysis project Ga0208689, IMG submission 184700) | Peatland microbial communities from SPRUCE experiment site at the Marcell Experimental Forest, Minnesota, USA - June2015DPH_8_150... | ecosystem: Environmental > Terrestrial > Soil >... | reverse complement strand
GAAGGCTGAAAAGGGGGCATTTTCAGCCTTCATGCCGGCGGCGGCTGGGTTTGCGATTTTGGATGGATGGTTGAGGCGGCAGGACGCCAGTTCATTTCGCACTGGTGGAGCGGGGATTGGCAATACGGCCAGAGCAGAAGCCAACTCTGGGTGGAAGGCTCGCTATACGAACACAAGGATATCGCCAGCACGCCTGGACGGCACCTGGCATTGCGAATCTCCAGTTTTGTTGCGGGCAGCCGGCTGATCGGCGCGTTGAAAAAGAAACTGGTTTTTGAAAAAGCGCGGAGCCAAATCGGGTTCCGGCGGACACTAGAATGGAGCCGTGACACCATCCGCGTGGTGGACACGTTCACAAATTTACCCGTCGCGGCGAAATTTCTCCCGGCACCGCGCAGTTCCAAACGCCACGTGTCCAGCGCCGATTGGTTTCATGCGGAGGATTTTCAGCGGTTGAAAGGATTCGAGGTAGCACGCCAGTTCAACCCGTCTGCGCAGGATATGGAAATCGTGACCGTCTATACCAAACTACGGGAACGCACATGAAACGCCTGCTATCCTTGCTGGTCAGTCTCAGCATTCTGGCGGTCATCTACTGGCGGATTGATTTTACCCGCATGGGGCCGGTGTTTCAGGCCTGCGACCCGCTCTGGCTGGCGTTCAGCCTCGGCATGGTGGTGCCATTGACCCTGATGACCGCGTGGCGGCTGGAACAGTTGATGCCGGACGGCTCCCGGCTCGGCTTGGCCGAGTCGAACCGGCTGATTCTGGTCGCCAGTGTGCTCAATCTCATTCTGCCCTCCAAGATGGGCGACCTGGTCAAGGCCTGGTTTCTGAAGGAACGCGGGCACACGAGCGCGAGCCTGGCCTTTGCGCTGGTGATCTTTGAGAAGACCTGCGACATGCTTTCGCTGCTGTTGTGGTGCACTTTGGGCCTGCTGCTCTATCCGCAAAAGGACGCGCTCTTCTGGCTGATGACCGCCTGCGTCGGCGGCGGGCTGGCCGGCGGAGTGGCCTTGCTGGGCTTTCGATCATTCGCGGAAATCGTTTTCAAAATCACCGCGCGCGCGGCGCCCGCCAGGATTCGTCCCCGGTTGGAGCAGTTGCAAATCGGCTGGCGCGAAATGCATGATTGTTTTTGGCGGAGGCGCTCACGATTGGCGCTGGTCGGCGCGACGTCCGTGTTCATTTGGTTTCTGCATCTGCTGCAAATTTGGATGTTCATTCTGGCGCTGCGCGCCCAGACGCCGTTTCTGGCCAATCTGGCGCTGGCGCCATTGGCGATTCTTGCGGGCTTGCTGCCGCTGACCCTGGCCGGCATCGGCACGCGCGATGCCGCGTTAATCCTGTTTTTTCGGCCCTATCTGGCTGCGCCCACGGCGGCCGCCGTGGGCATCCTGTGCACCATGCGTTACGTGCTGCCCGCAATTGGGGGAATGCCTTTCGTGGCACAGTACCTGCCAAGTCTGAATCTGGCCCGGAAAGGCATGATTAAAAACCACGGGCTAGAGTAACTGTCAAAACACTTGGAAACGTAACAGAAAATTATTATCCTCGAAACCGTCTTTGCAATGTCATGAAGCTTGTTATTCAAATTCCCTGCCTGAATGAAGAACAAACGCTGCCCCAGACAGTTCGTGATTTGCCCAAGTCCATTCCGGGAATCGATCAGATTGAAATTCTGGTAGTGGATGATGGCAGCACGGATCGAACGGTGGCGGTCGCCCAAGCATTGGGCGTTCATCATATTTTAAGACTGGGCACCCGCCGGGGTCTTGCCCTGGCATTCGCGTCCGGTCTGGAGCAGGCGCTGGCACTCGGCGCGGATATTGTCGTCAACACCGACGGAGACAATCAGTATGTGGGGGCGGACATTCCCAAGCTGGTGGAGCCTATTGTGCAGGGACACGCCGACATGGTGGTGGGCTGCCGCCCCATTGCGGATCATCCGGAGTTCGGTGTTTTGAAGAAACTGTTGCAGCTGTTCGGCAGTTGGACGCTCCGGGCGATTTCCAAGACCGATGTGCGCGACGCCGCGTCCGGTTTCCGCGCTTTTTCCCGGGAGGCCTGCCAGAGGCTTTTCATCTACTCCCGGTTCTCCTATTGTATGGAAACACTCATTCAAGCCGGGAATTCCCACCTGCGGGTTGATTCAGTGGATATCAGGGTGAATCCTCGTACCCGGCCATCCCGTCTTTTCAAATCCATGCCGGAGTATCTCTGGGAATCCGGTTCCACGATGGTGACGATGTTCATTTTCTACCGGCCGAGCCGTTTCTTTGGCCTGCTGGCGGCGGCCAATTTCGTCGGCGCAACCTTCATTGGTTTGCGTTTTTTATACCTCGTCTATTTAGTCCCCCATATGGCGCAAAACCGGACCTACCTGCCGTCGCTCATCTTGCTGGCCATTCTGGCGGTATTCGGTGCCGGCTGCATGGCCATGGCGATCCTGGCGGAACTGATCCGGGCAAAACGGAGGCTTTGGGAGGAACAACTCTATTTATTGCGCAAGCAGGCCGAAAGAAAACCGTAGGCCGAATCCCCTCCGGCTGTCAAAATGCCGGCCACGTTCCGTGACGGGCAAGACGGCGCCAAAGTGATCAGGAGGCGGGAACGATGGGTTTCGATGAGGTTCGGTAATAGAGTTTCCAGAGTTCCGCACCGCGGGCCAGTTTGCTGGTATAAGCCTGGCTGTTAACCAGTTGATAGTCGTTCGTTCGCCGCAAATAGGCGCACAGCACCGGATAAGACTCCTCAGCCCCGCCCCCGACAACCACGTAGTTTACATTCAGCCGGTTCAGCTCACGCGGGGAGGCATTTGGCGGCAAAAAGCAGACTTTCCTTCCGGTGGAATAAGGCCGGAACAATGGCAGCAACGGACGATCGTTCCCCACCAGCGCCGCGAACTGTTTTTCGCTTGCCGGAATGGCATCTATGATTTCCCGGGCCGTAGTGGCGCGTTCTGAATACTCGAAATACGGGTCCAGTTTGGAACACAGCCAGTTCAGCCTTCCTGAACGAGACAGTTCTTCATGCGCCAGTTTTGAGGGCCAGAACGGACGAGCGGGATTCAATATCAGGGCGGTCAGGGCGGACAACAGGCTTAGATAAAAGACGGCTTTCAATTTTTTCGCGGCCAGCAGGTTCCATCCGGCCATGCTCAAAGGAACCGTAAAATAGAGAAAGCCGCAGAAAGTACGTCCGCTGTTCTCGGAAACCACGCGCGTCAGGGCTATGAACAGGGAAACCAAGCCCGCCATCAGCGTGAGCGTCCGCCACGACCGCCAGGCCGCGGCCCGGTGTTTGAGGGCAAGAAATATGCCGATGGCAAACGCCACCGATGCCACCAGCCCCAGCGAAGCAGAATCCACCATGCACACCAACGGAACGCGGAGGTTGAATCGCGGCGTCACTTTTGTGAGGCCGGATTTTTCCACGATCTGACTCAACCGGCTATTGAGCAAGCCGACCGGATTCACCGGCGGCTGGATGGATTGCCAGCCAATCATGGTGGTTCCCAAGGGCCAGTTCCATAGCGGACTCTTGCCGGTCATTGAATAATCCAGCCCGGGTCCGGTGATGGTTCCATAAGATTGGAGATTCATTAAAAACGAAGGGGCTGGCGAGCATAACAGCCACAGTGCCAACGGCAGTGGGGACCAGACCCACTGGAAGGCTTTCCAGGGTTTCGACGGCGCGGCAAAGAACCAAAGAGTCAAGGGCAGCCCGAACACAGTAAACTGCGGTTTGGTTCCTGCTGCCAAACAGAAACTCAACCCCGCCCAGATGATTTCGCGCCAGTCGCGCGTCCGTTCGAAGTCCATTACGAAACGCAACGCCAACAGCAGGATTGCGGTTGCGAAAAGATCATTGGCCGAGCTTTCCGCCTGCAAGACCGCAAAGGTGGAGGCGGCGGCGATAAAGGCCATCTGCCGGGACTGGCCCCGTTCGCCATTCAACTCAAAGGCCCATTCATAGGCAAGCAGACACAGGACGATCCAGCTCAAGAAAGACAACACCCATTCCAGACGGTCGCCGCTGATTTGCATTAACGGCAGAACGCACAAGCTCCAACTGTGCGGCATGAAGTTCATGCGTTCGTCGGCCGACAAGATGAATTTGATGTGGCCCTCCTGCATCCAGGCAAAAATCCGGGGCAACCGGTAGGACAGCGAATCCAGCATCGTTGGCGGATAAACTATCCCTGCCGTGATCATTATCACCATCAGCAGCGGGAATGGCCACCAGCCCAGCGGTTCGATCAGGCCAGCCAGAAGAGTTCGCGCCGAACCCGCCCGGCGGATGGCCAGCCAGCCGGCTGTTCCCAAGCCCAGCAGACCGGCGATCCACATCCATTTCAACGTCCAAAGCCAGTTCAAAGTCCAGCCTGCCACGACCAGGAAAGCCAGCAGGAAAACCCATGCCTTCAGGAAAGCGGAACGGGCCGAATATATGTCCGAATTTTTCAGCACACTTCGTCTAACGGGCGTGAGTGGAAAAGTCAAGCCGTTCATTCCGAGGGGGTTTGCCAATGGACTGGCACTCTGCTACAAACGCGCCATGAAGTTTTCCATCGTCACGCCCAGCTTCCGCAATTCACAGTGGCTCAAGCTCTGCATCGCGTCGGTGGCCGACCAGCAGCATGTTGAACTGGAACACATCGTGCAGGATTCCTGTTCGGACGATGGCATCCAAGATTGGCTGCCGCACGACAGGCGCGTAAAAGCGTTCATCGAAAAGGACGGCGGCATGTATGACGCGGTGAACCGCGGCTACCGCCGTGCGACCGGCGACATCCTGGCCTATCTGAATTGCGACGAACAATATCTGCCCGGCGCGCTCAAAACCATTCATGATTTTTTTGAGGCGCACCCGCAAACCGAGGTCGCGCTTGCCGGTACTATTGTTACCGACGGCGAAGGGAAATATATTTGTCACCGGCACTTGATGGTGCCACATCCGCAACACGTCTGGTTCCGTTTCCCGGTGCTCACCAGTTCGGTCTTCATCCGGCGGCGGGTCGTCCACGAACGCGGCATTTTTTTCGACCCGCGCTGGTGCGATCTGGGTGATTTCCATTGGGTTCTGGCGCTGATGAAAAACGAGGTGCCGATGAAGGTGCTCGACTATTTCACTTCGGTTTTTGCCGACACCGGCGAGAATATGAATCTCAAACCGAATGCAATTCGCGAAAAAAATGAAACGCTGGCTATGACGCCGGCTTGGGTGCGAATATTGAAACCAATTTGGATTTTGCACCATCGTTTGCGCCGGCTCGCCGCCGGTCATTTTTTGTTGAAGCCGACGAGTTACTCCATTTACACGCTTGCGAGCCCCGAACAGCGCGTGCGCTTCGATGTATCGAAACCCACGGCTGTCTGGTGGAATCGGTTGTAACCGACACGGTTTCCCGCTGATTCTGAACGATGCCACTGTGGGGCGGGTTCGTCACCGCATCAGTGGGTCTGCCTTTTGCCACTGGCCGGAATCTGCGTATCAGCGGAAGCCCATGCGATCTCAAAAAGCGTTGATTCCGGTGGGGGCACACTCTCCTGAGCGGACGGCACGCCGACAACCTTGCGGAACAATTCCACGTTGGCATTTACCCACCGATGGAGTTTCCGGATGCCTTGTTCGGTGGAACAGGAGGGACGCCATCCAAAGTCGTCAAATGCTTTCCGGACATCCGCAACAAATACCTTTTGATCGCCACGCCTGGGTGGGGCAAAACCGATTTCAACCGGGGTTCCGCCTTCCGTCTCGAGCCAGTGGATGAGTTGATTCACGGAGAACAGATTTTGCGGGCCACCGCCGATGTTGTATACTTGGCCGGCAACTTTATCGCGCTTTTGCCACGCCAGGCAATAGGCATCAATCAGGTCGTCAATAAATAGCAGGTCGCGGGTCTGTTTGCCGTCGCCAAAAATGGTAATGGGCCGGCACAAGGCATGGGCAATCAGAAACCAGGCAACCCAGCCTTGTTCCTCCAAACCGAGCTGCCGGTATCCATAAACGCAGGATTGCCGGAAACAAACGGTGGTCAATCCGTAAACTCGGGAATAGTCCCGCACGTACTGGTCCGCGGCCCCTTTGGAACAGGCGTAGGGCGAGAAAAAATCGAGCGGCTGACTTTCCGGGAGGCCCTGGGGAAGATCAGCCCATTCATAACGGCCATTGCGCTCAACCGCCGGGACGCCTTCCAGATTGCCATAAACCTTGTTGGTGGAGGCAAAAATAAAGAGGGCCTCCGGGCAAAACAGGCGGACTGCTTCCAGCAAATTGAAGGTGCCCAGCACATTGTTCTCCAAGTCATACCGTGGATTCTTGAGTGACGCAGACACGGCAACTTGTCCTGCGCAGTGAAGCACCAGGTCATACCGTTCCCGCTGGAAATGTCCGGTGACAGCCTCTTCGTCGCGGATATCAATCTTGGAGAAATGGACCGGGCCGAAACTCTGCAGCCACTGAAGATTGCTTTCTGAGCCGGGGCGGGAAAGGTTGTCCCACACAAACACATCCCAGCCGTCCTGCAAAAAACGGCGAGCCGCGTTGACGCCGATGAACCCGGCTCCCCCCGTAACGAGCACTCTTGGCACCCGGCGCTTTTGCATTTCCCTCATCTTGGCATGGTGGCTGGCAAAAAGAAAGAAATAAATTCAGTTGTGCACAAAAATCACGCGGTGGAAAGTTCCTGGACGATTCTTTCGGCCACCGCCGGCCAGTGATGACGATGCAGCAGCCACTTCGACCAGGCGTGAATGGTTTCCGGAGGCGTGCCCAAAGCCCGGTCCATTGCTTTAAGAAAAGATTCTTCGGAATCGTTTGAAAAAGGGCAGCCGGTTTCGCCCATCGCTTCGCGCAACGGCGGGATGTCCGAGAAAACCGGGCAACTGCCTTCCAAAACCGCTTCCACCGGGGGCATGCCAAAACCCTCGTACTCGGAAACGTAAATGACCGCGCGCGCCCGGCGCATCATTTTGTACGCTTGAGCGGGCAGCACCCGGCCGATCCAATTCCAACCCAAGCCTCCGGGCTTTGCCATCCTTGATGAGAGAATCCCAATGCAATCAATGACGCCATCATACTTTGACTCCCGCAACCAGCGGGTCAGAAAACGGATGGCGATGTCCGTCCGTTTATGCGGCATTTTGCTGGCGAACAATAAAATCCGGTTTTCCTTTTCCGCCCTGGCCGGTTCGGGCGCGGCAAAGCCGTAACCCGTCACAACCACCTTGGGCATGGGCAATCCGATGCGTTGGGCCCAACCGGTCAACTCGCGTTTGGAGAACTCGGTGTTGGTAAAAATCACACGGCTCTGTCGAAGTGTCGCTGCCAGACTCCGGGCAAAGTAGAACGACTCCAGTTTCGACTGGAAACCGGGATAATGTTGGCAATAGAAATCGCCCATAATGTCATGGGCAAAGGCCGCAACTCGCAGGTGCGGACGAGTCACAAACGAGCAGAAGCCTTTTGGCAGGAACAGCCAGCCATGTCCCGTGGCCCGTGCTGCCCGGTAAAGACCCCACTGGTCCCACCATATCCGGCCCACCTTGCTCCGGCAGGCGAAGTCGAATTCCTGCACGCGCGCCTTTGCCGTCAAACGCAAACCGGGGGTAACCGTGCTGTTACTGAAGACCGTGAACTTCCCGATTTGGGAGTGTTCCGACAGGCATTGCGCCAAGTGAGCCGAAAAATTGTAGATCCCAATGGATTTGGTCGTTTCGACGTTCTGATCGGCAATTGAGTAGACCAGATCAATCATGACGCATTTCCCAAGTTGTATCAGGCTGTTGGCAAGGCTTCAACCGTGTTGGACCTGCCAGTTTCCGAGTTCGCAATGAAACCCTGCAAACTTTGCGCTGAATTTCCATTTTTGTCACGCGATATTCTTTGGCGGCAGTTAATTGGGGGCGCATCTCAATTTTTGAGCGGGTGCAGACGTGGCTATGGCATCCTGCTCGCAACGGGCGTTTATCACTGGAACCGGAAGCAAGACGCAATCCGCCACGACGAGGGATTGGCAAACAGACCGCAAAGAATCAACTGGTAGTTTCGCGTAGCATTTTCAACGCTGCCAGCGCCGCTTCACTCTCGGCGGCCTTTTTGCTTTTGCCCCGGCCGCGCGCCAGTTCCACGCCGCCGTGATGCACCACACATTCAAACACGCGGTCATGGTCCGGCCCGGTCGTCGAGACGACGTGATACTCCGGCGCTTCCGGCGAACGGGCTTGCAGTAATTCCTGCAACTCTCCCTTCGGATTCTCGAGCGTCGGCAACACGCTCAACTTGCCGAACGCCGCGCCGAATTCGCGCAGGATGAATTCGCGCGCCGCGTCAAAGCCGCCGTCCAAAAATATCGCCCCGAGCAGCGCCTCAAACGTGTCCGCCAGCGCCGACGGACGTTCCCGCCCGCCGTGCATCTCCTCGCCGTGGCTCAAAATCAAATGCGCGCCGAGGCCAAGCGCGCGGGCGCGTTCGGCCAGCGTGCGGCGGTTGACGAGCTTGGCGCGCGCCTTGGTGAGTGGCCCTTCGTCGAACTCGGGAAATTTTTCATACAACTCCCGGGTGAGGACAAGTTGCAGCACCGCGTCGCCGAGAAACTCCAGCCGCTGGTTGTGCGCGGGTCTTCGCTGCGCTTCGTCGCCGCCGGCGGTCGCCACGCCGCTTTCATGCGCAACGGACGGATGCGTCAGTGCCAGCCTCAGCAGGCTTTCGTCGCGGAACGCATAGCCGAGACGGTTTTGAAGTTCGGAAAGTTCAGGCATGGAATTTAATTTCCAGCCGGTTGTTCAGCAGGCTGTGACGCAGTTTCGTTTACAGCGGCGGGGGCTTGTGGCGCCGAGGCAGATTCATCTGCGGGGGCGGGCGGGTTCAGACCATGTTCCAGCAACGCCGCCACGTCGCGCTGGACTTGTTCAAGTTGATCCAACCGCAAATCCGGATCGGCGATGGTGAACACGTCGCCGGTCTTGGGCTGCTCGTAAATGAACACGCGTTTGCCGTCGCGGACGATTTGTTCCTTCACCTTGAACACGCGTTTGCGTTCGAGCATCACGGCCAGAATGAACATCGCGGGCGCATAACGCGGGTCGTTTTGCTCGATGAGCTTTCGCAGCAATGTTTCAGCAGTTTCACGGTGAATCGGGTCCGCGGGCGGCGCCTCGTAAATGCCCTGCCAGCAGGACAGGAAACCTTCACGGCCACGGACATTCGCGCTGAATTGCGACTGCCAGCACGCGGCGCAAACGTCGAGCCGCCGCAACTCCTGCTTTTCGTCGAACAACAGCGTGTGACACAGTTGCCGGTCGGCGAACGGCTGGCTGCACGCGGCGCACGCATGAGCGCGGGCTTGAATGTTCCATTCGTTCATGAAATCGAGGGGAAGTTTTACACGAAATACACGAATTGGCACGAATGAAAATGGCCTGAATAAAAACTCGGGTTAATGGGTGCCATTCGTCTTCACCCGGCGAAATCGAAATCCGAGCAACTTATGAAGTAGTGGCAGCGCGGACAGCGCAGCTCGCATTTCTCATTGATCAACTCGTGCCCGCACTGCGGACAGAACCGCCAATGCTCGCCGGAAATGTCTTTATCCGGCGGCGCGGGGCAGGCGTCAGCCGCACGAACTTCACTTTTTGTCGGGTTGATATTCAAATTCATCCGGTCTTAACCGCGCCACGAAAGTTCTTTGCGAATCCAATTGGGATCACGGCGCAAATCCAGAACGGCAAACACCTGCGTTTCGGTTTTGGTCACGCGGTAATAAACGCCAAACGGAAATCGGCTGGCGAGCATCCGATAAAATCCAAAATGGCGGGAATGGATGCCACGATAAAGCGCGAGGCTTTCAATATCGGCCACGAGCGAACTGGCGCAGTAATCGCCGATGCCGGGTTCTTGCGCATCGTAAAAACCCCCGGCTTGTTCGATGTCTTCGGCGGCTTCGGCCAGGACGACCACGCTTCTCATGCGTTGCGTTTGGCGAGGCGTTTCTTGAGTTGGGCGAGTGTGAGAAATTCACCTTTGCCGGCTTCGACTTTGGCGAGCCGTTTCTCGAGGATTCTTTTGTGCCACGCCGGCGATGCCAACTTGTCCGGCTTGGCGACCAGCGAACGCCAGAGAAGTTCCATCGCCTGCAACCGCTCGGCGAAGCTCATGCGCTCGATTTCCAAAGTCTCGATCATGCCCGAAAAATAATGCGGTTCGTTGCTGACTGCAAGCCATTCGCATGGCGGGAATGGAAACGGTGGACGTGCGGGAATTGATCGTGAGGCGTTAAAACGGTTTCGTTTCGCGGCGTATCCTCGCTTTAGCCTTCGTCGGCAATTACTCTGTCCTAACTGTTGAGCAAAACATTCAATCTCGCTCCAATCTCCCGATAACGAGAAGCAGCGGCGTTGTAGCATCGCAAGTCGTTCTGGTAAACAGTCCAATCGTAGGTCTTCTGGTGCGCCGCTTTCTGCATCAGAGACCCACAAATCTGACGCAGCGCAGACATGGTTTCGATCAACAGGCGCCCTATCCAGCATTGAGGTTACAATCTGCGGTTGACTGTAATAATCCTGAAAAACAACCGCTGGTTCTTGAATGTATCTCGCCACTAAAATCTTGTCCTCGAGTTTTGGATAATCTGAATTAGAACATCCAGCAAGGTGTAAAGACAGAACAGCAGTTGCCAAAAACAGATAAAGCCAAGGCGAATTGCGTTTGATTTCCAAACTCTCAATCACAGCTGCAAAGTGCCACTGCGAAAAAGCGGCGTCAAGGTTCGTCACTTTGTCTCTTCTTTTAGAACGCTTGGCAACTCCAAGCCAAGCCGACCGAGTTCAAATCTTAAGTGGCTGTGAGCTTGTTTTCGGATTGTCGTGTGAATTCCATCTGCTCCGCCCAATTCGCCATCGAACGCTGAAAGTGAATAAAGCTTTATTTGACCGTTTCCACACCCCGGTAATGGAAAAAGCGCCAAGACTAATGTTGTATAGTCACCAAGAGCCAAATATGTGTCCTCGCCCAATCTAATGCCCTCTGAACGGCCAAGTATGTCGGCAACTTTTCTCAATGAATCAACCGGAATTCGCTTTTTGTCCAAGACAACGATGTTAAAAGGAAATGTTTTCATATCAGTCGCATCATTTTGGTCAACCTTGCCCTAGCTTCTTTGATTTCTCCGTCGCGGCGCGGACGGCGCTCATCACAGCGGCGCGCAGCTTGCCTTTTTCCAGTTCGTGCAGGCCTTCAATCGTCGTGCCGCCGGGGCTGGTCACCTGGTCCTTGAGCGCGCCGGGATGCACGCCGGTTTCCAAAACCATTTTCGCGCCGCCCAAAACGGTCTGCGCCGCGAGCTTCGTGGCAATGTCGCGCGGCAACCCCGCCGCCACGCCGCCGTCGCTCAAGGCCTCGATGAACTGATAAACATACGCCGGCCCGCTGCCGCTCAAGCCGGTCACGGCGTCGAGCAGCGACTCCTTTACCCGGAACGCAAGGCCAATGGCGGAAAGCAGTTTTTCCGCCAGTTCACCGTCCGCCGCCGTCGCGGATTTGCCAAGGGCAAACGCCGACGCGCCCGCGCCAACGAGCGCCGGCGTGTTGGGCATCACGCGGATGACGCGCGCGCCGGCAGGCAGCGCCGCTTCGAGTTTGGCCAGCGTCACGCCGGCGGCGATGGAAATGAGCAAATGTTTTGTGGTGAACACTCCGCGAATTTCCGCGAGTGCGGCAGGAACCTGGTCGGGCTTCGTCGCCAAAATCAAAACGCTGGCGAATTTCGCGACTTCGGCGTTGGCCACGACCGTTTTCGCGTTGACCCCGGCGGCGAAATTTTTTCGCGCGGCGTCAACCGGGTCGCTGGCAATGATTTCGCGGGGGCCAACAAGTTCGCCGCGAATGAAGCCGCGGGCGAGCGCAGTGGCCATTTTACCCGCGCCGAGAAAACCGATGGTTAATTGAGCTGCCATGAAAGTTTTGTAGCAGGCTGTCATGTTGAACGAAAGTGAAAATGCATCGGTCAATTCGCGGCTTGAATTCACGCCGTTTGAATTTATTCTAAGCGTGTGGTATCAATGAGGTCTTAAAGTTTTGCGCGATGTCAAATAACCGCCAGACATGGGAAACGTTTGAAGCAATGCGCCAAGCCGCCGACAAGGGCGACCCGCAAGCGCAATGCTATCTCGGCGTTTGCTATCAGACCGGCCAGGGTGTGACACAGGATGATCAGGAGGCGGTGAAATGGTTCCGCCGGGCGGCTGAACAAGACGACCCCGTCGCACAATGTTATCTCGGTGTGTGTTACCTGAACGGCATGGGCGTGCCGCAGGAATTTGGCCAGGCGGCCAAGTGGCTGCGCGAGGCGGCGGAACAGGACGACCCGGCGGCGCAATTCAATCTTGGCATGCTTTACGAAACCGGCCAAGGCGTGCCACAAAATTATGCCGAGGCGGTAAAATGGTATCGTGAAGCGGCCGAGCGCGGTTATCCGGCGGCACAGTTCAACCTGGGTGTTTTTTACGAAACCGGCCAGGTCGTACCGCAGGATTACACCGAAGCGGCCAAATGGTACCTTGCCGCTGCCGAACAGGAATGCGCGCCCGCGCAGTGCAATCTCGGGCTTTGCTACCAAACCGGGCGCGGCGTGGCGCAAAACCGGCGGGAAGCGGTGAAATGGTTCATTCGGGCCGCGCGTCAAGGCGATAAAACCGCCCAATACAATCTCGGGCTCCATTACGCCGAAATGGAAATCAAGGAGGCGGAGGCCGCCGAAGCCGCCAACGACACGCCGCGCTGAGTCAACCGGCAAGCTCCGCGAGTTTCGCGGCGGCCTTCCCGGAATCAATCGTCTCGCCCGCCAAATCCCAGCCGTCCGCCAGCGACTTTGTTTTGCCCGCGACCAACAGCGCCGCCGCGGCGTTCAACAATACCACGTCGCGCCGGGGACCGCACTCCTCACCGCACAAAATGCGGCGGACGATTTCGGCGTTGGCCTGGCAGTCGCCGCCGAGTAAATCCGCCAGCATCGCACGCTGCAGCGGAAATGGTTCCGGCGACAAAATCGAAGCGGCAAATCCACGCTCCTGGTAAAATTCGGCGACGGTGTTTTCGCCGAGCGTCGAGAGCTCGTCAAGAAAATGGCTGGGAGTTGAGAGCCGAGGGTCGAGAGCTTCCGAACTCCGAACTCCGAACTCCGAACTCCGAATTTTTCCGCACACAACCATCGCCCGCCGCACGCCGAGCGACTGTAACACACGCGCGAGCGGCTCGCAAAGCTCCGGCCGCGGCACGCCGACCAGCATGGCGGAGGGCCGCGCGGGATTCAACAGGGGGCCGAGGAAATTGAAAATCGTCCGCTGACCGCGTTCGGCGCAGAGTTTGCGAGCGGGCGCAATGTGCCTGAACGCGGGATGATACGCCGGTGCAAAGAAAAACGCGAAATGGTGCTCGCGCAATGAACGTGCGGCCTCCGCTGGAGTCAAATCAATCCGCACGCCGAGCGCTTCGAGCACATCCGCGCTGCCGGCTTGCGAAGTAACCGCCCGGTTACCGTGTTTGGCGACGGTCACACCGGCGGCGGCGCAGAGGATGGCCGCCGTCGTGGAAATGTTGAACGTGCCCAGCCGGTCGCC
>Ga0208689_1001236_pt1 | contig 13977 bp, 15 predicted proteins | sample June2015DPH_8_15_FD_184700 | JGI IMG/M metagenome (GOLD analysis project Ga0208689, IMG submission 184700) | Peatland microbial communities from SPRUCE experiment site at the Marcell Experimental Forest, Minnesota, USA - June2015DPH_8_150... | ecosystem: Environmental > Terrestrial > Soil >... | reverse complement strand
GCGCCGCCAGCAATTGATGGAACGCACCGGTGAACTGGCGGCGGTCGGCGAACTGGTGTCGGGCTATCGCGAACTGGCAATTCCGCTGGACCGGCCCGACGAATCTTCGTTCCTGCATTTTGTCACCGGAACTTTGCCGGCGGAAAATTTCGGAAAATTGGAGGTCGGCGACAACGTGGCGTTGCTGCCGATGCCGGAACGAAATGGCCGGCAGTTGCTGGTGGCCATGACCACCCGTCAAAACCGGGCGGCCCTGGAGCGCGCGCTGCAACAAGCCGGCTTTCAACCTGAAATCCTCCCCGTCGCCGCCGGCGCGACCACGGAAACCATGACGGAACAAAACCATCGCGAACTGGAACACTTCACGGCCGAATTGGAGCAGGTGAACACCGCGCTGCAAAAATTCGCCGAAGCCTTTGCGCCGTCGCTGGACCGGATTGAGCAATTCGTCAACATCGAACGGCGGCTGCTCGAAGCGGAACAAAATTTTCCGCGCACGGAAACGGCCATTCTGCTCACCGGCTGGATACCCAGCCAGGTCACTCCCACCTGGGAACAACGGTTGCGGGAAATCACCCGGAGCCGATGTGCCATCGCCACCGCCGTTCCGGGAAAAACGGACGCGGAGCAAATCCCGGTTCTGTTGCGGCATCCCCGATGGCTGCGTCCGTTTGAAATGCTGGTGTCCGCTTACGGCCTGCCGGGTTATCGGGAACTGGAACCGACGCTGATGGTGGCGATCAGCTATCTGCTGATGTTCGGCATGATGTTTGGCGACGTGGGCGACGGTTTCATCCTGGCTGCCGGCGGATGGTCCGCCTGGTGGCTGGGCCGCAAAAAAACGTTGCGCGATGTGGGGCTGCTGCTGTTGTTCGGCGGACTGGCCAGCATGACGTTCGGGGTGATTTACGGCAGTTATTTCGGCATCCCGGCACTGAAAAGATACGCGTTGTGGCACGACCCGCTCGCGGGCGACGCGATGGGTTTCCTGACCACCTCGATTGAAATCGGCATCGCGATGATCAGTCTCGGCCTGATTCTGAATGTCCTCAACCGGTTCCGGCGCGGCGACGGCATTGGTGGTTGCCTCGATAAATTCGGCCTGGCGGGCATATTGTTTTATTGGGGAATGCTGGCGCTGATTGTGAACTATGCGGCCTTCCAGTCCCACGATCTGGTAAAAGCCGCCTTCATCCTGTTTTTCGCGGTGCCCTTGTTGTGTTGGGCGCTTAAGGAACCCGTTCAGTTTTTCCGGGACCGTCATGCCCGTCATCCGACGGAGCCCGGCCACGGCCCTGCGGTCGTCCTCATCGAATCGCTGGTCGAAGTGTTCGAGGGGGTGCTGAGTTATTTCTCCAACACCATCAGTTTTGTGCGTCTCGCCGCCTACTCCATGAGTCATGCGGCGTTGCTGGCGGCGACGTTTATGGTCGCCGCCGACCTCAAACATTTTTCCCCCGGCGGCGGCCTGTTGGCCATCGGGGTGATCATTGTGGGCAATATTCTCGCGTTGGTCCTGGAGGGAATCATTTGCTCCGTCCAGGCGTTGCGTCTCGAATACTATGAATTTTTCGGCAAGTTTTTTTTGGGGGGTGGACAGCCGTTCAAGCCGTTCCGGCTGTTGGGCGGAAGCGAAGCTGCGACCAGTTGATCGCGGCCGGAATCGGGGATGGAAATAAAATGATGTGAGTGAAACGAAAGCCAGCGCAGGTCACAAAATGTTCGTGCAACGGCAGTGTTAACCAGGCTGGAGCGGCGATCCCGCTGCTCCGGCCACCGGAAGGGTTTTATGAAAAAACTAACTATGATGAAATTGACTCGTTGGATAATTGGAGCGGTCCTGGCGGGTGCCGCTTTGTGGGGCACATCGGCCATGGCGGCAGAAGTTCAGCAGGCCGGCAGCACCGGTGACCAGACATCGGTTTATCGGACCATCGGTCTGGGTCTGGCCGCGGCGATTTCTGTGGGCCTCAGCGTTCTCGGCGCGGGCATTGCCGTGGGTCGGATTGGATCGGCAGCCGTGGGCGCCATTGCCGAGAAGCCGGAGTTGCTGCCCCGGGCCATACTATTCGTGGCGTTGGGCGAAGGGCTGGCGATACTCGGTTTCGCTTTTGCCATGATGCTGCTGCAAAAAATGTAGGAGCGGATTGTGAAATTTTATTGCATCGCCGATGAGGACACGGTGCGCGGATTTCGTCTGGCCGGCGTCTCCGGGCAGGTGGTCAATACCGCGCCGGAGGCCGCCATGGCGTTGGCAACGGCCGCGGCGCGGCGCGATTGCGCCATCATTATCCTCACGGAATCGGTGGCGGAAAGCATCCGGGCGCAAGTGGAGCGGATGCGCTTTGAATCGCCCCAGCCGTTGATTGTCGAGATTCCCGGACCGGCCGGACCATTGCCGGGCCGCAAGAGCTTGCGGCAACTGGCGCAGGAAGCCGTGGGCATTCACATCGAAGAAAAAGGAAACTGAATGGCGACGCCGAACCCAAATTCGCCGGAAGTTTTGAGCGAGGAAATTCTCGCCGCGGCCCGGCGCGAAGGCGATGAAATCCTCCGCCGCGCGCAGCGGGCATCGGAATCGCTCCTCGCCGCCGCGACGGCGGAGGCGGACAAAATCCGCCGGGAAAAACTCGATGCCGCCCGCGCCGAAGCCGCACGGCGAAGTGAATTGATGCTGGCGACCGTTCCGGTGGAAGCCGGACGGCTGCGGGCCGCGCGCATCGAGGCCATCCTGGAAAACATTCGCGAAGCCGCGCGCCGCCAACTGCGGTCACGCCATTTTGATGGTCACGAAACGGTGGTCGCACTCGCCGCCGAAGCCATCCGCCGGATGCCGGGAACGGATTTCGTTTTGAAACTTTCCGCTGCGGATCACGCTGCCTTTGGCGACAAATTAGCCGGGGAAATTTGCCAGCGCACCGGACGTTCGCCCTTGAAGCTTGCCATTGCTGCCGACCCGACGGTGACCGACGGCGGAGTGATAGTGCAGGATGCCGATGGCCTTCGGATTTGGGACAACCGGCTGCTGTCGCGATTGGAACGGCTCTGGCCGGAACTGCGCCGGCAGATTGCCATGCGCACTGCGCTCGTCGGAAAAAATGAGCCGACCGGAGGTGCCGCATGAATGGCGCAAATCCATCCGGTCCGGTCGTGACGCGCGTGAACGGCCCAACCGTGACGGCCGGGGGCATGGCCGGCGCGCAGATGTATGAAGTCGTGCAAGTCGGCGAACTGGGACTGGTCGGCGAAGTCGTGCGGCTCATCGGCGACCGCGCGACGATTCAAGTTTATGAAGACACGACGATGCTGAAGCCCGGCGCGCCTGTCCGCCGCACCGGCCAGCCGTTGTCCGTGTGGCTGGGGCCGGGACTGGTCGGCAACATTTACGACGGGATCCAGCGGCCGTTGCCGGCAATTCAAGCGCACAGCGGCGCGTGGATCCGGCGCGGTGAAAAAATGCCCGCGCTCGACCTCGATAAACGTTGGACGTTTGAACCCTGTGTTCAGCCTGGCGCAACTATGGTCGCCGGACAAGCCATCGGCGGCGTTGTCGAAACGCCGCTCGTCCGGCATCAAATCATGCTTCCGCCCGACGTGGCCGGCAAAGTGAATTCCATTGTCAGCCAGGGCGATTACAACTTGCGCGAAACTTTGGCCGTCATCGAAACGGCTTCCGGACCGCGCGAAATCACGATGCTCCAGCAATGGCCGGTGCGCCTGCCGCGTCCGATTCGCGAGCGGTTGCGCATCGTCGAGCCGCTCATCACCGGCCAGCGCATCATTGACACCTTTTTTCCCATCGGCAAGGGCGGCGCGGCGGCGATTCCCGGCGGCTTCGGCACGGGCAAAACCATCACGCAGCATCAGCTCGCGAAATGGTCGGATGCCGAGATCATCGTGTTTATCGGCTGCGGCGAGCGCGGCAACGAAATGACCGAGGTGCTGCGCGAATTTCCCGAATTGAAAGACCCGCGCTCCGGCCGGCCCTTGATGGAACGCACGATCCTCATCGCCAACACGTCGAACATGCCGGTGGCCGCGCGCGAGGTTTCCATCTATACCGGCATCACGCTCGCCGAGTATTACCGCGACATGGGCAAGAGCGTTGCCGTGTTCGCCGACTCGACGAGCCGCTGGGCCGAGGCGCTGCGCGAACTCGCCGCGCGCCTCGAAGAAATGCCCGCCGAGGAAGGTTTCCCCGCCACGCTGCCGACCCGGCTGGCGCAATTTTACGAACGCGGCGGCGCGGTCACGACGCTCGCCGGTGAACGCGGTTCGGTGAGCATCGTCGGCGCGGTCAGCCCGCCGGGCGGAGATTTTTCCGAGCCGGTCACGCAGCACACGCGCCGGTTCATCCGCTGCTTCTGGGCGCTCGACACCGAGCTCGCCAACGCGCGGCATTATCCTTCCATCCACTGGCTGCATTCCTATTCCGAATATGTCGAGGACGTCAGCGCGTGGTGGGAAAAACAGTCGCCGGACTGGAGCGAAATACGCATCGAGGCGTTGACGCTGCTCCAGCGCGAAGACCGGCTGCAACAAATCGTCAAACTCGTCGGGCCGGATGCGCTGCCGGATTCGCAGCGACTGATCCTGTTCATCGCTGAAATTTTGAAGGACGGTTTTCTCGCCCAAAGCGCCTTCGATGAAAACGACATGTATTGTGCGCCGGAGCGGCAGGTGGCGCTGCTGCGAATCATTCTGACCCTCTACCGTCGCGGCCGGGATTTGATCCAGGCCGGCGCGCCGCTCGCGCGGTTGCGCGGGCTGGCCTGCATGCCCCAGGTAATGCGCGCTAAATCCGCCATCGGCACCGCTGAAAAACTGGTGGAATTGCAGAAAAGCGTCGGCGAAGAACTCGACGGGTTGTCAAAGGAATTTTCCAAAAAAACGGAATGAAACCACGAAATACACGAAAACGGAAAAAACGCAAATGAACATCGTCTATAAAAACGAAAGCTTCAACCTCATGGGAGCTTGCTTTGAAGTTTGTAAAGAAAAAGGCAGCGGTTTCCTCGAAGCCGTTTATCAGGAATGTCTGGAAATGGAATTGGGCGACCGACAGATCCCGTTCCAGGCGCAGCTTCCGCTGGTCCTGACCTACAAAGGACGCCCGCTCAAAAGCAAATATGTTCCCGATTTCATCTGTCACGACAAAATCGTTGTCGAGTTGAAAGCCGTCACGGCGCTGAATGACGAGCACCGCGCCCAGGTTCACAATTACCTCCGAGCCACCGGCATGAAACTCGGATTGCTGGTCAACTTTGGACATTACCCGAAGCTCGAATACGAACGAATCGTCCTATGAAATTTTTTCGTGTATTTCGTGTATTTCGTGGTTCCCAATCTAAGCCGCTGACATGAACGACTTCACTTTCAATATCGAAGATCGCGGACTGCAATATCTTGGCGCGACGCGCATTGAAGGGCCGCTGGTCGTGGTTGAGCGCATTCGCGATGTCGGCTTTGACGAGACGGTGGAAATTATTGATCCCGGCGGACGAGCGCGCTTCGGGCGCGTCCTCGACATTTCGGAAACCCAGGCGGTGGTGCAGGTTTTGGAAGGAACCACCGGGCTGTCCAATCAAACTTTGCGCGTCCGTTTTCTCGGCGAAAGTTTTCGCCTGCCGGTTTCGCGGCAGATGCTGGGCCGCGTTTTTGATGGACTCGGCCGGCCGGCCGATGGCGGTGCGCCCGCGTTGTCCGCCGACCGGCGCGATGTGAATGGCCAGCCGATCAATCCGTTTGCCCGGCGTTATCCGCGTGAATTCATTCAAACCGGTGTGTCCGCCATCGACGGCATGAACGCGCTGGTGCGCGGCCAGAAGCTGCCGGTCTTTTCCGGCAACGGCCTGCCGCACGACCGCGTTTCGGCGCAGATCATCCGGCAGGCGCGGTTGCTGGAGGAAAAAGTCGAGTTCTCCATCGTATTCGCCGCGATGGGCATCAAGCACGACGTGGCGGAATTCTTCATCCGCAATTTCCGCGAGTCCGGCGCCCTGGCCCGCGCCGTCATGTTTTTTTCCCTGGCCGACGCGCCCAGCGTGGAACGGTTGCTGACGCCGCGCGTGGCGCTGACGCTGGCGGAGCATCTGGCGTTCGACTGCGGCCAGCATGTGCTCGTGCTGCTGACGGACATGACGAATTACTGCGAAAGCCTGCGCGAAGTGGGCACGGCCCGGGGCGAAATTCCCGGCCGCAAAGGTTATCCCGGCTATCTTTATTCCGACCTCGCGAGCCTTTACGAACGCGCCGGCCGCATCGAAGGTTCGTCCGGTTCGATCACGCAGATCCCGATTCTGACGATGCCCTCGGACGACATCAGCCATCCCGTTCCCGACCTGACCGGTTACATCACCGAAGGGCAGATTGTGCTCGACCGTGACCTGTTCCAGCGCGGCGTTTATCCGCCGATTGCCGGGCTGCCGAGTTTGTCGCGGTTGATGAAGGATGGCGTCGGCAAAGGCTACACCCGCGAAGATCATCCGGCGCTGGCGAGCCAGTTGTTCGCCGGCTACGCCTACGTCAAACGCGTCCGCGCCCTGGCCGACGTCATCGGCGAGGAGGAATTGAGCGCGCTCGACAAGCTTTACCTGAAATTCGGCGAAGCGCTGGAGCACCGGTTCTTGAGCCAGGGCGAATTTGAAAACCGTTCCATCGCCACCACGCTCGACCTCGGCTGGGACGTGCTCTCGCTGTTGCCGCGCGACGAATTGCACCGCGTGAGCGACGAGATGCTGAAACAACATTACCGCGATCAGACGCAAATCGCCGTGTCCGTCGCCGGCCCGCCGACGGAAGATTGATTTTATGGCCAGGCTGAACATTGCGCCGACGAAATCGAATTTCCTTTCGTTGAAACGCCAGCTTGCCTTCGCCGAGGAAGGCTACGACCTGCTGGAACAGAAACGGCAGATTTTAATCTTTGAACTGATGAGCCGGCTCGGCCGCGCCCGCGAAGTCGAACGGGACATTGCCGAACTGCTTCGCCGCGCCCATGCCGCGCTCCGCGAGGCGACGCTCGACATCGGTTCGGCGGCTTTGGCGCGGGCGGCGCTGGGAGCGAAGCTGGATGCCGAATTGAAGCTGGCCAGCCAGCATTCCATGGGCCTGACCATTCCCCGCGTGACGTTTCGCGCCAATTCGTCCGGCATGCCCTTCGGCATAATCGGAACATCGGCGAATACCGATCTGGCCCTGCGCCGGTTTGGGGCGCTGCTGCCGCTGCTGGCCAAGCTGGCGGAACTGCAAAACGCCCTGTTGCGGCTGGCGCGCGAGCTGCGCAAGACCCAACGCCGTTGCAACGCCCTGTCAAAAATTTTCATCCCGGCTTACCGTGAAACGCTCGCCTACATTTCCGGCACGCTGGAGGAACGCGAGCGCGAGTCGCTGACCATTCTAAAGATTATCCGGGATCGTCTCGCGCAACCTTTTGAAGAAACGACCGGTCCTTGAACTGTCTTCCAGGAGATGAACCCGGATGAAGTGTTGCCGCGAAAAGGCGCAAAAGTCGCAAACTTTTAATCCACTAATTTCGCGAATGAACGCGAAAGTTAAGACAGGGCCGGAGGCCCGAAGGAGAATAGCCCGGGGTAAGCGAGTCTTAGAGCGCCACCCCGGGTAAAAGACCCAATATTTTCCAAGCCCCGGAGGGGCGACAGAAACATCAACCACGAAACACACGAAACACACGAAAGGATTCAACTCAAAGACGCCCCCGGACGCCAAATCCTGAACGCCAGACCCCAAACCAACCGCGGATGATGTGGACCTGTCCTCCGTAGCTTTTTAGCGAAGGATGGATGAACGCTGATGGGAACCGCATGGAACGCAAGGATCACAAAGAGTTTTTGAGTTTTTTCCTCTGCGCTCTCTGTGTTCTTTGCGGTCAAACCTCCGGCCCCCTGTCCGCCACTTGTCACTTGCCACGTGCCACGTGCCACTTGCCGCGTTAGGCTGAAAGCCTTTTACGCGGTCTCCAGCGTTTGATTTTCAGGATGCGGAAAAATGTCACAATTCACGGCCCGACCCTTTCACGCTTTCAAAAATCCAACCTTGCCCGCGACGGCACGACGGATAAACTGCTTCAGGTTAGGCATCGTGCGCCATGAGCACTTTTAAGACTCAAGATGGTACTTGGACCCGCAGAGTGGCTGTTCGCAAGAAGGGCACGTGGAGGACATCTGTTTTGAGGCCGTGGCTCGTGGACGACCGATTCCCGCAGGCACGATTCGTCCTGGTTGGTGGTCCTACAGTTTTGGTTTCGGCGGGCGATTTGCGGCGGGCACTTGACGCCTCCACAGCACCGGACAAGCTGATCTGTTCGGTTCGCATCGATCCCAGGAAAAGCACTATCAATGGTCAGCCAGTTCGTTTTATGGGCTGACTTGATCGCTCGCAGGCTGCTCCGGTCCAATTCGGTACTGCTCGACGGCAATATCGGCACCGAACCTCTCACTCACCTGGTGTTGGAACCAGCGGAAGGAAGGTCGGCGTTTGGAATAAAACAGGTGGCTGGTCCGGCTGCGCCGGTAATCCGATGAGCCAAAGCGGTGGATTGGCATACGAAACCCGGACGCCTGTGCCAGCAGTTCCGCCAGGCCCTGCTCCCGTTTCCGACCCGAAAGGGCATACCAGACCTCGACTGGCTCAGCATAGCCAAGCAGGTAATCTATGTGCCAATGCGGTTCGGCCACTGATGCCAAGTGATGATGTATCCGCGCCCCGGAGGCCACCGGGACCAAAAGCACTCCCCACATAAGCGTAAAAGCCAGGAAGCAGGTCGTAGGTTCCCAAGCGCCCTATCTTCAGGCGCTTCATTTGCAGAACCGAGGCAATCAGGATGTAGGTTCCCCTTTCGTCCGGCAGTTCCATAGCGTGAAGCGTATAGGCAGATTGGTCAAGGCACCATTGAAGATTATGCCCATTACTTCAAAAACAGTCCGCAAATCACGGAAACAGTTGATAGAGCGCGGGGCTTTCCGGCCAAGTTTTTTCGTCTTTGTGGGGTGGCGCTTCCATGTTAGAATTCGGTTGTATGAGTGCTAGTGATACGGTCAAAGATGTTGTTCGCATCGTCACTACCGGCGGCCATGCAAAAGATGTAATTGATCCGCTTCAAACGAAGCTCTCTCTGCTTACGGAGCAAATTGCGGCGCTCGAAAAGGAGAACACGACGCTTAGAAATGAGAATCACAATCTTAAAACACGGCTTCCAAATGCGCGTCCCAAAAACGAAGAACTCAGCCCAAAAACAGAAGATATTTTGAAAGCCGTTTTTGACCGGGCGGGCGAATTTTCTGTTCAGTACATCGCCAGGCTTTTTCGTATGCAGCCAAGCGTTGTAGATTATCATCTTGACGTGCTAAAGAAAAGGAAATTTATCAAGACTCATGGTATAGGATTTATGGGGAGTACTCCGACTTATATTATAACTCCCGCTGGCCGCGAATACGTAGTAAAGAATTTGTCGGGCAGTTGAATCAATTTTAGCTCGGACCACCAATGTAATTGGCAACAACAATCGTCAAGACATCATCCGATTTTGCCACCCACCCCGTCACTCCGCCTATACGGTCGGCCAAAACAAAAGATTCCTTGTTGCCGGACACCCGCCACGATGCACGCCTCACACATCACGGAGCCAGCGCCGGTTGGCCGTTCCCGTTCCGCTTACGCGGTTGACATTCCGTTTACTGGTCACGGCTTGGGTTGGCAGCAAACTTGTCGGACTGGGCAACGCCATTTCAAAGTAAGCCACGTTGCCAGCCACGAAGATCAGGGCTGCGGCAAAAATTTCCCACATCATTGTGTCCATGGAATCCGGTAATAGCTAATTCCTTGCCAATTTGCGAAGAAAGACGAAGTCAACCGATAAGCTTGACTTTTCAGGGACGCGGAGATTCACTAGCCCAACTATGACACATCTTTCTGCTAATCAATTGCGCCGTGCGGCTGACTTAAAACACAAAATCGAATCACTGCAAAAGCAACTTACCCGGCTGTTGGGCGGCACCGGTGGCACTGCCGCTCCCCATAAGCGCCGAAAGATGAGCGCAGCGGCCCGTGCAAAGATCGCCGCCGCACAACGGGCGAGATGGGCGAAACAGCGTGGCACCAAAGCACCGAAGGCCGCCGCCAAACCGAGGCGAAAGGTTAGCGCCGCTGTGCGCAAGCGCCTTGCTCAACTGGCCAAAGCGCGGTGGGCGAATGCCAAAGCCGCAGGGAAGAAGACGCTGTAGTTGTACAGATTTTGCGGGAAGTCGCGAAGTTTTCCTGAGTCCCCCGGCCCGGCTTGGCTCAACTCCGGCGTGAGGCAGCATGACGCTGATAGGACATCAAGTATGAACATACTGTTTATTTTGATGGCGATAAGTTTTACTGGCCTTGGGCTTGTGAAGCGGAAACAGAACCACAAAGACTGGAAACCTTATTTAATTGGTGGTGTTATGATGTGTCTATTGGCAATTGTTTCGATTGTTCTTTCGTTTGTTATTCATTAGATATGTCGGACGAACTGCCGCCTCCTATGAGGGTTCATCGGTCAAGCACTAAGTAAACGGTTTCATATTTTTTCTTAAAAGTGCGGCGCGCCAGCGCCGCTTTTGTTTTTCCGGTTCGCGTCTCCGTCCGTAACGGCGTTCCCGCCACTTGGGGGAAGCTCCTCCTCCTATCCGCACGTCCGGTCAGGCCGGAGTGCAACAAAACCTATGCGATCGTTTTCAAACGGACGGAGCGAGTCGGCTCCTTCTAACCAGCGGGCCAACGCCCGTTGACCCAAGGCGGTGTGCAAGCGGAAGGCGAAGCGCGAAACGATTTGAGTGAATGGTTCCCATCCGGGAACAGCCAGTAAAACGCCTGACACCGGTGCGGCGTTTCTTTGGGACTGGTTAACTACAAACGGCTCCGTGCTTTTCTACGCGACAAATACAACGTATCACTGGCCTATCTTTTCCTCGGCTATAGCAGGTAATAAGGAAAAAACGGCTGACTGGATATGTCGTGCTGCTTTGAAGAGAATTTCTCTGGTATTAACGCCGGATAAGGAAGAAGACAAGCGCAAGTAGTGCCACAACGCCCATCAAAATGATAGTAGCACTCCTGGATCTATCGTAGATCTCGAGTTCCAGTGTCCGACCCGGTGACGGCATCTTGAGCATAGGGATGATCTCATCGAGCATCAATCCCCAGCCGAAACCCGCCAGGCCAATCGAGAAGATATTATAGACGCCGAAGACCAGGAGATTCATTGAGATAAAAGCCAGCAGGAATCCCCAGTGGCCGTGATGGATGTTGAGGCCGCTCTTTTCGCGGAGCGGCGTCCGGTGGAATGAGAGCCGGTTAAGGGCGAACTTCATCCGTTGATATAGCATGGGCATTATCAGACTGGAGAGGAATAAGACGAATTGTCGTGTTGTCATGGGCTATGCTTTCGGGGTTGTATGAGCAGCTTGGCTTGGGCCTTGATGATTTCGTATGCCTGTTGGTTTGTCATAAAATTTGCGAAGTGGTCTGACAAAACAGGTTGAATTAACCCAAGCTCGCCGTCAATCCTTAGCCGAGCGTGGACGCCACGGAAGCCAATTCAAAAATCCAACCTTGCCCGCGACGGCACGACGGATAAACTGCTTCAGGTTAGGCATCGCGCGCCATGAGCACTTTTAAGACTCAAGATGGTACTTGGACCCGCAGAGTGGCTGTTCGCAAGAAGGGCACGTGGAGAACATCTGTTTTGAGGCCGTGGCTCGTGGACGACCGATTCCAGCAGGCACGATTCGTCCTGGTTGGTGGTCCTACAGTTTTGGTTTCGGCGGGCGATTTGCGGCGGGCACTTGACGCCTCCACAGCCCCGGACAGGCTGATCTGTTCGGTTCGCATCAATCCTGAGAAAAGCACTATCAATGATCAGCCAGTTCATTTGCAGACCGAGGTCTGGCGATGAACGCATAGCATTGTCCTCTTCAGTTTTGGCGGACAGCTATACACCGGTGTATCAGTCCACCGGGTTGGTCAGCCAGTTCATTTTATGGGCTGACTTGATCGCTCGCAGGCTGCTCCGGTCCAATTCGATACTGCTCGACGGCAATATCGGCACCGAACCTCTCACCCACCTGGTGTTGGAACCAGCGGAATGAAGGTCGGCGTTTGGAATAAAACAGGTGGCTGGTCCGGCTGCGCCGGTAATCCGATGAGCCAAAGCGGTGGATTGGCATACGAAACCCGGACGCCTGTGCCAGCAGTTCCGCCAGGTCCTGCTCCCGTTTCCGACCCGAAAGGGCATACCAGACCTCGACTGGCTCAGCATATCCAAGCAGGTAATCTATGTGCCAATGCGGTTCGGCCACTGATTCCAGGTGATGATGTATCCGCGCCCGGAGGCCACCGGGACCAAACGCACTCCCCACATAAGCGTAAAAGCCGGGAAGGAGGTCGTAGTTTCCCAAGCGCCCTATCTTCAGGCGCTTCATTTGCAAAACCGAGGCAATCAGGATGTAGGTTCCCCTTTCGTCCGGCAGTTCCATAGTGTGAAGTGTATAGGCAGATTGAGTTGCTACAGGTTGCGTCGGTCGCGGAGCGCGTGCTGCTGTGAGATAAAGGAATGCCCGGCTGGTAAGATTTCTTCAATGACAAATCGGTCGGGATCGTCGCCAAACTTTTTGTCTCCTAACCGTATCAGCTGTTCTTTGAACAGCTCTTGGACGATTTCTGCCGAAAATCCGCACTCGCGCACGGTTGGCCGCACTCCAAAATACAGCATATCCCGAAGGCGGATTAGCGCCACCAGTTTGTCTTTATCTTTCATTGGTTCTCCCGACCGAGACCTGCGCACTGGCACTGGCATCACATCGTTTTGATGCGTAACCGTGAAGGACTCGTTTGAACTTCTGCGCCCAATACTCCAAACACACCGCCACTGCGACTATGCGCCGATAAGCCCTGATTTCAAGCTTCAACTGCGAGGCTCGCCATGGCGACCGGGAGGCCCCAACAACGACCCCAAGCAACCGCAGCCACTGACTCCAATCGCGGCTCCTCACGTCACCGACCTGCGCGAAGCTCAGAGGCGATTTCGGTCGCTGCGGGCGCATGTCATCGTGAAACGATATGAGCGGGCAATTGGTGTTTGGGAGCGACACCAGTCCGGGCGGATTCGTTTCCACCTGGTGGTGGTCGAAAGATGACATTCGGTCGGGCGCGGATTTTCAAGCCTTCAAGCGCCGGGATTATCGCAGCGCCAATTCAGCATTGCGGGTGGAATGGGCGTTCTGGCGGCAGACCTGTCCGAAATACCGTTTTGGTCGGCATAAATTGATGCCGTTCAAATCCACCGCTGAGGGCATTGCGCGGTATGTGGGCAAATACATTTCCAAATACCCGCACGCCTTGCAACGCGCGGGTGTGTTCCATTTATTGACCGGATGGCTGGTCATGGTGCATCAGATGGTTGCCGGGGTTCCGATTCGGTTTGACAGATTTGAAAATGTGGCAGCTAATCGGGTCATTAAACCATCACCACCACATGAAAATCAAATCCATCATTAAAGAACTCTGTGGTGAAAACAGCATCGCCATGACCACAGAGCCGAAATTGACCGGGCAAGTCTATGAGAAGTTCCGGCAGATGTTGGCGACGGACGAGCAACTGAGTTTCTATCAGCCGACCTTCGTCAAGGATGGGACGCTGGTTATCAGTCCGGCAACCTTACTGCCGGGTTTTCGTGAAAACGTAGAACGCTTTTTGAGCAGCGCAGAATCATTCTTGAAACATGCTGCTGGGGCGTGCCAGGAGAAGTCCGACCGTGAGCACACCGCAAAAGAGCATGTGATACAGGCGGCGGCCAAGGCCTTGGGCGTGCCGATTGAGTGAGCCGCCGGTTTCCGCACCACAGCCAAGGAGGACAAAGTGCCTTGCCACAAGCTGCTGCGCTACAAGTTAACTCTTGGATATGTCTGAAGTTAAACTCAGAAAAGGAGAGC
>Ga0208689_1001226_pt1 | contig 14070 bp, 8 predicted proteins | sample June2015DPH_8_15_FD_184700 | JGI IMG/M metagenome (GOLD analysis project Ga0208689, IMG submission 184700) | Peatland microbial communities from SPRUCE experiment site at the Marcell Experimental Forest, Minnesota, USA - June2015DPH_8_150... | ecosystem: Environmental > Terrestrial > Soil >... | reverse complement strand
CCCTGCGCAACTACCACGACCGGGTGGTCGCGGCGGGCGGCACTTTGAACATGACTCTGGTCGCCATCAAAGATAATCCAGAAAAGCAGCATCTGGCCGCAGCCATCGTTGCTACCACCGGGCAGTTCATTTCGGATTGGAGCCACAAGGACGACAAGTTGGCGTCGGACCCCGAGATTCAATGGCTGCTTAAGACGAAGACGTCACATCGCGCCCTTCACCAGATGGGGCAACGCCGCAAGCTGCCGACCAACGATGATTCCAAGTACTACGCCTTCGTAAGAACAGCGCCGGATGGTACTGAGCGAGTGCTGATAGTAGCGAATTTCTGGGCCACAGCCCAAGAAGTAAGAATCGACACCAGCGGTCTTCACGCGCGATCTCTCACCGATCTGCGTAGTGGCGAGAAAGTACTGCTCGACAACAGAGTTCAGTTCAATCTGCCCGCCTTTGGGTACCGGTTGTTTGAAGTCCAATAAAGCGCAGGCAAATTCGTGTACTTGCTGTGGCCGCGCGGCCCCGAATGCGTGGAAGACCACCGGAATTTAGCTAATTAGAGCCGGCGGCCAAACCGCAACTTACTGGAGTCCAAACGAAGTCGAGCTGATTTGATGAGCGGATGTTTGGTATCGAGGTGGAGCAGAGCATGAACAAACAGACAGGATCCTTCCTGTGCATCGTGGCCCTCCTCACATGTGCAGCGCACACGCAGAACGCTCCCCGGGCGGCATCCACGGGGCGCTCGTCGAAAATCCTTGCTCTGTCGCGCATAGAGTATCTTGATCGGGTGCAGGCGATCTGGACCGCACAGATGATCGCACAGATGACTGGAGTCCGATTCGAACACCAGCCGGCTTCGACTCTACCGGTGACTCCCCTGACCCATTTGCCTGGCTACGCGCCTGTGGATGATGACTACTACTACGAAATGGTGGCCATCCGTGCATTCGAGAAATATGGCATCGGTCTTACGGTTGAGCAACTCGGACAACAATGGCTTGAGAACAACGCTGGATCGTGGGGATCGAGCGAACAGGCACTAATGCTGTTGAAGCGAGGAGTCAAGGCTCCGGACACTGGTCACCCCAGATACAACAAGCTCTGGTGGACCATCGGGCCACAGTTCAGCAGTGACGTCTATGGTGCTCTGGCGCCAGGTATGCCGAACGTGGCAGCGACACTTGCACGGAATCTCGGTCACATCAATGGCTACGCCGAAGGGACGGATGGCGCAGTTTTCGTCTCCGGAATGATAAGCCTCGCTTTCGTGGAAAAAGATACCCACTCGATCGTTCGCAAGGCCGCTAGTCTGATCCACCCGGATTCGCCTTATCGTCAGTGTCTGGACATGGTCATCACAATGGCAGAGTCGGGTCGCACGGCTGAGCAGATTTTCCGAGCTGTCGATGAGCGCTGGGGAATCGAATATCCCGCTACCAATAACGCCGTTGTCAATGGCGGCATTGTGGCCACCAGTGTCTGGTTTGGTGACGGCGATTTCAGCAAAACTCTGCAACTCGCAGTTCACGCTGCCGACTTCGCGGATACCGACTGCAATGCCGCGAACTCAGAATCCGTCGTGGCAGCCATGCATGGCACGAAAGCGCTGCCTTCCGAACAAGTTTCTGAACTCCATGATCGGATTCAGGGCAAGGAAATGGGCCCTCTGCAACTCACGCCGCCAGTAGACGAGAGTATTTCGGAGCTGGCGCGACGCACGGTACGAATCGGCGAGGCAATCCTCGTGTCTCACGGCGCGATTGACGAAGGAAACTCTATTCGAATTCCCGTTCAGGATCCTGCCACCCAACCCGCAGAGCTGTTCCAACTGGCCGACCTCATGAAGTACTGGAACCCGGACTGGACGATGGAACGAGCCGGGTTCGGGGGCGCGGGTGGCGGCATGCCGGGAATCCGGGGTATCACCTACCTCGACGGCCATGTGCTCGCCACCTATCCTCGGGATGAAGTACGCGGAACAGTCCTGAGACGGACCGTGAACCTAGGGTCAGCTCCGTCTTTGGAGTTCAAAGCGGGTGTTGACGTGGGACGTGTGTGGCAACTGCAGGTCTATGTCAATGACAAAAAGGTGTTCGACAAGCTCATTGACGGACTGTATGAGTCGCGCCAATCCGATTCGCGCCATTGGGAAGATATCAGTATTGATCTATCTGACTACAAGAACCTGAAGGTGGTTCTGCGACTCTACCAGCGCGTTCTAGTTCCACAACACGAAGCAGGCGACGCCTACTGGCGGGATTTGACTGTGCAGTGATTTTGTGGACCAGCGTTTCCAGCTTAAAGGAAAGGGATCCTTGTGGAACAAAAGCTAGTGAAGTGGCGAAGTCCTGCTGTCTGAGGACTCAGCCTGTCAACCACGTGCTTCCTCTGACACTTACGGTCAATGGGGATGTTGTGTTGATGCGCGATCTCCGGTAAGACGAGTGGCCAGAAGGTATACCTGTGCACCAGCGACCGACTTGCCGAAACAGGGGACGAAAGGCCGCATAAAATGAAGTCGCCGCAGACACCCTTTCGAACCACCGAGCTATCGAGAGCGGCAAGAATGAACACCCCCACCCCTCCCAAGTGTCGCAGCATTGAGATAAATAATGTCACTGGTTCGATGATACGGCTTGATTAGCCTTCCTTCGGCCCGCGCGCCCGCTCGAACAGTTCCTCCGGCTGGGGCAGTGGGAATGCCTGCGTTTGGCAAGGGGTACGAGGCGTACCATTGGGCATGAGCAGGATATGTCCAGAATGGCCCGACTCAGACCCTCCTGATCGGTCGGTAGCTGCCGATGTGCTCCTTCGACAAGAGCCAGACGAGGAAGAAGACGAAGAGGAAGACGACGGCAAAGAAGAAGATGACGATGATGACGACACGACCGACGACGGCTACTCCCGTGGGACTCGCCCAGATTCCGAATCGTCTCTTCTTGTAGGGTAGCTGGACAGCATCGCCGATTTCGCAGTACATTCCGACTCCGCCGGGGGAACCTTGGAGGGCGATTACACCGCCGGCAGCCGGACCTGTTAGCCGAAGTCGCGCGGTCGCATTGCAACCACGCAGGTTAGAACTGTCAATGACGTCAACTTTGTCAGTGTTGGCAGGTTTTGCGTCACACCGGCGTCACAATGAGCGGTCCGCGACGAGGTCATTCGCCTGCACCTAACGCACGGAAACTTCGACCTTGGCGTTCAGGGCCCAACTGGAAAATGAGCAGCAAGGACAGGAGGACTGCTCCTTCAAAAATGGTCAGCGCCCAAGGATAGCCGAGCCGGTTGCGTAATGCGTATTCGATCGATATGGCAGGCGAGGCAACCAGCACTCCAAGTTGGTACACCAGGCCGGGGAAAAGGCTGCGAGCCGCATCGGGCGATAACTCATTCAAGTGAGCCGGGATCACTCCAAAGGCTCCCTGCACACCTGCCTGCATCAGGCACGCTCCAAAGATCAAGGCTGACACGGAAGCGCCAAAGGCCCAGGGGCGCAGCGCAGCCAGAGATACACAAAGTGCCAGCATGATGCCTCGTCTTCGTCCGAGTCGTTCTGAGATCTGTCCAAACAGGAGTGCTCCTGCGATGGCGCAGGTGCTGTAGAGGATCACGATATTAGACACTGTGTCTCGCGACAGGCCGCGAGCTGATTTTAGAAAGTCCGGATACAGATCCTGCGTGCCATGGGAAAGACAGGACATAACCGTCATGAGGAGCAGGAGATAAGCGAAGCCACTCCTGTGCCTCCAGAGCACGAGAAGGATGGAGCGGATCGAGCCCGCGCGGTTCTCCTGCCAGGCAGCCGATTCCGGTGCCTTGAGCGCCAACAGGCTGGTCAGGAACGCCACGGGTAGTCCCACGCCGAACATGGCTCGCCAGCCATAGTGTGGCAGAACAATCTTGATGGCGATGGCAGCAAGCAGGTACCCGATGGGATAGCCGCTCTGCATCAGGCCGGAGAGAAAACCTCGACGCCGCTGCGGAGCGCTTTCCATGGCCAGTGACGCGCCCGTTCCCCAATAACCGCCCATGCCAATGCCGTAGAGCGCTCGCAGGACCGCAAACATCGCATAGTTGGGAGCGAATGCGCTCAGCAGCGTGACGGCGGAGAAATAGAGCACACAGATGACGAGCGGGATCCGTCGTCCAAAGCGATCTGCCAGCGCCCCGAAGAAGAATGCGCCAGCCGGACGCATCGCCAGGGTGACGGAGATCGTCCAAACGATCGCACTTTTTTCAACTCGAAAATGAGCAGCGAGCGAATCCACCAGAAAGATGACGACAAAAAAATCAAAAGCGTCGAGAACCCAGCCAAGGATTCCTGAAGCTACGGCGTACTGCCAGCCGGGAGTGTCAACCGCACTCCCGACGGGGCGGCAATCTCGATTTTTCGGGTCAGAGCTAGGCATGGAATTGTGGAGTGGCTGTGTGTGCAGCGTTAGACGGCACTTTCCGAAACAACCGGAGTGGTGAGCGATGCTGCGTCTCTATTCCGCATCCTTCACGCAGCGAAATCCCAGCGTGCCTGCCCGATCTTTGCTCGGCGCCATCAAGAGGAGCTTGCCGTGCTGATCGAGGCGATAGGCTTGCGGAAAATACCAAACGGAGCCTTGCGGCTGGTAGTAGCTTCCGCCCCGGAGCACAGCTGCACGAGTGTGCTCATCGGTAAATTCGTCGGTCCACTGCCACACGTTGCCCACGAGGTCCGCAACTCCGAAAGGGCTTGTTCCTCGAGGGTGAGCATCTACATCGTCGGGGCCGCGAAGGATGCGACCCTTGTCCGGCAACGGTACGGCTGCGTCATCCCACGCATTGCCCCATGGATAGAGTCTTTCGTCGCTTCCTTGCGCTGAGTATTGCCATTCCCACTCATGCGGCAGACGCTTTCCTGCCCATGCGGCATAGGCGCGCGCGTCCTCGAGAGAGACCCAAGTCACTGGTTTTTTCTCCCATCCGGCGGGGTAGGCGCCATTCTGCCAGTCGCGCAGAAAGTTCAATTCATCTTTTGGGTGGTAGTGAGTTGCGTCGAGAAATTTCTTGAACTCAGCATTGGTGACCGGATACTTATCAACCCAAAGAGCATCCCCGTGCACCGTGTGCAGATGGTGGCGGCGTGGCGAGTCTTCCCATGGATATTGCACGTCTACGCCGATATCGTTGAAGCCCTCCGTCTCGATCCCATTTACTCTGAAAACGAAATCTCCGGATGGGATCTTCACCATCCCTTCCGGAGCATTTTCGGTTGGCGTAGTCTTGGCAATCGTGACCATCCGCTGCGGAAGGAACTTCCATTCACTCGAATAGCTGGCCAGCGGCTTCGAGGCCAGGGCCTTCATCTCCTCGACTAAGACCCGGAGTTTGCCGTCGAGTGCGTCGGGGGTCGCAAGGATGGCCCCGAAACCGTGTGCTTCGATGGGAAAAGACAGAAACGCACTTTCACCTGTGATCTGGGGGGGTAGTTCAACACCATGCCATAAATCGAAGTAGCGGAGGCTAGCTTGGGCAGGAACTCGTAGCTGACGACCATCGGTGCCGGTCTGACTGCGATTCACGATGGTCCACAGAGTTTTCTTTCCGAGGGGCCAGCGGCTGGCATAGATGCCGTATTGTTCCGTCGGAGTATAGGGCTGCCAATCTGGGCTGACCAGAAAATCCGACGTGGCGCGCTCGACCTTCGCGACCCGGCGAAGAGCCTCGGCATCGCGCGGAACAATGCCGTTCCAGATGCCCCACACGTTTTCCCAACTTTCGTATCCGACGCCGTTGAAAAACGCGTACTGAAGATTGTCCACCTTGCTGTGATTCCAGCGATCGCAGACATTGACCATGTGGCGGGGTTCGATCCACTTCAAAGCACTGACCATCGGCGCCGCCGGATACTGCCAGTAACCCCACGTCATGGTGTTCCACGCCAGGGCTTCAAAAGGGAAGGGCATGGCGTGCTCCGGTTCCAGAACCAGCGGATGGCCCACTTCGTTGGACGCGGTTTGGAAAGCCTGGGGCAATCCCCGGAGCGTGTCGCCATTGATCCCGTCCGCACCCACGTCAGCCAGCAATTTCGCCGATGCCGCCCAGTTGGGCAGATTGGGATCGTGCGTGCCTTGGTCCCACGGCATCACCGGGAAGAAGACTCTGACTCCACGGCGATGAAGGTCTGCAACCGCTTGCTTGACGCCCTCCACCCCTCCCGGCATGGCCCGAAGCATGTCGTACTGGCTACGATCGTCAATACCGATATTGGGGTACACCGGCCAGATCAGGACGGAATCGATCCCGCCGTAACGCGTTTCGAGATCGTCCAGATACTTATCGACGGTGTATTGTCCCTTCTCCGGATCGTAGAAATAACGATCCTCGACCATCATCTGCGGCTGAATGAAACTGGACTGCGTCCACTTAAATTCAGGCCGCTCATATTCCTGCGCGGAGTAACCGGCCCGGATCCGCATCTCCGTGCGCCAGTGCGTGATGTCCTCAAGCCACTCTCGGTAGTCTTCGGGGGTGCAAATCTTCGGTTGACCCAACGAGGGCTTGATCGGATTGAGGCAGTCCGGACCAGGGAGTTGGTCGCCATCGGGAGAGTATCGAGTGGTTTGGGCCGTCGCGGCGAGCGTGAGCAAGACGCCGAAGAGCAAATTGCCGAGTGCTTTGCGGGAGCGCACCCTAGTTGAACGCATGAGTACCTCATGGGAAGGCCGGGAGTTTACACGCCTGACCGTTTCGAACGCGGATTGTAGCAGATTCCCAAACTCCGCCATCTCCTAGCGGCTCCCTGTCCATTCCAGATGTGCGCGATGGTTACGATCCGTGATGCAGGTATTGCGCCAGCAACCATGGAATCAGTTCAGGCTCTGCGTAGGCTCTGTCCCATGCGTTATGACCGACACCAGGATATTCTGTGTAGCGGACATTGGCTTTGGCGGCTTGCAGCGCTTGCGCCATCTTGCGAGACTCTTCCACCGGCACCGTGTCGTCCGCGCCGCCATGAAAAATCCAGATGGGAGTGGAACCGATGCGCCTTGCGGTTTCGGCGTATGGATCAGCGACGTTGGGATCGCCCGCCAGTCCTACGTGCGCGTCGGGCACTTTTGCGGGTCCGTAAATGCCGCCACAGATTGGGACGTATGCGGCAAATTTGCCTGGGAATTTCGCCGTCATGTCCCACGTCCCGTAACCTCCCATGGAGAGACCCGTGAGATAGAGCCGGTCCCGGTCGCCGTGAAATTCCCGGATCGATTGTTCGAGAGCCGCCATTGCCTGGGCCTGCATTTCCGCATGGATCCATCGCTTGTCTTTCCCGCATTGGGGCATCACGACAATGAACGGGAACCGGGAGGCGTTCGCGCGGATGGCATGGCCAATGCCCACATCGGTTGGCTGCAGGCCGTCATCGCCGCGCTCACCTACACCGTGCAAAAACAAAATCACGGGCCACTTTTTCTTGGGATCGAAGTCTTGGGGCACGTAAACCTGATAGCGGTAAGACTCACCACCGACGGAGACTGTCCGGTTCAGAAAGCCAGTTTCATGTTTCCGTGCGAAGGCAGTTACTGCACTCAGGCAGAGCAGTACGCCCAGAAATACTCTGCGACAGGTCCGGGTTCTCTTCATGGCGTCGGAGTTTAGCAGGAAAGACCGTAGCTTGCGCGGCCCTAACCCTAAAAACGAATCCTAAGAACTTCTTAGGAACTACGGACCCACATGCGGTCGCTCGGTTTGATGAAGTCTCACCAGTGTTTCCAGTTCATCGAGCAGAGGTTTTCTGTCCGCGCCAAGCACTCGAATCACTTCGGCCGTGAGCAGGGCATCCTCATTTCTTCCAATGCGGAAATACGCATCGCAGAGCATGTAGAGTGGGCTGGGATCGGCGGTCCGCGATTTCTCCAGATACTCCGCCGCCTCCCCCCATCGCTGCTGCTGGTATCGGATTCCGCCCATCCCAATCAGGGCCACGCTTTCCGCAGAATTGAGAGCGAGGGCGGAATGGAAGGATTCCTCAGCCGTCGCGGCTTCTCCGCACGAGAGTTCCACCATGCCAAGGTATGCCGCGATGCGAGAGGAGTTGGGCGCCCGCGCTCGGGCAATGCTCAGCACGCGTTTCGCGTCATCTTTCCGCCCCATGCTGTAATACATGGTTCCGAGCAGGTAGTGGGGCTCTCCATGATCGAGCACGTCGGCCACCGGCAACTTCGCCAGGAGCTCTAGCGCCTCCTGCTCTTTGTTCGCTTCCAGCAGCGGTTCTGCCTGCTTCCATGCTTCTTCCTCTTCCGAGCCTGTCAGTTCAGCCGAGGTGTCTACCCTGTCGGTCATTGCGTCAAAGAGTCTGGTCTCATGCTGTGCTTCCTGGGTTCGGCCGCGTTGGCGATATGCCTTTGCAAGTTGGAAGTGTGCCTTGGCCAGCGAAGGCTGCAGAACGATCGCGCGTTGCAGCGATCCGACTGCAGCATCAAACTCTCCCAATTCCACCTGCGCTCTCCCCAGTCCGTAATACGCAGGTCCGTTTGCGTATCCCTGCGCCAAGGCGTAGCGGTAGGAATCCCGTGCCTTCTCCCAGTCGCCCAAGTTCGCTGAACACTCCGCGAAATAGAACGCAGCCTCTCCGTCGCGGGGATTGTCTTTCAAGGCCGTTTCTAAGCTGGCCCGTGCCGACTCGAAATCGGTCAAGTCGAATTGCGCCTTGCCGATATCGAAGTCGATTCGCGCTAGGCCGGGATTGAGATGGCGGGCCTTCTGTAGCCAGGAAAGCCCCTTCAGGCGCGTTTCGAGTGTGGCGTTCAGATATTCCCCATACTTCTGGCAGACCTGTGCGTCATTGGGCGCGATGCTGGCCGCCTGCGCAATGGTTTCGCGGGCGCGCTCGATATCCGACTCCATGAAGTAGGCCTCCGCCAGATAAAACAGCGGTTTGATCCTCCCCGGCCTGGCGTGGACGCTGATCCGGTAGTTCTCGACCGCCTGGGCCCAGTTCTGCTGGCGAAAGTAGACCATGCCCAACTCGAAGCGAAGATCGGGATCATCGGGAACGCTGATGAGTGTTTTTTCGTATAGTTCCTGCGCCGCGGCCAACTGGCCCGCATCGACGAGCTTTACTCCTTGTTGCAGAACCTTCGCCACGTCGGGCCGGGCTTGGCCGGCCATCAGTGTCGATGTCAACAGAAATGCGACGAGGATCCTCATCCAATCTGGCATGGTAGCACTGCGGAACGCCCGAACTCGAACCCGTTTCCTTGCGCCGGTGCGCGACGTTGACCGATGATAAGCTTCCACCGGAGTGAATATCGAAGCGAATATCGAAGTGAATATCGAGAGAGTGCGGAGACTTGGCTGCAATGCGTAATCTGATTGTCATCCTGGTGACAGCTTTGACGTTCGCGCCTCACCCCGGCTCAACCGCTCCGTCCGAGATTCGCTTTGAAGAGATCGCTGCCAGGTCCGGGCTGAACTTCACCACTGCCAGTTCGCCCACTCCAAACAAGAACCAGATCGAAACCATGGTCGCGGGCGTAGCCCTGCTCGACTACGACGGCGACGGCTACCTCGACGTATATCTCGTGAATGGCGCTGCCATCCCCTCGCTCAAGAAGGAATCACCCACCTATTGGAACCGTTTGTTTCACAATAACCATGACGGCACCTTCACCGATGTAACCGAAAAAACAGGGGTTGCCGGGGCAGGCTATGGCATGGGCGTGGCTGTAGGGGACTACGACAATGACGGCTGGCCTGACCTGTTCGTCGCCAACGTTAATGGGAACCAGTTATTTCACAACAATGGAGATGGGACTTTCACCGACGTTACCGCCAAGGCGGGGCTGCAGGGTGCAACGCTGGACGGAAAGAAGATGTGGTCGATCGGTGCTGGCTGGTTCGATTACAACAATGATGGCCTCCTGGACCTCTTCGTCGTCAATTACTGCAAGTGGGAGGTTAACAAGGAACCCTACTGCACGGTCGGGGGTGGTACCCGCGGCTACTGCCATCCCCGGTACTACGCTCCAACTCACAATACTCTGTACCGAAATAACGGGGACGGTACTTTTACCGATGTGTCCGAGGAAACCGGGATCGCATTGCAATTTGGCAAAGGCATGAGTGTGTCCTTTGCCGACTACGACGGCGACGGCTTTTTGGACGCCTTTGTGGCCAACGACACCACTCGGAACTTCCTGTTTCACAATATCGGCGGAAAACGATTCGAAGAGGTCGGCGAACTGGCGGGGGTGGCATACGGGGCGAATGGTGCCGCGCTTTCGGCAATGGGTTCCGATTTCCGCGATGTGAACAACGATGGCCTGCCCGACATCTGGCACACCGCGGTGGAATTCGAAACATTTCCTCTGTACGGTAATCGTGGCCATGGAGATTTTGCCGACCTGACAGTCAGTAGCGGACTGGCACGGCTGACTTCCCAAATGTCGGGATGGGGGAACGGAATCGCGGACTTCGACAACGACGGTTGGAAGGACCTGTTTGTCGCTCGCTCCAACGTCCTGGACAACATCAGCAAACTGGTTCCTGAACGGCAGTATCCAGAACGGAATTCCATCTTCCGTAATCTCGGCAACGGGAAATTCGAAGATGCGAGTCCTGAAGCCGGTCCCGATTTCCAGAAGGAAGCTCCACATCGCGGGGTGGCGTTCGGAGACATCGACAACGACGGCCGGATGGATGCGGTGGTGACCGTGCTGAACGGAGCGGTCAAGTTGTTCCACAATGTCTCCGTTGACAACAACCATTGGATCCTCCTCAAACTGGTGGGAACCAAGAGCAATCGAATGGGAATCGGCGCGCAAGTGCGCATCACCACCGAAGACGGACACTCGCAATGGAACGAGGTGACCACCGCAGTCGGATTCGCTTCCTCCAGTGATAGCCGGGTGCACTTCGGTCTGGGATCGAACCGGCGCATAAAAGAGATCGAAATTCGCTGGCCCAGCGGCATCAAGCAAGTACTTCAGGACGCTGACGTGGACCGCGTGATGGTCGTCCGGGAACCGCTTCCCGCCGACTTCAAACAACACCCGGAAAAATCCTATAATCACTAAAATGCTTTGCTTCTCCGGAGGATGCTATGGAAAGGCGTGAGTTCTTGAAAGCGGGAACAGCGGCCGGAATCATCAGCTCGGCACGAATGCTTGAGCCCCTCGCGAAAGCGCAACCATCCGCAAATAACATCGCGCCCATTCCGCGGAGAGCGCTAGGCAAGACGGGCGAGAAGCTTTCCATTATCGGTTTTGCCGGCATCGTAGTGATGGAAAACAGCCCATCGTTTGCCAGCAACATCGTCGCAGAAGCCGTGGACCGCGGGATCAATTACTTTGACGTAGCCCCCACCTACGGCAACGCACAGGAGCGACTCGGACTGGCGCTGCAACCGTATCGCGACAAGGTTTTCCTCGCTTGCAAGGAAGAGGACTGGAGCAGGGAAGGTTCTGCCAAGTTGCTCGACGAGTCTCTGCGGCTGCTGCGTACCGACCACGTCGACCTCTACCAGTTTCACGCCCTTTCGAAGATGTCGGATCTCGAGCAAATCTTCGGTCCCAAGGGCGCCATGGAGACTTTCGAGGCGGCAAGAAAGTCGGGCAAACTGCGGTTCATTGGGTTCTCCGCCCATTCGGTGGAAGTGGCCCTGGCCGCCATGGATCGGTATCACTTCGACACCATTCTGTTCCCGATCAACTTCGTTCTCTACTCGCAAGCCAAGTTTGGACCGCAGGTGCTCGAGAAAGCCAGGCAGAAGGAAATGGGGATCATGGCGCTGAAAGGCATGGCTAAGTCAACGTGGCCGGCTTCTGGAAAAACGATCACCCTCATCCCAAGTGCTGGTACGAACCTGCGGCATTTCCGGAAGAGGCCGCGATGGGTCTGCGTTGGACGCTCTCGCAACCGGTTACCGCCGCAATTCCTCCGGGCGATGAGCGCTACTTCCGGCTGGGAATGGATGTTGGTCAGACTTTTCAACCGATAACGGAAACGGAACAGCAGCGGCTGATCGCGGGGGCCACAGGCGTCAATCCCATCTTCCATCTTGGTGCCGTCTAGATTCGCCATGCGGGCGCTGTCGATTCCCCAGCGCTCATCGATGGCTCGCAAAATCTGATGAGGGCTGCGCCCGCAGCTGCCCTAAGAATGACCCTGTGTGCAGCTCTCGAACGCGCGCTTCCTCTTTGCGCATCCAAAACGACGAAAAAGGACAATGGACATAAGTTTTGAAACGTTTTATATTTGCCAACCGTAAGGCTGTTACCGAACCGGAGCGCACCCATGAAACTTCTCATCGCGCCTTTTGCCATTGCAGCTCTCCTGGCTGCCGCCTGCGCCGTTTCAGCACAGGACACCCGTTTTCGCCCCGAACGTCAGCAGATTCCGACCCCCGGCTGCCTCAATATGAAAGGAGCGTGGGAAGGTGGATCCGCACCGTGCACTCAGAATGAGCGTGATTCCTGGTTGGCCGACCTTCGTCATTGGCGGGATGAACGCCGGATTCGCATCGGCTACGACGGCTCGCGCTACGACCTGCCTGCATTCAAGTGGACGCAGTCCAGCTTTTTCCAACCGCAAATGATGGCGGAGGACCGATATTTCTATGACCCCGTCGCTCACCGCTACACGGTGGATCGTTATCTCGACGATCTGGAAAAGCGTTACGGAGGAATTGACGCGGTGCTCATCTGGCCAACGTATCCCAACATGGGTATCGACAATCGTAACCAGCATGACCTGATCCGATCCATGCCGGGAGGCATACCGGGCGTGCGGCAAATGATAGCGGACTTCCATCGGCGCGGGGTGCGCGTACTGTTTCCGATGATGATGTGGGATCAAGGCACAAGGGATCCCGGCATGCCGTGGCCCGAGGCAATTGCCAGCTTGATGGCGGAAATTGGAGCCGACGGTATTAACGGCGACACTCAGGACGGAGTGCCGCTTGCTTTTTCACTTGCCGCCGACAAGATTGGCCATCCTCTCGTCTTTGAGCCGGAGGGCGATCCGTCGGACGAAGCGCTGGCCTGGAATGTCATGACGTGGGGGCAATACCGGTATCCCTTTGTCCCGCTGGTGGACAAGTACAAATGGCTGGAAACGCGCCATATGGTGAACATTTCCGATCGCTGGAAGCGCGACAAGACGGACAACCTGCAGTTCGCTTTCTTCAACGGCGTCGGTTGGGAAAGCTGGGAGAACATCTGGGGTATTTGGAACGACATCACGCCGCGGGATGCTGAAGCTACACGCCGCGTCGCTACGATGGAACGCGCGCTCGCCCCATTTCTCGTAAGTGCCGATTGGGAGCCGCTAGTGCCCATGTTGCGTTATGGCGTCTATGCCAGCCGATGGCCATCAGGCCAGCAGACGGTCTGGACCATTGTGAACCGCAATGAATACGATGTGGAGGGTCAACAGATTGAACTGGCGCCGGAGGAGGGCATCCACTATTTCGATCTTTATCACGGTGTCGAGCTCACGCCTGCAAAAAATCAGGCTGGCCGGAACGTGCTGAGCTTCCGTATCGAGGCGCACGGCTACGGAGCGCTTCTGGCTTCATCGGCCGCTCCCGATCCCGGTATTCAGAAACTGATGTCGAAGATGAAGGAATTGAGCGCGACTCCGCTCGCCAGTTATTCCCATGAGTGGAAGGTGTTGCCGCAGCAGATCGTACCTATCGCTGCAACCAAGCCGCCTTCGGGAGCGCCCGCGGATATGGTTAAGATTCCCGAAGGAGACTTCGATTTTCGTATATCCGGAATTGAGATTGAAGGCTTCAACGATATCGGGGTCGATGTGCAATATCCGTGGGAAGATACGCCCCGGCGTTTCCATGACCACCCCATGCACCTCAAATCGTTCTGGATCGACAAGTATCCAGTGACCAACGCCCAGTTCAAAAACTTCCTCGATGCGACTCATTACCATCCCCAGGATGACCTGAACTTTCTCCGCGAGTGGAAGAATGGCGCCTATCCAGCAGGTGGAGATAACAAGCCGGTTACCTGGGTGTCCCTGGAAGACGCGCGTGCCTACGCTGCCTGGGCCGGCAAACGTCTGCCCCACGAGTGGGAGTGGCAATAC
>Ga0208689_1001194_pt1 | contig 14320 bp, 8 predicted proteins | sample June2015DPH_8_15_FD_184700 | JGI IMG/M metagenome (GOLD analysis project Ga0208689, IMG submission 184700) | Peatland microbial communities from SPRUCE experiment site at the Marcell Experimental Forest, Minnesota, USA - June2015DPH_8_150... | ecosystem: Environmental > Terrestrial > Soil >... | reverse complement strand
TCTGGCCGCCGCGCAGCAAAACTGGCTTCGCGAGTTCCATGCCGGGGGTGGCACATGCATGGCCATCCACGTATGCGCCCCGACCCCGGCCTACCCGCCTCCGCTCGGATCCTTCCGGAAAGGCGCACAGGCAACTCCAGGCGATATCAGCGCTCGGCAGAGAGGCCGATGCGCGGGAACGCGCCGACTTGTTTTATCTCACCCGTATCGAGGCAGAATTCGAGACCTTCGGCGGCTCCCATGGTGTTAGGGAACTCCTTCCGTGCCTGCGCGACCAGGCTATCCACGTACGCATCATCACTATCGGGGTCGTGGTGGAACAGCACCAGTCGCTTCACGCCTCGTTCCTGGGCGATGCGCACGCCCTCCTGCCATGAGCTGTGCCCCCAACCTCTCTTTTCGCCTTCCGACTGTTCAGGCGTGTACTGGGAGTCATACAATAGAAGGTCGGCATCCTGGGCCAGATCACGCACCGCGCGATCGTGGAAGGGGGAGCCTGGCTCGGTGTCGGTCGCCAGGACGAACACGCGGCCGTCCGCCTCGATGCGGTAGCCGGCGCATCCCTGCGGATGATGGAGCGGCGCGGAGCTGATCACTGCCCCGTTAATATTGACGCGGCCCTCCCCCAAGTCGAGAAAGTGGCGTTGTGCTCCCATGGCGCTCATCTCTACCGGAAAGTAGGGATTCCCCATCTGGCCTTCGATAACTTGCTGTAACTCGGGCCCTCGGCGCAGAGGGGAGTGGAAAAGGAAGGTGTTGCCCTTTCTGTAAAGAGGAAGAAAAAACGGAATCCCCTGAATGTGGTCCCAGTGGAAATGCGTGAGGAAGATATAAGCCTGGACCGTCCTGTCAGCGAATTCGCGGACGATGCTCTTGCCCAGCGCCCTCAGCCCGCTGCCACAATCCAGGATGATGAGGGTATCGTTGTCGAGCCTGACCTCGACGCACGACGTATTGCCGCCGTATCGCCCATTCCCTTTTTCCGGGGTCGGCGTTGTACCACGCACGCCCCAAAGTCTGACCTTCATGATTCACTACCTTTTCGGGACCGGAATCCAGCGCCGTATCGCCGCCCGGTAAGCACAACGTGCAATGTGCCCTCCGTCCACTTCAGGGACTCGGCGTCCAGAAGAAGCGCATACGATAACCCTGCCTTACGGGCGGCTAGCCGCAGAACAAGCGGTTAGGCCCCTATCCGGTCCGCAAATCTGATCTTCTTCATAAAGTCTTCTATAAAATCGCAATCGACCTGGTTGCTCTTGCTGGGAAGGCGTATCTGTGATTTTGTCATGCGTTCAATATTCCACTTTCGACTATAGTGAAACCGAAACCTCTCCAACTTGATAACAGTGCAACAGAATAGTGCGATGCTTTCGTTGAATCGCGGAAACATTTCCACCTTCGGACGTAAAACGAGGATGTCGTCTGTAGCGAAGAACGGCCTTGGCTGGTAAAAAGCCTCTCCAACGCTTCCGTTCTAGTTCACAGATATCGCGTTGCCCTGAAATAGAGGCGGCAAGTTCACGTAGTCCGTGACCCCGTTGTTGTCCTTTATGCATCGGATCAATGGCGTTTGTCCCGGTTCCATATTGCGATCTACAACGCGCCTTCCTCTGGTTATATCAAATAGGTCGCTGTAGCAGTACGTAACCCAGCGTGTCGAATCGATGTGCTCTGCTTCAGGCACAATCTCGGGGTGGATAAATGTCAAGTAATCGCGGACTGAATGCTCATAGTCCTGATCGGATAGTTTTCCATAATCTGTCTCAATATATGCCTCCGCACACCATTCGTCATCCGCGCGCACAGGCTTCAGAATGCTGACACCCGGTTCTTCTTGACGATTCTGAAAGTCCGCTACCAGTTTCGTGCGAATTTTTCCCCACCGATTGTAGTGATCCACTCTCCCGATATGTTTCAGTGTCACGAATCCATCATCTTTCATGCGTGAAAACCAAGAAGACTTTGTCTCTGGATGCTTCTTGTGTGCGGTGAAGATGAGGACGCACGACACAACGGTGGCGTTCTTCCCGAACAGGTCGTCCGGCATGGAAATAACTGCCTCCAATGTGTGGCTTTGGAGCAACTGTCTCTTGAGATCGCTATTTTCAATCACGCATCCGATTGGGACGATGGCGATACCCGTACCGCCACGGTCAAGATAGTCCAGCATGGTCTTCACGAACTGAAGTTCACTAAGGCCCTCACCCTTGAGCGAGTACGGAGGATTAATGAAGCCGACATTGGGCCTGTTGGCCTTTTCTTGGCCCTTTCGATTGAGTTCCTTTAGGTTTTGGATGTCTCGGACGATGGATTCATTAAAGCAACTACCCTCGAACAACTGACAACTGCCATCTCCACGGAGAATCATGTTGGAAGCGGCAAGCGCAAACATCTTTGGTTGGCTCTCGATGCCTATTAACCCGTATCGTTTGACGCGCCTAATCCGGTCGCTATCTCCGTTGCAGTCGCGGATCATTCGATTCATTGCCGAGATAAGAAAGCCACTCGTGCCGCAGCACGGGTCTAACACCGTGTCCTCGCAACCGACCTGTGCCAACTCAGAGAAGAGTTCCGTCACATGCTTTGGCGTGAGGATGATACCAAGTTTACCGTCTCCCCCCGAATACCGGAGGAATTCATTGTAGAAGCGGCCTACGATGTCGTAGTCCTGATATATACTGACGAACGGAAAGACACGCTCTTTCAGATCGTCAACAATCTTGCGTAAGGGTGACATGCTGATTGACCGCTCGCGGTCCACCAGTTTGGTGTGTGTCTGAATGAATCCATATTGCTGCTTGATACCGAGTTTCTTTGAATGAGGAATGTCCTGCCCGTCAACGACCGCTTTTATCGTGTCAAGCGTGTACTGGGGAAGCCGACTGTCCGGATAAGTCGAGTATGTTTTGTAATATACGTCGTCCTTTAGCGCCAAAAGGATGCCGCTGACAATTAGCGGTTTCTCTGCGTCGCTCAAGTGTGCATAATCGCGTATGAAATTGTGAAGCTCGCGTGAGAAATCGAGAACCGAGCGTTCCTTTTGCGCATGTACGAGGGGGTCGTACACATACAGGTCAAAGTAGTCCGCGAATGGTAGTATTGCCGCAACTATCTTGCCAAATTTGTCTTTCAGGGGCGCCGCGCTGTTGTATGCACCCTTGCGGACAACGTAACACGACACCACAAGTTCGTTCTCCGTTTGGCCTGAAACAGCAATTGCTAGGACATTGAAGGAGCGGCAGAGATGTTTCGCATAATGGAGGGCGCCATCGAGCGCATAGTCTTTGGGGTTCGAGAAATCTGAGGTGGCGTGTTTCTTCGGATCGGCTTTGCATTCTACAATGGCGATGAACTCTGGGTCGTCAGTAGTCTGGATGATGAATTCTGGTTTCCCCAAGCCCTCGCCAGATTTGGATGCAGTCTTGAGCAGTCTCGCAATTGCGGGATTATTGCTTTTCTGTTCTTCGATGGTAAGTGCCCTGTTCTCGAAATACTTAAACTCAGTGAGGCGTGACCGAAGCAGCCCTTCTGTAATGCGCTCATTCCGTGACGGTCTCCTTGGCATGTTCTTCTCCCGAATCTCTTGGTCTGAGCTCCTGAAGGGATTATGTGCTAAATGGCCCTTTTCTTTCAATCAGTGCTTGACAACGGGAAACCGCGGGTGCATACATTGTCTTTCATGTATGCGCCCCACGAACACGCGCAACACCTGTGTCACCCGTCCTCTCCATGGCCTGTCCTGGCTTCTTAACGGTCGCCGACATAAACGGCGATGTCGGCGCCACCCGCGACAACGCATGCGCCACAGGCGCTCCTGGGCGATGCCCAGTTCAGTGGTGACGAGGGGATTTCTCGCCAGCAATCGGCGGCGGATGCTGTAGGTAAACACTACGGCGTTAGGCAGGACCCACGCCCTTCGGCCCCCTGGAGAATCGTCCTCGCGAGACTGTCCAGAACAACTTCCGAGTACCCCGTAATCCACCCGCAATCGGCGGCTACTTCACTGCCAGCACGAGCAGGGTAGCGTCATCCTGAAATTGCGCGCCGCAGAACTCCGTAACCTGCGCCAGCAGCTGCTGATTAATCTTCGCGGCGGAATTCGCCGCATGTGCTTTGGCGAATGCGGTGACTTTTTCCATGCCGAATTCTTCGCCATCCGGCGCCTCGGCTTCGGTAATGCCGTCGGTAAATAGAAGCAGCCTGTCGCCGGACCTGAGGTCCACGCTCGAGTCCTGATATGTCCACGCGGGGAAAACGCCGAGCACCGCGCCGCCCTGGTCCAGCGTGCGCACGGCGCCGCAGGAAACCAGAATGGGATACGGATGGCCGGCATTGCAGTAGCGAAAGGTGTGGGTGCCGGCGTCCAAAACACCGCAGAAGAAGGTCACGAATTTATCGGCCGCGATGCTTTCGCAGAGCATGCCGTTGATGATGCTGCATACGCGCGCAGGGCTATCCAGGTCGTGAACGGATGCGCGCAGGCTCGCCTGCACGTTGGCCATGAGCAGAGCGGCGGGAACGCCTTTGCCGGAAACGTCGGCGATGCAGATGGCCAGCCGGTTTTCGCCGAGCTTTAACACATCAAAGTAATCTCCGCCGACCGCGCGCGCGGGCTGCCAGGCGCTGGCCACCTCGAACCCCGGCAGCTGGGGAATTACTTTGGGGAGCAGCGACTCCTGGATCTCCCGCGCGCGCTGCAATTCCTCGTCCTGGACTTCCAGGCGAGCGGTACCCGCCTGGACCATGCTCTGCAGCTCGACATTGCGGCGCTCGAGGCGCGCCCTGGTCCTGCTGTAGAGAAAATTCATGACGCCGTAGACGACGGTGATCAGGAATGGCATCTTCCAGCCGGTGGCGATCAGGTGTCCAAGCGATTGCGGACCAGACGGAGCGAACCACCAGACAATTACGCTCGTCAGCGCGTAAACGGGCAGCATCACGACGCACAGCAAGACCAGGAAGATCAGCCAGTCATAAGGAGCCGGCCTTTCGTACAGCGGGTGCAGCCATTGCATGGGAGGCGAAAGGAAATTGCCGATGCACAGCGAGTACAAGATGACGGTGAAAGGATGTATGGGCTCGCCCATGGCCCAGAAAATGGCGCCAATCACGAAAGCGATAAACAAGTAGACGCCCTGGTTGCGGAAGAAGGTCGTCAGCGATTTGGAGTCGGCCCTCATCGTTAGCCTGATTGTCAGCGGATCGCCACTATTCTGTATCTCGCGTTCGGCTGCGAATTCTCTGCCCACGTCACATCTTATCGTGACGATTCCCAATAGGCAACTCGCATCCGTGTGGGGCCGATCCGGTGATTCTGGGCGAGTGGTCGGCCACTCGGAAGTTGGTCCACGCCGTCGCAGGTTACTCCTGCCTTGTCGCCCAGTGTTTACCGATAACTGTTGGTAACAGCCCTTCCCACAATCAATGGGCGGATAGGTCCATGCTCGTCGTGGCAACTTACGCCTTGTGCCGCCGGTCAGGGCCTTGGCTCAGCAGGTTGCTGAAAAAGGGGTCGGGGGCGCTGTAGCGGCGGGTTTACCCTGCCATAACCTCAGTGCCCTCAACCCGGACTGGCGGCGTGAAGCCGCCGCTGCACCCTTTTTCAGCAACCTGTCAGAAATGGGGCCACCGCGGGAGCGGGTAGCGCAGAGGTGGGCGCATTTTGCCCTCCTCTGCGGCTCTTCCTCCGGATATCGCACCGGCCGATGGACGCTTTGCACACGGGACGAAAAGCCGCAGAGGAATCCGCCGGCTGGCGGATACCTCTGCGCTACCCCCTGTGACGCGGTCCCCCAAAAATCCCCGAGACCAGAATCAGGCATACAACTTTGCACTTGACAAGTGCTTCGAGTTATGGTAGCCTATTCTGGTTGTCGCAAGGGAGCGCTGGCAAACGGCTGCGGATGTGGCAAAGTAAGACGAGGTGGACCTGGCAAGGGGGGAAAAGGCGCGGAAAATGAAAAAAGATACTAAATAGTGGGAACGAACCTAAGGATTTGTTGAACAGAAAGGAGTTAGCGCTTTTCGGAGCTAAAAACGAACTGGTTTTTGATGCAAAAGAACCCAAATCAAACCCAAAAATGGGGCCAAAAAACCACCTTTTGCGCGGAATCGAAGTCAAATTCGCGAGTCCAAAGGCGCCGGCGGTTGGGCGAGCGAAAGGGGGCTACATGAACTGCCAGTTTGATGTCGTTAGCCGGTGGGGGACATGAGACTTCAATTCTCCGCGCCATTCGACCCGAACAACGAGCCGGAATCTTTCTTTGAGTCTTTCCCCTCGCGCCCCGCGGTTTTTGCCCTTTTCCCGCCTGACTCCGCAGTTGCTTCCACGCCGTACCTCACCCGCACGCGGGACCTTCGCCGACGCTTGGGCCGGCTGTTGTCCCCAAAGCGCGAAATCTCGCGGATGTTCAACTTGCGGGGATTCGCTCGCCGGGTTGAGTGGCAGGTTGTTGGGTCTGCTTTTGAGGCTCAATGGCTGAATTATCTTCTGAACAAGCAATATTACCCTCGGCAATACCGTTTCCGGCTACGCCTCAAACCTCCCGCCCTTCTCAAGCTCAACTTGCGTAACCGCTTCCCGCGCTGTTATCCCACTCGGCGACTGCTGAAAGACGGGGCTTACTACTACGGCCCTTTTCCTTCGCCGGCGGCCGCCGAGCGTTTTGCGGCGGAATTCCTCGACTTCTTCAAGATCCGCCGCTGCCTCGAGGATCTAGACCCCAACCCTTCCCACCCCGGTTGTATATACTCGCAGATGAAGATGTGTCTTGCGCCCTGCTTTGCCGGTTGCACCGCTGACGAATACCAGAGTGAGGTGGGGCGTGTTGTGGAATTCCTGGATGCGCAGGGCCAGTCGCTGCTCCGTGCGCTCGCGGAGGAGCGTACCCGGGCTTCGGAAGCCCTCCAATTCGAACAGGCGGCGAAGATCCATGCAAAGATCGAGAAAGTCAACGGAGTGTTGCGCCAGAAATCCGAACTGGCGCGCAACCTGCGTGAGCTTCACGCGCTGGTAATGCAGAAGGGCGCGGAAGAGAAGAGCGTGCTCTTCTTCCGCGTGTGGCGGGGCGAATTGCGCGGACCTGCGTTGCTTTCGCTGGACGAGAACGTGCCCTCGCCTGTCCCCCTTGACCAGCAACTCCATAACTTGCTGGATTCCCTCGCGGGCGACTCGCCGCCTGTATCTCCCACCAAACCCCCTTTGCTGCCGTCGCCCCATCCGCCCGCTGCTGTCACGACTGTCGATCCGAGGGGGCAGAGTCCCGCGCCCCCGCGCACTTCCACGCCCACGCCTATTTACCCGCGGAGGTATGGTGCCGAATTCGATCCGGCGGTTCCGCCCTGGGAACACTTGAGCCTCTTGGCGCGCTGGTTTTACAGCAGCTTCCGCGAGGGTGAATTGGTCATGCTGAACGCTGAGCAGACGATTCCCCACACTCGCCTTATCCGCCTCTGCCGCAAAATCCTCACCCCGTGAAGCTCTCAGCCGTCAGCTATCAGCTATCAGCAAGAAGAACTTGTTCGCTGATAACTGATAGCTGACGGCTGATGGCTTTGTTGTTTGACTGCGAGCTCCGACCAACCTACAATGGCTTAAGGCGATGGACCATGCCTGACACGTTTCTTTCCATAACCACGCCGCCTCCGCCTCGCCGGCCCTCTCCGCCCAGGGTCGGCAGCCGCAAGGTCTTCGGCCAGTTTGTATTTCTGACTCTCTTGCTTCTTTCTGTCGGAATGGGCGCGCTGGCCGGGCTGGTCTTTGTGTATTCGTCTGACCTGCCGCAGATTCGCGAGTTGGAAGATTATCGGCCGGACGTGATGACGGACCTTTACGCGGACGACGGTACCATCATCGGAAGCTTTGCGCTGGAGCGGCGCGTCATCGTGACCTACAACCAGATTCCCCCGGCCATGAGAGACGCGGTCATCTCCATAGAAGATCGCCACTTCGAAAACCACTGGGGCATTGATGTGCTGCGCATCGTGCGCGCAGCGGTTACGGACCTGATGGAGTGGCGGAGAGCTCAGGGGGCCAGCACCCTCACCCAGCAGCTTAGCAGGAAGCTGTTCCTGACGCCGGAGAAAAGCTTCCGGCGTAAAATCCAGGAAGCCTTGATGGCCATTCAAATTGAGCGGCACTTCACCAAGTCCCAAATCTTTGCGATGTACGCGAACCAAGTGGATCTTGGGCATGGGAATTTTGGTTACGAGGCCGCCGCGCAATTCTTTTTTGGCAAGCACCTGGACCAGTTAACGCTCCCGGAAGCCGCGCTGCTGGCGGGAATCCCCAAGTCACCCACGGCCTATTCGCCCATCCTGCACCCCGAAGCCTCGCGCCGGCGCCGCAATCAGGTGCTGCTCGCCATGCTGGAGAATGGAAAGATCTCGCTGGAAAAATACCGAGAGGCAGCCAACGTCCCCCTCAGCTTGAATATCCAGAAATGGAATTACACCGTGGCGCCCTACTTTGTGGAAGAGCTCCGCCAATTCCTCGAGAAGAAGTACGGGCCGGCGGCGGTCCACGAACAGGGTCTCCGCGTTTACACGACGCTCAACATCAACATGGGAAAGATGGCTGAGGAAGCCCTTCGGCAGGGCCTGCGCGACGATGACAAACGCCGGGGCTGGCGCGGCCCCGAGAAGAACATCCTGAAAAACCCCCTCACCCTCGCCGGCGGTGAACCCGTGACCCTGGAAACCTACACGGACAGCGACTGGAAGCCAGCCTTCCAGCCGGGTGATTTGGTGCACGGATTAGTGATGCAAGTGAGCGCAGACCATGCCATCGTCCGGTTTGGCGACTCCACGGTGCGCGTCACCCCCCCGGATTTTGCCTGGACCAAGCAGACCCAGGCGAGCGACCTCTTTGCTCCCGGCGACCTGGACTTGTTTCAAGTGAAGGAAATCAAAGGGTCGAAGCTTCACGTGGCCCTCGACCAGGATCCCAGCGTCCAAGGGGCGTTGCTGGTGATTGACAATCCCACGGGCGCCATCAAGGTGATGATCGGGGGATACGACTGGAATGACAGCAAATACAACCGGACCACCCAGGCGGAACGGCAAGTAGGCTCTTCCTTCAAGGTATACGTCTACTCGCAGGCGATGCTCGACGGCATGTCACCCTTGGACACGATTGTAGATGCGCCGGTCAGTTACCACACTTCCTCCGGCCTCTGGGCGCCGCACAACTACGATGAAAAGTACGAAGGGACCATCACGCTGCTGCACGCGCTGGCCGAGTCGCGCAATGTTCCAGCCGTTCGCCTGCTGGGGAAAGTCGGGGTTGATAGCGTCATAAGACTGTGCCGCAAATTTGGCATCACGTCAAGGCTGGTTCCCAACCTGCCGCTGGCGCTTGGCGCCTCGGATCTGACCCTGCTCGAGCATACCTCCGCTTTCACCACTTTCCCGAACGACGGTGTCCACATCGCGCCGCGCCTGGTCTACCGTGTGACCAATTACGACGGGCGAGTGATCGACGATTTCCAGCCGGAAGTCACGGACGTTCTTCCGGCTTCTGTCGCACGCCTCATGGTTTCGATGTTGCGGGAGGTCTTCAACTCCGGCACGGCCGTGCGGGCCAGGTCGTTGGCCCAGAAATACCCCATGGCGGGCAAGACGGGCACCACCAACGATTTCACCGACGCGTGGTTTCTCGGTTTTACGCCGTCCCTCACCTGCGGCGTATACGTGGGCTTTGATGACCACCAAACGCTCGGCGATAAGGAAGAAGGAGCGCGTGTGGCGCTGCCCATCTGGATGCAGTTTATGAGCGAGATCCTGAAGGAGCGGCCCGTCGAGGAGTTCCCGCACTCGCCGCTCCTGACGAACCCCGGCCAAGTGAAGGAAATCCTCGCCAGCGCCGGGCCTGAGCTGTTGCTGGGTGGGAGCCCGCCAAGCGTGACCAAAGCCGCGGCCCAGCCTGCGTCAGAGCCCGCGGGGCAAGCCGCAGGCCAACCGGAGCCAAAACCCGCCGCTCCGCCACCTCCGGCAGGTTCAACCTCATCAGTTCCTGGTCTCGCGGTAACACCAGTGCCCTCTGCGGCCACCGGAAGTGCGGCTGCACCCGCAAAGGCGAAGCCCCAAGCCGTGCCCGCTCCGACAAAAACGAAACCCTCCTCCTCCCCTGCCGGCGCCAAAGCCACACCCAATCCTCCTCCGAGTGCGGCGCCCAGTCCGAATCCCGCGCCGCGTTGAACTGCGGTGACACCCGCGTTATTTGCGCAGAGCAGGCCTCGAATCTTTGCCAAGAGCACGCTTCCTTCTCCCGCCTCAGGCGCGCGACCAGCTCCCGCCGGGTGCGGAGAAGTGCGCTGAATGCGAGATGGCAGATTGCGTCGGAGGGGGCCACGCCGGGCTCTTTAGCTGCTTCAATTAGTTCTTCTTCGGAAGCAGTCCCAACCTGCCGGCTCGAGCGTGCGGAGGTTGCCTTCGGGCATAGCCAGCTTTATGGCTTTTGAGGCTTCAATTTCTCCGACGTGATAAAGAGGCCGTCCCTGGAACTTCAAGGGAAGACGCGAAGCCTTCCGCCGCGGGACGGTGAAGAGCAGTTGATAATCTTCGCCCCCGTGGAGCGCCAATTGAAGGGAATCCGCAGCCTCAGGCAGGTTGGGGCCGGGGATCTTCGCAGCCCACAACCGTGCCCCCACGCCGCTGGCAGCGCAAAGTCGGGAGAGGTCTGTGGAAAGTCCGTCACTCAAATCCATCAGCGCCGAAGCCATGCGGCGCTCGGAAAGAAATCTCCCCAGCGCACATTGTGGTTCTGGAAAGAGGTGAGCATGCACGGCCTCCCTGGCTGCCGCGTTTGCGGGAAGGCGGGAGCCGCCTCGCTTGCTCTGGAGCAGGCGAAGGCCGAGCGCTGAAAGCCCCAACCGGCCGCTCACAAAGATCTGGTCTCCGGTGCGGGCGCCTGACCGCCGCAGTGCTTTGTCTCTGGGGACCTCCCCTGCTACCAGCACGTCAATGAAAGTCCTTCCGGGAACCAAGGCAATATCCCCTCCGACCAGTCGAACGCCGAAGCGACCCCCCAGCGCCAGGATTCCACGGTAGAACCCGGAAACCCAGTCGCGCGTTACCTCTTTCGAAATGGCCAACGATACCAACACGTAGCGGGGGACGCCACCCATCGCCGCCACGTCGCTCAGAGAGCGGGCAAGCGCCCGGTGACCCACGGCCTCCGGCGGGTGCAACCGGCGGGTGAAATGGACATCCTCGATTGACATGTCGGTGGTCAGGATAAGTTCATCCCCCCTCTTGACCGCCACCAGCGCGGCATCGTCGCCAATACCGAGTTTCACCCCTTTTTCAACCCTTAAAGGCCGCACCCTTTCATGCCCGTGTGCGGGGGCCGCCAGTGCTTGGAGCCACTGTACGAATTCGTTTTCAGTCCGAAACAAGTTTTCACCCATAAGACAATTGCGAGCCAAGCGCACCGGCCTTGATATCCGGGCGGTGAGAAGTCAGGGGATAGAATATCGCTTTTCGGGCACAGTCGGAATCTGGTTGTTGCATAGGGATCACGCAAACTTTAAGGGCACATTACACAGGTTACAGGATTGCGAGAAGCAAGCCGAGAGGGATAATCCTAGTCCGGTCAGACTTAAGTAAAGTCACTTTACTCCCCTTCGAAGAACTGGACATATTGACCTCATGCATTTGTTGTAGGGGTGCCTACTCGTTTTGCCGTATTTGACGCTTGACATGTGCCCTCATCTTAACTAGGATTCTACCCGATATGCCTAAGTGAGACTTTTTTAATGTCCGTTCCCGACGCCCCTAGCGGCTAACCGATACGGAATTCATAGCAAGAAATAATCTCTCGACGGGAGAACTAATAAATGGAAAAGAAGTTTTATGCCTTTCTTTTTTTTCCTGGCGCCCATGGCAGGCTGCACAAGCTTCAACTGCCATTTTACATCATCCATCTGGTTTTAGCTTTCAGCGTGGTTGGAATCATGACCGTAGCAGCATTGGCCAACAGTTATGCCAGAATGCTCCTGAAGGTATCAAATTACAATAGTGTTCGAAGTGAGCGCGAAGCCCTAAAGACGCAATACCGGACGTTGGAAAGCACTGTAACCAGTACCAATGCCAAGCTGGACTCATTGCAGTCGCTGGCTGCGGAAGTAGCGCTGACATACGGGTTTGGAGACGCGCGGCGGCCACGCTTCCCCGAGGCCGTGCTTGCCCTCGCGACCCAGACTAATGCCACCGTGGACTCCAGTTTCCGCGCCTCATTATACGCGTTTAACCTTATCCGCAGGGCTTCCCTGGAACCGGAGGGGAGTGCCTTGGGGCGCGGCATGTTTTCGAATCCCCAAATAGATCGAACAACCGTGCCGTCACTCTGGCCTGTGCGGGGGCAAATTACCGCAGGCTTCGGGCAACGAATGGATCCTTTCAGTGGCGAGGGCGCATTTCACCCTGGCGTGGACATCTGTGTTCCTTTCGGCACCAAGGTCGAGGCCGCTGCCGACGGAATTGTCCTGGAAGCCGGTCCCGAATCCGGTTATGGTAGCCAAATCCTGATCGACCACGGCTATGGGTTGACTACCAAGTATGGGCACCTGAGCAGGATTTTTGTAGTGGTCGGCCAGGAGCTAAAGCGCGGGCAAGTCATTGGCGCCGTGGGCATGACCGGGAAGACTACAGGACCGCACCTCCACTACGAAGTGCTCATTCACGATACGCCCGTGAACCCAATGAAGTACCTGCACGGCTAACCCAGCTCAGGAAGCCGCATCATTTTCCAGCCGCCCAAGATGTCGCTTTGGTTCCAGCTTTTGCTGGCTCTAGTCCCCACGGTTGCCGTTTCGGTTGGACGGCTTTTGCCGGATGTTTAATACGCAGGTGCAGGAGGGACGACTCATTGCTTCCTCCCCGCGCCTGCGGCTGGTTTACGAGCCGCCAGAGCAAAAGGGCATCCATCCTGCGGAGGCCTCCGACGCGACGGCCATCAAACAACAAGGGCAGGGCGAAGAAGTCCTGAGCGGCCTGGACTGCAAGGGGTTAGTGGGCGGTGAAAAAATGTATTGTATGCCCTTGCAGTTCGGAGTCCGATTGGCTATAATAGTTTGGTTTCGGCGGCTGGCGTAGCTCAGCCGGTAGAGCATCTGATTTGTAATCAGAGGGTCGGGGGTTCGAATCCCTTCGCCAGCTCCAGCTCGAGCGCACACAGCCGCGAGAATGGCCGGCGGGCGCTGGTCGAAGTTTCGGGAGCGGGTTTTTATCAAATCTGAAAAGTGCTCAGCCTTGCGCGGGAATGGCGGTGTGCCCGCGTCCAACCGCAGACTCGAACTACTTGGCTCAAACTAACGAGACCCGAACACGGAGCGAAAGGGCGTGCCTGTCCTTGCCAGCGCGTGCGGGAACGAGTTACGGACAGGTGGCTGAGTGGTCAAAAGCAGCAGACTGTAAATCTGCCGACCCATGCGGTCTACGGAGGTTCGAACCCTCCCCTGTCCACCAGAAAGACAGTGACAAGTGACAAGTGACGAGCCAAACAATCTGCTTCTCGGCTTCTTGCTCGTCACTTGTCACTCGTCACTGAAGTTCGGGGCGGGAGTAACTCAATGGTAGAGTCACAGCCTTCCAAGCTGTTGGTCGCGGGTTCGATTCCCGTCTCCCGCTCCAGGAAGCTCTCAGCCTTCAGCAATCAGCACTCAGCCTGGAGTCTCTTAGCTGAATGCTGACCGCTGAGCGCTGATGGCTGGCGCGGGCCGATGTAGCTCAGTTGGTAGAGCACGTCCTTGGTAAGGACGGGGTCAGCGGTTCAATTCCGCTCATCGGCTCCAGAGATTTCGCGAGAAGCGGCGATCATCGCGTAGGTGAAGGGAGACTTTGCCTCAAGATGGGCTTGAGTATGGGCAGAACATTCGCGGAGCTAAGCACGGAGGTGGCCGGAACATTCTCTGATTCCGGTTTGACTAAGCTCTTCCTTGAGTGCTTGAGTCTCGGTGGGGGCAGAACGAGGCCGGAGGGATTTGAAAACGTGGTACTCAGCGCGTGCTTTGGCTTAGGCGGGGCCAATGGGCCGCCCAATTACCCGACGCCGAGCTTTGGTTAGAAGTATGCTAGCTTGCCTCCCAACGAAAAGACAGAACTGAGGGATTTCTATCTCGAAAGGCTTGACGAGGCCAAGCACAACTTTCCAGAACTTTTTAATTAGAGGGGCAACTTCCAATGGCCAAAGAAAAATTTGATCGTTCGAAGCCGCACATGAACATTGGGACGATTGGGCACATCGATCACGGCAAGACGATGTTGACCTCGGCGATCACCAAGGTATTGGCGAAGGAGAACCCGAAGGTGAAGTTCC
>Ga0208689_1001160_pt1 | contig 14637 bp, 11 predicted proteins | sample June2015DPH_8_15_FD_184700 | JGI IMG/M metagenome (GOLD analysis project Ga0208689, IMG submission 184700) | Peatland microbial communities from SPRUCE experiment site at the Marcell Experimental Forest, Minnesota, USA - June2015DPH_8_150... | ecosystem: Environmental > Terrestrial > Soil >... | reverse complement strand
CTTCGTAAGTGAAGGCGTCCACAGGGACCGTATCCCTACCGTAAGGAAGACGCATTAGGACGTGCGGCACGCAAAGCCCGACATAACGGGAATCGTCGCTCTGGCGGAACGACTTCCACTTGGCATATTCGGTGGTATCGAAAATCCGTGCCACGTCCCGCGGCTGATCCAACTGCGCAAAACTCTCCATATTCAGTAGTTGTGATGAAGCCGCCGTCAGGAATGGCGCGTGCGCAGCCGCCGCAACCTGCGCGACCTTTTCCAGGAGTTCCAGGTCCTCCGGGCTCTTGCTGAACTCGTAATCACCGACCAAAGCGGCAAAAGGATCTCCACCGAAAACCCCGAACTCTTCTTCGTATACCTTCTTGAACAACGCGCTTTGATCGAATTCAGGAGCCCGCTGTAGATCGCGCAGAAGCTCTTTCTTCGAAACATTCATAACCCGAATCTTCAGCATGGTGCTGGTCTCGCTTTGGCTGATGAGGTACTTCAAACCCCGCCAGCTCGATTCGAGTTTTTGCAACTGGGGATGGTGCAAAATCTCATTGAGTTGGATGGAGAGCAGGTGGTCAATCTGCGCCACTCGGGCATTAATCATCGCCTCGACATCTTTCGAAACGGTGACCTCCCCTTCCAGCACCTGGCTGATGAATTCCTTCACCAGGCTCTTGCCGCGCTCACGGGTGGCAACGTCTGTCCCCACCCTGCCGTCCTCAACAATCTGATCCAGCAATCCCTTTTCCGCGACCTGCTCCGCCGCCTGTGCAGGCGCCTTTGCCATTTCTTCCTTAGCCATTTGACCCCTCCTTCCCTTCTCCCTCCTTCTTTCCGCCCAGTTCCGCCCTCAACTTGTTCAACTTCTCCGTGTTACTAACCGCATCCAGCAGAACTTGATCCAGCTTGTCGTTCGTCTGCAACGTACCTTTTAGATCGTTGAGGCGGGTGCGGAGCTCAAGGAGTTCGCGCAGAGGTTTGACCTGCTTGGCCACGTTCTCCGGCGCGAAGTCATCCATACTCTTAAAATCGAGACCGACCTTCAATTGTCCTGCATCGGGATCCTCGCTGAGCTTGTTTTCCACCGAGAATGCCAGATGAGGTTTCATGCTTTCCAGCACGCTGTCGAAATTATCGGGGGTTACTTCTACGAACCTCCGGTCTTTTAACCGGGGTAGAGGATCTACCGGTTGACCTGAAAAATCGCCCAGAACTCCCATCACAAATGGGAGCTCTTTAATTTCTATGGCGCCTCCGGTTTCCACGTCGTAACTGACGTGGACACGTGGAGGCCGTACCTTTTCAAGCTTCTTTTGGACGCTCTGTGCCATGGGGCACCCCTTCCGAAAATTCAAATTTGTGTGTAATGTGACTCCCGAACCCACAGTCTTTCTAGCAAATCACGGAACGTTTGTCAATGCAAAAACATAAAGGGGGCTACAACTTCCTCAGAAAGTCGCGATGGCCCTGGATGTGACATGGCCAGATTGTGATAACAGGGGAGAAATCTTATCCAGACTGACATCACCGGGGGTCAGGACGGTCAAAGAGAGAGGAAACACAAGACCCCCACGAGGCTGGCAGGGACCCGAGGCACTACTCCCTCCGGGCCTCCGCCAGCCCGTTTTCGTGATTCACGTTGTCCCCCGGCTCATCCGCTCAAGGCGGCAGCAGGTCGCAATCGCCTACTAGGCTTTCGGGGGTGGGCTGCAAAGGAATTTCGCCGAATACTCATTAAAGGCCCGTCCTGGCAATGCCGCTGTCGGATTCGGAGGCCCGAAAGTGAAGACAACCTGAGGTGTAATCTGCAGCATCTCCAGAGCGATCCCAGGGATTTCTGTTACTGGCGATCCATTTGAATCAGTAATTGACACTGACGGCGGTTCGGCCGTGTAGACGCCCACAACGTCCAGTGTCTGTGACGCAGGGACGAAGATCGACACAAAGCCCTTGATGAAACTGCTGGAGATGCCAGGGGTATCGAGCAGTAGCCGGATGTCGGCACAATCGACTTCCACCGCATAACCAGCGGGCAAGGTATAGGGCTGGAGCTGCGACGGAGGAAATGCTGCTTTTTCACCATTAAAATCTTCGTATGGCGCCAGAACCGCTCGCTTGTGAAGCGTGACTGTCGTCCCGAGGCTGGGGTTGTGAATGTTGATCGCCGTCGCGTAGTTTCCAGGCTTGATGGCCTCACGACCGTCCTCGCTGGGGAACGTAGGAGTACCTTGTGGATGGGGGAGGGGAGCCGGGTGGGGTTTGGCCCCTCCGCTGTGGGTCAGGACGAGTGTGAAGAAAATCGAGAGTACGGCAACTGCAGCGCAACTTGCTATTATCTTTCCATATCGGATTCTAAGCATGGTGTGACTCCTTTTTCTGCGGGTCACGAGGTTCCTGCGTCACCGAGTGAAGTGGAGCCCCGCTTGGGGAACCATGAGTGCAATTCTCTCAGGCTCGCGATTTGCTGATTGTGTGCCCGCACCCTTCGGCTGTCGAGCAGCTTCCTGGAGGAGCACTTCGTTAGCTCAGTTTTTTTGGTTACCCAAAGTAACTATACACGTGACGACATAGGGATGTCAAGTTGTTTGTGCTTGTGGTGTTGTGCTTGTGCGAAACTCGCTCGAAAGGGGGGTACAGCTCCCTCAGGGAGTGGCGGTTGCCCTCCGGGTGATATGGCCAGGCTGTGGCGCCTGAGGAGGAATCCCCTTCAGGAAGTCCTCCAGTTAACTGATCAGACGTGCCTTGACGCCGATTCTTGCGCAGGCTTTGGCGAGCCCAACGTCAGCAGTCAGAAGACGGCAATCATGCATGGCGGCCACCGCCACATGCAAGGCATCCAGGGTCTGGAGCGGGAGTATGAAAGTCGCGAGCCACTCGCGCGCCTTCGCAAAATGTGCACTGTCCACTGCAAGGCGGGTGTAAATTCCTTGCTCCAGATGGGATTGAAAGACAGCGAGGATACGATGCGCGTCCGCCCGGCGCATTTCGCGGCAGCGCACTTTGCGGGCGAGCGCGGAAACCAATTCCACTTCCACAAGCGAGCTAATCGCGCGTTCGCCCTCTTCGGCCAATGCACGCTGGGACTGCTCGCTCAGGGGCTCAGGACAGTAATAGGCGGCCAGTACGCTGGTGTCGATATAGATCAATAGCGGCTGCTCCGGCGGGCTTCCCGAATGTCCCGGCTCAATGCTCGTCCGCGAAGTTTGACGGCGGCCCGAAAGCTGCTCAGGTCGGGAAGGGGCAGGGTCTTTCGGTCGGGCGGGACGAGTTTTCCGACCTCGACTCCCCGCCGCAGTACCACGACCTCATCGCCCGCCTGGACCTGATCCAGCAACCGCCGCAAACCCTCCCGTGCTCCCCGGACACTCACCTTATGGGTGCTCATGCGATGACCTCATGTACACCCACAGTGTACACGAAAGACGGGTCCCACGCAAGCCAAAGTAGCGCCGACCGTTAGGTCGGCATCTTCCTGCTTCCCCGTCCTGCTGACCCCGCGAGGCGGGGTCAGCGCTACGGCGGGGGCAACGAAGCGCAATGCAGGAACAGTGGCAGCCCACCGCACTCGAAGGCGCTTTGCCCTGCCGACATTTCCAGCCAAAGTCCCAGAAATTGCGCACATCCTCCAGTAAGGCTGAAGATGTGTTCGTGGGATGGTTACGCCTCTGGGGCTTTCTTTGGCAGTTTGAACTCTTCCACTTCAAGGAATCCGCCCGCTATAAAGACCATGAGCAGCTTGGCAAACTCCGCCAGCGGCGTCTCAGGGTGGACAAAATTGTTCTGCTTGCAAAACTCAAAAAGTTGCCGCACGGTCGACTTCCCGTCGCATTGTGGGAGGAGGAACCCCATCCAGGGCTGCACTCGACAGTCCACACTGAAAGGATACTCAGTGTGCAACGAGAATTGCTCAGGCGCCAAATCCCCTTCCTTCATTCGGTGGACGGTGTGAAGTTCAAGGCAACGGGCGGCGATCGGGTGCATTTCAGCGAGTATTTCAATGAACTCAGGCTTTACAGCAGCGCTTTCCCACTTCAGGAGCCAAGCGATCTCATCCCGCCCCGTATTCGGGCCAACGGATCTCCGGGTGGTGAAGACCGGACGGGCATCGTTCCTTCTCTGGATGATCATCCATCCGTAAACCATCAATTGGATGCCGAGGCCCCTCAACGCCTCTCTCATTTCATGGGCTGCCTGGCCACCCCCCTTTGATTTCACGGCATACTGCAATGCCGCATCCGCAGGGTTTTGCGTTGCCCTGACAATGGCCATGACATCAAATTCCGATTGTTCTTCGCCCAGCCAAGCCCTTACACGCTGCTCGAAAGTAGCGCTATCGCGGTCCGAGCCCTGCGCCAGACAACAAAAGCGCCCGCCCGCGCGCAGATAGCGAGGCAGGCCCATCACTATGCGACGCGTCACCTGTTCTCCGTCCGAGCCCCCATCGTAAAAAATCTGGGCACGGTTCAACACTGGCATATAAGGTGGATGGGCTACGATACGGTCAAACGTCAGGTCGCCCAGGCATTCATAAAGGTCTCCTTTGATCGTGGTGACGTTATCGAGTCCATTGAGCAGGCGGTTGAACTCCGCCGTCTGGGTGGATCGCTCGGTAATGTCAACTGCCCATGCGTGGTTCACGTGTCCAGCGGCCTCGAGCGCCGCCACGCCGGTGCCGGAACAAAGTTCGAGGAAACTCTCGCACGGCTCCCACGGCAAGGTCGCCATGAACTGCGAGGTGTTTGCAGTAATCGCCGGAAAAACAAAATCATCTGGCAACTCAGGGACCTTGCCCTCCGGCGTAGTCCATCGGTCAGAAACAATGAATAACCTCCCAACCGGGTAGAGCGAGACACTGGCACACATTCTCGCGCTGTCTGTAGGGTCCCCAATCAGCAGGCCCAGATCTTTCATGGCTTCCAAGGCGCGTGCCGGGATCACGGACTCCAAGTCCTTTACTCCGAGCGGCTCTCCCAGCAGGAACAAGCGGATCAAGAAGCCCAGCCCATCCAATTCACCCGAAAGAGTTGCCCGCGCGCGGTCATTGGAAAGGAATTCATTAAGCCCCGCCATGCTCAACCGGCCACAGATTGACTTCTCGTTGAATTCCAAACTGCGCAGAAAATCGCGCAAAAAGGCGAAATGCGGCGATTGTTCGAGCCGCAATCGCATTGCCGAGCCGCCTGCCGGCTCTTCCTGTCGCATCCCCAAATTGACCTCCTGGTAGTCAATTAATTCAAAAAATCGTTGCGGCCATTAACCCTGACTGAGCTTCACTCCATCAGTACAGCCATGCGCGCGAGGCCTGCCAACATTCTGTCGGTCTCAGCGGCAATCCTCTTCTCCACAGTTTGCATGTCACTGACTGGCTTGTCACCGTCAAGCAGCGTTAGAGCCCCTGACTCGAAAAGCTTGAGAAGATCTTTCCTCAGAGCATCGTGGTCGCGGGTGCCGTCCATGAGCATAACCAATCCTCTTTGCAGCGAATCACTTAGACGCAAGCTCCTGTAGTGCAGTGTCGTTATGACATCACTGTCTCGAGCCTCGAGTCGAGCCAGGGGGCTTGCCACAGGCCTTTCGCTGACCTTCGTCGCGAAAGGCGGAACGTACACGTGCAGATCGAGCAGTCCAGCCGAGTATGTCTGCCATACGAAATCTACAAGGTCGGAGCCGAAATCCTGATCGGGTTTCGGAACAAAACCCAGCCCTTGGCGGGCCCTGGACTCGACTTCGGTCACGACCTTCTCAAAAGCAATTCGCTGTGGCTGTGACTCGATCAGGTACCAAAACAGCGCGCGAGCCAATGGGTTGGCGGTAATAAGTTCGGCTCCACTGCCACTACGAAAAGTCTCTTCTGCCCCCGGAGAAAAGTCCGGAGCCGGTGAGTTCGGCCGCGCTTGAGACGAAACGTAATATGACCTGACTGCGACGGATTTCCCCGAGCGGTCGAGCTCCACATCTTTGTGGCACAAAAGCGTTTTCCGGAAGCCCCGGCCGCGCATGAAGTCCAGGTACTGTTCCCTCAAAATGATGTCATCGGAAATCTTATCGAGCACTTCTTTCGCCTGCGGCGTGAGGCCTCCTGTGTGCATCTCGAAAAAATCGGCTTCCCCCAGGAACTGGAGTTCATGGCGTTGAGCGCGCTCCATGAATTGGTAAAAATAGACGGGCTGGAAGACTTCTGCCAACTCGTCATGGTAAAGAGCTTCTCTTGACCGCTTGGACGTTCGCTCAAACTCCTCCTGGAGTACTTTCGTATAGGTCTGGGGTTCCGTGCGCGAATTTGCCAGCAGCTTGAGCAAGCTGATGGCCTGCTGCATCTGCTGCTGCGGATCATGGAAATCCCGATTGTGGAACAGCATCATCTCACGGATCATTACCCGTGAATAAGACCCTGGAAATGTGTTGTAACTGACATAGGCAATTCCCTGGGGTTGCAGGCTGCCTTTGCAGATGGCCAGGATCTGATCACGAACCTCCGGCGGAACCCACGTATAGAGACCATGCACGATGATGTAATCGAACTTGCCGTAGCCCGGGGCCATCTCGAGCAAGTCAATCTGTCGGAAAGCAAGATTCTTCAGCCCAAGAGCCTCCACCCTGGCCTTTCCCTGGGCAATCGGTCTTCCTGCCAAATCGACTCCGACAAATTCACTTTCCGGTAGCATGACTGCCATGGACAACAAGTTGGCCCCAGTGGAACACCCCAACTCCAGCACCCGGCATCGCTCGACAGGCGCAGGCTTCATGCCGAAGTGGGTTGCCACGGTCGCCAGGCGATCAGGATGTGTGTATGAGATGGGAAATGTCGGGTAGGCGATTCCATCGTAAGGGGTCAACTCGGGTTTTGTCATACTGCCACCAACCACCGCCTCAGGAACTCCACCGGCCGGCCAGAGAACTGAGAGGGTCGGCAATTGCCTGGAATCGCACCAGCCGGACCGTCGGCTGATCCTTCAACGAGGCAAGCGGCATGAAACCCTTTTCCATCATTTTATCCGCTGCCGTCTGCGTCAACAAAACCTCGGCGCAAGGCAGGTTTCTGAGCTCGCTTTCCACCGTGTGGGTATAGACGGGCAGTCCGCTTATTTCCAAAATCGAACCGGGCCGTAGTTCCCACCCCTGCTCTGCGAAAGACTGCGCCAGCAATAAAGCACAGGCAAAAGCTGAATTGCACCACAAGTAGTTCTCATGGGCGGCGGGATCGGGCATTTCTTCGAACTGAAAGAGTTCAGCCGGTTCGGTATCCTTCCCATAGGGTAGCCGCAAAAGAAAACGGGGAAGTCCCAATCCAACAAAGCGAGCTTCAGGCGAGCTCCTCAATGATTGCCAGGAGGCGGCAGTCTCCCCGGACATCTGAATCTTCCAATGCCGCGGATCAGGCAGGTCGAGGACTGAGTCGCAACCCAGTAGGCGCGGACTCGCGCCGGCAATGAATGGGGCGCCGGCCCCGGCGGCCACCTTCGCCATCCGACCAAGTAGTTCGGCATCTTTCAAGGTAGGGCCGAAATTGAAATTCCCTGCAATAACGGCCCACGGTTCCGCCCCGGGCGTACCCACTGTCTTCTCCACGAGCAATTTGTAGATTCCCGTCGAGCTCAAATCACTGGATGCCAACAGGTCCTGGGCAAGTTCTTCTTTCGAGACATCGATCAGAAATAACTTAAGCTGAGAATCCGTTTCGATATTTCGAACCAGAAAGAACACGGCGCGCCACGCAGCTTCAAGGGCTTGGAAGTCGCGAGCATGCAATAACGCCGCCATCTGGGCGCTGGTGGCTTTATCGATCAGGGCAACCAGTTCTGCCTGGCGAGGGTCCGCTTTGGCGACCACATGGGGAGCGACAATCTTATTTAACAAGGTGGTCCATTCGTCGGCAGGCTTGGAGGGATACTCTTCTGCTGCCCTGCCTTCGGTTGCTTCGACCATTTCATCCAGAAGGCTACCCGAAACCACCCGCTGTATATCCGCCCCGGAGATTCGGTGCGCAGGCGCTGGAGGGGCGATTTGTGCCGAGGGTTGTTTCCCTACAAGGCCCAGTTCCGAAGCCGTCTTGGCGAATGTCACCGGGTCGTTGAGTTTTTGCCGCGTCTCCCGCAACTTCTGGAACATCTGAACCTGCTCGAAGAGCCTGTCAGGATGAAAATCGTCCAGATCACCAAACTTCAATGAGATGCGGAAGGCATCCTCTCCCCCTGGAGCCAGTTCAAGCCGAGGCGCAATTCTTGCCAGCACAGAGTCAAAACTGTCGCGATCGATCATCTGGGGACGCCGGCTCGCGAGGGCATCCCCACTTTCAGACAAACCACGATTTGTGCGGCCGCTGAAGTCCCCGAGAATAGCGATTCGAAAAGGGGTCTCAGAGCCAGGCGTGACCAGTGGCTGCTCACGACCTGCAGTCACATCAAGATGAATCTCACCAAATGAATGGCGGCTCGGCATGGGCTGCTCCTGCTTGCGGAGTTAATGGGTGACCGTAACTTGGCGGACTTGACCACCGAGGAGATTGTACGCCAATTGTTACGCGCAACCAAGAGCCCTCGAAGATTTGCAGAACAGTTGCAGGATTCGCCGGGAGGGATCCCGGTCGAAGGCGCGATAGATATTCTCCCAGTCGCTGCGGAATTCCTTCGGGCGCCTTTGTGGAGTCACCGGCAATTCAAGTGATGAGCGAGAAGATGGTGAAGAAGCGGCAGATGAAGTGGGCGGAACGAGATGTACATCTGTTGCCGCAAGCGCGAACACGCGTGTTGAATAGTGAATAAGAAGAAACGTTCCGCCACTGACACCCGGAGCTCCGACCTAATGCGACAAGATCTGCTCAAAGAACGCCAGGGCGCGAGGGTCCTGCGACTGGCCGAGCCAGAACATGGCCTGCTTGCGCACAGCGGCATTGCCGTTAGTGCGTGCTACCTGGATGAGCAAAGGCACGCCTTCATCCCTGGGAAGTTGGCTGAGGGCGAAGACAGCGTGTTTCTTGACGTCGGTCTCCGGGTCGTTCTCGATGGCCTCGGTAATGGCAGCGGCGGCTCTCTTCCCCGCCTTTTGCGCCAGCCAAAACAGCGCTTGGCCTCGCACGTGGGCGCTGGGGTCATGGTGGGCTACGCCGATGATCGCATCCACGGCCTCGGGTTCCTCGCTGACGTGGAGCGCAAACACGGCTTTCTCGCGGAAGCGCTCGCTCTGATCGTCCCGCAACAAGCGACTGAGCGCTTGGTAGCCCTGCCGGCCTCGCGCCACCCCCAGCCAGAAAGCGGCGTGCTCGCGCAAGCGTTCCGGCTGGCCGGGCGCGACGAAACCTTCGAGCACACGCTCGGCGGAGGCATCAGCGTGGAAAGCGATGGCCGTCAGTGCCGAATTGCTGAGGCAGCCGTCTTCGCCCGGCCCGTTGTCGTCTCCTTTGGCTTCGGCGCGCGCTCCGGCGGCCTTCACGAAGGAGCTGAGCCACTCGACACTGTCGGCCGGGCGCACGTCTGCCAGCCACACCAAGGGCAGGCCCGCGGCGTCGAGTTCGCATTCAGGAGAGAAGGAGCGAATCTTCAGGATCTTTCCTCCCGCGGTGCGGTAAAGCATCAGAAAGTAGGGCGGAGATTCCAGCTTGACGCGCCTTTCGTCGCCGGAATTGACGCTGTGGCCGCCTTCCTCTCCGTGGTCGCTCTCGAGCCGACACCGGCCGCACCCGTCTTCTGAGAAGTCACCCATAGACCCATTGCAGCGCATCGCGTGCTTTCCCGGGACGACGGGCACCGCGTAGCCGATCCAGGCAGGGCCGGTTTCGCCGGATTCGATCGAGTGGAAGGTGCTCGCAAGGCCCGCGGCCGCGGATAGGGTGCGCATCCTGGCGTTCACCACGTGCGGCTCCTGGGCCGCGGTGGCCAAGCCGCAAGAGGCAGCTAGTAAACAGAAAACAGGGAAGGAGCGCCAACCGGCACGTTTTGCAAACGGAAAGAGCTTTGCCACACTCATGCAGACCTCCTCACTGCTATTTGTTGAGCAGCTCCATCATGAAGTCGGTCGATTCCTTGCTGTGCATCAGTGACAGCCTCTTCACGGCGTCTCTCTTTAGAGACATATCTTTCTCCTGCCGCGCAATCTGGATCAGCGACTTGGTATTGCCTTGCAGGAAGTAGGCTTGGATCACGGCGCGCTTGACCTCGGGGTCCTTGTCGCTGCTGTAGATGGAGGCCAGAGCGTCGGCGGTCTTGTCTTTACCCATGAGGCCGAGATTACGGACGGCCTGGCAACGGAGCTCCGAATATTTTTCAGCGCGCGCCAGCCCCAGCGTATGCTCGACATCGCCACCTACGAACATCGCCTGCAAAATGTTCTTCTTGACGTCGATGGAGGTCTCGTTCTGGTAGAGCTGATAGAGCTCCGAACGTGCCCCCATCACGCCGAGTTGCTTCACAGCTTCGGCGCGCAGCTCGGCCGACTGCTCACTCTTCGCCACTTCCAGCACCCGCTCGCGTTCCCCGCTAACCATGAAGCTGCGCAAGATGCCGCGCTTGACTTCCATATCGTGAGACGATTTGTAAATCTCTTCCAGGGTGGCGTGGCTTTCCTTGCCGCCGAAAAGGCCCAGGTCTTGGATCGCCTTCATTTGCAGCACGGGGTTCCGGTTGCCGCGCGCGATCCGGACCACAATCTCGCGCGCCTTGGGCGAGCCACTCTGGCTGAGCACGAACAGCGCCCGCTCCTTGAGCTTGAGCGACTGGGCCCCGTTGAGAAACTTGTCGAGCATGGGCAATGCCAGCTCGGGGTCGGTGCCAAGCAAGCTGTTGATGGCCATCAGCTTCAAGTCTTCATTGCTCTCCGCCTCGGGTGAGACGCTCTGCCCGGACGACTGGCGCACCTCCACTTCGAGTGCCTGGGCATCATCGAACCAGCGGCTCTTGGGATAAGTGCGGCGCAGGGTCTCGAGGGTGAGGAGAGCTTCGGGGCGTTGGCCGAGCCTGTTCTGGGCGTAGGCCTTCCAGTACAGTGCTCCCTCGGCGTGCGCGCCGTGCCCATCGATGACCTGGCTGAACTTGTCGATCGCCTGTTGCAGTTTCCCGTCGTCGATCTCCTCCGTGCCGCGGTCGTAGAGCTCGCGCTCGATCTGCTCCTGAACACCGTCGCGCGCTTCTTGCTCGCGGTCGCGCTTTTCCGCTTCCTGCTCTCGTTTCTCCGCTTGGTCCTCGAAACTGGACACCTCCGTATCAGGAGGATTCGGAGCCGGGGTGGATAGCGCCGCAGGTGGCCCCACCGATTCCTGTAATAGCGCAAGCCTAACGCCGACAATCGGGCGGCGCTTTAGCTCCCCCCGCCCTTCCAGCGCCGTGGCTGGAATCGCAGTTGCCACACTGACTGCCCAAATCAAGATACTTCTGCGCACCTTAGTCATTTTTCCCTCTCGACCTAAGAACTTTTCCGCGACAGGTCTTCAATCGCTTTCCTCTCCCTCTCATGCACTTGCGAATCGACTACCCGGACCTTAAAGAGAATTCCCTGAGCTTCAACGCGGCGACGGAGATCCTCAAATTCCGGCGACGATAGCCTAGAAGGGCTGTGGGCGATCTCGATCAGCGTGCGCTCGAGCTCGTCGAGCAGGTTCGCCACGCCCGTCTCGCCGGAGCGCTCCGCCGTGAGGCGGTAGAGGCGGTTGGCGGGCACGAGGTCCTCAGCGCGCTGCCGCTCGGCGGAGATGTCCACCGTTCGCTGTGGTTTGGTGTTGACCAGCTCCACCAGCACCATCTGCGAGCGCTCGAGATGGTCGCCCACCGCCACTAACAGGATGCGCTCCCGCGACTGGGCGGAGACCGGCTGGACCTGAGCCTCACGCTGGGGCTGGGGTCGGCCCGGCCAGAAGCGTCCGGCCAGAAATGCCCCCACCACCAGAACGGCGACCGCCACCACCGCCCCCACGGGCGCCCAAAGCCGTCGAGCCCCGGAACCGGCAAAGAAGCGCTGCCAGAGCCATTCCTGGGGGGCAGCTTGGAGGCGCGGAACAAGACGCCGCCAGACCTCATCCTCGAAGTCTTCGCTCCGCGCGGGCACCTCGACCACATCCGCGGCGGCGAGAACCGCTTGAAGCTTTCGGTAGCGGGTGCGGCAGGGCTCGCAGACCGCTATGTGTTCCGTTACCACGGCACGCGGCGGTCCTCCCGCCTCGGCATAGTGGTAGAGGATCAATTCTTCTTCACTGGGATGTTTCATTTTCCTCACATCTTTCATGGGAACGACCTTTGCTTCCTGTGCTTCCTAATCGCCCTGCGCTGGCGGGGCCTTGCCGCTCTGCGCCACAACCAGCGGCTCCAACTCCTTCCGCAGCTTCTGCACGGCCCGGTTGATACTGTTCTTGGTGGCACTCCCCTTGAGACCCAACACGCTTCCGATTTCTTCAATCGACATCCCTTCGTAGTGGCGCAGGACAAACGCGGTCCGGACCTGGGGGCTCAAGCTGGCGAGCACGCTCTCCACCTTGCGCTTCAATTCGCTACTCAAGAGGAGCCGATCCGGCCCAGGTTCGGGCGCGGGCAGTTGAAAGAGTGGGTGTGCGCCACCTTCGGGCTCCGGCATCTGTTGCTCCACCCGCTCGTACCGGCCCAGCTTGCGCGTTAGGTCCAGGGCTGCGTTCACGGCGATGCGGAAAATCCAGGTGCCGAAGCTGGAGCGCGATTCAAATTGCTTCAGCCGCCGGTAAGCACGCAGGAAGGTTTCCTGCACCACATCCTCGGCATCGGGCTCGTTCCGCGTCATACGATACGCCAAGCGGAAGACCTTGCGGCTGTAGCGGTCGACGAGCACACGAAAAGCGTCTGTGTCCCCGGCGCATGCTCGTGCAACAGCCGCTGCGTCGCTTTCGTCCATTCGCACCTTTAGACCGGGTTTTTCGTCCATGGTTAGGCCCGCAAGCAGAAAAATGTGTCGGCGGGAATCGAGAAGTCGAGAGTCAAGAGTCGAGAGTTAAAAGTCGAAGAGTGACAGTTCTCTACGAACCCGATCTTCGCATCTCCTCGACTCTTGACCTCTCGACTCTCGACTTCTCGACCCCTCGACTTCTCGACTCGCTCGACTGTGTTCGTGCTTGCATCTTTTGGCGCAGTTGCGTACTCTCAGGGGCGACTTTTTTCGCGTGGAGGCGCAACTGATCCCATGAAAACTCGATTTCGAATCTATAGTTTAATGGCCGCAGCACTTGTAGCGACTACAATTTTGCTCTTCCCCGGCAATCTCACGGGCGCGAAGAAACCAAAAGAGACTCCGCCTAGCGAGGCCGCGGCGCCCACTGTTCCCAAGCCGGACATCCCGGACCTCGAGTTCATCACGCGCTTGCGGGAGGAGGAATTCGGCCACGGCGAGGTGATGGACATTATGAGCCACCTCACTGACGACATCGGCCCCCGCCTGACGGGTTCGCCCAACATGAAGAAGGCGAACGAGTGGACGCGCGAGCAGTTCACCAAGTGGGGTCTCGTCAATGCGCACTTGGAGGCCTGGGGCACTTTTGGTCGCGGTTGGGCGTACCAACTTTGCGAAGTTCGCATGCTCTCGCCCGACATCATGCAATTCCTGGCGCTGCCCAAGGCCTGGACGCCGGGAACGAACGGCCCCCTTCGCGGCGAGGTGACGCAAGTTATTGCCACGACGCCCGCCGACCTGGAGAAATATCGCGGCAAATTGTCGGGCAAGATCGTACTGCTGGGCGAATCGCGCGTCCCCGAGCCCCTTGAGAAGCCCCTTTTCCGTCGCGAGGATGACGCCGGCTTGACGAAGGTCGCGGAATTCGAGATTCCCAGGCCGTTCGACGAATCGCGTCGGGCAGAGGCTCGGGCAGAGGCCCTCAAGCGCAACCAATTTCAGGAACAGTTGGCCAAGTTCCTGACTGACGAGCACGTGGTCGCGGTGCTGGAGCCGACGCGCCAGCCGGGTCAGGACGGCACCATCTTCGTCGAATCCGGTGGCAGCTATGAAAAAGGCAAAACCATCGGCGTACCCAGAATCACGCTGGCCATCGAGCACTACGGCCGCATGACGCGATTGCTGGCCGAGAAAGTGCCGGTGCAGGTTGAGGTCAACGTGGAAACGCAGTTCTACGACGATGACGACAAGTCCTACAACACCATTGCCGAAATCCCCGGCGCCGATCCGAAACTGAAAGACCAACTGGTGATGCTCGGCGGGCACATGGATTCGTGGCACGCCGGCGAGGGGGCCACCGACAATGGCGTGGGCACCGCGGTCGTCATGGAAGCCATCCGACTGCTCAAGCATCTGGGCGTTGTGCCGCGACGAACCATTCGCGTTGCCCTCTGGTCCGGCGAAGAGCAAGGCTTGCTCGGCTCGCGCGGGTACGTAAAGGAACACTACGGATCTCGGCCGGAAAATACGAATCCGAAGTTCAAAGACGTGCCCTCGTTTCTCCGTCCGCCCGGCGGCCCGTTGCAGTTGAAGCCGGAACAGAAGCTGGTCTCGGCGTACTTCAACCTGGACAACGGCACCGGCAAGGTTCGCGGCGTGTACTTGCAGGGCAATGCGCTGGTGGCGCCCATCTTTCAGAAATGGATGGAACCGTTCCGCGATCTTGGCATGACCACTCTGACCATGCGCAACACCGGAGGCACGGACCATCTCTCGTTCGACGCCGTGGGCATCCCGGGATTCCAG
>Ga0208689_1001152_pt1 | contig 14729 bp, 10 predicted proteins | sample June2015DPH_8_15_FD_184700 | JGI IMG/M metagenome (GOLD analysis project Ga0208689, IMG submission 184700) | Peatland microbial communities from SPRUCE experiment site at the Marcell Experimental Forest, Minnesota, USA - June2015DPH_8_150... | ecosystem: Environmental > Terrestrial > Soil >... | reverse complement strand
ATTCCCACCGCCCCGGCTGCGGCTGCTAGACTTTCTCAGAATCCAATCCAGAAAGGAGCTTTCCTCCGCCACCGTCCAGGCTCCCCTTTAGGCTCATCCTTCGATTGGAAAAGACTGGACGCGCGAAAGAGCACTATGGGCAATTCAAGTTCGGCTGGACAGCTTGCCCTCAGCCGCCCCAAACCGAGCGGCTGTAGTTAAGAAAGTTCAGTCCCAGAATCTTCTCGATTACGCGCTCTTTGAAACGCTTCCGCAGCCGGTCCGCAAGGTCCCAAAACTGGCGAGGCCAGCGCAGGTCCGCTGGCAGACGCCTCCATTTGCGTGGGGAATGAGAGATTAGATCCGTTCTATTCACATTCACGCCGTACAAGACCGTCGTCTTCCAACTCGTCATAATTCTTTGCCCGGGCAAAAGGTGATTCCGACCTTCGCTCGAGCCAAGAACCCGGCCCTTCTTGCAGCTTGGCTTGTGGAGACCGGCAGACAAGTGCCGTGCCTCCGAAGAGGTATCCAGTCGGCCACGCGCAGAGGCCGAAACCAATGTTGCACGAAAACAAGGAGAACATAATGAATAAGGAGAACATAATGAATACAGTCCTGTCGAACAAGAAGGCTGATCTCGCTGGTCCAGGGATTGGCGACTATAACGAATTGGCGAAAATCCTGCCGTCCGACTATCGCTCGCTTCTCTCCGAGAAAGAAACCCAGCAAGCGATCTTCCAGGTGAAGCGGTTTATCGAAGATGGGCTCTGCAGAGCACTGAATCTGATGATGGTCGAGGTGCCACTAATCGTCGATGTCGAAAGCGGCGTAAATGACATGCTGGACCGCGATGGATCTCGCACTCCGATTTCCTTCCACATCTCCAATGACCGTGACAAGCATCCCATCGATGCTCAGGTTGTGCAGGCGGCCACCAAGTGGAAACGAGTCGCGCTGAAACAATTCCACTGCACCAAGGGTGAAGGTATCTGTACAGACATGAGGGCCGTGCGCAAGGACTACTTCCTTGACCACGACCACAGCGCGTACGTCGACCAGTGGGACTGGGAGCGAGTCATTGGCCCGGAGCACCGTAACCTGGCTTTCCTGAAAACGATAGTCAAAGAGATCTGGAAAGTCCTGGTGGGTGCGGAACACTTTGCCCAAGAGATGTTCCCGCAGTTGCGGGACGAACGCTATCCCAACCTACCGGAGGAGCTGCCCTTCCTCCACGCGGAGGAAATCCTCGACATGTATCCGGATCTGCCGCGCAAGCAGCGAGAGACGCAGATTCTGCAGAAATATCCGGCAGTCTTCATCATCGGGATTGGTTGGCCGCTAAAGGACGGCTATCCGCACGAAAACCGCGCTGCCGATTATGACGATTGGGTCACGGACACAGGCCGTGAAAGCGGCAAACCGACTCACGGTTTGAACGGTGACATTTTGGTGTGGAATCACGTCACGAAACGGCGGCATGAGCTGACTTCGATGGGCATTCGCGTAACCGCGGAAACCTTGCAAGAACAATTGAAGCTCGCCAATCAAATGGATTTCATGAAGCTTCAGTATCACCAGGGGATCATGAATAACCGCATTCCATTGTCGATTGGCGGTGGTATTGGCCAATCGCGCACGTTGATGCAGTTGCTCAGAAAAGCGCACTTGGGTGAGGTCAGCGTGACAGTATGGCCGAAAATCCTGAAGGAGATGTGCGCACAAAAGAACATCTTCGTATTGGAATAGAAATGATCGCCGGCGTCCCGCTCTGTTTCGTTTGTCCTAGCCTGAAAAATTCATGAATTCAGAAACACGAAAAGCCTCTACATGGTAAAAAGCTGTTGTCAACGCAGTTTTTCACCAAACAAGAGGCTTTCGTTTGAGCGAACATAATACGACACAGTGGGTTCTGTTTCCAGGAATTTTTCGGCTTCCCGTCGTGGCCAAGTTTGATCAACGACAAGGCAGTTCCGACGGCGGGGCAATCCTGTTGCGCGCCGCCGATCAACGATTGGGCCTGACTTCCGCCCTGGGCTGTGCCCTGGAAGACGAGCGGCAATCGAAGAAGATCAAACACGAGTTGGGCGAGTTGCTCACCCAGCGCGTCATGGCGATCGCTTGCGGGTATCCAGATACCAACGATGCCGCCCGGCTGAGTTCCGACCCCGTCCACAAATTGTTGGTGGGCCGGGATCCGCTCCAGGGAGAAGACCTGGCCTCGCAACCCACCCTGTCGCGCTTTGAAAATAGCCGGGATCGCAAACAGTTGTTTCGCTTGAGCGAAGCGCTGGCCGACTGCGTGATCGCAGGACATCGCCGTCGCCTGCAAGGTCGAGCCCGGCGCGTCACGATCGATCTGGATCCGACCGACGATCCCACCCACGGTGCTCAGCAGCTGACCTTCTTTAACCATCACTATGACATCTACTGCTATCTTCCGGTGGTGGGCTTTCTGAGCTTTGACCAGGAACCGGACCAGTATCTGGTCACGGCGGTGTTGCGGCCGGGAAACGCGCACGGTTCGGTAGGAGCGATCGGGATTCTGCGCCGCCTGATCCGGCGAGTGAAGAAAGCTTTTCCGGGGACGAGAATCCGGGTGCGGCTCGACGGCGGCTTCGCGACCCCGCAGGTTCTGGACTTTCTGGACTGCGAACCGAAAGTGGAATACATCGTCAACCTGGCCGCCAATGCGGTCTTGAAGCGCAAGGTCGAGTCGGCAATGAAGCGGGTCCGGCGCGCGTCGAAAATCTCGGGGCAGACCGAGCATGTCTATGGCGAATGCCGGTACGCTACCCGCAAGACCTGGCCGTGGAAACGACGGGTCATTTATAAGGCCGAGGTGGTACGAGCCGACAACAAGGAAGCCAAGGACAACCCGCGCTTTGTGGTCACGAACCTGAAGCAAAGTCCGCAGTGGATTTACGAGAAGGTCTACTGTCCCCGGGGCGATGTCGAAAATAGGATTAAAGAACTGCACGACGGCATGCAGATCGGGCGAACCAGTTGCTCCAACTTCTGGGCCAACACCTTCCGGGTCGTGCTGACCGCGGCGGCGTATGTGCTGATGCAGGAGATGCGCCTTCACTTGGCCGTGACCCGCCATGCCCGGGCGCAAGTCTCGACCTTGCGCGAACACTTCCTGAAACTGGGCGCTCAGATCGTGGTCTCGGTGCGTCGCATCGTGCTGCACCTGCCGCGCTCTTTTCCGGATCGGGATAGCTTTCATCATCTCGCCTTATGCCTGGCTAATCCCAGCGGTTAAGCCACCCACCGCCCCCTAAAAAACGGACTCGTCTCGCACTTACTCGACGTGTCACTTCGCACGTCAAAATCTGATCTCATACCTTGCTAACTACTTCAGAATCAGCCCCGATTCCCAGCCGAAGACTTCCCCTTGTCGCATATGGTCTCGCTCGCCCCAAAAACTCCAAAAACTCCTCGCTGGGTTACTCTTCGTGAATAAGGCGGGCTAGGGAGGAAGCGCCGGCGGTTTTCCCTGGGTCCACGACCGTAGATTCCCCCACTCCGTAACGACCGGACGACCAGACTGCTCCGGGTGCTTGGGCAGGGAAGAATCTCAAACCTCGGAAAAGCAGAAGCGGCGTGAGCACGCCATGACCGAAAGCACCCATTTGCGTAATCGGCACGGTCTGGCTTATCATCTGCCGTGGTGTCACACTGTTCGTCCAGGAACCCGGCCCATGCAAGTCTCAGTCCTGCATCTCAGGACTTGCACGGAACCGTCATCGGACGTCGTGAAGTGCCTGGATTCCGGCTCACAGAAAGTCTCTATGGGCAAGGCTTCAGCACCGGACAACATTTTCATACGCGGGGCCTGTTTGGCTGCGTAATCGACGGGTCTTTCACGAACGCATATCGCCACGTAACCCACCATCTCCCGTCATCGAGCGTAATGTTTTGTCCTCCGGGAGAGATGCACGCCACTTGTTCGACCTGCGGTGCACGCTGCTTGAACGTAGAGTTGGAAGAAGTCTCCACGAAAAGCCTACTGGTATCGTTATCTCCCATCATGTTCCAGGAAACATTCATGGCCGGGTTAGTCACAAATCTCTATAAGGAATTCAGGATAAATGACGAAGCGTCTCCCCTCGCCATGGAGGGGCTCGTGCTGGAAATCACCGCGTGCGCCATGCGCTACCACAGGCCGTCCCGCATGCAAGCCCCGCCTTGGCTCGGCCGGGTACAAGACATTCTGCATGAAAAATTCAGGGACCCGCTCACGGTTTCCTGGATCGCCGCCGAAGCGGGCGTCCATCCCGTATATTTGGGGAGTACGTATCGCCGGTACTGTGGTTGTGGCATCGGAGACTGCATCCGGAAGTTGCGAGTGAGTTATGCGTCCAAGGAATTGGCAACTTCGGACTCGTCCCTGGGCGAGATCGCCCAAGCGACGGGCTTTTCCGATCAAAGCCATTTTTCCAGGACATTTAAGCGTCTGACGGGAATGACTCCGGCGAAATATCGCTCGTTGTTTCGAAAGTTCCTTGTCTCGGGCATGTCTCCCTAATAGCTGCAGATCAAGCTTATTGCTGGGCGTTCGACAAGGTCTCAGCAACGATCGCGTAACTTCACAAGGGGGGATTTGTAGTGCTGTGCTCTGCAGATAACTTCGTCCGCACGGAAGTGTGGATCTTTTGCAAAGAGAAACCAACGACCGGGTGATCCGCATTGCTCCACCGTTGCTCATCTCTCGCGACGGCATCGACTGGGCGTTCGAGCGCATCACAAAGCTTATCGGCAAGTCCTGAGTCTGCCACGTTGTGCAACCTTATTCGGAGTTGGCTTCCTCCTCCCATCAAACTGTCTAAGTCGAAGGCTTGAAGGCTTTGCAGTATTGCCCGGCTGGTTTAGCGATCCAGCCAGTATTGCTCGGCTCGATCCTGGGCCTTCGGGCAAAGTTGCGTAACCCCACTTTAGCCCCACGAATAGGGCTCGCCTCTTTGCTCCAAACCGCTCCATCTGGCTGCGAGCCGCTTCGCGCTATCCCTTTTGACCCCAACGTTCCTTCTTCTCATAACCGAAGGTCGGCGGTTCAGATCCGCTCCCCGCAATCAACCGAATACTATTTTCTGCGAGTTCACGAAAGTTTTGACGAGGGCCAGGGGATCAGGTCATTCCCGACCGTAGAAGAATCAGTTCACCGACATGAAAGAACATCAATCGCTATTTCTGTATATTCAATAAAGGTGTCATATGGCGCACTGGAATCTTAATGCGTGTTAGACGATGTCATATTCCAGGGCGTAACCAGGAATTACATTATGCGTTCTAGCCATTGCATTCCCGCCGTATTTCTCATTCTGGCGCTTCCGCTCTTGGCAGAAAATCGCCTTGAAGTTGTCAAGGTCGACCTGTCCGACGCACGTAAGAATGTAATTCATGCGGAACTTACCATTCCTGTCAAACCTGGCCCCTTTACACTTGTGTACCCGAAGTGGATCCCGGGAGACCACGCGCCTACGGGCCCCATTGGCAATCTCGCCGGTCTCTTCATGTCTGCGAATGGCCGCTCGCTCGGCTGGACTCGCGACCCCGTCGATCTTTATGCCTTCCACGTTAGAATTCTTCCCGGAGTTAGATCGCTTAAAGTAAACCTCGACTTTCTGGCAATCGCCTCCACTGCGGGTGCAACCGCCAACGCCAGCATAGCGACAACGGAAAAGCTGGCCATATTGCGGTGGCACGTTGTCCTCCTCTATCCGGCGCAAGCTCATCCCAAGGAGTGGATGGTTCAACCGAGCGTCAGACTCCCAATCGGATGGCAGTACGCTTCCGCTCTAGATGGCGCTAAGCAGACCGATCAGACGATCACATTTGACGAAGTCACGCTGGAGAAATTGGTAGACTCTCCTCTGATCGCTGGGCAGTACTTCCGCCGCTTTGCTATCGCACCCGGCGTCACACCAAAGCATTTCCTAGACATCGTTGCGGATACCCCTGAAGATCTCGTAACAACTGCGGAGCAAGAGCAGGCGCTCACGAGCCTCGTAATCGAAGCTAGTGCACTCTTCGGCTCGCACCATTTTCAGCACTACGACTTCCTGGTCGCCCTGAGTGGCAAACTAAGAAAGAGGACCGTTATTGGTGGGCAGGAACACCATGAATCGAGCGACGATACCGGTTCGGAAAACGTATTCCGGTCGCCCGCGGCACACGTGTCCGTGGGCGAGAATCTCGCGCACGAGTATGCGCATTCGTGGAACGGCAAGTACCGCCGTCCTATCGGCCAGTTTCCGACGGACTACCAGTCTCCGATGAACGACCAGTTGCTCTGGGTCTACGAAGGTCTCACCGAATACGTCGGCGTTGTCCTTGCCGCGCGCAGCGGCGCAATCACTCGCGACGAATTCCGTGACATCCTCGCCGAACTCGCCGACGAGATCGATAACCGCAGTGGTCGGGAATGGAAAGATCTAGAGGATACTTCTGTCAGTCTCCCAACCCTTATGAATACCGGTCACGGTTGGGATAATTGGCGACGAACCGCGGACTATTATTCCGAGGGCGCCTTGCTTTGGCTGGAGGTCGACGCAAAGATCCGCACTCTTACAAACAAGAAAAAGAGCCTTGACGACTTCTGTCGTGCTTTCTTCGGTAAAGGTGTCGATACAGGTCCGGAAGTTGTTCCCTACACTTTCAACCAGATCACCGCAGTTCTTAATGGTATTGCCCGCTACGATTGGAACAGATTTTTCCAGGAGCGACTTCATTCCAAGTCACCTCACGCTCCACTGGACGGCATCGTTAGAAGTGGCTGGACTCTCGCATATTCCGCAACACCCACAAAACTGATGCAACTCGAGCAACAGGAGAGTGGTGACCTCAATGCCATATCCTCAGCCGGTTTCGAGCTTAGCAACGATGGCACAGTCACAGACGTCAAGTGGGGCTCTGGGGCAGACATTGCCGGATTGGCACCGGGCATGCGGATTCTCACAGTTGATGCCAAACCGTACTCGGTCGCCTCGATGCGCGACGCAATGGATCTTGCCCACGAAACCAAGAATCCCATTGCTCTCACCATTAGCAACACAGGCTACGAGCGCTCCATCCAGCTCCCGTGTCCGGAGGGACAGCGGTACCCGCATCTCCAACGCACTCCCGGCACTCCGGATCTTCTTGACGATATCGCTAGACCCATTGCGAGCGCGAGCAGATAGTCCGAACCGCGCAGTAAAACTACGGCTTCGACGAGAAACGACTGCTCCCGTTCGTTTTGTTCGTCGTCTTGTTCGTCGTCACAAACTCTGAGGCTAGGTTCCTGACGACGAACAATATGAGTAATATGAGTTGCAAGAGACGCGATGAGACAATGGGAGGGATCAAAGACCCTCTTTCCGCTCCAAAAAAGGGGGCAAGCGTACCGCTCCAGATAATGGGCTCCTTGTCAACGGAATCGATGAACCGTTTGCCTCGGAATGTGCTGGTACGGCCTTCCCGAACGTTATGCCCCTAACCCGGCTGATTATCTCGGCCCGAAATGCCGTGCGTCGAGTCGTAGTACACCCGGAAGTCTGCTCATGCCGTTATGCGCGGATGAGCAAAAGCATGGTTCACGGAGGAGCAAGCGAAACCGGGCTCTCCAGCTGATCCAGTATTTTGCAGGCTATTTTCGGTGAGCGCACAGAAGCGCCTGTCGATTCTAGGAGTGTGTCCGAGTATTCAACTGTGCACAACGGATTTGGGTTGAAACTCACAGGGCAGGTATGCCAAGTTTCAGAGCATGGCGAAGACCTACCGTGACTACTTGCCGGAGCAAGATTTGCTGTTACCCCCGAGCCTGCGGGATTGGCTGCCGGAAGATCACTTGGCGTATTTCGTCTCCGACGTGGTGGATCAACTGGATATGAGTGCGATCAAGTTGGTGTACGAAGGGGACGATCGCGGTCAGCCTCCTTATCATCCGCGGATGATGACCAAGATTTTGATCTACGGCTACTGTGTAGGGGTGTTTTCCTCGCGCCGGATGCAGAAGAAATTGACGGAGGATGTGGGCTTTCGGGTGTTAGGGGCGGGGAACGAACCGGATTTCCGGACGATCTCGGATTTTCGCAAGCTGCATTTGAAGGCGCTGCAAGGGTTATTTGATCAAGTGCTGCGGATTGCGTTGCAGGCGGGCGCGATGAAACTGGGGCGAGTGGTCTTGGATGGGAGCAAGGTGAAAGCCAACGCCAGTAAGCACAAGGCGATGAGTTACGGACGGATGCAGGAAGAAGAAAAGCGATTGCAAGAAGAGGTGAAGCGGTTATTGGAACAGGCCGACGCCGCGGATGAGGAAGAGGACGCCCGCTATGGGCGGGATCGTAGGGGAGAGGAACTGCCGGCGGAGTTGGCGCGGCGGGAGACGCGATGGAAGCGGATCCGCGAAGCCAAGCGGGCGTTGGAAGAGCGGGCGCGGGAGCAGGCCAAGAGTAAGGACGAGCCGGAGGAGAAGGCCAAGCCCGAGGCCAAGATGCAATATAACTTCACCGATCCGGAATCCCGCATCATGAAAGGGCCGGACGGATTTGTGCAGGCTTACAATGCGCAGATCGCAGTGGAACCGGATTTTCAGCTGATTGTGGGGCAGCGTGTGACCCAAGCCAGCAATGATAAACAACAGCTACAGCCCACGCTGGAAGCCATCGGAGAGCAAGCGGGACAAACACCGCAGGAAGTTATGACCGACAGTGGGTATTGCCCGGAGGCGAATCTGAAGTATCTGGAGAAGAAAAGGATCGAAGGCTTCATCGCCACCGATCGAGAGTGTTATCGCGACCGCCATCAGCCCGGCCCGCGGAGGCCGCTTTCCCAGAGAGCGACGCGCGTGGACCGCATGCGCCGGAAGCTGCAGACCAAGGTGGGAGCGGCCATTTACGCCACGCGTAAAACCGTCGTCGAGCCAGTGTTTGGACAAATCAAACAGGCCCGCGGCTTCCGGCAGTTTCTCTTGCGAGGCGTGGACAAGGTACAGGGCGAATGGGCAATGATCTGCCTCACGCACAACATTCTGAAGTTACACCGGCTCTGTTATGGATAGAAAAGGATCAGGAAAGGTCATTGCGTGAGGGGATGGGCGCTGCCGAGCATTCCTTCGATGGGAAGCCCTACGACACAGCAGCCGAGAAGTGTGCTTGATGGGTCTCGGATTTCCGCTCTCGACCGCCGCAGCACTTTTCAAAACTCAATTCTCGGACGGACTCCTAGCGCCAAGATCCCACGATGCCTGCTCGGCGAGACGATCTATCGCGGGCTGTTCACGTAAACGCAAGGCCCTTGTGCGCATTCAGGAAAGACTCATCTAGGCAGTAACGCTAAGCTCTTTCCGGTGCTGCGTGTCCATTCCGCGTCCTGCTCATCTGTCGACACAACAGGCCGCGGGGAGCGGGCCTGCAACAGCGAAGGAGATCCATGTGACCGCGAAATCCCATGCCGCTTCTTGTGCTGGACGATTCCACGACTTACAAGTCTGTGATCGACCTTATTGCGAGGAGCCTTTCTTGCGGATTTCTGTGGACAGGTCATGACGGTCACCGTGTGGCCGAAGAAGTTGAAGGAGATTTGCGCCGCGCACAACATCTTTGTACTGGGGTAGAGCCAGTTCAACGATACCCCGGAGTGATCCAGAGGCACTAAGCGTAGAAGATGGAGAGTAGATGTTCGTGACGCACCAGCAAACGGCGGAACTGTCCCAACCACGCGTTGGTGCGATCGATAATCCATCGCCGCCGGTCGCGACGGAGATTTCGTCCGCCTTCGAATCGTCGTTCCGCGAGGCCCCTTTTTTGCCGGGGCGAAACTGCCGTGTAAGAAAGCTTTGTCCCAGCGCAGCAGGCTGGCCTCGTCGGCCTCGTCCACTGTTCCAAGAAGCGCCCGCCAGGCGTCCAGCCACACGTCTCGTTCCTGCCAACGTTGTAGCCGACGCCAACAGGTGGAAGGCGAAGGATATGCGTCGGGGAGAAATCGCCACGCGGCACCGGACTGCAGAATCCAACAAGATGCCCTCGAAACAGACTCGGTTCGAGGCAAGCGGTCGGCCACGCTTGTCACGACGCTGCTTCGACTTTGGACTTTGGCAGCAACGGCTCAATCCGTTCCCAATGCTTGTCGGTCAACAGCTTCTGCCGGGTCTTTATGGGAGAAGCTCAAACAGCTCACCCGCCTCAGGCGTAAGTGCCTGCTCTGAGGCCGAACCTATTTGTGAAACACGCTCTATGCACTTTGAGGAGGTTGTTTCTTATGGTCCGCGTGACACAGGTATGGATTTTGTTCATCGCGCTCGCCGCCAGCTTGGCTTCAGCACAAAGCAGTCAAGTAAAGAGTGCAGCCAGTACTGATAGATCCCAGATCGTATTCACGAACAATGGGCCACGTCCAGTTGGGCCGTATTCGCAAGCGGTGGTTGCAGGTGGCCTAGTATATGTCGCGGGGCAAACCGCGCTTGATCCTGCGACCGGGAAGCTGGTGGAAGGCGATATTGCTGCTCAGACTGATCGGGTGATGACAAACATCACGGCTATACTTGCTGCTGGCGGCAGCAGTTTGGATCGAGTTGTCCGAACCACAGTGTATCTGAGGAGCGCGTCAGATTTTTCCAGAATGAACCAAGTTTATGGCAAGTATTTCCCATCCAACCCTCCAGCGCGGTCGACTGTGATCGCTGAGCCCCCGTTAGCCGGTGCTTTGATTGAGATCGATGTTATTGCGCTGAAGTGATCCGATACGGCCAGAAGGATGAGTTATTCCGGCTTGGCTCTGCCCCTGACCTGACCAGCGACTGTGTACCGTTAGACGTTAAGGAAACCTCTAGCAGTTTGCTGAAGAAGCCCCCTGAGGCGGAAATTCGTGTCAGGGTGCGACTTCAGTCGCAGCATAAGTCGAGCAGAATCAGTGCGGGCTCTAGCTCCCGGGGGAATGGATACCCCTGCAAAGATAGTTCTTCAGCAGCCTGCTACCTACCTGGCGGTACATTTATGGGTAACAGTCGTTGACACACGGCGAGCACTCGTGAGTGACCTCGCTTTGCCCTCGGCACCCTTGGTCTTTCGTCACCCGCATCTCTCGCCGTGCAACAGGTCGGGCAGCACCGTCGAGTCGGGCACGTTGGCCGCCATCGCCGCCGCCGAATGCACCAGCTTTGGTCTTGCTGTCCGCTTCCACGTGCGCCTTCATCCCAAAGTACCACGCTTGCTTATCCGCGTCTGGTGCATCTCCGGGCGCGCCTTGCCCTTCCGGTTCTTGGTCGAACTGGGCGCGTGAATGGTGGTCGCGTCCACAAATCGTTCCGCTTGTGATCCGCACCCCTCGCTCTGCAAGTACAGGTTCACTGCCTCCTGAATCCGCGAGCGGAGCGAGCAGTCGGGGCGGTGTTGTCCAGGATCGATGCATCTGCCGGGCTGTTCACGTTTGTTGAAGAGGTCGTGCGCTTTGAGGAAAGACTCGCCTACGCGCTATCGCTACGCTATTCTGCCGATGTTGAGGACCGCTGTTTTCGTCCAGCATCTTGTGCGAAGGACGTTCGGGTGACGACAAATGCGACGGATAAGGCGGCTAAACCAGCAGCAGCGGAGAAGGAATTCCATGCGACGGCAGATTCCACTGTCGCTTCATTGCGCCATGGGGAGCCGGTTTTTGGCGTGACGAAGGCCGCAAGACAGAAAGGTCATCGCATGTTGCGGGTAACACCGAAGGCTGTGAACTGTTACATACAAGAAGCAGATCAAACTGAACTAAGACTTATTTTGTGTCATGGGGCGTAGAAATCCCGTGAGAATGTGAACGGAGGATTTATGACACTCAAGAGAGTTTGCGCGTGCATGATTGCGTTAACCGCCGTGTACGGCACGTTGCTGGCGCAGTCCAATCTAGGGTCGATTTCCGGCACGGTGTTCGATCCCACAGGTGCCGTGATCCAGAACGCCAAGATCAGAGTAACCAATGTTGCGACGAATCAGGTTCGTACAATTGTCACACCTGCCGACGGCCGGTACAATGCTGCGCCACTGCCTCCGGGAAATTACACCGTGAGGGCTGAAGCTCCAGGCTTTGCCAAGTACCAGGTGAGCATTGATGTCGTTGTCGGCGCGGTGTCGACGCTTGACATCAGAATGACAGTGGCCGCGGCTGCGCAGCAGACGGTTGAGGTGAGCGCAGTAGGCGCGGCGGTGCAAGCCAACACCAGCGACCAAACGCAGGGCGATGTCATCGTCCCTACACAGATGACAGAACTTCCGAGCCTAACCCGTAACCCCTATGACTTTGTTGCGACCTCTGGGAACGTGAGCGAGGACAGCACTGGGCGCGGCTTAGGAGTATCGGTCAACGGTGCACGAGCTGCGGATGTAGGCATCCTGCTTGATGGGGCCCAGAACGTCGACACGTTTTCAGCACTCGGGGCTGCGGTGCCGGTTCCCCTGGATTCTGTTCAGGAGTACACGGTTCTGACGAGTAATTACTCGGCTGAGTACGGCCACGCGGCGGGCGGAGTGGTGAATGTGGCAACGAAGTCTGGAACCAACCGCTTCAACGGCTCCCTGTACGAATACAATCGCGTCTCCGCGCTGGCATCGAACACCTATGCCTATGATGCGGATAACTACGCAGCAGTGGCGAACGGTCTCTCGCCACTGCCGAAGGCGAACTTCACCCGTAACCAGTTCGGATACTCGGTCGGCGGACCGATAATGAAGAACAAGCTCTTTTTCTTCTCGAATACTGAATGGACTCGTGTGCGCAGCAACCAGAATTACACTGCGTACCTCTTCGATCCACAGTTCATCGCGATGACCGGTGCAAACACGCAAGCATTCTGGAAACAGTACGGTACGATAGCGAGTGGCGTGGCTCAGGTTGGCGCTCCTCTTACGGCAAGCAGCGTAGCTGCCGGAATGCTGGGCGGAAGGTCGCCGAACTTTGCCAAATTGGCGGCTTCAAATCCGTCATTGCCCGTTCTTGACCTGGTGAATATGAGCGTGCCAGGTGATTCCGGCGCAGGCATGCCGCAGAACACGTATAACACCCTAAATCGTATCGATTTCAACTTGTCTGAAGCGACACAGATTTGGGGACGATACGCGCTTTACAGCGAAATGGACTTCCCCGGGACTGAATCCTTCACCGCCTACCAGGGATTCAACTCGGGACAAACTGCCTTCGACCAAAGCGCCTTGGTGGCAATGAATCACATCTTCACCCCGACCTTGGCGAACGTGGCGAAAATCGCGTTTAGCCGGAGGAATAGTATGGAAGGTTGGGGACAACAACCCGCTTCGCCCACACTTTTCTTGTCCGAAACGCTCCCAGAGATCAATGGCGTAGCCTCGATTTACATGCCGGGGTACTACCCGCAAAACCTTGGGGAGGCGCCGATGCCATTCGGGGGTGCGCAGAACGTCTACGAGTACACAGACCAACTCTTATGGTCCAAGGGCAAGCACCGCTTTGCCTTCGGCGGGGAGTACATCAATACGCGAGACAACCACGTTGAGGGCGCGTTTGAATCGGGTTCTGCCTTCCTGGCGCAAACTTCAGATGCAGCGCTCGATGCCCTGCTGGCCGGGACCATCTACCAGTATGAATTAGCAATCAACCCCGAGGGAAAGTATCCGTGCGCGATTAACCGAGTCACGGGGGCAGCGATTAATCCAACATCATGCACAGTCACGCTGCCCGCAACTGAGCCGAAGTTCGACCGTATGAACCGGTTCAACGATGGTGACGCTTATGCTCAGGATGCGTGGCAGGTAACGAAGCGGTTGACCCTGAATGTGGGCCTTCGCTGGGAATATTATGGCGTGCAACATAACGCCGACCCAGAGTTAGATTCCAATCTCTATTTCTCCGGCGGAGTGAACCCGACCAGTATTGCCAATGCCCAAATGATGCTGACGCCCGATTCGCCGATCGGTGCATTCTGGACGCCGAGCAAGACGAACTTCGCTCCGCGTCTCGGCTTTGCATACGCCCTTACGAGTGACGGCAAGACGTCGCTCCGCGGCGGCTTTGGTATGAGCTATGAGAAGAACTTCGCGAACGTGACGTTCAATGTTATCTACAATCCCCCCAACTATGCAGCAGCAACGCTGGTGAATCCTAGCGGTATGCCACTTCCAGTCGATAACTTGGGGCCGTTTGGCGGGGTCGAGACCAACTTGCTCAGCGCGCCCACCATCCGCACGATAGACCCAGACATGAAGACTGCATATCAAAACATGTACACGCTTGATCTGGAGCGTGAGATAGCGAAGAATACCCTCTTAGATATCGGGTACTCTGGCTCACGTGGACTTCACCTATACGCGGTCAGTGACGTGAACCGCTATTATGGCGCCTATGGTTATAACGGTTACGCGCTGGGTTCACTTAGTGAAAGCTCGCTCCAAGCGCAGCGAACGAACACACAGTACGGAGTCATCTCACTCCGTACTTCGAACGGCGACTCCTATTACGACGCGATGAACGTGAAGTTGCGTTCGACGAACTTTAAGGAAAAGGGCCTGCTATTTACGTTCGACTACACTTGGTCACACTCGATCGACGATCTGAGTTCGACTTTCAATGAGAACGCTGGCGGCTCATTGCCTAACATCGGCTTGGGTTACCTCAACTGGATGGATCCGAAGATGGACCTAGGTGACTCGGACTACGATATGCGTCAGCGCATCGCGTTCAATGCCGTGTATCAACCGAAGGTCAAACTTGGCAACAAGTTGCTCGGCGAGGTTGCCAACGGTTGGTCAATCGCTCCG
>Ga0208689_1001149_pt1 | contig 14758 bp, 8 predicted proteins | sample June2015DPH_8_15_FD_184700 | JGI IMG/M metagenome (GOLD analysis project Ga0208689, IMG submission 184700) | Peatland microbial communities from SPRUCE experiment site at the Marcell Experimental Forest, Minnesota, USA - June2015DPH_8_150... | ecosystem: Environmental > Terrestrial > Soil >... | reverse complement strand
TTGCCGACAGCAATAACGAGGGCATAGGAGATCTCAAAGGTATCGACTCGAAACTCGATTATCTGAAGGATCTTGGCGTGGATGCGATTTGGATTTCGCCGTGCTATCCGTCGCCGCAAGTCGATTTCGGCTACGACGTTTCCGACTACGAAAACATCGACCCCATGTACGGGACGCTCAAAGACTTCAAGCATTTGGCGCGCGATGCGAAGAAGCATGATATCCGCATCATCATGGATTTTGTTCTTAACCACACTTCCCCGCAGCACAAGTGGTTCCTCGATTCAGCGTCATCGCGCACTTCGGCGCATCGCGACTGGTACATCTGGCGCGATGGCAAGGCGCCCGGCGTTCCTCCCAACAATTGGATCTCCGGCTTCGGCGGTTCGGCCTGGCAGTTCGACCCCAAGACCGGCCAGTATTACTACCACTTCTTTGCCATCGGCCAGCCTGATCTCAACTGGCGCAACCCTGCCGTCGAAAAAGCCATGTTCGACGTTACTCGCTTTTGGTATAAGCACGGCGTTTCCGGGTTTCGGCTCGATGCCGTGGACCTCTTATTTGAGGACCCGAATCTTCACGACAACCCAGTGCTGGAAGGCAAGAACGAGTTCGGCGACCTCAACATGCAAAACAAGTACAACGACAAATTGCCCGAGGTTCACACGGAACTGAAAAAGTTACGCAAGGTTGCCGACGAGAATAACGCCGTCTTAATTGGAGAAACCTATACGTCGAACCGCGACGAATTGAAGGAATATTACGGTGATCATAATGATGAAGTTCAGATGCCCATGGATTTCATGTTCTGCACGGTCGACAAACTTTCTCCGGCCGAGTTCCGCACCCAAATCGCAAACGCCGAATCCACCGGCGGTTGGCCGGTCTACGTTATCGGCAATCACGATATGCCGCGCTCTTACGTGCGCTATGGCGACGGCAAGCACAACGACCAAATCGCCAAGCTAATGGCTGGAATGTATCTGACGCTTCGCGGCACGCCCATCATGTACTACGGCGAAGAACTGGGGATGGAGAACAACGACCCAACGCGCAAAGAGGACCTGAAAGACCCAATTGGCATCGCCGGATGGCCTAAGGAAAAAGGCCGCGATGGTGAGCGTACGCCCATGCAGTGGAATGATTCGCCCAATGCCGGATTCAGCCAAGCGACGCCATGGTTGCCGGTTCCAGCCAGTTACAAGACTCACAATGTGGCCAGCGAATTGGAAGACCCTGGCTCGGTTCTAGAATTTTACAAGCACTTACTGGCGCTTCGGCATCGGGAGCACGCCTTGCTAGACGGCGATTATGTCGCCCTAAATCAAGACAATCCCAACGTCCTTTCCTACCTTCGCCGTTACAAGGATGAAGCCGTGCTGGTCGTTCTCAATATGTCGGCAACCGCGCAGCAGGTTAGCCTCAATCTCTCCGAAGACGGCTTTCCTTCCGCAAAAACCACAACCCTGCTCACGACTTCGGCCGCAGCTGCGAGCGGTCAGTTGGATCAGGTCGCTTTGGACCCATTCTCGGTCTACATCGCGCGAGTTTCCCGATGAATCATACCCGAGTAAATGCCCTTTTCATTGGCAGCGCACTGGCCTGTCTAGTGATGTGCTTGATGATGTCCGTCTCCGTCTCGGCCCAGTCCGATGGCGGTCAGAGCGCGCTGCTCTCCGGCCTTATCTCACCGCATAACTATGTCCAGAAGCGGGCTTCGAGTTATGACCGCACCGGCGGCAACGATGACTTCCGCAAGATTGCCCCGGGAAATACTCTTACCGTACTCGACGATTCCGGCCCGGCAATCATTACCCACATTTGGATCGGAATCGGCTCGTCGGAGAGATATCACTTGAAGAAGCTGGTTCTACGCATGTATTGGGACGACGAAACCTCGGCGAGCGTGGAGGCTCCACTTGGCGACTTCTTCGGCCTCGGCTTGGGAGACTATTTCCAATTTGAATCTATACCCCTGGTTGTGGCCCCGGATAAAGCACTGAACTGTTTCTTTCCGATGCCCTTCCGGAAGCGAGCACGGATCACAATCACCAATGAAGGAAAGGAAGATGTCGACTCGTTTTATTTCAACATCGACTACCAAGCGTTGAATAAGGACCTTCCCGCCGACACCATGTATTTCCATGCCCAGTACCGTCAAGCAACGCCCGCCAAAGGCTGGACTAATCAGTGGGAATCGAATGATACCCCAGCCGTGACCGCAAAGAAGAATCTTGACGGAGAAAATAACTACGTGTGGCTGGAAGCAAGTGGACAAGGACACTTTGTGGGCGTGACCATGTCCATTCTTCAGAATCAGGACGGCTGGTGGGGTGAAGGCGACGACATGTTTTTTGTCGACGGAGAAAAGACCCCCTCCATCAACGGCACCGGATCGGAAGACTATTTTCTCGGCGCATGGGATTTCGGAGAACAGCCTTTCTCTTATGCTCTATTCGGGGCGCCGGTGAAAGGCGCGGAGCTTGCGGGCAGCCGTTCTTCCGTATATCGCTTTCATCTCGATTCGCCCATCCCTTTCACCAAGTCTCTCCGAGCGACGATTGAACACGGCCATGCCAATCATCGCTCCGACAACATCTTTTCCGTCGCCTATTGGTACCAGAAAGAACCCCATGCCGCATTTCCTCCACTGCCTGCGGTTGAACAACGCCTTCCCCGACTTTATCCGGTGGGAGGCCCTGGAAATGCCGCGAAATAGTCGTTTGGATTGGATAGGAATGATGCGACGATTTCGATTTTTGATAACGGTTAGTTTCTGTTTTTATGCATTGCTCTCCACGGCACAAGAGAATGTTGCCGCGAAGCACCCACTCGTAGTGGGCTACTTCCGCGGGGATAGCATGCGGCGGCAATTCTTCCTCAAGAATCTGCTCTCGCAAGGCGCGACCTCCATACTTGACCAGATCAATTACTCGCAGGGAAACGTTGCCGGCAGTCAGTGCGTGATCGCCGACCCGAACGCGGACCTCAATTACACATTCTCCGCGGACGATAGCGTGGATGGTACAGCCGATACGCCGCAGATGGCACTGCGGGGGAACTTTCATCAATTGCAGGAACTCAAACGCCTCTACCCTCACATCAAGATCCTGATCTCTCTCGAAGGAACCGCGGACGTGTTTGTCGAGGCGGCGCAACCCGTGAATCGTCATAGCTTCGTGGCCTCCTGCATTCAAAGATTTATCAAGGGTAATTTTGCCGACGGGATCGAGGCTCCGGGTTTATTCGATGGCATTGATGTTGACTGGGAGTATCCCGAAGAGGCCGACAAATTCAACTTCATCGCTCTACTGGGAGAATTTCGCCGCCAGCTCAATGCGGCCGGCCCGAATCTTTTGTTGACCGTCGCCATGGGCGACAACCGCATCGCTTATCAGCATCTGGACATGAAAGCGGTCGCCCTTTACGTCAACGAGGTCGGAGTCATGAACTACGACTACAGTGGGCCTTGGAGTAAGAGAACCGGCCTGATCGCTCCACTCTACAGCTCGCCGGGAGACCTGGAAAAAGGCGGGGACGTGGATTCCACTATTCGAGGCTATAAAAACGCAGGCGTCCCAGCATCCAAAATGCTGCTCGGCCTTCCCTTCTACGCCTACTCCTGGAGTCAAGTTTCGGAGGCCAATCACGGGTTGTTTCAGTTGGGAGAACCCTCGCGCAACGATTCCCCTTATAACTACATCGTTTCCATCCAAAGCAAATTAACAACGTATCGGGACCCCAAGTCGATGGCGCCATGGCTGTTCGACGGGAGTACGTTCTGGACTTTTGACGACGAAATGTCCATCGGCGCAAAACTTAAGTATGCGAGCCAGCAAGCTCTGGGTGGAGTAATGATCTGGGAACTGAGTGGCGATACTCCAGATGGGAAGTTGCTCAAGACCATCTCCGAGCAAATCAGAAGTCATGATGATGATGTGGAGCGCGAGGCACCCTAAGTCGAAGGAGTCATTTCTTGGAGAAAATAGTCCCGTTTTTCGGATGCTTTTCTACATGCATCGTTCTCTTAACTCTGTCCGCGGCGCAGACCATCCAGGTCGATATCACTCCAGCGCACTCCACCAATCACTTCCGGCCCAATGAGACCCTCGGCGCCGGTATCGATCGCATCCCTTCGGAAGCAATCGACAGCGGATTGGCCCAACCAAATTTAGGCAGAGCGCTGGCTTCCGGCTGGCAACCTGTCAGCTATCGAAACAATACCGAGCTATCCATCGAAGCCTGGCATTGGAATCCGCAGGGCACCTGGAGCGAACCCGGCCAAAAAGGGTACTTTACCGGCTCGGCAACTCCCGCCGAACCCATCCGTTACTCCTATGGATATTCGCTGCCCCATCGTGGTTTTACGCGGAATGATGGTACGCCCAACGCTGGTTTTTCTCGCATCACGGATGGCGATGACAACAGTTATTGGAAGAGCAATCCCTATCTTACTCAACGTTTCACGGGAGAAAGCGACTCTTTGCATCCACAATGGGTAGTAATCGATCTGTCCCAAGTGCAACAAGTCGACAGCATCCGCATCAAATGGGCGGAGCCCTACGCCACGCGATTCTTGGTACAGCACTGGATCGGGGATGACCCCATGCACGCGCCCACTCACGGAGTGTGGCAAACCTTTCCGCTGGGCGCCATTGAGCACGGTCACGGCGGATCGGACATCCTTCGTCTCAATGCTAGTCCTCTTCCGGTACGCTTCCTGCGCATCCTGATGACGGAGTCTTCCAACACCTGCGCAGCAGGCGAAGCCTCCACCGACCCACGAGCCTGCGTCGGTTACGCGATCAACGAGATCTACCTGGGAACGACGTCCGCGGACGGCGAGTTTCACGATATTCTGCGGCACACACAAGATCAGGAACAGACTACGACCTATTGCTCTTCGGTGGACCCGTGGCACGAAGCTTCCGATCTGGGGACAACTCATCAAGCGCAGGTGGGCTTTGATTTGTTCTTCACCAGTGGTATTACGCGTGGTCTTCCCGCCATGCTGCCGATCGCTTTGGTTTACGACACGCCGGAAAGTGCCGTCGCCGAAATCGCCTATCTCAAGGGACGCAACTATCCCATCGCCTACATCGAGATGGGTGAAGAAATGGACGGCCAATATTTGAGTCCCGAGGACTATGGCGCGCTTTACATTCAATGGGCCACCGCGCTTCACCGTCTCGACCCCACTCTCAAACTGGGCGGACCGGGGCTTGGGGGCGGACTTGAAGATCTCGAAACCTGGCCCGCTGCGAACGGCAAAGCATCGTGGGTAACCCGTTTCATCGACTATCTGAAACAGCACGGCCACATGCGCGATCTGGCATTTTTTTCGTTCGAACACTATCCCTACGACGGTTGCAGAATTCCCTGGAGCAGCCTTTATGACGAGACTCAACTCGTAAGCCACATCATGCAAGTCTGGCGCGACGACGGAGTGCCGGCGAATATTCCCATGTTCATTACGGAATCGAACCTCTCCTCGGCCGCGAGCGAAACGTCGATGGACCTATTTTCGGGGCTGTGGCTCGCCGATTACATTGGTTCATTCTTGACCGCGGGTGGAAACGGAGTCTATTACTTCCACTATCTGCCACTGCTCATGGAACACGGTTGCAACGATTCTCCGGGAACGTACGGAATGCTGAGCGTCGACGCCCAGTACAAGATTCAGCAGCCTCTGGCGCAGTTTTTTGCGTCGCAGCTCATTAATTTGGAGTGGGTCGCGCCGGGCGAGAAACAGCACGATGTATTTCCCGCCAGGAGTGACATCGACGATGGCGCGGGACACGCGCTGGTAACGGCTTATGCACTGAAACGTCCCGATGGGCAGTGGTCTCTGCTGGTGGTGAATCGCGATCAACAGAATGCGCACCGCGCGCGGATCGAGTTTCAAAACCAGAGCAGCCGGGAGAGCGCTTCCTTTTTCGGGCCGGTTGAGATCTCCACGTTCGGGAAAGGTCAGTATCAGTGGCATCCGGGGCACACCCGTTACGTGGGACATGCCGAATACCCGGCTGAACCTTCGGTGGTAGCGGAGACCTTCGGCAGGGCCGATCCCGATGGACCGGTCTTGCACGCCGAGCAGGATGTCAGCGCCGACACAACTTACGAATTACCGGCAGCATCGGTAGTTGTGATCCGTGGGAACATTCGCGCCCGGTAGTAGTTACAGGCATTTGTATCGTCTGAACTTTCTAGATTTGCGACGACCTGACACTGGCGTCCACAGAGAATGCGATCATGCATCTGAACATAACACAACTTACTATTTCGATTGTGCTGGCTCTTTCCAGCATGATGTCCGCCCAGGACACGAATTTTGAACCCGACCATCAACAGATTCCCGCACCGGATTGTCTGGTTATGAAAGCGATAGGGGAGCCTGGAGGGAAACCCTGTACCCAGGAAGATCATGATGCGTGGCTCGCCGACATCCGGCATTGGCGCAGTGAGCGCTGGATTCGCATTGGCTACGATGGATCGCGCTACGACCGGCCCGAGCTTAAGTGGACGCAGTCCAGTTTCTTCCAGCCGCAGATGATGGTGCAAGACCGCTATTTCTATGACCCGGTCGCGCACCGCTACACCGTCGATCGTTATCTCAATGATCTGGAAAAACGCTACGGGGGCATTGACGCGGTGCTGATCTGGCCGACCTATCCGAACATGGGCATCGACGACCGGAATCAGCTTGACCTGATTCGCAGCATGCCGGGAGGAGTTGCGGGGGTGCGGCAGATGATCGCGGACTTTCACAAGCGCGGTGTGCGTGTGTTGTTTCCGATGATGATGTGGGACCAGGGTACCCGCGATCCCGGCAAACCTTGGCCGCAGGCGATTGCTGAACTGATGGCGGAAGTCGGAGCCGACGGCGTCAACGGCGATACACAAGATGGGGTGCCGCTTGCATTTTCAGCGGCAGCCGATAAAGTTGGACATCCGTTGGCCTTTGAGCCGGAAGAAGGGCCTTCCGATGAGGCCTTGGCGTGGAATGTCATGACATGGGGACAATACAGCTTTCCGTTTGTCCCTGTGGTTGACAAGTACAAGTGGCTGGAACCGCGACACATGGTGAACATTTCCGATCGCTGGAGTCGTGACAAGACCAACGATCTGCAGTTTGCTTTCTTCAATGGTGCCGGTTGGGAGAGCTGGGAAAACGTTTGGGGAATCTGGAACGGGATCACGCCGCGCGACGCCGAAGCAACTCGCCGAGTCGCCACCATCGAGCGTGCCGTTGCCCCATTTCTGATCAGCACGGAATGGGAACCGCTCATCCCGATGCTGCGCTACGGAATCTTTGCCAGCCGTTGGCCTTTGAATGACCGGACTGTCTGGACCATCGTGAATCGCAACGAGTATGGCGTAGAAGGTCGCGAGATCGAACTTCAACCAGAAGAGGGAATGCGCTATTTCGATCTTTATCATGGGACTGAACTGAAGCCTGACCGTGACCCGGATGGCAAGACCGTGCTTAGCTTCGATGTCGAAGCGCATGGCTACGGAGCGTTGCTGGCTACGAAAACGGCTCCAAATGCAGGCATCCAGGCGCTCATGTCGAAGATGAAAGAAATGACCGCCAAACCTTTGGCGAGTTATTCGCATGAGTGGACAGTATTACCGCAGCAGATTGTGCCCATAACTCCGACTAAGCCGCCCTCGGCATCCCCGGCCGGCATGGTAAAGATTCCCGCCGGAGACTTTGCCTTTAGGGTGCAAGGAATTGAGATTGAAGGTTTCAATGACATCGGCGTGGACGTGCAATATCCCTGGGAAGATTCTCCGCGGCGTTTCCACGAACAGCGCATGCAGGTGAAGTCATTCTGGATCGATAAATATCCAGTCACCAACGCGGAATTCAAAAAGTTTCTGGACAGCTCTCACTATCATCCACAGGATGACTTGAACTTTCTGCGCGATTGGAAAGACGGAAGCTTCCCTGCCGGTTGGGAAGACAGGCCTGTAACTTGGGTTTCTTTGGAAGATGCGCGGGCTTATGCGGCATGGGCTGGCAAGCGTCTGCCGCATGAGTGGGAGTGGCAGTACGCGGCGCAAGGCAGTGATGGCCGCACCTATCCCTGGGGGAATGACTGGAATGCAAGCGCGGTGCCCGTGCCGGACAAGAGCCGCACCATGCGTGGGCCGGATGCAGTGGATGCGCATCCACAAGGTAAGAGTCCTTTCGGCGTGATGGACCTCGTCGGCAATGTATGGCAATGGACGGATGAGTTCACGGACGACCACACGCGCAGCGGCATTCTGCGCGGAGGCGAATACTATCAACCGCAGGGCTCGATATGGTATTTCCCTCGGACCTATAAGCTCAACGAACACGGCAAACTCCTGTTGACGGCACCGAGCCTGGATCGTTCCGGTGGACTTAGTTTCCGTTGTGTTCAGGATGCGGAGTAGCCCGCGAATTTTGTTCATGGCCGCAAATACACTGTGTGCGTTTTGCGTGCATCGCCTGGCTGGGAACCACGGCCTATGCCTGGAGTTATCGCCGATGTGACCATGTTGGTCATCTGCCATCTATCCCGTCTGGAATGCGAGGGTAAAAACAGCCTCCTGTTTTTAGTAGACAAATGGTAAGCTTCGCACGATCGCCTTCCTTAGCAGCGAGGAGTCCATATGCAATGGTTGACCGGCAGAAAGATCTCTTGCATGCCGTTGCTTCTCAGTTGCGCTTTTCTGTTGGTCCCGGCTTCGTCGATGGCGGGAGCCGAGGCACACCGGGGCACACCCAAGTTTGACAAAATCCATGTTGACGCCCTCGATGCCGATGCCTGGAACGGAGTGGTTTTCGCGGCGCGGGCGTTCCAACAGCACTCCGACTTTGCGTTCAGATTCGGATCGTTCAGCCAAACCTTCATCGATGGACCCGCCATCTTCGATACCGTCCGGGAAGTCGGGCCACATGCTCCGGATGCGTCCTACTGCCGCATGTCGTGGGCAGTTCTCCCGCGCAATGCGCCGATCACGCTCGAATGGTCACGGATTGACGAGACTACGGTGGTGGGAACGATCACCGCTGACTCTGATTTCCAAATTGTTCTCGAAACCTATATTCCCCTGGCAGGGAGTTCCTGGGGTTTGCCGGGCGTGTATGCGGCGGAGGCGAATAAACAGGCGATTGTGGGCGAGCGCTATTTTGACGGCGTTTTCGGACTCTCCAGCCAATTTGTGGCGATGATCGATCGGCCGACGATGGGAAGCGGCACATATCCTTCCCTCGATCAATTGCGGGACACGATGAAAAATGCTGGTGTCCTGGTCGATTCGATTGACAGCGACCCGTCGAGGAACGCGGCAGGGCTCCAGTTCGTGACGGGGCAGTCGCGCACGGCGCACTTTGTGGCCACTCTGGGATGGAACAAACAGGAACTTCTCGAGCGAGCCCACGGATTGCTCGCGCCCGGGAAGATCGATGCCATGCTCAAGGAAAGGTCCGAAGCGTACGCACGCCGGCGACCCGCGGCGGAAGGCCTGTTTGCAGGCGCCCCGGACGCGATCGGCAACAACATGTTCTGGAACACGCTGTACGCGCCGCAGCCCGATCTCGTGTTTCCCAGTATCAGCCGGAAGTGGGCTCACGGCGCGGGATGGTTGCTGGGAGAGTGGGACGGCTTTTTCGGATCGCTGCTGACAAGTTTGGAGGACAAAGACCAAACCCTGGCCACGATTCGAGCGCTTCTGCTGGCTCAAACGGAGAGCGGATTCATTCCCAATGGCGTTACCGGAGGAGGCGATACGCCGGATCGTTCACAACCCCCGGTGGGGGCGTATTGCGTCTGGAAAGTGCTGCAGCGGTATCCCGACGACGAAATGCTGAGGTGGGCATATCCCCGGCTCAAGAAGTGGCACGAGTGGTGGTTCAAGGATCGCGGTGACGGACAGCCGTGGCGCGATGGCAACCGGGATGGACTGCTCGAGTGGGGCAGCAACCGGGGATCGGGTGGATCGGGCGGCGGCCGCGGCTTCCTGATGCATGCCAAATGGGAATCGGGGATGGATGACAATCCGATGTGGGATGACGTCCACTACGACCCGCATACCTACACGATGGACCTCGATGATGTGGGGTTGAACTCCTTGTATGCGCTGGACGCGGAAAGTCTGGCAGCACTGGCCGCGCAACTCGGCAAAGAGGACGACCGGCAAACCTTCCTGGCCGACTACGAGAAGATGAAACGGCTGGTGCGGGAGAAGCTGTGGAACGACAGTGACGGGATCTATGAGAACCGGTTCTGGAATGGCGAGTTCTCGAAGCGGCTTTCCCCGAGCAACTTCTATCCCATGCTTGCCGGCATCGCTACGCCGGAACAAGCAGAGAGGATGGTGCAGGAGCACCTGCTCAATCCCAAGGAATTCTGGGGGGATTATGTTGTGCCAACGACTTCGCGCAGCGATCCGGGATTTGCCGACCAGTACTACTGGCGTGGAAGCATCTGGGGGCCCACGAACTATCTCCTCTACCACGCCATTGATCGTTATGGCTTCGACCAGGCCGCGCTGGAATTTGCCCAGAAAAGTTATGCCCTCTTCATGGACGACTGGAAAATTAACCAGCACGACAACGAGCTTTACCACGCCTGGGGCGGCAGCGGTGGCGGCGATATCCACTACACCTGGGGAGCTTTGTTGTGCCTTCTTGGGCTCGAGCAATTTATGGACGCGAATCCGTGGGATGGGCTGCGATTTGGGGCGTTAAATCCCGGCACCGAAGGCCATCTGTATCGCGCCACCTGGCAGAATCACATCTACGGCGTAACGGTTGGACCCAACAAGACTGAGGTCGAGCGCGATGGGAAAGTGCGCTTGCAAGCAGACGCGGGAATTGTGGTGCGAAGCTACGAGAGATCTCCAAGTCGTGTATCGATGAGACTGAAGAGCGAGCGTGATCTCCACCTTGCGATCAGCGAATTCGACGCCGGGCCCGTGAAGGTGGCGATTGACGGCAAGAGCGTCCGGCAGGTCAAGGTGAGCGAGGGAGCAGCCAGCTTCGGAGTATCGCGGGGAGAGCACGTTGTGGAGTTGACCCATTGATCCGATTCGGATGATCCGATTCGGATTGCGGGCACGCTCACTGCGCGGGAGACCCGGCCTGCGTTCTGGGCAGCGCCGCTGATGGCATTGTGGCCTAAAGTTTCTTGCGTCCGTCCGGCGCGTACGATCCGCGGATCATGCAGCTTGGGTTGAAGTTTGTTTTCTAGCCTCGCCCCGAAACGAAAAATAAACCCCGGCTCCGGCGGAGCCAGGGTTTTTCATTTGCAACCAGCCGGCGCGGGCGTGCGGCTACTGGCTGGCGCCGCCGGGGGAATCGAGCGTGGCGCTGTACATGGCGTTCATCAAATCCTGGGAATGTCCATCGTAGTCCTCGTCGATGGCCCACATGAACGTGCCGCCGAGACCACGATCCCAATCTGTATACCAAACCCGAAGGTAGGTGGAGGCGGGATCGTCGTAGGTGATAAACCCGGGCTTTCCATTCGCCCTAAGCAGGTACGGCACGCCAGCGTAAGGATCGTAGCTGCGTACCCAACCCCAGCGATTGACTCGCTTCTTGATGAAGGTTCCGTAGTATTCCGTCAGTACGGTGTTAGCGCAGTTCGTGCAACTTCCCCAGAGCTGGCTTACGTTTTCGTAGAAGTAGCCGTAGAAGGGAGTGCCGATGTTTAGCTTGTCGGCGGGCGCCACTCTGAGGAAGGCGTCGATCGCCTCCTGCACGCTGCCCCCAGGCTGGCACTCCCACGGTTCGGGATCATGCGGATCCCAGAAAATTGGTGAATTCAGTTGCGCGTCGTCGGTCCACGGTCCAGCACAGTCGTAGCTCATAATGTTGAGAAAGTCGACCACCGGCACGACGCGGTGAAGGTTGTATCCCTCTCCTCCCCAGGGAGCTATGTCGGCGGAAAGCTGGTACGTCGGCGCTGGGAAGAAATCTCGGAGGGTGTTCATCAACTCGAAATAACCGTGAGCATCGGTCGTACCGGGATACTCCCAGTCGATGTCGACGCCGTCATAACCGTGTCTCTGGGCGAAATCCCACAAATTCGCCGCGAGAGCGTTCCGAAGATCGAGATTGGCTGCAACGGTGGAGAACACGCTCGGGTCGCCGCCCAGAAGGATGAGCACTTTGACGTCCGCTTTGTGCGCCCTGGCAATGAGATCCGGTTCGAGGAAACCATCGGGGACGTCGAGCGTGCCATCAGCGGCGGCATCGAGGCCGACCCCGGCGTGGAGCACATGCGTGACCTTGTGGAAAGGAATCTGGGCGGAGCTGTAGGGCGGATCTTGATACTTGCTCCAATAACCGTAGTCGGCAATCAGTCGTTTCGGCAAAACGGGGTAAGCGGCCTGAGCCCGCACATCCTGGGCGGCAACAGCCGAGAGTAGCATGGCCACTCCGAGAATTAGCAGACTTACTCGCAGAACGTGGTGAGTTTCCATTGGCGAAGTCCTCCGGGAACATGCCGGCCATAACCACCACAGCGCAAGATCAGCGCCGGCATTTCGGCGCATTCTATCATGGGCTGACCGCACGACGAGTAGTGGCGAAGGTGGAGTACCATGTCGAGGAGTTGTTTCCGCGGGTCGGGTTCATCGTGACGAACCTGGAGACGCCGAGCCGGGTCGTATTACGGTTCTACAACAATCGGGGCACGGCGGAGCAATGGATCAAGGAGGGGAAGCAGGCGGTAAAGATGACCCGCCTCTCTTGTCATCGTCTTTGCTCGAACCAAGTGCGGTTGGCACTGAGCCTGCTGGTCTACAGCCTGGGGAATTTGTGGCGTCGGCTAGCGCTGCCCCGAGGAATCGAGAACTGGCCGCCGACGAGTCTGCAGCAACGGCTGGTGAAGACCGGAGGACGGCTGGTGAAGCATGCGCGGTATTGCTGGCTTCTCCTGGTGGAAGGGCATCTGAACCGGCGGCGATTCGCGGCGATGCTGGGCCGGATCGCACGACTACCGGTGCCGGCGGGATAGAGAGATAGGCTGGTCGAGTCTGCGTCGGAAATCGGTCTTACCAGATGCTGTACGAGGAGGAGTGTTGCAAGAACAGGCGCAAAATGGAGCGATTCCGGGTTTGCCGGTACGGATGGCCACATCGCTGGGGGTACTCTTCTTATGAAAAATCGTTTCACAATGTCGCGAACAGCCGGGATGAACATACAATTGCGCTGTTCTCAAGGTCTAAAAGGAAATTCCGGTCAACCAGGATCTCCTCGATGATGGATCGCAGAGACTTTTTGAAGACGAGTGCGCTGGCCTCGGCCAGCAGTTTGCTCGACCGCAGTTATGCTTCAGCGCAAATGATGGTGCCGGCACGAATCACTATTCGCACACAAACACCAGATAGCGTAAAGACGCGGCTTGCAACACGAGAGCTGTTGAACGGACTGCGCACGATGCAGTCTGCGGCCGAGGTGACACAGACCAATGACGATACCGTTGCAGGTGCAACGCTACTGACACTTGCGCTCGATGCTTCGCGCTTCAAGAAGACAGAAGACTATGAAATCGCCGTGTCAGGCCAGGGCGTTGCCCTTCGCGCCGCCGGCGAACAGGCGCTCCTTTATGGAGTCTTCGACTTCCTGGAACGGCAGGGTCTTGTCTTCGGTATAGATGGCACGACGGTGCCCATTGATCGTCCTGCCGGATTGAATCTGCCCAAACCAGGTCAGCCCTGGACGGCTTCCCCACGCTTTGCTGTGCGCGGACTCCTGCCGTGGCCCGATTTTCTCAATTGCATCAGCGTTTATAACGACGAGGATTTTAAGGCATACTTCGCGGCCATGTTGCGCATGCGCTTCAACATGTTTGGCATGCATGTGTACACGCAAAATGAGCCGGGGCCTCTAGCGGAGCCCTACTTGTCGTTTGACTTTGCCGGCAGCGGCCACCGGGCGGCACTCGAAGACACGACGGTAACGAGTTGGGGATATCTGCCCCAGCGCACTTCTACCTTCAAGATGGGTGCGGCGCAGTTTTTCGACACTGAAACTTTCGGGGCTGATGCCACGCGCCTCGGCGGAGACACTTGGGACATCGCCAGCCGTACGACTGCGATGATGCGCGCCGCCTTCAGCTTTGCTGGAGAGCTTGGAATTCGCACCGGGATTGGCTTTGAACCCTATCAGAACCCGGCGGAAATCGTTCGCGCCCTGCCTCCGGAAGCCCTTTCGCATCCAGGCGGTTTCATCGAGTCGAATACTGCGCGCGACCTGCTTGAGCGCCGGCTCGCCGACCTGCTGGAGCGTTATCCGAGGGTGGATGATGTCTGGCTCTGGCAAGACGAGGGCGCGAACTGGGAGAGCCGCAAGAAGAACATACCACTCTCGACTACGCCCTTCACTCAGGCCCACGACTTCCTGAAACGGCATGCCCCCAACAAGCGGCTGGTGCTGGCCGGGTGGGGCGGCGTGACCCGGTATTTCGAGTCCCTGCATCAGCGGCTGCCCGAAGACGTAGTCTTCTCCGCATTGAGCGACACGCTGGGATGGGATCCTGTCAATGAAGCCTTCGGCAAGTTGGGGAGCCGTGAGCGCTGGCCTATTCCCTGGATTGAAGACGACCCGTCCATGTGGTTTCCTCAGTTTCGCGCCAGCCGCTTTGAGACCGACATGAAGCGGGCCCAGGATTTCGGTTGCCAGGGCGTGCTCGGAATTCACTGGCGGCACCGCGTCATCGATCCCACCGCTACCTACCTTGCACGCGCCAGTTGGGACAGCCAGCTTACGGCAACA
>Ga0208689_1001148_pt1 | contig 14759 bp, 23 predicted proteins | sample June2015DPH_8_15_FD_184700 | JGI IMG/M metagenome (GOLD analysis project Ga0208689, IMG submission 184700) | Peatland microbial communities from SPRUCE experiment site at the Marcell Experimental Forest, Minnesota, USA - June2015DPH_8_150... | ecosystem: Environmental > Terrestrial > Soil >... | reverse complement strand
AGGATGTTGTCTTCCACATACTCATGCCCTTGTGGGCAATGGGTTTTCTTTGGCTTTGCCTTGAAAGTTTCAGATATTTTTATCTTTACACTTTCCGGCATAGTCTCTCTTTTGTAAACACCTTTAGGCATAACTCTCCTAGTGATGCATCTTAGAAAACCCCTTTGCAGACGCTCGCATTCTTTTCATTTCTGGACTGTCTCCAGAATGCGGTTCTTTTGCAGATGCGGGTATTTTCTCATCTTCTGGAATACCTAACGCTTGGTGTAGTTTTCCTTTATGTACCGTAAAACTTCCCTTGTCTCCAAGGTCAACATGCTGCGTTTTCTTTTTACCTAATCCTGTCGCCATGTTAGTACACATTCACGCCGTTATTGCCACGCTTCTTTGTGGCCTTAGCGTTGCTTCCCTTGCGAATACCCATGGTCACTCTTTTGAAGGAGGTAGGGTTCTGATCCTTCGCAGACATCGGAGGTTGCTGCGGGGATGCATTCAACTTCGTACGTTTTCCTAAGCCGATTGCCATGGTTGTTTTTCCTTCTTTGCATTCATGGCTTCTGCCATGTAGTCCTGCTTGCCTGTGCTCTTAGTATTTGAAGATGGTTCAGGCAGTTTTGACTTTGGTCGTCGTCCCATGCCTAGGCTCATGCTGCCCTCATCTGACCTTTGGCTAACTGACCACCGCTGTCAACGCGTGGCTTTTTGCGCGGCTTATAACTTGGCGCTTCGCCTGACATCCAACTTGGCATTTGCGTAGCATCTAACGATGCCGTCTCAGCAGGTGCTGCTTGTTTCTTCTTTGGTACTCCAAGACCTAGCGCCATGTTATTTCTCCTTCTTCCGTCCTAGGCCAGCGGCCTTACGTTCAGGCAATCCCTTGGGCGATCCCGTGGCGCTGAGCCATTCATCAGCGCCAGACTTTCCTAGTTGTTTCTTTGCATCATCGGTGTGAAGCCACCGCCATTGGGCTTTAGATTGTGCTGGCATGCTTTGTGTTCTCCAAGTATGTAAGGGCCTTTTCTAAGAACTCTTCATCTTGTTCAAGGTACCCAAGGAATAGGTTGCAGCGGTGATGCAACAACTCTCTTACACTGTCCGTTTCGTGGTCGTGATCTACTTGGCATTTGCCTATGTCTTCTGGTAAAGGTTCATTACAGAGTTTGCATAAACCTTTCTGCTCACCGTACATTTGCACTTTGTCTTCCCAAGTTATGCCGTACCGTTGACGCAGCATCCTGCTTCTGTTCTCATCTCTATGAGCATGATACTTTGCAAGTGCTCTGCGGTTTACTGCTTCTTTTGCTTTGGCAGTTACGGCTGGCATAGTTCTCCTTTAGACAAGATTCGGCATCGCAAAGCCGTCGCTCTCACTCGGTGCGCCTTGCTGTCCTTGGTCCTTGTGGCCGAAGCCATCTTTCTCTTCGTTCTCTTCTTTGCCTGCAGGCGGTACGTTGGCGAGTTCACGTGCTTCGTCGTGTGCTTTGTGAGCGTGCTCGTGTACATTCGTGTGAACGTGACCATCACGGTGATGCGAAACCACAGTATGGCGTCCTGCTGCATGATCATGCGTCACAATTGTCTTATGTGCAGGACCGTGTTCTGCGACTACTGGATGCTGTTCACCTTCGTGCTCTTCGCCTTCATGCTGCTCGGCTTCGTGCTCTACTTTGCCTTCTTGTTCCCCTGCTTCAAACTCAGGCGACTCTGCCTTTTCATGCTCAGGAGATTCGCTATGCATACCATCTTCAGTGTGATTCTCGTCGTAGTGTTTGCCAGCGAACACACTGCCAAAGCGTTTCCCATCTTTTGCCTTATACATTTTTTGCTCCTCTTCGGCAGTGCCGATTATTTACTGCATCCACCTAAAAGTTCTTTGAGTTTCTTACATACTGCTTCACAGTTAGTACATGTGAACATCTCTGGTTCCACGTACGGAGAAGGTACCCAACCCTTCTTCTGTGAAATAGTTTGCTTTAACTTATGAGACACCGCTAAACGGTATGCCTCTTTCCCGTCAACCTCTTCACAGGTGATGGAGATGTTACTTACTTTTTCCTTAGCCATTGGTTGCGCCCTTCTTCTTTGTTTCTTCTTCCTCTGCTAGTTCTTTTGCAATCTGTTCGTCATGTGCTTCAACTTCTGCTTGCCAACTTGTTTTCATAGGTGGCGATTGGAATGAAGCAAAACTAGGTTTCTCTGGTTTCTTTGCAGTTGGATCAATGCCTACGCGACGGTTGATATTCAGTTCGTACATTCCAATCTTTGCTTGCAGCAGAGACTTCTCTGCACGCAAATCAGCAATCACGCTGTCTTTGTCTTGGCGCAGTTGCTGTAAGTCTGACCTGAGTAATAGCAAGTCTTGTTCTAAGCGCTGAACCAACGCACTATAAAACAGGTCATCCCAAAAATCTCTGATGCTTGCTGCTATGTTCATCTCTGAGTCTCCATCTTGCTTTGCCACACGGGTTGCTCTGCTTGCTTGAAAGATGCAGTCTGGTCGCTTCTGTCTGCGTCTAACTTCTGCTGTAGAAACCACGCTGCTAAAGGGTCTTTCTTTCTTAACTCATTAACTCGCTCTTTTTCTACTAAAACATCAGGTTTCTTTTTACCTGATAGATGACCGTATAATCCATATCTAAACCCGTCATATGCATCGTCGCCTTTGGCATCTACTTTGAGAACGTCATCAAGAAGGTCCGGGTTTCGCATCAACGATGGGATTGCAAGGATTATCTCTTTGCAATTATCAAGGATTACAAGTTCACCCTTCTTTAGCAAATTGTACATCAATGCCGCAGAACCAATGCGGTCTCGCGTAGCAGATACCACGGGAGGCAGCCCAACGAGTTTCAATGCTCGTGAATATTCATCCGCAGGAGTCCTATTGTCCATCTGGCGATTGAACTTTTCATGAGAGAAGTAAATCGCTTTGAGTTTGATAGGGGTTCCATCTGGCAGATGACATTTTGCTGCGATGATGGACGCTAACTCGTCCATCGTCTTTCCGCCAGTGACCACGATTTCTTGGAAGCATACAGTCTTGAGTCTGTAGTTATCTCCAACAGAGTCTCGCACCATTGCTTTCGTAAATAAATATGTAGCATTGGCGTGCTGCATTCCCCAGTCTTCTCCAGCCCAGCACGGTTGCCAGTCTTGCCAGATGATTGCTTCAGGGTCTTCTCTAAGATTCACCACATGATATGTGGGATCAAAGCAGTCGAAATACTGACCTTCCTGCACTCCATCAAATCCGTACAGAACTTTGTCGCGCTTTGCCTTCGGCATGGACATCAAACGTTCGATGATGCCGGGGTCTCGGGCGAGCAGTTCTGGGTTGTCCATTACTGTCGAGCGTTGATAGGCGTATTTTTCAGGGTCATAAATCTTGACCCACTGTCCACCTTCTTCAATCCACCACTTGCCTGTTGTCTCATCCTTGCGAGCACCGTCACCGGGGTTCCAAGGTTCTTTCTGGACGAACAGCGTACGGTAGTATTCGTAGTGTGGGCCTAAGGGGTTTGTGCATCCCACGATTGCAGGGATTGGTAAATTACCTGCTTCATCTCTAACGCAACCGGGATTGACAATGTTTCTTTGAAAAAGCATCATCCATGCGTCCGGTGAAAACTGGCCGCACTCATCAACTAGGATGCAGGGATACGCTTGACCTAAGTACTGCTCGATGTCGCGCTCTTTATTGTTCTGACAATGGCCGAAGACTACCTTTGATCCGTTCTTCAATGTGGCAACGTGCTTTGTCTGGTCATACTCGTAGAGTTCCTTCGGCATAAAAGTGCGAAAATCTGTAATAGCACCAGATTCCAACTCTTTGAACGTACGTCGCAGTACTAAGAGGTTGCAGTTTTCCCACTGCAAGCAATAATGCATCACGAAGAACATCAACCACCCGCAAGTTTTACCTGATCGGATACCTCCAGTGCTCAGGCATTGTCCTGCGGCGGGTTGCAAGTACACCTTACCGTTCCTCTCAACGTATCTGAGTAGTTCCGTCTGCTTCGGCTGGAATGTGAAGATTTTGTTGAAATTAAGAGTGCCGTCAGCATTGAGGTAAGGGGGTCTCTCTATCGCATCTACGATCTTTTTGCGGGGCACTGAGTTGCCTCTATTTCTTTTCGTCGGTCTTTACTGATAGAACTTCCGCAAATTCAGGTTGTTCTTCTTTGACTTTTTCTTTTTCCTTCACAATCTCCGGGTGCATTATCTCTGGCCCAATAATGATGATTGACTTCACTGGTTGATTTGTGAGTTTGTCGAGTTCTTGTTCTGATGGTGCTTCTTTTCCTAAGGCTCTACGCATAGCAACTTCATAGGCTTTTACTGCGGCCATGTCTGCTTTAGGGTCTCCTGAGCCTTTGCCTTGTGCTATTCGCACAATGTGCCTAAACGCAACTTCGTGTTCAGTCAGTCCTTTGAATTGCGGGTCTGGGTCATTGCTGAAACTGCTTAGAAATTTGCGCTCTTTGCGTGTGAACTCTATAGCAGGCAGGAGTGGTTTTTTCTTTGCTATGAATTTACCGCTGCCTTTTTCCTGTAGTAGTTCCCTACCTCTCTTATCAATAACAATTGCAGTAGAGGTAGACTCAGGCGGTTTTTCTTCCGCCTGAGCCTGAGTCTTGTTCTCTTTGGCTTCCGCCATACTGCTCCTTACTTACAGTTTCTTGTTAAGCAGTTTGAAAGCATTGACCGAGCCGTCGAAAACATATTCGGCCATCGTAATGAGGTACTTCTTGAAAAGCGCCTCAATATACGCCTGATATCCCTTCGACTTTTCCTCGGCAATCTTGCTGAGCCGTTGGATTTCCATCTGCGCTTTCAGAAACTCAAGTTCTGCTTCGCGGAGGAACAACTTTTCGTCGGAGTTGATATTGACGATAGCTGCTTTCACTTCCTTTGCGTCAGTCTTGGCATCAGCCACAACTGCTTCGGCAACTGTCTCGACTTTCGTCTCAACTGTTTTTGCTTCGGCCACAACCTCTGCCACAACTGCTTCAACTGCCTTTACTTCGTTTTCAACACTCATTCTGAGCCTCCATTTACCAAATATTATAGAACGCTCCAGCATTAGCCAAGCGTTTCATTTCTTTCTGAAACTTACTTTCCCTCTCATCGCAGTCTGCGTCTGGTTCTGCGATATGACACATCTCATGCAGTAGGTCTGATGCGATGTGCCGCATATTCGAAGTTTTTGTTCTTCGAATAACTATCTTCGGTGAAGAGTCTGCATAGAAGTAAGTCACCGCACAGGTGCTACGGTGCTTTCCATCTTTCACCTTATCCAGTTTTGATGCATAGTACAACTTCACATCTTCTGGTAATCTGCCACCGAAAAACTCACGGTTGTAATGATTATACAACCGAGACAAATAAGAAGACGCTCTCATGGTACAACTCCACAAGCCCACCGCTCTGAGTTGCATTCGGGCAATATGGCGAGGTATGTTGCTACACCACCTCAGGGTGCATAAACAACAAAACCTCACCCGTTAAGGTGAGGTCTGTTTATTACTTAGAAATTCCTGTTACCAGCCGATGTCCGTACGCTCGAATCCGGCGCACAGCCTACGGGCTTACAAGTTCTGGGGGACAGGTAACTCCCCGGTGAGATTGATTTTGGCCACGGCGCAATCTCGTACGCCTATTTGCTCCGCGTTCCACGGAGCCACTTGTCATCTCCTCCGTCCCCCGCTCGCGTTATCGGTACATTGGAGTTTTGCTGGGGAATCTGCGAGACTACCCCACACTATTTTGGCCTGATGACGTGGCCAGTGCATCTCGGGGCGGTTTGCAGCCGCTACACGGAGCGTAACTTATGCGCCCCTCCGAGTTGCTATCGAGTCAAGCCTGATCGAACGCGCATGTGCGTCAATCGTTATATGCCTCTCACGTCACTCCTTAGCAGGGAGCCGGATGAGAAATCAGGAAACATGCTCGAATCTTGGTTAGTGAGCGGCGGCTCCGTTGGCTTTAGGAGCCGCACTGCTCGATAGCATCTCGTCTCATAGCGGCTGCTGTAGTCTGCGCTTCGACGGTGATGCAAGATTAAAGGGTACGTCTGGTGTAGGCTGTACCCTGTCACCAACAACTGTTGGCGTGGGTTATAAACTTGATGAGACGAGGGAGGATTGTTGCGCCTCCCTGATCCTTTCTAAGCGGTTCGCCTATACCTCATGGCTGAAGCCAGGGGCTAGCGGCTCACAAAATCTGGTCTTCAAGCCTAGGTCTCACTACCTCGAAGGAGAAGACGAGGGAGACCTAGGCGTATGCTAAGCGGCATTGCGCCGCGAGTGCGGGAAGAACTTTGCTCGATTTTGAGAGAACACTACAATTATACCATAGACTACCAAATAAGATGACCCACCCCCTCCTTTTGCTTCTCCAACAGTTCGTCCCGCTTGTCTTTTTCCTCAGTAGACAGCCTGTGCACTTTATCCTCGATCTCTACCATCCTTTCTTCGGCTTTCCTAACCTCCTTTGTTTCAATAAGATACTGTTCTAGTGTTAGGGGTTTGTCTTCTAGTGGTAAGTTGTCTTCATCAACTAGCTGCATGTCCAGCACAGACCATCGGTATCTATTGAACCAATTTGAGATATCCTTCCATCTAGTTGTATTCAATGCTTTTATGAGTCTGTTTGTTTTCTTGGTGAGGTAACTTCTTCCTATGTTTTTTGACATATCTATATTTTACACCGGCCTTTTTGTGTGTCAAGGGGGAGGGGTGGGTCATTTTATTTGGAGCCTTATGATAATATAAAGAAGTCCAACCCCCCCCGGTAAATCTATGGTAATACTACACATAAACGCATAGAAAGCCCTTTATTTACATATAGATAGGAGAGGTAATGGAGGTCTAAGTTGTTGAAAGTAAAGGGAAATACTCAGTCCAAACATTGACCAAGAGATTACAAAACAACTTGCTTTAGTATCAAGCAGTTAGTTTCAGAATGGTTATTGTAAGTTATTGAAAAGAAAGAAATGAATAATAAAAAAGAATGCAGTAAACAGCGTCAGAAACTATGGGCCAAGCTAAGGGTTTGGCTCCAGCGCGAGAAAGACATGACCGTGGCACAGATTTTGGGTGTACAGGGAGTTCCCGAGAAACTGGTATTCATTCGGCAGGAACAAACGAAGTTGCGTCGTGAGATCGCAAAATTAGTGCGTGGCGTCAGGAAACAAAGGAAATGGTCAAGCGGAGGATATGTGTAGATCAGGTCAACCGCCCCACGAATAAATTCGGGGGCTTGATGCGGAGCAAAACCATGCTCCGCTAAGAGTTAAAAGGTTGTCTAGACAAGTCGCGCTTATATAGGCGCAAACAAGCAACTAGGGCATGGTAGCCCGAAGCACCTTCAGGATGTTCCGCTAGTCTTGATGCTCTGCGTTGTCTGTGTCGAAGCGGTTATAGCCGTCGCAAGACGAGGAAAGGGTAGCCTATCTTATGTTGTACGTACCAGTTGTCTCAGCAAGCAACAAACCGCTGATGCCGTGCCATCCTGCAAGAGCAAGGGAACTTGTTCGTGCAGGGAAAGCACTGCGTCGGTTCAACAAAGGAATGTTTTATATAAAACTGACAGAGCGGCAGGAAGGATTCATCCAGCCAGTCGCGTTGGGAATAGACCCAGGTTCCAAGTGGGAAGGCTTCACTATCAAAGCAGCAGCGCGAACCTTTATCCACATCAATGCCGACGCGGTCACTTGGGTTAAGGATGCGGTAGAGACAAGACGCAACATGCGGAGAACTCGCAGGAATAGAAATACTCCGTACAGACAGTGCCGTGCAAATCGAGCAGTCAAACCAAATCACGATGGATTCAGACTTCCACCATCAACCTTTGCACGTTGGGATTTCAAACTTAGGATTTCCAAGTGGCTCTCCCAGATGTTTCCTATCGCATGCTCTGTAGTGGAAGACATCAAAGCAGAGACACGAAAAGGTTGCAAGAAATGGAACACCGCGTTTAGTCCGATGGAACAAGGCAAACTTTGGTTCTATCAAGAACTCGGCAAACTGTGCCGTGTTGAAACTCGTCAGGGCTTTGAAACATTCGAGATGAGGAATCAGATGGGACTGAAGAAACTCAAGGACAAGAAGTCCAAAAGTTTCTATGCTCACTGCGTCGATTCTTGGACACTCGCTAACTGGTTTGTTGGTGGACACACAAAACCTGACTTTGAAAAGGTCATGTGTTTAACACCATTTCAATGGCATCGCAGACAGTTGCATAAGTTGCAACCTGCTGCTGGCGGTATCAGGAAAAGAGAAGGCTCAACAAATAGCCTTGGATTCAAACGTGGCAGTTTGGTCAAGCACGTTGTCAAAGGCTTGTGCTATGTAGGAGGCTTCATGGGAAAACACCTCAGTCTCCATTCTGTACAAACAGGAAAACGACTCGGGCAAAACTTCAAGCCAGAAGATTGCAAGTTTCTGGCGCACAGCGGATGGAGGTTAGCGTGGGCATAAATCGCGCTTCCTCCCCACTGCTGAAGCAGGGGGCATCCGCGCTCCAAAATCTGGTGATCTGTCCCTACCGTAGGGACAGACACTTTGCAGCATAAATCGCGCTTCCTCCCCACTGCTGAAGCAGGGGGCATCCGCGCTCCAAAATCTGGTGACTAACAGCAACTCCGAAGAAAGAACATGGTATAATAGAAGAATGCCAGAACTCGTGCAGCAACTGCGGCCCCTCGACCTGAGCGGCCTGACCCCTCGTTTGAATGTGACCTTAGTCAACAATGCGGCTGGTCTGTTATTACTGAATGACTACATCTCTCGCAAAAGAGCAAAGAAAGATTTCTTCATCGGACTCGACACTGAGACCGACATGTGCAGCGATTTTTGGTTTCGTCGTTGCCGTACGATCCAACTTGGAGACCGCGATGAGCAGTTCGTGATTGATTTGCTTGCCTTCGCTGGTTCCAAGGATCGTCTTTGCGCCACTCAGGGCGAATACGGTGCAAATTGCAACGGGGTTTATGATCCTGTCTTCGATGTACTCACTCCGGTTCTATGCTCAAAAGAGTTTCTAAAGATTGGACAGAACCTGTCATTCGACTACACTGTGTTCTGGTGGAACTTTGGAAAACGTATTTGGCATTTGTACTCAACAGATATGGCCGAACGTGTAATTCAGGCTGGAACCATCGCACTGAAAAAAATGGCAGAGTTCTCCATGTCCTCTATTGCTGCGCGTTATTTCCATCTGTTGATTGACAAAACTTTACAAGAATCATTCGACTTAGAAACTCCTCTGACTAAGCAACAGATCGAATATGCAGCATTTGATGTGCGTTTTCCACATGCTATGCGTCAAGCGCAGATCAACATAATGACTGTGGATCAACTACTCACAACGGCGCAGATAGAGAACGATGCGATAGGCACGTTTACAGATATGCATCTCAACGGTCAAAACCTTGATGATGACCGTTGGAAGGCGCGTATTCAACACGTACTTGAGCGTCGTGAAGGAGAGTTGAAGATTCTTGATGAAGGATTCATTCCTATTGTTGGGCGCAAGAATGAGCAAATTGATGAAGTAGAGATTGAGCGGCGTTACAAACATTGGAAGGAAGACTTTGAGTTACCAACACAACTTGAGATTTCCCTAGCGGCGCAGAAGCGTTTGGAAAAGAACAAAGAGAAGAAAGCCGAGATAGGTGCACTCTTGGAGGCAGAGAAAAAGAAACGCGCAGCGGATAAGGCTGTGGCGCATGCTGCCTATTCAGAACTAAGCAAGCAACGCACGGTGTGGAAGAATAAGTTTGAAGAGTGCGAAGGCGAAGCGTACATCAACTACGACTCGCGTGACCAACTCTTAGCGGCTCTGCAGCAGATGCCGGGAATGCGTACGGTCAAGGACACCACAGATGATACATTGCTGCGATACAATGACCGACTGCTTATTCAAACGCTGAGGAAATTCAAGAAGGGAAAGAAGGACACAGGTACATATGGCCTACAATGGACGCAACGTTGGATTACTAAACCGTTGGCTAAAGAGGGCTGGCGTCACCCTGTCGATGGAAGGCTGCATTGTACATTCAATCAACTGGAAGCCGAGACTGGGCGCACATCGTCCTCCAAGCCTAACGCTCAGAATCTACCGAAAGATGATGAAGTACGAGCATGTTTCATCTGCGATCCACCGAATCCAAAGATTCGCGTCTCTGTATGCTGCGATGCTGATACATACACCATAAACAGCAAGTACACTTGCATGCACTGCAAAGAGTACTGCAATACAAAAGATGAGGAAATGGTAATTGTCACCTGCGATATGAGCGGTGCAGAGTTACGCATCATCGCAGAACTAGCAAATGCCACATCATGGATCAATGCATTCAACAAAGGTTGGGATGTACACTCGGTATCCACGGAAATCTTGGAGCCTGAGAAATGGCCTGCGCTCGCATGCAAGGGTGGTGAGAAGTTCTTCGACAAGGAAAAGAACAAAGGAGTTATTCTGCCTCCTTGTGCATATTATGAGAAAGATAGTAACGGAGAACTAAAACGGCAGAAGTGCAAATGTCCCGGTCACGTAGAACTTAGACAAAAAACAAAGACTATCAACTTCCTTTTGTGCTACGGCGGTGGGCCAGACGCTTTGGCTGATGATCTTGGTATAACCGTAGATGCAGCAAAGGAATTGATACGTCAGCACGAAGAGGCATTCCCTGATGTCTGGTCTTACTTGGAGCGAAGCGGAAAACTGGCAAAGTCCATGCGGGAAGCACGGGATATGTTTGGTAGACGCCGAGCATTCCCTGTTCCTACTCGGGACATTGCCAAGCAGTGGTGGATAACTGAGCACGAAGATAGCCTTGAACTTTCCGAACCAGAGAAAGAAGCAAGTATCTTCAGGTTCAAAACTTCGCAACTGCGGGAACCTACCAAGGATGAGTTACATCAACTCACGCATAGAAACCCTACCGAGAAAGAAATTGACAGGGCTTTGTATGCGCTGGCTGGAAGCGTAGAGCGCAAGGGGAAGAATATGTCCATACAAGGTACAAACGCCAGCATCGCGAAGCGTGCTATAGGTTGTGGTTTCGATGCCTCTGGACAACCATACCTTTGGCACCAACTCCCACAATACAGAGCAAAAGTACAGAACTTCGTTCACGACGAACTGTTAGTGGGCTGTCCGAAACGTTATGGCCAACAAGTTGCGGAATTAATAGAATCGGCTTTTCGTCGTGCTGCGGCAGAGGTAATGCACTCTGTAGTCATGCAAAGCGAGTATCATATAGCATCGAGGTGGATGAAGTGAGCACAGAAAAACAAAGAGAGAATGCAAGGATTAATGGCAGGCTGGGAGGAAGATCAGACCACCTGCTTGACCTTACAGGCAAACGCATTGGAGATTGGACTGTACTCCATCGTAAAGGCAATGCAAAAGACAGAAGAGCTACTTGGTGGTGTAGATGTGTTTGTGGAGTTGAGCGTGAGGTACACGGAGGAAATTTAGCACATGGTGGAAGTCTAGGCTGTGGTTGCACAAAGAAAGGTTTACGTCTTAGGCCCTACGAAGCGCTGTACAATACCATCAGCAGGATGAACACAGACAAAGAAGTAGATATGACGTATGATGAGTTCACAGAGTTCACAAAAAACTATCAATGTCACTACTGCGGTGTTGGCGTTCATTGGGCAGAGTTTGACATCATTAGGAACGGTAGCAATTACAATCTAGACCGTAAGGACAACTCCCTTGGGTACTGTGTGGTTTGCTGTGCGCGGTGCAATCGTTCCAAATCAAACCACTTCACCTATGCAGAATGGGTGCAGATCGGAGCGTTGATCAGAACATGGCCTACCTAAACTGTCCGTTTTGCCCAAGCCAAGCTGTACCTGCCAATGTGCAAGATTCAGTGGTATGGCTTGGGTTTGGGTTTGTCAAACTGCGCTGCATTGGCAGTGGTCACATGTTCTATGTAGAGGAGAAGGATGTCAATGAGCAAGTCAATTCGAGTAACGTGGTTATCCGATATAACAATGATCAAGGAGGTTCTCAACGAACTTTCTAAGATTTGCCGTGCGGAAGCCGATAGATGGTATCGTGAGCCTCTAACTGGCGCACTACTTTACATGAATGTGGGAGAACGCATGGCATTGATCCATAGCGAAATCTCTGAAGCATTCGAGGGTTATCGCAAAGACAAACAGGATGACCACCTACCAAATCGAAAAGCCTGTGAAGTTGAACTGGCAGATGCCCTTATCCGTATTCTGGATTTTGCAGGAGACAATGACATGGATATTGGCGGGGCATTTGTAGAGAAGATGCAGTACAATCGCACACGCGAAGACCATACAGATGCAATGCGGTCTGGACCGGGAGGAAAAAAGTTTTGACCTATTACAAAATCAAGAAGTACCTAACGCAGCGTGGGTTGACTGGAGGGCAAGCAGATCGAGTGCGTAGCATGATACGAGAGATGATCAAAGATGCCGTAGCAGATATACGTATGGAAAAGCACTATGGAGTTGAAATGGTAGGTCATCATAGGGTTTCCCATAATGGTCCGTGTCCAGAAGGTTGTTATTACGAAACTATAAGATGCAAAGCTAAGAGGTATAAATGAAAACCGGATATTGTGATGGAGCATGTAGGTTGTCCAATCCCGGCTTGTGCGCCTGTGCTTGGGTTCTGTACGAAGACGGTGTTGAGGAAACTCGCGCCGCTGTATATCTAGGCCCTGAGTTACACACAAACAACTACGCCGAATACATGGGACTCATTGCGCTGCTTGAGTTTCTGTATACCTTCAGCATTCGCAATGTGATCATCTACAGCGATTCCCAGTTAGTCGTAAACCAAACTAACGGGCGTTGGGCATGCACCCACCTTGATATGCGCCAATTTGCTGCACGAGCGTACGGTTTGATTCAGCAAGGTTGCCACTTCCTGAAGCATATCAAAGGGCACGAAGGATTCGAGGGCAACGAACGAGCAGACCAACTCTGCAATCAGGTGCTCGATGAACACATGGAGGAATACTATGCTACTCAGCAAAGGAAAACTTAGAGCCTATTGGTTGGTGTTCTGCCGCAATCTAAAGCAACTGTTCACAAAGTGTGAGAACTGCAAATGCTTTGGAGCCTATCCGTGCAGCATCGCTGGACTCAAAATACTCTGCACCGATTGTCAGCGTATGGAGAGCAGGAGACTGGATTTACGATTGTACGCAGACCGCTGGAGGTAAATCCGTGAAAATACCAGAAAGTAAACCGATGCGCTTTGCCTTGTTCTATGCATCGGAGATGGCTTCGTTCTTTATCATCTCAGTGAATGGTATTGCGCTAATCCATGGATCATACGTGCTCACGGTAGTTACGGACATGATCCTAGTCTTCCAAGGAATGATCGTCAGTAAGTTGATGATCGAGGACGAGAAATCACGCGATTGGACATCTATCTGGGGTTTCACCTGTGGTGGTGCCACGGGATCGGCTCTAGCAATCTTTGCAATGAAGCACCTGTGGAGGTGACATGGCAAAGCGATTGACAAAACGCACAGTAGTGGAAACACCCAAGCCTTTACCGTCTCGTGGTAAGGAAACACCAGAACCAGAGACAGTGCTATGCCAAGGAGCGGAGACGCCAAAAGCGAAGTATGCCCCGATACTGGGCATATGTATAGAGTGTGGACGTAACCCAGCGAACTCAGCACTGGATAATCTATGCCTAAACTGCCACAATGACAAACACGGTTTTGTGTTTGATGAGGACAGCAAGAGATTCAAAAAGGAGAAGAAGAAATGAGAACCTTAGCATGAAAGTTCTGACGTGGTAACACGCAGATGTTCTACCTGCCGGACCCTTAGGGTCTGAGCACACAGGAGCAACAAATGCAACGAACCAAAATAGCAGTAGCGCAAGAAAAACTAGCTGGAGATGAACGGCTCACGAAATACATGGCCGGGAACTCCCAGCTTCTGATCGACTACCGGGATGCACTGATCTTGGCATATGGTCTTGGTGAGAACATCAAGGAACTCTATGGCATCATACCACCCAAATGCATCGTTGAGGCAATGGACCCAACGGTATCGGGTGATGTCGTGGTCATCAGTCTTTCAGTGAACTAGGTTTCACAGCAACACCCCATGCCCCTATAGGCCCGCGCCTGTAGGGGCTATTTTTTTTTCTGCCCACCTTTCTCACCCGCGCCACGACCTCGGCTCCCATTCCCCAGAATTTTTTTCGGATCATCCATGTACGTGATCAGGCGTACACGTCCAGCCGCGCCTAGCGCCAGTGCTCAGCATACTCCGTGAACGCCTAGGTAGTCCTGAACAAGTACCGAGGGTTTGATACAGGCAGGCGCACAAGTGTTATGTCTAATATTAGGCATTGGCTTACATTGCAAGCATTATGTCTAATATATTAGGCAGGCCGCGTGGCAAATCGCCAAGGACAGGACCATGCGTCTCAATGTGAGATATGAAGTTCCATATTCTAGAATATGAAAAATAGTAGACCTAGCGTTTCACTGGCGTTATCCTTTGGATGCAACGGGTTGGCTTCGCAGTGGTCCTGCCATCTTATTGATAACAAAGGATTGCGCGATTTTACTAAGGATATGTACCAAGGAAAGGGTCAGGCGTCTTTCCGCCTAAGGATGCCGTAGGCGTTGTTCCGCCTAAGGATGCCAAGGGGGGGGTAAACACAGTACTTCTCACAGATGGCTTGTCAAACCATCAGCATGAAATAGAATAAAGGAAAGGGTCAGGCCG
>Ga0208689_1001121_pt1 | contig 14987 bp, 12 predicted proteins | sample June2015DPH_8_15_FD_184700 | JGI IMG/M metagenome (GOLD analysis project Ga0208689, IMG submission 184700) | Peatland microbial communities from SPRUCE experiment site at the Marcell Experimental Forest, Minnesota, USA - June2015DPH_8_150... | ecosystem: Environmental > Terrestrial > Soil >... | reverse complement strand
GTAATACATGGTCACATTCTCTCTATGCCTGCTCATAGCAACGTACGCTGTATGCTTATCAAAATGACGTGAACCGAGAACAAATGTATGGTCGAGGGTTGAGCCTTGGGTCTTATGCACGGTGGCTGCATAGCCGTGGTCGAAGTCTTTATACATGCTGGTATCGATAGCGACCCGGTCGCCTTTATCAAGCTTGACGGATATGGCTCCCCGGTTGATGCTTTCCACCGTACCGAGTGAACCATTTCTTATGCCTAAGGAATGCTCGTTCCTGAGGAAGATAATCCGGTCTCCTGTGCAGAAATTCCTTTCTCCTTTCTCGGTCATGAAGGTGTGCTCGTAGCCTCGGAGCTCTCCGTGCATTTTTCTGTGTTCTCTTGCCCCCTGGTTCAGTTCATTTACATCCCTATTCGTGTAAGCCATCATGAGGCTGGTTTCGTGTTTCTGTTTTGAGAGTTGTTGTTGATCCGCCCACTCTTTCAGCATCTTATCCTTGGCATCCTGCCTGGTCTGGAATTCATGGATATGACCATGGTTGTGGTACATTTCCAGGGCTTTCTCTGATTGTTCTTTGTTGCCGGAGAATTCTACGGTTGCTTGTTTCTGCCAATCGATATGTTGTCTTCTCACTTCTGCAAGTTCCACGTATCCGGTTCTCTGGATGATACCTCTGAATGATCCTCCTGCTTCGATTGACTGAAGCTGTTCGTTGTCTCCCACCAGGATCACTTTTGCTCCTGCTTCATGGGCGTGCTCTAAGATCTTGTGCATCTGTCTGGTGCCCACCATACCTGCTTCATCTATCACCAGGATCTGGTCTTTGCTGAGTAGATTTCTCTCATTTTCCCAGTCCTCCAGTTGTCTGAAGATGGTTGTGCTTTCGATCCCGCTTTCATTCTGCAGACCTTCTGCTGCTATGCCCGAAAGGGCAAGGCCTCTTACCCGATATCCTCCTGCTTCATACGCCTCTTTTACAGCACCCAGTGTGTAGCTTTTCCCTGTTCCCGCTCGACCGATCATCACGGAGATGTCGCCACTCGCAGAGATGTTTCTGAAGGCTTTTTCCTGCTCCTCGCTCATGGTGTAGTTCTTCGCTGTCTGGTTGATGATATCCCGTTCCAGGACGTGTTCATTTGAAGATATCATGACTCTCGCATTATCGAGCATGGTCTTCTCATTCATCATCATGGTACGGGTGGAGAACAGGTCTTCTCCCTTCTCGTTCTTCCCTATCTTGATGAGCTCGGGGCTGTTCTCAAGGGCGGATAAAACCCGGTTGAACTGATCTGCATCAGCACTGTGCCGGAATGCAAAATCCATGATGTCTTCCCGCTTGAACACAGCATCGTAGTGTCCCACGTGCTTGAGGGCCTTCCCGGGATCTTGGATAATACGGTCTCCGTTTTCACGGCATATCCTCTGGTACTCTTCTAACCGATCAAGTCCTCGGGTTTCTTGCAAGTGGAGGTAGCCTTTGGGTAGGTATTTTGCAGCTATCCCTATCTTCGTTGTTGGTTCAAGATCAATGCCTCTTTCTTCAAAGCTCCTATGGTCAACCTGGATATCGTGACCTGACTCCAGCAATTTCCGGTTCTGGATATTCGCCCACTCTTCCCTCCAGATAAGGATATTTGCTCTATCGTTCCAGGATCTTTCCTTATTGCCGAATCCGTTTGGTGTTACTTCTCTTGTGGTAAGTAAGATATGAACATGCGGGTTCTTATCGCTCTTGTGGATACAGATATCAGCTATCATTCCTCTATCTACGAATTGTGCTTGTACATATTCTCTGACCAGCACAATCTGTTGTTCGAGGTTAAGCTCCTTGGGTAGCGCTAATTCAACTTCCCGTGCGAGCTGGGCGTCCTTCCTCTTCTCTGCTCTTTCTACTTCGTTCCAGAGGGTTTGCCGGTCTCTCATTCTCTCCGGGGCATTTTCCGGGAGGAGGATCTCCGCATGGGCAAGGTCTTTCTTCTTCGAGTAATCAAAGGTAAGGTCCTGACGCTCATCATAGAGTTTTTCACGGCTTCGATATGCAGCAGCAGAAACTGCGCTTCTTCCTGAAGACCTGCTTACTATCTTAGTTGTGGAATGATAACACGCCATTCTTATTTCCGATTAATCCTTATCCGGTTCTGCTTTCCGCACACGACGCTTGCGTTGTATTAGTGCGCCTTTCCTTCGTAAAGTATTTAGCCCTTCGGTCTGCTCTCGCATGGGGGTTGCCTCGTACGTTACGATAAATCCCGATACGCTATCGGGCTCATGAAAAACCTTGAAGTGCTCTCGCTTGACATCTAACCTCACATAATTTAAAACATAACAACATTTGTATTTATATTACTTTGAGAGGGCAGAATGCAACCGAAAAAACCAGATTCACTCACAAAACTTCTGCAGAAAAAACAGAAGATCGAACAACAGATTTCAAACGCCAAGACCCGCCTAAAGAAAGTGGAACGGGCCGCAGACACGCGGAAGAAGATCCTCATCGGCGCTTACTTCCTTGAAGTCAAATATAAAGGCAAAGAGGAAGAGCTCACCAAGATCATGGATGGCTTCCTTATCCGTGATAATGACCGGGCTCTCTTCGGCCTTCCGCCAAAGGGGTAATGATTCTCTAAAAGTTAGCTAGTCGAATAAAACAGCCCTTCTCGGCCTTATTCTTCCGGCTCCGGGTATTTCCCTTTTCTCGGCCTTTCTTTTATGGGTTGGGACAGTCGAAATTTGCATACCTGCTGCGTATATTTCGTGCTTCCTGACGACGTCGAGAAGACCGTCGAGGTAGTCTTCGATGTCTTGTCCCTCTTCTGTTGATTCATAGCGATACGTTTCTATCATATCGCCAAGGCAATCGGCTATCGCTGCCTTGATATCTAGAATGGCCAATGGTTTTAGATCACTGCTCACTTTGCTTAGGAAGTCATTGAGCTTCTGGGAAGGAATCTCATAATTGATTATCTTTTCATAGAGGTCACCGATACCGGAAACATATTCATAGGGTTCATCCTCCTTTGAGATGGAAAGGATACCCTTATATTTTTCTTCAATCTGACGGTAAAACTCGGAGAAAGGGTCCCGTGAACTTTTTGATCTGCTTGTGCAACTCTCATCGTTCTGTTCCGTCTTCTGAATGATAGCTCCCATTGGATAACTCCTCAAACTTAAACTTTCCCAAAAACATTTTTCCTGAACCCCTTCACAAAGCCCTGAGGGGTTTCAGAAAAATGATTCAAAAGACTGCGGAGCCATCCTTAGTGGGTATTGAGATCCTTGAGCCTCTGTAACGCTGCAAGCGGAATGACAATGGTTTTCCCATTGGCGTGAGGCTTATCGAAGCGAGTGAAAGGGGCGATGATTTAAAGAGATCAAGACCACAAAGTTGTCCCTCATAAAGCTGCCTTAAAAAATAACAGGAGATAAGCTTCCAAGACGATCCGGCCTCCGGGTCCATAAGACCCGGAGGCCACTTTGATTTTATACTGACTGCAGCTTGTCACATCCGGCAATCTTGTTAATCTCACAAACTAAATCCATGCGTTTGAACCGGATATGCATGTTTCCATTTTTATGCCATGTGCATTCAAAGTATTCTGTTTCTGTTTGCCATTTCTTTTCCCTCATGGCGTCTCTGATTCTTGTGAGAAGATTACCCGGGTACTTTGGCATGCCCGCACCATCCAGCAGATGAAATATCTTGTCCATGTCCCATAAGCTGTCTTCCCTGTAGCCGGAGAGGGTTGTCCAATACTTGTTATGGTCAATCATTCCCGGGATGATGGCTTTTTCTTTCAAGGCAGTGCGCTGGTTGGTCTTGAGGCCGGTCCTCTGCGGCCTCAGGAAGTTGAACACGTCTTCAATCATCTGCTTTTTAAACTCATCCCCACGGGTGATAAAGGAAAACATCAGCTTGTGTATATTTTCCTCCGTAAATTCGGGTACGTTCCCATCAGAAAGCTGCTTCTCGATACTCGAAATTTCTCTGGCCGGAAGAAGGTTCTTGATTCGCGAAAAGAGGACTTTCCAGCAGTTAATCCGTACACCCTTCCTTGAGTCCTCTTTGTCCCTTTCAGGGTCGTATAAATCCATATCATAACGCCCTATCTTGCATGGGAAGAACCGTCCCCCTATGATCTTCTCATAGAGTCCTTTTATTCTGACGAGCCTTGCATAAGCCTCATCCAGATCGGCCAATATTTGCTGATAGGCTTTAACGAGATCACTTGTTTTCATTTCAGTCAAAAGATCGTTCATGGATATTCCTCCCTTTGAATTATTGGCCTCCAGGGAGTTCCACCCCAGAAAACCAATTTTTTCCATGACCCCTTTCACAAAACCCTTAAGGGGTTAGGAAAAAAGGATGATAAGTTCGCGCAGCCACCTTGAATAATCCTGGGCATCCTGGATGCCTCTGGAGCACTGCAAGCGGCATGACAACTCAGTTGGCAGGACGCTTTGAAAGCAAGAGAAAGAGGCTAGGCACTATTTTCCAGGATTAAAGCTAAAAGCATAAAACGGACGCGGCGCATGCGCTGCGTCCGGGAGCAGAGGAATTACCCCTGCCCTGTTTCATCTTCGTGGTCATCGTCCTCTTGCCTGCCCGTGATGTAGTTGACTGCTTTCTGGGCCTGGGCCGCCGCCAGAACAACAAGCTTTGAATCCTTGCTGATAGAGTCCCTCCACCCTTGGATATATGCTGCTGAGTTCTCAATGGTGGCATGGGCAATGCCGGAGATCCCGCACAAGTAAGCTGCACCCATCTCGGCAACAAGCTCTTCCCGGGCGTAACTCTTCGAGCCGAAAGCCGCCGGTGTGGTCAAGGTTTCCCGGTTGAGTCGTGTTTCTGAGCCTGTGCTGTGGGTTGTCTCATGAAATAGTACACTAAAATATTTCTCCTGGTTCACAAAAGCTGACTTGTTCGGCATCTTCACCACGTCCTCGATTGGGTTATAGCAGGCCTTTGTGAATCCGTGCTTTATCTCAGGCCTTCCCTTATATCCTTCTATAATGGCCTCTGCCTCGACTATGGGGTCTGAGTGAGACTCTTCCGGCTGGTCGGGATAGGTGATCCCTTCGCACTGCAGGACATTGAATACCCGGTAATACTTCAGGAAGGGTATGTTCTTCTTTTCCATCTCGCTCGTTGCCTCGTTGAGCTCCTCTACTTCCTTAAAGTTCCAGAAAACCACTATAGAGCTTTTCTCACCCTTCTTGATGGTCCCTCCAAGGGTCTTGGCCTGGTTGAAGGTGAGCCAGTAGGGAGAGGCATAGCTTGAAGCAAGGAGCAACCATATATTGATGCCCCGGTAAAGCTTGCTCGTTACCAGGTTACGCGGAAATAGGATCTTGCTGGTCCATGGTTTTTTCCAGGGAATGATACCCTTGTCCAAGTGCGATAAAATCTGCTCGGTCACGATCTCGAATACGTTAGCCATTTGTCTTTCCCTCCTTCTAAAAATCAATTTTTTTCAACCCGTTCACTCCTGACTCATGGGTTGAGAAAAAATCGGAGAGATAAAGACTGCGGAGCCTCCTTTCATAAAACCTCTGAAGCGCTGCAAGCAGCATGACAACGAGTTCTATGTTGGCAGGATGCTTAGAAGGCGAGCGGAAGTGGCGAAGGTTCTGAACATTTCAGAATTGTGTATAAAATCTGTTCACCATTAAGCCTAGGTTGCGTTCAAAGAACCGGGCAAAGGGATGGCTTTTTCGATCTTAATATATAGAATCCACATGACTTATAGAGACCTATGATCTTTCCTGATTAAGTCGATTCTTAGATCTTCCAGAGATAGATTCATTCCCGACTGATACAATCAGGTTGCCTTATCTCAGAGTAGCTTATCTGGTTGATTATTGAAGGATGTTGAAATTCAGGATCTATTGTACTTGAGAAGCTCCTAATCATCGTATAGAATTCAATTTAAGAAAATGCTATTATATTAATTAATGGTACACTGTATCAATTGACATCGGGCTTCTAAATCTTACTCACAATATGAAAAGAGGAGACCTGACTTTTGTTCCCATTCACCGCTAGAGATATTCTTTTTAAAACTCTGAATCAACCTAAGAATTTCGATCATCCGGCTTTTGGAAGTGATGCTAAAACCTTCATGGGGTTAAGATAGAAAAAATGCTGACGACATTCGAGATCTATCGAAGAGCTGAGAAGTGCTTCGAGAAATGTTTACCACCTGAGTGGATTCCTACTAAACCCAGGGATGACATCGGAGTTGATTATTGGGTGCAAATAACACGACGCGGAAGCCCAACCCCTTTAAGCTTTTTTGTCCAGGTCAAAGGCACAACAAATATAAAGGAGACAGGGAGTTCTCTAGTTTACTCATTGTCGACGAAGAAGCTCAAGCAGTACATGAAGACGCCACTACCAGTTCTGTTTGTGCTTTGCGACATTAGAGAAGAAGAGGATGCCGATATTGCCTACTTTTGTTGGGTGCGCGAAGCCATAAGGGACGAGGTTCTTGCTGGGAGAGTGAACGAGGCAAGCTGGGCTTCCCAAGAAACGGTGTCCTTAGCCATACCTATTAAGCAGAGGTTATCTCTTGACATTTTTTTAGAAGAGATACAACCAGTCATCGATACTTTTGCAATTAGACATGTCCAACAAGAAAATGAACATTTGGCTGTAGTAGATAAATCGAAGAAAGCCATTACATCCTTGCTGTCTTCTGGAAGGCTTAAAGAATTTGGATTGAATACCGAAGATCCAAAGACCGTAACAGCCTTAGAGTTTATGTCTGAGGGGGGCCGGTTACAGGATCAAGCCCGCCACATGGAGGCGATCTACTATTTTAAGGCGGCCGAAAAGCTTCTGCCCCATGATGAAACATTCCTTGCTGAGAGCTTCAGTTGGGAAGCATTAGGCAATTTACAAGAAGCGGTCAGTGCTTGCGAAAGAGGATTGGTTCATCATCCTGGACACCCTTATCTTTTATCACAATTAGGTGTCTATTATTTTAGAAGTGGTCAAATACATGAGGCTTTCGATCTTCATGTACGTGCGGCACATGCAAAACCGGAGGATGGCGGTCTTTGGGCGAATGCAGGAGCAACTGCTGAGTTAATCGCTTCAACTCTTCATGGGGAAGATGCACAAGCCGCTCTGGAGGCATCTGCCCGGTTCTTTGAGAAAGCACATCATTGCAATCCGCAGAGTGATTTTATTTTGAATGACTTTGGGCTAGTTTGCTCAAGATTGTATCGCTTCCCTAAGGCCGTAGCTTTATTTGAAAAAGCTATAGCCATTAACCCCAAGAACATAACTGCACGCAGAAGGCTGGCCAGGGCTTATCTCTCATTGAAGCAGTATGATGAGGCTCATGCTCAAGTCCTTACAATATATGCAATGGGCGCACGAGATAAGGAGACCGAGAATATGGAAGCTTTGATAGAAGACAACAGAGCAGGGCCTAGAAAAGACAGTTATGCCCAAATGATGAATAGTATGCGGAGATTCGAATTCGGTGCTACGAAGAAGGGACCAAAACGGAAGAAAAAGCGGAGACGTTGATATTGGGTTTTAAATGCGCATTCTCGTTTTCGAGTTGTGCCACGGATCTTGAACAGGATACGGTACTGAAAAGAAGGTTTAAGATCGTGGAGACAAAAGATCCCTATCCAAATCGCTTTTTCAAAGGCTTCTGAAGTAATATATACTTTTAAGTCCTTATGACTGGCGTATAGATAGTGGTACGCTAGTTATACACTCTCTTCCTGGCCTTGGAAGTTTAAAGAACATAATAAAAAATCTCTCTCCTGAAGATCGATTCTCATCTAACCAAGACTGAAAAATAACAGAAAATAAAAGCCCCCTCCGCTCGCTCAGAAAGCAGCACGCCAACATTGTGACCATGTTGTCATGCTGCTTGCAACGCTACGGGTGTCTCCTATGGTCACTATCCGTGACCACCTTCTTATATGGTGAGCCTTTCAGGCTTGCTTTTCTCCGGTCGTTCCTCCCTTCCCCTTCAGTCGTTTGTGAAAGGGGCAAGGGAGGAAAAGTTGGTTTTTATGTTTAAAGACTAAGGAGAGAAAGACATTGGCTTCCTCTAACTCATCGGTATGGCTCACGGCAAAGCAGGCATCCGAATATGCGGGTGGTATTAACGAGAAATACATCCGAGAGTTATGGGCACGTGGCCTGATGCGATACTCAAAGCCCGATCTTGGACAGATGGTCACTAAGAGAGAATGGATAGACGAATACTTAGAGAGCAGGGAAGTAAAGGGCGGAGTTGTACTAGACAATAAGATTGACAACATCTTGAAGGACGTTTTTAATGCGTAAAATGGGCGTAAGTGTTGTTGAACATCCAAAAGGATCTGGTGAATTATATTTATTGGTCTGCCATCAGTACAAGAAAAAGTACATCCATGTTGGCAAGAACACTAAACCAAACCGTGTTATCGCAAACCAGAAGAAAGAGCTAATCAATCAGAAGATCAAAGAGCAGGGACATAAGGCGCTCAACAGACTCTTTGAAATCAAATCACAGGCTCCTACCCTTAAACAGTATCTAAATGGTTTTGATGATAATCCCGGCTGGCTTGCAAAGAACAAGAAGCGACTCAAATACAGCACCTATAAGGGATATGAGAATCTTATCAATCAGAGGTTACTCCCGAGATATGGAGACAAGCCCCTGGATCAATTCGATAAGGAAGAGTTTGAAAACTATCTCTTTGAGCTCTCCGAGTTCAAGCCTAAGAGTTTAAAATATCATACACTCGCGAATATTAAGAACTGCTTATCGGGCATACTGGAATCCGCAGTACCCAAGTATATCAAATCGAATCCTATTCATGGACTGATAATTCCCAAAGATAACCCAGATGAGAACAAGGATGAGATGAGCCCCTTCACCTGGGAAGATAGGTCGACATTTGAATCTAAAGTTAAAGAGCATAGGCCAAGATATTATGCACTTGTGGTAATGGGATTTAGATCCGGCCTCCGCATTGGTGAGATCATTGGCTTGAGGGTTTCAGATATTGATTTTGTCCACAACTATATCAGCGTGAGGAATAACATTACCAGGGGAAGAGGCACCACTCCAAAAAGTGAAGCCGGAAGGCGTAAGGTTCGTTTGACAAATGAATTGAAAACTATTCTCCAGAAACAGATCACTGCCGTTAAGGAAGAGGCTCTCAGCAAGGGTTGGAAGAAAGTGCCTGAGTGCGTATTTATAGGGGAAACAGGGAACAGGATAAACTACGGCAATTTTCTTGATCGAGTATGGAATTACTGCATGGAGAAATCAAAGCTCTCTCGCAGGACCCCTCACGATATGCGCCACACGTATGCAACCTTGAGACTCAGTCTTGGACATCCCATTCATGAGGTTTCAAAAGAGCTTGGGCATAGTTCCCCCAATATCACTTACAAGATTTACTATCATTGGATACCCCAGATGAGCACAAGTAATATAGACGATTTAGATAGAAAACCTACTAGAGAATTACTAGAGAATAAACCTGAAAATATGGTAGAGAATGTCTCTAGTAGCAATAGTTAATCTATTGATATTGATTGTTATTTAATCAGATAAACGGTCTGCAAAACCGTTATTCACCGGTTCAAATCCGGTTGCCGCCTCCAGTTTTTTCAACGAGTTATAGCCCACCAACTTTGATCGATATCAATCATTATTCTGAACTATCTGTGTCTGTACTCTCTTCCAAGACAATATCATCCACATCTAAAGCATATTCAGCCTCGACTTCATTAACAACCTCGATCAGGTCATCCCTCTCTTCCGGGGCAGTAATGATGGGATCGGCTTTTGTCATGGTGAACGGTCGCCGCCTTTTCTTCCGCTTGTGCAGCCCCTTTGCCTCTTCATTATTCTGGTCTTCTCCACATGAAGGGCAAAGGGGCTGTGGTCTGCCCAGGTCATAAAACTTGGTCCCGCACTTATAACACTTGTATCGTGTCCCGAGATCGACTACAGAAAGCTCCTCTTTCTTGGGTTGAGTCTTTACAGCTACGGTTAGCTCCCTTTCCTTGGGCTGAGTCTTCACGACTGCAGGAGTTTCTTTTTTCTTTGGCTGCTCCTTCACAGCTGCAGAAAGCTCCCTCTTCTGGGGTTGCTTCTTCACGGCAGCAGCAATCTCCTTCTTCTGGGGTTGTTTCTTCACGACTGCAGGAGTTTCTTTTTTCTTGGTTTGCTTCTTTTCGACTGCAGCAAGCTCCCTTTTCTGGGGTTGCTTCTTCACGGCAGCAGCAATCTCCTTCTTCTGGGGTTGTTTCTTCACAACTGCAGGAGTTTCTTTTTTCTTTGGCTGCTTCTTCACAGCTGCAGGAAGCTCCCTCTTCTGGGATTGTTTCTTCACGGCAGCAGAAATCTCCTTCTTCTGGGGTTGTTTCTTCACGACTGCAGGAGTTTCTTTTTTCTTGGGTTGCTTCTTCACAGCTGCAGTGAGATCCCTTTTCTTAGGTTGCTTCTTCACAATCTTATTTATTCACCGCGTCTTTCAATAATTTGCCTGCCCTGAAACGAGGAGCCTTGCTTGCCTTGATCTTTATCTTCTGCCTGGTCTGCGGATTCACGCCTTCTCTGGCTGCCCTCTTGGCAACATCGAAGGTTCCAAAGCCTACTAAGGTTACCTTATCGCCTTTCTTGAGGGCACTAGCAATTGACTCTGTGAAAGCATCTACCGCTAGTTGTGCTGCTGACTTAGATATCTTTACTTTGCCTGCCATAACATCAACTAAATCTGATTTTGTCATAATATCCTCCTCGTATGTATTGAATTGATATAATGGAGACCGACTGCAGATTCTCTCAACTTATTTTGGCCTTTGCCCAAGCTACTACTATTTTCCGAGACATCTCAAGAGTCCCCGGGAGTCTTGACCAATCAATAAGCATAACAACCTACTCGGCCTTTTCTCTCAGCTTATATTTCCCTTTGCCCATGTATACCAGATAGTCCTTCCCATTGGGATAATATTTCCAGGAGGTATGTTCAGGTGCTGTCGATATGACAGTCGTGTTAAAACTATTCTTATTCAGCTCAGGGTATTTCTTGATAGCCTGATTATATAGATCCACCGATGAAAAGACTCCCTCGCCCGATACTTTGGAGACCTTTTTCGCTGTCTCTAATACGATGTCATGGATTGATTTCCTGGCTTTCTTCTTTACAGGTTTTCCCTTCTTGGCAGGAATAGTCTCGATCGGCAAGGATACGGCAGTAGGCTTTACCTTGATGTTTTTCACAACGACCTGTGCCTGATCACCCTTGATCTCCAGAGCCATATTGACCATCAGAACGAACTTCAGACTCTTTTTCCTCATGGGAACTCCTCTTGATATAATATTTGATTCTATAATTAATACAGTTACTTTGCAAGGTTGATTATAATATTTCTATCTTCATGTTGTTTGCGGGATTATACTTTAGGCCACGTCAATCTTATAACAAAGTATTCTATGTCTTTTGTAACCTCTTATCTTTCCAATATAATTCAGTAATGGGAGCCAATCAATTCATGAAAGTACGGCCCGATAACTGAGGCCCCCGATGAGAGGGGCTTCTTTACTTTTCATGGGCATATAGTCAGTAAACATGATGTTGTGCATTCAAACCTTTTATTGAGCATGGACCGGCTTGATGATCTCGGGTGAATCGTTTTGAGGACTGTTCACAAGCTTGGAAATCTCAAAGGCCTCCAATTCATCATGAGGAAAGGGCTTGATACATTTCATGAGATTGTTCGCTGATTCAGGGAGTGGGTTCAGCCAGATTCGGTAAATATCCGGCTTTAGAATAGCAGGCATCCGGTTATAGATTTCACCGATAAGGGGGTTGGCATCGGTTGTGATTATGGTGCTTGAGACGATGGTTTCTCCAGTTTGCTCATTGGTCCAGTTATCCCATAAACCTGCAAAGGCAAAGGGCTCACTATTTCTCATCCGTATAAAGTAGGGCGTCTTGGTCTTGTGCTCCTGTTTCCATTCGAAGAACCCATCACTCAGGATGATACAGCGTCGCTTTTTAAATGACTCCCTGAAAGAAGGCTTTGTCGCTATAGTCTCAACTCGGGCATTGATCATCCTGTACCCGATTGTCTTATCCTTGGCCCAGAACGGTATGAGCCCCCAGTGAGTAAAGGTAAGCTTCGGGGTGGGCATGTTGAGAATGGTGAGAATATCTTGGGTTGGGGCAATGTTGTAGTGCGGCTCGAATCTCTCTCGGACCGTATCATCTATCTCCAGGTCGAGGATGCTGACCTTTATCTTCTCGGGATCAGCGATCTGTATGAACCTACCGCACATCGTATTCTTCACCTCCTGATGATACACGTATAGATACCAGGATGATTAGAAAAGTCTACACAGTCATTGTTTTCTCTTTTGCGGGCTTACTGAAATCCATAGTACGGCTGGTTGAATAATGCCTGCGTGGTAACTAAGGGTCATTTTTATATACGCTGTATGCTGAAAAAATGGTTATGGGTAATGTATTGTTGAGTTTTGGTATAAAACAGTTTCTCAATCTCCTATGGCTTCAATCTTAGAGGTTATTCATCGATAAGCAGGTTTAACTTTGACAAAGTGATCTCACATCTCTATGACACTGACAGGGATGGACATAGGGCCGATTGAGTGAGGACCTTCTTACATGGAACGGCATGAAATATAAAATAACAAATTACATTATTAAAAATCCGTAACGCGAGCCCAGGTAAATTACTGCTATGCCCCAAGCCATATGTTAAAACGACAGACACTGAATCAAATGAAATCAACCTTAAGGGCCCTGCACTCGAGAAATTACCGGCTCTTTTTCGGCGGTCAGGGCATATCCCTCATGGGGACATGGATGCAGCAGACAGCCATGAGCTGGCTTGTCTACCGGATCACCGGGTCTGCCATGATCCTTGGCGCCATCGGCTTCACAACCCAGATCCCCATGCTGTTTTTCTCACCCATTGCAGGCGTGTACGCAGACCGTATGGACCGTTACCGTCTGGTGATCGCCACCCAGTCCTGCGCCATGCTGCAGGCCTTCGCACTCGCCTTTCTCACCCTGTCGGGGTTGATACATGTGTGGCATCTCTTTATCTTAAGCTTCCTTCTGGGAATTATAAATTCTTTTGATATGCCTATACGCCAGTCATTCGTCGTACAGATGATCGAAAACAAAGCGGACCTGGGCAATGCCATTGCCCTGAACTCATTCCTCTTCAACGGCGCAAGGCTTGTGGGGCCGTCTGTTGCAGGCATCCTCATCGGCATGACGAGTGAAGGAACCTGCTTTCTCATCAATGGCTTCAGTTTCCTGGCAGTACTGGTTGCCCTGTTGTCCATGAAAATCGAGAGGCGCGAGATAGTAAGGGTAAAGGACAGTCTCATCAATGAGCTGAGAGTCGGATTTAACTATGTCCGGGATTTCATTCCCATCAGGTATATCCTGCTCAACCTGGCGCTCATGAGCTTCATGGGGATGCCTTATGCCATTTTGATGCCCGTCTTCGCCAAGGACATCCTCAAGGGCGGACCGGAGACACTTGGATTCCTCATGGCTTCCACAGGCCTTGGTGCCATTGTCGGCGCACTATTCCTGGCATCGCGGAAGACGGTCCTCGGGCTTGAACGCCTCATCGTTCTTTCTTCTTTCCTGTTTGGTACAGGCATCATCCTTTTCGCCATATCCAAGTCCGTGCTTATCTCAGCGGTCTTGTTGACCGTTACAGGGTTCGGGATGATGGTGCAGATGGTCGGGAGCAACACAATCGTCCAGACCATTCTCGATGAGGACATGCGGGGGCGAGTCATGAGCTTTTTTGCCGTTTCATTTGCCGGCACAATGCCTTTCGGCAGCCTCTATGCAGGCTCGGTGGCTTCTTCAATCGGCGCCCCCATGACACTTACCATCAGCGGTTTTGTCTGTGTTGCAGCGGCATTGTTATTTTACCGGAGGCTCAGAGCCATGCAGGAGGTCATACGACCCATCTACGATAAGATGGGAATCCTTCCCGGATCGCCATGGCCTTGAACACTTACGCGGCCTTGGAGCCTACTTCATTCAGGCCGAACTTGTTGCCCTCCGTGAATGCCTGGTGAGCGCAAAAGATACGTTTGACAATATTTCTCAACAGGTCTTGAATACCCCATGAACAAACTGACAAAAAGGGAGATAGATATGAACCCAAACAATCCGGATATTATAGAAATCAACCCTAACAGGCTTTTGAAGATAAAATTCCCGAAGAAGACAATCATCTTTGTCGTTATCATTATCTTAGGGCTTCTATTCTTGAATCCTATTGCAATGGTCCCTGCCGGGCATGTGGGCGTGAAAGACTTCTTCGGTTATGTTTCATCAGATACACTTTCTCCGGGCTTAAGGCTTGTTGTCCCATTTACTCGTGTTGTCGCTATGTCGGTGCAGACCCAGGAGATAATGGAGAAGGCTGAAACCCCATCCAGAGAAGGGCTCATTATAGACCTTGAAGTATCTCTTCTCTTCCGAGCCGATCCGGATAAGGCTGCAGAGATCTATAAAAAAATCGGCAGCGACTACACGAAAGTGGTTGTGGAACCGCAATTCCGATCGGCAATACGCGAGATAACGGCGTCCTACGACGCAAAATCGCTCTACTCCTCCGAACGCAACAAGATCGCCGGTGAGATGCAGGATATGTTCGTGCAGCTCACCAAAAGCAAGGGCGTGATATGTGATCAGGTCCTGTTAAGGAAGGTGGGATTGCCGACTGTCATCGCTAATGCAATCCAGGAAAAGCTCAAGAGAGAGCAGGAAAGCGAGCAGATGAAATTTGTCCTCCAGAAGGAACAACAGGAGGCTGAACGCAAACGCATCGAGGCCCAGGGCATCACGGACTTCCAGAAGATCGTTTCCCAGGGGTTAAACCCTCAACTCCTTGAATGGAAGGGGATCGAGGCCACCGAGAAGCTCGCTGTGAGTTCCAACACGAAGATCGTTGTCATCGGAAA
>Ga0208689_1001108_pt1 | contig 15049 bp, 16 predicted proteins | sample June2015DPH_8_15_FD_184700 | JGI IMG/M metagenome (GOLD analysis project Ga0208689, IMG submission 184700) | Peatland microbial communities from SPRUCE experiment site at the Marcell Experimental Forest, Minnesota, USA - June2015DPH_8_150... | ecosystem: Environmental > Terrestrial > Soil >... | reverse complement strand
TTCGCCTTGAATTTTTGCGCCGTTAACGATGTTGACTCCTGAAACCGCATACCACTCGCTCTTGTACTCGTCGGTGGAGTCTAAAGAAAGTCCCAAACCTTCGCGGGCTGGTATAGGTACAAAAACTGCATAGAAATCTTTACCGCAAACTTCAAACTGGTCTATGATTTTATCAAGAAACTTGCCTGTGACGGCTGGCAAATCTGCTGGAATCGTTAAAACAGGACCCATCAAGCCAGCAATAAGAACTGCCTGCTTCAGGTCGTTATGGTAACCTTTTGCATCTGTCCGAAGAACCTTCCATCCCTTGCAGATGCAGTGCTTTTCAGTTTCAGGCGTGTTCCCGCTGGTCACCACATAAAACTCCGAAACATTCACGGCGCTAGCAACTGCTTCAGCAACCCAGTCAACCAAAGGCTTACCCAAAAAGGGCAAAAGCGGCTTCTCCACTGGCAATCCCATGCGTTTGCCTTTTCCGCCAGCCATAATCAATGCAGGAACTTTCATATTAGCATCAACACGCCTGCAAGCAAAATAAGCGTAACTGCCCTCGCTACCTCGTTGGTTGCCCCAATCATGTCGCCTGAAACTCCGCCGAAAACGCTTTCCGCAACTTTCTCCATAACAACCGCCACTGGAATGCTAACTAAAACCACTCCAACGCCTACCAAACCTAAAAAAGGATTACCCGTAAGACCGAAAAATGGGTAAACAATCAAAACAGAAAGCACATAGGCGATAAGGTTCAGTTTCTTTTTGGCTTTCTGAAGAAAAATCGAGCCTAACCCTTTATGGGTCGGCTTCCCAATCCAAACAATCGTAACCATCGCTAATTTGGCTGAGACTTCAGCGGCGATTATTGCTCCGAACGCGAAAACGGGGTTCACAAGAGAGGGGTAAAGAAGGAATAAGCCTGCAAAAGCCACAAACTCAACAATTATCGCTATTAACGCTCCCCAGTAAGTTACAGTCCAAGCGTGAGCAACCATTTTTCGGTCATGCACATTTCTCAATCCAACAGCGTTGCCTAAATCGATTAAGCCATCGAAATGCTGAAGCCCAGTTAAAACAAGCAGAAAAGCCACCGTAACAGCGGCAACCGCAAGCTTCAACAAGAAATCAGTCGGCAACGCAGTAACCTGATTAATTAAACTAAGCAAAAATTGAATGATATATCTTGAACCTACAAAGTAAACTGCGCCAAGTAAGCCTATGAATCCGCCGATAAGCGGAAACAAATATACGTGCCCTGCTGTAGTGAAGATGAAATCTTCCTTTCCGCCAACTGGAATGATGGTTAGGAAAGACAGCAAATCCCTAAAAGTTTTTATAGCTTTCACAGGCGACATATACCCTAAAACTAATCGAAAGAGAATATAGACTTTGTCGTGAACTCCATGAGTGAACTTAAAGGGAAAAAAATACTAGTCACTGGCGGCGCAGGCTTTATAGGCTATCACTTGTGCAAAAAACTATCAAGCTTAGCGTCTAACTTAACCATTTACGATAACTTGTCAAGCGGCAAAATGGAAAACGTGAAAGATGTTCCCAACGTAAAGTTTGTGAAAGGCGATATCCTTGACCTGAAAAAGCTGGGTTCCTTAGAGAAGGCTGACTTGATCTATCATTTAGCTGCTCAAGTCGTTGTGCCCTATTCCATGGAGAATCCTCTGATAGATTTTGAAACAAACGCTAAAGGAACCGTGCAAGTTCTTGAGAAAGCGCGCAAAGATGATGCAAAACTAGTTTTCGCATCCAGCGCTGCCGTCTATGGTAACCCAACAGTTTTTCCAACTCCGGAAGAGTACGGTTTTCACCCCTTCTCATGCTATGGCTTATCCAAAGTGGTTGGCGAAGAATACTGCAGCATGTACCAGAGCCAATACGGCTTAGATATCACCGTTTTAAGGTTCGCTAACGTTTATGGGTTAAGATGTCACGGCGTCATTCATGACTTTCTGGATAAACTTGCTAAGAACCCAGGCAAACTAGAAATAATCGGTACAGGCTTGCAGTCGCGGGACTTTGTTCATGTTTCGGATGTGGTGGATGCTCTGGTAACCGTTGGCTCAGAGGATTCTGCTAACGGTAAAACTTACAACATAGGCTATGGAACAACCACCACGATAATAGACCTTGCCAAAATGATGCTTAAAATCCTCAACCTAGAAAAAAAGACGTTTATTACTACAACGGGTGTCTCTTGGCAGGGTGACGTTACAAAAATCTGGTTTGACAACTCCAAAGCCAAGAAAGAGTTAAACTGGAACCCCAAAGTAAGCCTTGAAGACAGCATAAAAGAAGTCATCGCTGACAGGAAACTTTCTAAATGACCACTCCAACGCCAGCTAGAGGATTAATCGCTCTCTTGCGGCTTCCCTACTGGCTGATGACTGGTGGTTTATCTCTTTTAACAGCCTTCGCCATCACCAAAAACCCTCTTAGCCTCAGCGTACAAACTATTCTACTGATTTTCTTTTCCATGGCATTCATAACATCCGCAGGCTTCGCAATCAACGACTATTTCGACAGGGAAAGCGACGCTGTAATCAAGCCAAAACGCCCCATACCCTCAGGCGCATTAACGCTCAAGCAGGTGGTGGCGATTTCAGGGTTACTTTTTGCTTTAGGTCTGGTTATGGCTTTTTTCATCAATTGGCTAAGCTTCGCAATTATCGCTGCTGATTCCCTACTGCTTCTGATTTACTCAACTCTTGTAAAGCGGAAATCAGGCTTTGCCGCTAATGTCTTGGTGGGCATTTTGACAGGTACAGCCTTCATGTACGGAGAAGCCACCATCACCAACCCTGCAACTGTAAGCTTGATTTCCTTAAGCCTGTACCCAATAGCTTTCGGCACAATAGGCGGCAATGTTCTGCGAGACGTCCTGAGCCTTGATGGTGACTCAAAAACTGGTTACCCAACGCTTCCGCAGAAAATTGGCATCTCCAATTCGGCGAAAGTAGCTGCCTTGTTCTTTACATTAACTGCGTTGCTTGCGCCTCTTCCCTACTTTTTGGGCAACTTTAGCGTTTACTATTTGCCGCTCATCCTCCTTTGGAGTGTTCTGCTAATTTACTCTTCAATACGTCTCGTTACTTCGGCTTCAACAGTGTCGAACGTGCGGAAATACGAGCGCATCGTTACTATGTCGATGATTTTGCTTCCTTTAGCGTTGATAATTGAGGCGCTATCTCCAATGATCGGAGGGTTAGTGTGAGCAAAACAAAAAGCGTCTGTCCTGAATGCCAGAAAAAAATAGATGCCCAATTAACCGAAGTCAACGGCAAAATCAAAATCACAAAACAATGCCCCGATCATGGAGCTTTTGAAGCTACTCATTGGCAAAGCCCAAGTGTCTTCAATCACATGCAAACCTATGACCAATTTCAATACCTTGGCGACTTGAACGCTCCAAAAAACCCTGAAGGCTGCCCCTATGTCTGTGAAACCTGCAATAACCATGCCTCAGGCACTGTTATCGGCGTTATAGACGTAACAAAAAAATGCAACTTGAAGTGTGCGGTGTGCTTTTCTACTTTTCCTCAGCAAGAAGTTGATTATGAACCAACCAAAGAGCACCTCGTGAAAATGCTGGAGTTCGTAAGCAAAGCTAACCCTAAGCCTCCAGCCATCCTGTTCTCAGGCGGCGAACCCTTAGAACGTGAGGATATGCCTGAAATCATCGGCGTCGCGCATAAGCTGAGGTTTATGACTATTCTTGCGACGAATGGCGTGCGCTTGGCTGAGAACCCGGCGTTAGCGGAGAGACTAAAGAAGAACGGTTTGAACATTGTTTATTTACAGTTTGACAGTTTTAATGATGATTTTTACAAGAAAGTCCGCGGGCAAGCGCTTTTTGACTATAAACTAAAAGCTATTGATGTCTGCCGCAAATACGACATAGAAGTGATCTTAGTCAACACGCTGATGCGTAGTTTAAACGATAAAGAAGTCGGCGACATAATCAGGTTTGCGGCGAAAAAAACTGACATAATCAGGGGATTAATTTTCCAGCCAATCGCATTTACTGGCAGAGCGACGGAAAACCCGTTTAGAGAAAACTTCCGTGAATGGTCTTTTGCAGAGGACGTTGAAAGCCAAACGCAAGGTGAAATAAAAACCACTGATTTGTTTCCAATGTCGGTTATGACTTCGCCGATAAAGATAATGCGCAAATTCATGAAGAAACCTTGGCCACTGTTCTCCTGCAGTCCACAGTGCGGCATTGTGAATTGGATTTATGTTTCAAAAGGCGGCAAAATGTTTCCAATAAACCGTTTTGTCAACTTTGACAGGTTCTTTAGAAGCATTCGCAGAACCGCTGAGTCTGCTGAGTCTAAGGGCAAAATTTCGCTTCTTTCAACGCTCTTCCTTGCATCCATAGAGTCGATGAACTGGTACTTAGTCACTAAAGAAGTCGGCATGTTAACCTTAACAAACGCGATTATGAGAATGCATCTTTCGCCTTCTTACCAGTCACTGGGCAAAATACGCAGAAGAATCTTCCTGTTAGGCTGCATGGCGTTCATGGATTCGTACAATTTTGACGTTAACCGCGTCCGTCGATGCGTTGTGCACTATATCACGCCAGACCTCAAAATCATACCATTTTGCGCCTACAACAACATCCACAGAGTAGCCATCGAAAAAGAGTACGCTCAAAGACAAAAGCAAGCTTAATTTATAACTTGAATGTTTAAGACAGCTTCATCATTTGTAAACTCGTAGGCTCTTGAATCTGAATTGTAATGCCATAGTTCGAAAACCACCGAGTAGTTTCCAACTTGGTTTTCTGTGATTGTTGATTGGGTTTGCCAGGTCGCTGCATTTGCTAAGCTTACATCATATGTTTGGGTTGGCTGGGCGTCAACTGGGAAATCTAAAAGGTTCGGAGTAATTTTTACTAAAACTTGATATGTTTGGTTTCCGCTTCCTCCCATGTTGTTCACAACGCCTACCCACACGTTAAAAGTGCTGTTCTGGTTAGCAACCAGTGTCACTGGGTAATCAGCAGCTTTTTTTTGTGAATCAAGCAAGTAAATTGTGTTGTACGGTTCAGGCTGTGGCCTAAACTCCAAATAGTAAGCTGCAACTATTGCGGAAACAATTATTAATGCAAGAAAAATGGCGACCGCGTAGCCTTTCTCATCGTTTAAGCCGATTTTCCTTCCAATGCCCGTAACACGTTCTGACAGTGTCGGCGTGCAGTAACCCCCTAAATATAGTGCTAAATATTTCAATCCCTGACTTAAATGGTTTAAGCTTAGTCTTCCCATATTTGCGGGCCTTGTACGTGGTGGGGATTTCAACCATGTTGTAGCCTTCCCTCGCGAATTCTATCAACATCTCCGTGGCGTAAGCCATGTCCCCCTGCTTTAATTCAACATGGTCAATGGCTTCATGCGAAATTGCCCTAAAACCAGACTGAGTGTCGCTTAAGAATTGACTGTAAAAGAAGTCGTAAAAGAAGGTAATCACTTTGTTTCCAACGAAATTCATGAGTCCCATAGCTTTGTTTGGGTCATACATGCGTGTTGCTAAAACCATGTCAGCATCTTTTTCAATCATCCTATTCAGCAAGCGGTTGATGTGTCTTACTTCATAGGTTCCATCGCCGTCAACCATCACAATGATGTTGCCTTTCGCGCTTTTCATGCCTGCCTTAAGAGCAATGCCATATCCGCGTCTCGGTTCAATAATAAGCTTACAAAAACTTGCGTCTTTAACGATTTCTATCGTTCCATCAGTGGAGTTGCCGTCTACAACGATTATTTCTTTTGGGTATGCCAAATCTTTCTCGATGTTTGTAACAGCTTCTAAGATGTTTCCTGCTTCATTGAGTGTTGGAATTACTACAGAGACCAGCTCTACTTTTGACGTCATTTGCCTACTCCCATTTTGCAAAGGCTATAATGTTTCGGTAGCTTGGTTAAATAAGCTCTTCGTATATTTCAATGAGTCTTTCAACATTTTTATCCCAACAATACTTTTCTTCCATTACTGCTCGAATCTCTAATTTGCGTGAAGACAAATCAATATTAGAAAATTCCAAAACTGCTTTTGCAAGCAGCTCAGGCTGATTAGGCAGCACTAGTTTTCCATAATCTTCCATTAAGATTTCACTTATTCCCCCAACGTCTGTGGCTATTACTGGCAATCCGCAAGCCATGGCTTCGAGTGCAACCAAAGGCAAGCCTTCTCCAGATTTTGATGGCAGTGCAAAGAAGTCTGCGGCGTTGTAGTAAAACGGTAAGTCTTCATCTTTAACGAAGCCTGTGAACTTAAAATTGTTTTCTATTCCTAACTGGTTAATTTTTATTTGAACGTTGTTGAGGTCTGGTCCTTTTCCAACAACTAGAAAAACAATCTTAGGGTTCTTCTTGACCGCAATGTTTGCACTTTCTATCAATGTGTCGATGCCGTTTTTGTAAACAAGCCTCCTAACAGTTAGAACCACGATTGAGTTTTGGGAAATTCCAAGCTTTCTTCTCATTTCTTCACGTTTTCCAGCTAAAGGTCTAAAACGGACCAAGTCAACCCCGTTATGAAGCACCGTCACCTTCTCTGGTTTGGCTCCTAAACTTAAAACGTAATTCTTAGTTGCATTGCTTACAGTGATTATTTTGTCTGCTTCTTTCAGCGTCTCCTTTCCAACGGCAAGGTCGTTTAACCGTTCAATGTTATCAAAAATGCTGTCGTATTCTATGAACGTGTTATGCTGCGTAAGCACAAATGGCTTAGAGTACCTCTTCGCAAGCTTAGCCGCAATAAGCGACGTAAGGTATGGGTGACCGTGCGCATGGACTATTTTGCTTGATTTTATCGCTTTAAGAAAAATTTCAAGACTTGTTACTGTCGGAATCGAGTAGGGGATTCCAAGGCGGAACCCGGTGTTTAACGAGTCATAGCACTGAACGTTTATGCCGTCGACAACATAATGTTTTGGTGTTTGAATTCGGTTTGTTACCACGAAGGGCTCATAGTTTCTCTGGAGTAGCCGCTTGCTTTGTTCATAAACAACCCTTTCTATTCCGCCAACATGAGGTAGAAAGGTGTGTGTAACAATGCACAGCCTTGTTTGAACCATGGGAGCCCAACTGAGTAAACTCCTCAATCAACATAGTATTATAACCTTATGGTAAACCTCGCAACCGCTGATGCGCTTAAAAAATACGTGTGTTATCTAGGGTGATACCTCTTTTTGCTAGTTGAACACCCGAGCAAATAGTATACCCCTATAGGTAGTTTCTATAGCAAAATTGACCTACACGGTCTATGGCAACAGCTTGAAAACTCGATGCGCTGAAGAATCGATAAGAAATGGGTTTTTTATGGTTTTGCTTGTGCGTTTTTAGTGGCGCGTGTATAAACGTTTGATGATACGCCTGCAACTAAAGCGCCTATAGCATCGTTTGTGATTGAGCCAAGCTTCTTCAGAATCCCGGGTTTAGCTTGGTCAAATCGTACGTATTCGAAAACTGCTCGGGTTCCGCCGATGTAGCTTGCAATTGCTATTCCTAAAACTTCGTCAGCAATTGGTCCTGGTCTACCTCTAAACCTTTCTTGCGTCAATCCAGGAATAAGTCCCTTCTCTGCATCTTCTTGCGCTCGGAAAGCAGCTATTTCAAGGATGGAAACATTAACATCTGCTAACACATCGAGAAATTCTTCCCTGAGCATTTCAACGGCTTTTTCCTCTGTTTCTACGCCTGGGTGAGGCACAAACATTTCAAGTGCACAGTGAATGAGGCTTTTTAGGGATATGTCTTTTTGTTCAAGAAACTCAAGTAAGGCTGGCATTTCATTGCTCATAATTTTCAACCTCAATTTTTAAAGGTGAAGTGTGCTTTAAGCGTTGCGTGCGCCTGATTACCGTAATACTTATATGAAAAGGTTGGATAAACCAACCAAACATCAAGTAGTGATAATTTGCTGAACTTCAAGAAAAAAGCCAATGTTTCGCTCAAAATTTTACCGGAAGGCAAGTTATCTAAATGTTTGAACAGTAAAATTACGTTTTTATGGTTACCTGTTTGTGGACTTAACCAACACAATTTATTTAAAAATCATGTTCACCTAAAACCAAAAGAAAACGAAATAGTGATTGAGGGTGAAGTGACTTAGGATGGAAAAATCAGAAATGAAAGTTGTTGCCGCATGGAGTGGCGGAAAAGACAGTTGCTTTGCATGTTACAAGGCAATCCAACAAGGTTACGAAGTAGTCAACCTTTTAACCATGATGATGAGTGAGACAAAATCAAGCTTCCACATGATACGCTCAGACATACTGGACGCGCAAGCGGACGCTATCGGAATTCCATTGGTAAAACAGAAAACTACCGCTGAAACCTACGAGAACGATTTCAAAGCAGCACTGCAACGATTCAAAGCTAAAGGCGTTGAAGGCTTAGTCACAGGAGACATTTACGAAGTAGCAGGGCACGAGGAAGGCTGGCTAAACCGCATCTGCAAAGAAGTCGGCTTAAAACCAGTAAAGCCCCTATGGATGGGTGACACAAAACAGATTTACCTTGACTACTTAAAAACTGGTTTCAAAGCAACCGTAGTGCGCACAAAACTGGACTTGTTAGGCTTGGAGTGGCTTGGAAGACAACTAGACAAAAAATTCTACGATGACATCCTTAAGCTTGGCAACGTTGACGCTTGCGGCGAAGGCGGCGAATACCACACTGTTGTAACAGATGGACCGACATTCAAGAAAAAGATTGAAATTCTTGAAACGCAAAAACATAAGCTTGACGGCGGCTTTGGCTATTTAGAAATCAAACGGTTCGCTGTTAAATCCAAATGAAGTGGTCAACCAAAAATGGACAGAAGCCTCGATGTGCTGGTCGCTAATAATGAATTGAAAGCGCAAGCTTTTCTAGAAGAAATTGATGGGAAAAACCCCCTTTTCATCTGCACTATAGCTACAACGGAAACCGGCAAAATCTCCGGAATCTCCGCAGCAGGAAAACACCCAGAATTCACCGATTACACTCCGCCAGCAGATGCTGAACTGCTCCTGCTAGGCAAATGCAAATCCATTGCGGGTGTGCCTGTTACTCCTGACGGGATTCCGACACCAGCGTTAATTACCATGTCAGCTTTGCGTTTGGCTGATATTCCTGTGCTGGTTGTCAGTGGCGGATTAAAAGTAAAACCGCAAATTCCCTTTTTAGATTTAGGCGGAAGTCCAGGAAGAGACATTCGAACTGGCAATGCAGTTGATAATGTTGCGGAAGTAATTGAGAGAGCCAAAATTGCTGGGGCGAACTTGGCTAAAGCTGTGGATTACCTTGTGATTGGCGAGAGCATCCCTGGAGGAACAACAACCGCTCTTGGAGTATTGTCAGCTTTAGGCGTAAAAGCTGAAGGAAAAGTAAGCAGTAGCATGCCTGAAAATCCTCATAGCTTGAAATCTGAAACAGTTAAGGCAGGCTTAGAGGCTGCAGGCGAAAGTTTCGGCAGTTTAGCCAACAATCCAATTAAAGCTATTTCCTGCGTTGGCGACCCGATGATGGCTGCTTTCTCAGGCTTAGTGGTTGGCGCTGCTTCGCAGGTTCCAGTGTTGATGGCTGGCGGAACTCAAATGAGCGCTGTCTTAGCCCTTGTGAACGCATTGAATCCAGATGTTCTCTGTAACGTGGCTGTGGGCACAACAAGATGGGTTGCAAAAGACAAGTCATCTGACCTCAAAGGCATAGTTACCCAGTTCTGTGATGTGCCGATTTTAGCTGCTGACTTAAACTTTGGCTCCTCGCGTTTCCCCGGCTTGCAGGCTTATGAAACCGGCATTGTGAAGGAAGGTGTCGGCGCAGGCGGCGCTTCTATTGCAGCTATGGCTAAACTTGGCGGCGCAGTAACAAAAGACCTATTGCTTAAAGAGATTGAGCGTAATTATGCTCTGTTGATGGGTTTGAAGTGAGATGGTTGTTAAAGAGTTAAAGAACCTTCTTTCTTTCCTCACGATTTTTCCAGTAACCATGGATAAAGACATGCTGACTGACTGCGCCAGAAACATGTGGGCTTTTCCCCTAATAGGCGCATTCATTGGTTTATTGGCTGGATTATTCGGCTGGGTAGCTTACCAGTTTTTGCCTGGCATAGTGGTTGGCGGTTTAGTGTTGGCTTTGTTGTTGTTGATTACTGGGCTTCACCACACAGACGGCTTATTGGATTTCGGTGACGGCGTCATGGCGCATGGTTCAACAGAACATAAGATTGAGGTTATGCATGACCAGTTAACTGGTGCCGGCGGCTTATCCTTGGGTATCATGACCATGTTAATTACAGCTTTAGCCATTGGCCAGTTGAACAGTGGCATAATAGTTGGGGGCATCATCATTGTTGAGGTTTCAGCTAAGCTTTCTATGGTTGTTGCGGCTTGGGCTGGAAAATCTGTTCATGAAGGTATGAATACGCCGTTTCTAGAAGCTATGCAAAAAGGTAAAGGTAATCTGCGTTTGATTGTTGCGCTGCTTATTTCTTTCGCTGTAGCTTTGCCTCTGTTGCATTGGGTAGGCGCTTTTACTGTTCTAGCAAGCGTAATTACTGGGTCTTTTACTGTTCTAGCAGGCGTAATTACTAGTTTAGTTATGGTCATCATCGCGCACAGACATTTCAACGGGGTTACAGGCGACGTGTTCGGCGCCACTAACGAGTTGGCTCGGATGGTTTGCGTGATTGTTTTGTTGGCGGTGATTGCATGGGCGTGACAGCGCTTGTTATGGCTGGCGGAAAAGGAACGCGCATGCGGGTTGCAGAAGAGAAGCCATTGATAAAAGTTTGCGGTAAACCAGTTATTGAATACGTGCTTGTAGCCTTAAAGAGAGCCAAAAAAATTGATTCCATTGTTGTTGCTGTCAGTGGTTGCACGCCTAAAACTGCCAAGTTCCTGCGCCAATTTCCAGTTAAAGTAGTTGAAACTCCTGGGAAGGATTATGTTTCTGACATGGGTTATGCTGCACAAAATCTCAAGTTAGGAGTTTTTTTAGCCATCGCGGCTGATTTGCCGTTAATCACAGGCGAGGTCTTGGATGCCATTGTCGAACGTTATGAGCGTTGCGGAAAGCCAGCGTTGACTGTTGCTGTTCCGCTTGAAACCAAGACCAAGCTTGGCATGAGCATCGAGTACTCGTTCAAAATGGATGACAAAGATGTGGTTCCCGTGGGCATCAACGTTATAGATGGGCATAAACGGTACGGCGACGAATGGCTCGACCAAGACATTTACCTGCTTGACCTAGGCGAATTAGCCGTGAACATTAACACAATACAGGAACTGCACATAGCCGAGCGCTTACTAGCTGAACAAAGCAAAAAAAGGACTTGAATAATTGGGCTTCTGGTGCTCCACGGAACACTATAGCCCCTTCTATGGTTCAACTTTTGGTTACTTGCTTTCTAGAACTTCTTTTAGTATGTCGCGCATTTTTCTGGCGTCTATGTCTAGGATTGGTGATTCGCAGATTATTGTAGGGTGCAATTGAAAGTCAGCAATTACTTCGGCCAGCATGCGGAAGTCTGGTCCATACCTTTCCTCATCAAGCGTGTGGTGTCTTTTTTCGCCTTGGCTTGTAAATTCGATTTTTGAGAAGTGACAGTGCATGCTTTTTAGGGCTTCTGTTCCAAGCCTCTGCTCCACTTTTTCAGTCACTGCGCGTAAGTCTTCAGTTTTCTTGAAGGTTCCTTGGTTTCTTGCATGTAGGTGACTCCAATCAATAACGAGTTGTGTGCCCTCAACTTGTTCGCATATGGTTAGGATTTCATCTAAGGTGCCTACTTGGAATTTTCTTCCCATAGTTTCAGGACCAAGCTTCACCTTTAAGCCAAGGCTCTTCATTAGGGCTCTAACTTCTTTCAAAGCGTCGAGGCAGGTTTTGAACGCAAAGTCCTTCTCGAAGCGTCCATAAAAGCCTGTGTGGAACACCATAACGTACGCTCCCATCCAGTCGGCTGCGGTTGCGCACGCGATTAAACGCCGTTTGCTTGCTTCAACGACATCCTTTTTACCCGACAAGTTAACGTAGTACGAGCCGTGAAGACTGAGCTTTACATCGTTTTTTCTTGCTTCTTCGCCGAGTTTTTCAGCATCTTGCTGTTTCATCTGCGGTTTTTGACCCCACTGGACAGCTTGGTACTCGAAAGCGTCAAGACCCTCCTCGCGCAGTAGTCTTGGAACGTCAGGTAGCTTTGCTCCGAAGAGTCTGAACATCGGTGGAACTCCTGCTGGACCAAAACGAGTATGCTCAGTCATCCAATCCCTTTCTATCTTTTACGTTAGTTGTCATTATTGCTTTCTATTTTAAAAACATGCGCTCCAATAGTTTTTTTGGGTGTCGGTTGTGTGAGCCTTCAGTAACCGACATATCGACATTTTTGCGTAAAAACGCCAGTTAAGTTAATGCTGTCTGTTTAAAATTCCGACAGTGTTAGCTGCTGTCGCGTCTCTATATTAGCTGGGTTATTGTTGGAATCGGCACAAACCAGCGGATATAAATGGCTGCGACTAAAATTCCGACAGTTATGGCTAGCAAAGCGTAATCTCCCCTGTGAAGTTTGAGCAAGTACAGATTGGTGCGTTGCTTTGTGGCTCCCCATGCTCGAGACTCCATCGCCTCTGCCAATTCAAGGCTTCTGCGGATAGCACTAACAATCAACGGGATAAGAACAGGCACATAATTCCTGATTCTCTTCAGCAAGCCGCCCTTCTCCAATTCCAATCCTCTGGCTTTTTGCGCATCCATTATTGTCTGGGCTTCTTCCGCTAGAACAGGAACAAAACGTACTGCAGTGGTAAAGGCGAAAGCAAACTCATAAGGCACACGTGATTCCTCCAGCGCTAAACCTAAATGGTCGGGCGAAGTGGTTAGGAAGAAAACTGAGAAAGACTCAACAAGCACCACGAAACGCAGGGTCATCGCAGCCGCATTTTCCACGTTAGGAGCTAACAACGTGTAGCCTGAAGTAAAATAGGTCGTTGCAACGTTAACTATGAAAATGAATCCTGCCAGAAAAGATGCTCCTCGCAAGGAACGTAGCCACTGCTTCTGAACACGTGCTAACAAAACAAAGGGAATCTGCAAAAAGAATAGAAAAAGCAACGGGATAATCTGGTAGAAAAGAATAGCTATTACAAAAATGATTATGACATAGATAAATTTTATTCTGGGGTCTAAATTGTGAATTGGAGAGTAAACTTTCCTAAACCTTAAACCGTCAAAAACGCTCATTTCCGCAATCTACTCTCCTGAGCTTTCAAGATGATTTCTTTCGCTTCGTAAATGTCAATAATATCCTTCGGAAAACCTAACAGCGACAACTTTGTGAAAATTTGAGCTATTTGCGGGAGAACAATAGATGATAATTCCAATAGCGCTGGGTCTGTGAGAATCTCTTTCCCCATACCATCAGCTACAATTTTGCCTTCTTTCATCAAGACCACTCTAGGGTTGCATTCAGCCACAAACTCCACATCATGAGTAACAATAACAACAGTTTTCTTCTGAGTTTGCATCTGCATTATAAACTGACGCAGTTTCTCCTTCTGCTCATGATCTTGCCCAATGGTTGGTTCATCCAAAATCAAAGTCTTCGGATCCCAAGCCAAAACGGAAGCCAATGCAACACGTTTCCGCTCGCCTCCGCTGAGAAGGAAAGGCGAAGTTTTTCTATACTGGGTTAACGCTAAAAGATTCAAAGCCCACGTTACCCTCTTCTCAATGACCTCTGGTTCGAATCCGAAATTTTTGAGCGCGAAAGCAATTTCATCTTCTACTGTTTCGCTGAATAACTGGTGATCTGGGTTCTGAAAAACAAAACCGACATTTCGAGCTAAGGTTGCTACGCTTGTTTTAGTTGTTCCAACTCCATCCACACGTACCGTTCCTAGTTTGGGCTTCAAGAGACCATTGAAATGCTTGACAAGTGTTGATTTTCCTGCGCCGTTTTGCCCCATTATTGCGACGAATTCGCCGTCTTTTATGGTTAGGGAGACACCCTTCAATGCTTCAACTTTGTTAGGGTAAAAAAAGTGAACGTCTTCAGCCACAATCATTTAGGTTTCAGTGCCTCCATCAGTTGGTCAGCTAATTCTTCAGAAGATAATGGGATGTTGTCGTTGAGGTTTAAGCCGTCTTTTTTTAGCATTTGGTAGAGCAATGTTGCTTTGGGGATTCCGACGCCGATTAAACGCGTTTCCTCTGTGCTGAGTATTTCTCTTGGGTTTCCTTCGAAGCGGATTTTTCCTTCATCCATAACTATAAGATGGTTTGTATATTTTGCTGTTAAGTCCAGTCTATGTTCCACGAGGATGACGGTTATTCCCTGCTTCTTGTTTAACGCGTAGATTACTTCGAAAATTTTCTCAGCGCTTAGTGGGTCAAGAAAAGACGTTGGTTCATCTAACACGATAATTTCTGGTTCCATTGCGAGAACAGCCGCTATTGCCACGCGTTGCTGTTGCCCTCCAGAAATTTCGTGAGGTGACCGTTCACGCAAATCATAAATGTCTGTTAAGTTTAATGCCCAATCCACTTTTTTTCTCATTTCCTCTCGGGGAACCCCAACGTTTTCTAGCCCGAACGCCACATCTTTCTCGACGGATAGGGCGAATAACTGGTTTTCTGGGTTTTGAAAAACTAAGCCTACATGCTTTGCCATCTCATACGTGTGATGCTCAAGTGTGTTTACTCCTGCAACGGAAATTTCGCCTTTTAATTCTCCTTGATAGAAATGTGGGACTAATCCGTTGAAGCATCGGCACAAAGTTGTTTTTCCACAGCCGCTTGGTCCAGTAATCAAAACAAACTCGCCTTTCTCCACTTTAATGGAGACGTCTATAATTGATGGTTTTGTTGCGCCTGGATAAGTATAGGTGAGGTTTTTTGTTTCAATTATAGCCATGTTTTTTGTGCCTGCTAACCTTAAGCGTGAGAGTTTGCTCATTTAAGCGTAGCTACGCATTTTTGGTTATTCTCTGCTTCAACAATAGCAGACACTGCTTGAGCGTTGGTTCTATCTCGCCCCTGCCGCTTACTCCTGC